>Ga0207684_10000902_pt1 | contig 33788 bp, 32 predicted proteins | sample KBSK5501metaG_FD_184342 | JGI IMG/M metagenome (GOLD analysis project Ga0207684, IMG submission 184342) | Corn, switchgrass and miscanthus rhizosphere microbial communities from Kellogg Biological Station, Michigan, USA - KBS K5-50-1 metaG... | ecosystem: Host-associated > Plants > Roots >... | reverse complement strand
GCGCACTCGATGAGCTGCGGAAGCGATTCGAGGAGGTCGTCCATATCGCCGGCCGCCAGGGAACCGATGGAGTTGCCGCGCATGCGGCTCCCGGCTACCGCGGGCTCACCTTCACGGACGACATGCCAGCGCTGATGGCGGTTGCGGATCTGGTCGTCAGCCGCGCGGGCGTCGGGACCATCGCGGAGGTCACGGCCGTCGGCCTGCCCATGGTCCTGGTGCCCGGCACGTTCGGGGGCGGCCACCAGGAGGAGAACGCGACGGCGATGGTCGACGCGGGCGCCGCTGTGCGCATCGAGGATGCCGACCTGAACCCGACAACCCTGCTGGCCGCGATCGACGGCCTGAGCGCCGACCGCCTACGCGCTATGGCGATTGCATCATCGGCCACAGGCCGGCGTGATGCCGCGCAGCGGGTCCTGGCCGTTCTCCACCGGGTATCGGGCGGATGAAAGTCCACCTCATGGGCATCGGCGGCGCGGGCGTGTCGGCCCTGGCACGTGTGTTCCTGGCCCGGGGCGATGAGGTGAGCGGATGCGACGTGCGCGAGTCCGACACGACGGCGGAGCTGGAGGATGCCGGCGTGCGGATTGCAATCGGCCACGACCCTGAGCACGTCCTCTTCCAAGACCTGCTCGTCTACAGCGGCGCCATCAAGTCGTCGCCGGAGCTCGACGCGGCCAGGGCGATGGGCGTGAAGGTGCTCTCACGCGCGGAGATGCTGGCTGAGCTCATCAACGAGTCCGATTCGATAGCGGTCGGCGGCAGCGCGGGGAAGACGACCGTGACGCACATGACCGGCCACATACTCACCGAGGCCGGATTCGACCCGACGGTGCTCGTCGGCGACGGCTCGAGCGCCCGCGCCGGCCGGTCGAAATGGCTGGTCGCCGAGGTCGACGAATCCGACGGCACGCTCGTCCTTCACCACCCGAAGCGCGCGATCGTGACCAATATCGAGTTCGACCATCCGGACCACTTCAAAGACGTCGAAGAGGTCCAGGACCTGTTCGCGCGGTTCGCGGCCGCATTGCCCGCCGACGGCGTCGCCGTCCTCTGCGCCGACGACGAGCGCACGCGCTTGCTGGCAACGCCGGCGAGGCGGATCACCTACGGCTTCAGCGAAGCGGCCGACTATCGCTGCGGCGAGGGCCGCCCATTCGCGATTTATCACGCGGGACGCGAGCTGGGCAAGGTGAACCTCCGGCAGCCCGGGCGCCACAACGTGCAGAACGCGACCGCCGCCGCCGCCATGGCGCTAGAGCTGGGCATCACCTTCGCCGAGGTGGCTGGGGCGCTCGAGCGGTTCCCGGGCGCGCATCGGCGAATGGAGTTCCTGGGCGTCTTCCAGGGCGCGCCCGTCTATGACGACTATGCGCACCATCCGACAAAGGTGCGAGCCACCTTGCAGGCGGCACGAGAGCTGAGGCATCGCCGCCTCATCGTGGTGTTTCAACCCCACCGCTACTCGCGCCTGGCCGCGTTGATCCGGGACTTTTCCCGCTCCTTCACGGGCGCCGACCGGGTGCTGGTGCTCGACGTCTACAGTGCCGGCGAAGACAATCCCACCGGCATCCAGGCGCGCGACCTCGCCGACCTGGTCCCCAACGGTATATACGTCGGTTCGTTCGAGCGCGCCCGCGAAACGCTTGAAGGGCTTGTGGGGCGCGACGACCTTCTCCTGTTGATGGGCGCCGGAGACATCAGAAAGTTGGGCGATGAGCTGGCGCAAAGGGTCTAGCCTCACCTGGCTCCGCGACCTGCCTGGCGTTCGCCAGGGGGAGCCGTTGGCCGCGCGTACGTCGTTCGGCATCGGCGGCCCGGCCGATTTCTTCGCCGAGATGGCCAACCCTCAATCGATCGAGGTCGCGCTGGAAGGATGCCGGCTGCGCGCCATCCCGTACCTCCTGCTCGGGGCTGGCACCAACCTGCTCATCGCGGATTCGGGGGTGGAGGGCCTTGTCATCCGAGTCGTCAATCGCGACTACGAGATCGAAGGCACGCGCTTGCGCGCCGGGGCGGGCCTGAAGATGATGAGGCTCGCGAGGATCGCGGCCGATGCGGGATTGCGCGGCTTCGAGTTCGCCATCGGCGTGCCGGGCACCGTCGGTGGAGCCGTCTATCAAAACGCCGGCTGCTGGGGCAAGGAGCTGCGTGAGGTCCTCGTCGAGGCTCGTGGATTCCAGCCCGGCGCCGACCGGCGCACCTGGAGCAAGCAAGATTTGCAGCTTGGCTATCGCACGTCGGCGCTTCGCGACGGGCCCCTTCATGGCTCTCTCGTCGTCGACGCCACCATCAAGCTCGAGCGCGGCGATGGGGAGGAGGCCAAGCGCTTGATGGCCAAGCTGACGGCCGAGCGCAACCAGACGCAGCCGATCAAAACCAAGAACTGCGGGAGCGTGTTTGTGAATCCGCCGGGGGACTCGGCGGGAAGGCTCGTTCAGGCCGCCGGGCTGAAAGGCGCGCGGCAAGGAGCGGCCGTCATCTCGCAGCTGCATGGGAACTTCATCGTCAACGAAGGCGGGGCGACGGCGGCCGACGTGGCCAGGTTGATCGAGCACGCGCGCGCCGAGGTCATGCGCCGGTTCGGCATCGAGCTCGTCCCCGAGGTCGAGCTGGTGGGTAAGTGGCAATGAGGATCGCGGTGCTACGCGGTGGACGTTCCGCTGAGCGCGATGTGTCGCTGCGCTCCGGCGCGCAGGTCGAAAAAGCTCTGCGCGGCCTCGGTCACGACGTGACCGGTGTCGACCTTGACTCGGCGACGTGGGATGTCCTCCGCGACGGCAGCTTTGCCTGCGTCTTCAATGCGCTCCATGGACGGCTCGGAGAGGACGGGACGGTCCAGGGGATGCTCGAGCTCCTCGCTCTCCCGTACACCGGCTCGGGCGTGCTCGCGTCGGCCCTCTGCATGGACAAATCGCGCGCCAACGCCGTCATGGCCGGCGCCGGGCTCCACATACCGGAGTACGAGGAGCTCGAGATGAAGCAGGGCGTGAGCGCGGCGCGTGTCGAAGGCCTGGTCGCGCGTTTCGGTCTTCCGCTGGTGGTGAAGCCCGTGCGGGAAGGTTCGACGATCGGCATCACGATCGCCCGCGACTCGGATCAGGTCGCGAGCGGGCTGGTCCTTGCGGCGCAGTACGACCGGCGGGTCATGGTTCAGCGGTTCGCGGTGGGGACCGAGATAACGGTCGGCGTTCTTGCGACGCCGGACCTGCAGGTGCTGCCGACGCTGGAGATCGTGAGCGACAACCCCGTCTACGACTACGACGCGAAGTACACGGCGGGTAAGTCGCACCACATCATCCCGGCGCGAATACCCGAGGCGGCGCGCATCGCGGCCTCCGAGGCTGCCGGTCGGGCGTTCGCCCTCCTCGGGTGCACGGGGATGGGACGGGTCGACGTCATCGTCGATGCCGGCGGGACGCCCTGGCTGCTCGAGGTCAACACAGTCCCTGGCCTCACTGAGCTGTCCTTGCTGCCAGACGCCGCCCGTGCTGCGGGAATCAAGTTCGACGAGCTGTGCCAGCGGCTGGTCGACCACGCGGTCGCACGTCATCAGCACCACGTGGGTCCTCCAGCCGGATGAGGTTTCGACGGCGCCGTTCGCTGCTGCCTCGCATCGGCCGGCGGCCCAGCCCAGAGGATGCGGCGCCCCTGAAGGGGCAGCTCTGGACGCGCTCGGAAAGCAACCTGCGCGAGCCGGACGTGCACCCGATGCGACGAATCATTGCGGGCGCGGTTGCGGCCGGCGAGTGTGCGTTGCTCGGCTGGCTGTGGTTCGGGCCGGCCATGGCAGTGAGGTCGGTCGACATCACCGGGGCGCACCACCTCACCTCCGCGCAGGTGGCGACCGCGGCCGGGCTCAGCGGTGGCGGCTCGGTGCTCGCGGTGGACGGCGAATGGGATCGCCAGCGTCTGCTCGGCCAGGTCTGGGTGCGCACGGCGTCAGTCGAACCGCAGCTCGATGGAACCGTCGTAGTCGCCATCAGCGAGTGGCAACCGGTCGCTGCGTACCACCCTGGAACCGGGAAGCGCTACTTCCTTCTGTCCAGCCAGGCGATGGTGCTCGGACCTTCCGCATCAGCGGGAACGCTCGTCGACATCCAGGGACCGGCGGGCCCCGATCCCAGAAGCGGCGCGCAGGCGCTCGACCCCACCCTGCTCACCGCGCTCGTCAACATCCAGCGCGGCTTCCCCGCTCTCATCGGCCAGGAGGTCTCGGGTTTCATCGTCGATTCCTGCGGCGACCTCACGCTTATTTCCAAGAAGGGCTGGAGGGTTTACTTTGGCCGCGTGCTCACGCCAGAGGAATTCACGACGCTGCGGGACAAGCTTTCGGCGCTGAAAGCGATCGCGGGCCACGGCAACGTGGACTACAACTCAACCGACCTCTCGTACGTCAACGTCATGAACCCGGCCGAGCCGGCCGCAGGATACAAGTCGCGCACGCCCGCATCGCCTTCGCCGTCGCCAGGCGCGCCTCAGCCTTCGCCATCACCGGTGCCTACTTGCAAGTAATCGTCATCGCGGTTCTCTTCGCGCTTCTGGGCGTGGTGATCGGTTTGATGTCGCCGCTCACGATTCCAATCGTCTACGCGCGCTACACGGCGGTCGCGCTGCTGGCAGCGCTCGACTCCATCTTTGGCGCGTTCAAGGCCTACATCGCCGGCACCTTCGAGCCGCGAGTTTTCTTCAGCGGGCTCCTGACCAACGCGACGTTGGCGGCGGGGCTGACCTACTTCGGCGACAAGCTTGGGGTGGAGCTCTACATCGCGGCGATCGTCGCGTTCGGGGTGCGGATCTTCAATAACCTTGGTGCGATACGGAGGCATTACCTGTAGGCAGCAGTATCAAGAGGAGGCACAAGTGCTAGTCCCGGCCTTCCGGTGACCCACAAAATCTGGTCCACGAGCGCCTGGGAGCCCTTATAATCTCCGCCAACCGCCCTTACATCCCTACAACGTTCCAGGAGGCGTTCCAGCACACATTGTCGCGGCGGAAGCGATCTGTCGGTCTTGACCTGGGCACGAGCCGGGTCGCGGTTGTCATAGCCGAGTCTGACGAGTCCAACGGGCCCGTGAGCATCATCGGCGTGGGTGAAAGCCCATCCGACGGCCTGCGCAAGGGAGTCGTCGTCAACCTCGACAAAACCATCGCGTCCATCCAGGCCGCGGCAGTGGCCGCCGAGCGCATGGCCGGGCAGCGAATCGAGTCGGTTGTCGTCTCGCTCGGTGGAATCCACCTGTGGTCGCAGAACTCGATGGGCGTCGTCGCCGTCGCCAGTGGCGACCGCGAGATCGGTGAAGACGACGTGCAGCGCGTGGTCGAAGCGTCACGCGCGGTGAGCGTGGCATCCGACCGCCAGGTCATCCACGTCATCCCTCGCGCGTACACGGTTGATGGACAGGACGGCGTCCGCGACGCGATCGGCATGACCGGCCACCGGCTCGAGGTCGAGACCAACATCATCACCGGCGCGCAGACCGCGGTCCAGAACGTCATCAAGTGCGTGCACGGAGCGGGCTTCGACATCGAAGACGTCGTCTGCTCAGGCCTCGCCGGCGGCGAAGGCGTCTTGACGGCCCAGGAGCTGGACCTGGGCGTGTGCCTCATCGACATCGGCGCCGGTACGACCGCGGTCGTCGTCTACAACGAGGGCGCCGCGCGACACCTCGCTGTGATGCCGGTCGGCGGCAACCACGTGACGAGCGACATCGCCATCGGACTGAGGACGACCCTCGATGAGGCTGAGAGCCTGAAGCTCAACTACGGCCACACGCTGCCCGAGGTCATCGACCACGGCGAGAAGGTCGAGGTGCGCCAGGTCGGCGGCGATCGCATCAACGCGCTTCCGAGGCGCTTCCTCGCCGAGATCATCGGCCCGCGCATGAAGGAGATCTTCCAGATGGCGCGCGAGGAGGTCCGCAAGAGCGGTTTCGACGGGCTCCTGCCCGCGGGCGTCGTCGTCACCGGCGGCGGTTCGCGTCTCATGGGCACGACCGACGCCGCCCAGCTCGTCTTCGACACCTCGGTCCGGCTCGGCACCCCAACCGGCGTGAGCGGACTGGCCGACCGTGCGCAGGGCCCTTCGTTCGCGGTTTCGGTCGGGCTGGTGAAGTGGGGCCTGAAGGCGCGCTCGCGCGACCACAACAACACCAGGCAGCAGGTGTCGTTCGGTTCGACCTATCAGAAAACGGTGAGGTGGCTTCGAGATTTTTTCTAGAGAACAGACCCGGAACCAGCTGGAGCTCGCCATAGCGAAAGCAAATTTGCACCAGGAGGAAGTCGTGAAAGAAAGTGAGTTGCATGAAGGGCGAGCGCGAATCAAGGTCGTGGGTTGTGGTGGTGGCGGCGGCAACGCCGTCAATCGCATGATCTCGAAGGCGCTCAAGGTTCAGTTCATCGCCGTCAACACCGACAAGCAGGCGCTCGAGCGCTGCCAGGCCGACGTCAAGGTCCAGATGGGCAACAAGATCACCCGGGGCCTCGGCGCCGGCGGCGACTGGACGCGCGGTCGCGACGCCGCCGACGAAAGCCGCACAGAGCTCTCGGCCGTGGTCCAGGACTCGGACATGGTGTTCATCACCGCCGGCATGGGTGGAGGCACCGGCACCGGTTCGGCGGCAATCGTCGCCGAGCTCGCCAAGGAAGCGGGTGCGCTCACCATCGGCGTCGTCACGAGACCGTTCGCGTTCGAAGGCCGCATCCGCAATGACACCGCCGAGGAAGGGATCAAGGCCCTGCGCAGCCAGGTCGACGCGCTGATCGTCATCCCGAACGACCGGCTGGCGCAGGTCGCCAGCTCCAAGACGACCCTCGAGGAGGCGTTCCGGATGGCGGACGATGTCCTCCGCCAGGGCGTCCAGGGCATCTCGGACCTGGTCACGCAGCCCGGCGTCATCAACCTCGACTTCGCCGACGTGAAGGCGATCATGGAGAACGCCGGCGAGGCGCTCATGGGCATTGGACACGGCGCGGGCGACTCACGCGCCGAGGACGCCGCCAAGCAGGCCGTCTCCAGCCCGCTGCTCGAGACGTCGATCGACGGCGCCAAGGGCATCCTGTTCAACATCACGGCGGGCAAGGACATCACCCTGCAGGAGGTGCAGAAGGCGGCCGAGATCGTGCGGTCGGCGGCCGACCCGGGCGCCAACATCATCTTCGGCGTCGTGCGCGACGACACCATGCAGGGCGAGATCAAGATCACGGTCATCGCCACCGGGTTCGGCGGCAAGACCCAGCAGGAGGCCAAGCAGGAGGTCCGCAGCCGCACGACCTTCGACCGGCCGGAGTTCGGCGCCGAGGACCTCGGCGACATCAACATCCCCGCGTTTCTCCGCAACCGAATGTAGGAATACTCACAAATACAAATGACCCAACCGCTCAAGGGAAGGAGAGCAGCGGCGCTTGCCCCGCGGCGAAGCCGCGGGGTCGGCTTTGCCGACGCCGCGATGAGAGGAAACCGCAAGGTTTCCTCTCATCTGTAACCCATGCGATGCCCGTATTGCGGTCACCACGACCTGAAGGTGGTCGACTCCCGAGACTCTGAGGTCGGGGAGGCGATCCGCCGGAGGCGTGAATGCCTGCAGTGCGGGCAGCGCTTCACCACGTACGAGCGCATCGAGGCGGTGCCCTTCTACGTGACCAAGAAGGACGGGCGCCGCGAGGACTTCGATCCGCAGAAGCTCTTCACCGGGCTCAAGAAGGCGACCGAGAAGCGCGACATCTCGCCGGAGCGGCTGCGCGCTATCGTCGACGACATCGAAGCCGAGCTGCGGCGCTCCGGCCGGGTCGAGATCCCGAGCGGGGAGATCGGCGAGATGGTGATGGACCGCCTGCGCGACCTCGACGAGGTCGCGTACATCCGCTTCGCTTCGGTCTACCGCGAGTTCATGGACCTGCAGCAGGTCAAGCGCGAGATCGAACAGGTCCTGAGCTCGCGCCGTCCCTGACAGGGCATTCGCCCGTTTGGCGCCAAACGCGCGCATCGCTGCATCGGATTACGAATGTTTGGTGCCAAAAGTGCGTTTCGCCGGGACAGCTGCCTTATACATGACCCCTACTCGTAAGCTCAGTCGATGACGACGACGCCGGTGGCGCTGCACGTTCCCGAGCTCGCTGACGAACCGGGCCTGGTTCACGGCTTTTCGACTGTCGCGATCGGCTCGGTCGGCCTGAAGCGCGCCGCCGACACTGCTCCTGCCCTGGCGGCTCGACGCACGTTCGCAGCCGTGCTCGGGCTTGATGGCGCCGACCTGACGACCATCGGGTCGGTGCACGGCGCGTCGGTGGCTCGAGTCGACACGCCGGTCGACTCGGTCGACGACGTCGATGGGCTGGTGACGGATCGCCCTGGCGTTGTGCTGTTCGCCACCTTCGCCGACTGCTACCCGATCGTGCTGTGGGACCCGGAAAAGAAGGTCGCCGGCCTCGTGCACGCGGGCTGGCGAGGCACCCGTGCCGGCGTCACCGCGGCGGCGGTGCGCCTCATGCACGACGAGTTCAGCTGTCGCCATGTGACCGCAGGCATCGGGCCCGGCATCTGCGGGCGCTGTTATGAGGTCGGACCCGAGGTCGCTGAGCAATTCGACGCGAAGTTCGTGCGCGAGGGTGCCGGCGATCGATTCCTGCTCGACCTCGCCGCAGCCAACCGAGCACAGCTGGCCGACGAGGGAGTCAAGCCGATCTTCGACATGGGGATCTGCACGAAGGAGCACTACCTCTTCCCGTCTCACCGCCGCCACCCGGATGGCACTCGATTCGGCGCGATAGTTGCGATACGGTGACCATCGCTGAAAACCTCGCCGCGGTTCGTGAACGCATAACCCGCGCCGGGCGCAATCCGGACGAGGTCACGATCGTCGCCGTCACTAAGGGCTTCGACGTCGCGGTCTGTCGTGGAGCCGTCGCGGCGGGCCTGCACATCCTCGGTGAGAACCGGGTGCACGAGGCGCTCACGAAGATGGACGAGGTACCGGAGGCCGAATGGCATTTCATCGGCCACCTGCAGACCAACAAGGTGCGCGCGGCCGCTGGCCGCTTCGGCCTGATTCAGTCCGTCGACTCGGTCCACCTGGCCGAAGCGATCGCGAATGTGGCGCCATCGCAGCCGGTGCTCATCGAGGTCAACGTCGCGCGCGAGCCGCAGAAATCAGGCGCGGACCCCGATCGGGCGCTGGAGGTCATCACGGCCACCGCCGGCATCCTGGACCTACGGGGTCTCATGGCCATGGGTCCGTCACACGGCGATCCCATGCTGGCGTTTATCGGGCTGCGGAAGCTGCGTGACGAGGCTGAACAGCGTCTCGGGAAGGCCCTGCCCGTCCTTTCGATGGGCATGAGCGGCGACTTCGAGGCCGCGCTGGCGGCGGGCAGCACCATGCTTCGCCTGGGCCAGGTGCTTTTCGGCCCCCGCCCTGCTCGTTCTATGGTTGTCTGAGCAGTGGGCTTCATCGCGTCGCTTTTGATCTTCTTGCTCTACGCGTTCATCATCGTGCTGATCGTTCGCGTGATCTTCTCCTGGGTCAGCCCGTTTCCCACGAACCCGGTCTCGCGTCTGGCTTTCATGGTCACCGAGCCGGTTCTGGCCCCTGTGCGCCGCTGGGTCCCGCCGATCTCGGGGATCGACCTGTCGCCCCTCGTGGTGTGGTTGGTCGCCTACTTCCTGATCGCGGCTCTTCGCAACCTCGGCTAGACCGACGGTACAATCACAGTTCGGCGTTGACGGAGACAGTTAGGCCCGTCTGATCGGCCCACAGAGAGCCAGGCACCAGCTGAAAGCCAGGCGGTCGAGGGCGGGACCGAGATCACTCCCGAGCCGGAACCCAATGAGCGTCCGAGGTGTTGGCCTTGGGAATCTGGGTGGTACCGCGGGTCTGCTGAGCCGGGCCCGTCCCAGAGAACGAATTGATATTTCTCTGGGAGTGAGATGTTCGACAAGGTAGACCAGAAGGTCAATTTCCCGGACCTCGAGAAGCAGGTCCTCACGATATGGAAGGAGGAAGGAACCTTCCAGAAATCGCTCGAGCTGCGTGCCGGGCGCCCGCGATTTGTCTTTTACGAAGGGCCGCCGACCGCCAACGGCAAACCCGCCACCCATCACATCCTCGCGCGCGCGTTCAAGGACCTGTTCCCGCGCTACAAGACGATGAAGGGCTTCTATGTCGAGCGCAAGGCGGGGTGGGACACACACGGCCTGCCGGTCGAAATCGAGATCGAGAAGAAGCTCGGCATCTCGGGCAAGTTCGAGATCGAGAACGAGATCGGCATCGAGCGATTCAACCAGCTGTGCCGCGACAGCGTTTACGAGTACGTCGACGACTGGGTGGTGTTCAGCGAGCGCATGGGTTTCTGGCTCGACTACGAAAACGCCTACTGGACGCTCACGTCCGACTACATCCAGTCGGTGTGGTGGGCGCTCAGCGAGATGTGGAAGCAGGGCCTCGTCTATAAGGGATTTCGCGTTGCGCCGTACTGCCCGCGCTGCGCGACGCCGCTGTCCAGCCACGAGCTGGCGCAGGGCTACCGTGACAACGTCCCCGACCCCAGCGTCTTCATCCGGTTCCGTCTCAAGAACGATCCCAAGACGTCGATCCTGGCCTGGACCACGACGCCCTGGACGCTGCCCGGAAACGTCGCCCTCGCCGTGGGCCCCGACGTCGACTACGTCAAGGTGAGGCAAGGGGACGAGTTTCTGATCCTGGCCCAGGCCCGCCTCGAGGTGCTCGATGGCAGCTACGAGATCGTCGAGCGCATGAAGGGCGAGGATCTCGTCGGTCTCGACTATGAGCCGCTTTACCCCTACTCGATCCCGAGCGAGGGAAGGGCGCACTACGTGGTCGATGCGGACTTCGTCTCGACCGAAGAGGGCACCGGCGTCGTCCACACCTCGGCGCTCTACGGCGTCGACGACCTGAGGATTTCCCAGGAGAAGGGCATCCCGTTCCGGCACACGGTCGGGCTGGACGGGAAGTTCCTGCCTTACGTCGAGAAGTTCGCCGGCCTTCATACCAAAGAAGCCGACCCCCTGATCATCGACGACCTCAAAGCTCGTGGCCTGCTGTACAGGGCCGGCACGATCCTGCACACATATCCCGAGTGTTGGCGGTGCAAGACGCCGCTGATCTACTACGCGCTGGATTCGTGGTACGTGCGGACCACCGAGCGGAGGAGCGAGCTCATCGCGAACAACAACACCACCTACTGGGTGCCCGCGCACATCAAGACCGGACGCATGGGTGACTGGCTCGAGAACAACGTCGATTGGGCGATATCGCGGTCGCGCTACTGGGGAACGCCGATCCCGATCTGGGTGTGCGAGCAATGCGAGGAGCAGCGCATGGTCAGCTCGGCCGCGGAAATCGGACTGGCGGACGACGCCGACCTGCACCGGCCCTACATCGACTCGGTCACGTTGCCGTGCGAGAAGTGCGGAGGCACGATGAGGCGGATCCCCGAGGTCCTCGACGCCTGGTTCGACTCCGGATCGATGCCGTTCGCGCAGCGCGGCTACCCGCGCAAGGGCAAGAAGGAGTTCGAGGAGACGTTCCCGGCGGATTTCATCTCCGAGGCGGTGGACCAGACACGCGGTTGGTTCTATTCGCTGCTTGCGATCTCCACGCTGCTGTTCAAGCAGAACGCGTATCGCAACGTAATCTGCCTCGGATTGGTGGTCGACCCCAGAGGCAAGAAGGCGTCGAAGTCGCGTGGCAACGTCCTCGACCCCAACTATCTCTTCGACAACTTCGGCTCCGACGCGGTGCGCTGGTACTTCTATACGTCGACGCAGGTCGGCGAGAACTACCGGACCGGTGACGCGGCCCTGCGGGAGACCGTGCAGCAGTTCTTCATCCCGCTGTGGAACTGCTATTCATTCCTCGTCACTTACGCGCGGCTGGACAACTTCGATCCCAACCAGCCGCAGGTCCCGGTGGGCGAGCGGCACGTGCTCGACCGGTGGCTGCTGTCGCGGTTGAGCGACCTGGTGGAGACGGTTACCACCGGTCTCGACCGCTACGACGCCAACGAGCCCGCGCGGAAAATCCAGCGATTCGTCGACGAGCTCTCGAACTGGTATGTGCGCCGCTCACGCCGGCGTTTCTGGAAGTCACAGTCCGACCGCGACAAGCTGGCTGCGTACCAGACCCTCTTCGAGGCGCTGTCGACCGTGAGCAAGCTGATGGCGCCATTTGTGCCGTTCATGGCGGAGGCGATGTACCGCAACCTGTCCGGCGGAATGTCGGTCCACCTGAGCGACTTCCCGGAAACGATGCCGTGGCTCGACCCCGAGGTCGAGGCGAACATGGCGCGGGCGAGACAGGCAGTAGAAGCAGGCCTCGCCGCCCGAGACTTGGTCCGCATCAGGGTCCGCCAGCCGCTGGCATCGATCGCGCTGCCGGGCGATCCGCTCCCCGACGACATCGCCGCCATCGTTCGCGAGGAGCTCAACATCAAGAGCGTTACGTTCGGCGCGCCCGAGGTGAAGCTGGACACCGAGATCACGGAGGAGCTGCGCCTCGAAGGCCTCGCCCGCGAGGTGGTGCGACTGATCCAGGACCGGCGCAAGAAGGCGGGCCTCAACGTGGAGGACCGCATCCATACCTGCTTCGAGGCGGACGGCCTGCTCCTGCGCGCCGTCGAGAAGCACGCCGACTACATCAAAAACGAGACACTGTCCGTCGCCATCGAGCACGGCAAGGGCGATGGCTGCGAGGGAGAGCAGCTCTTGCTGGAAGGAGAGCAGATCTGGATCGGACTGAGACGAAGCTGACGCATCACACCGGTAGGACCTTGTTTTTTCTGGTCGCGCTGGTGGTCGTCGTCCTCGATCGCCTGACCAAGAGCCTCGTCACCGCCACAGTTCCTTACGGGACGGAGATCCCGGTTATCGGCAACCTGGTCGGCATCACCAACGTGCGCAACTCGGGCGCGGCCTTCGGGTTTGCGCCGGTGGGGCCGTGGTTCTTCCTGCTCGCGTCGATCGTCGTTTCGATCGGGCTCGTCATTTATGTAATGCGCCAGCCTGGCGACCTTCGCGCGGATGCGGTGCTCGGCCTGATCCTGGGGGGCGCCCTGGGCAACGCCTCCGACCGGGTGATCAATGGGGGCGGCGTGACCGACTTCGTGAACTTCCATTTCTGGCCGGTCTTCAATCTCGCCGACTCAGCCATCAGCATCGGCGTCTTCCTGCTGATCGTCGGGTACTTCCTACGCAAGCCCAACGCCGCCTGATCGCTGACGTCGCGGCGCCTCGACTTGACCGCTTCATAGCGGACCATGCGAGCGACCTGAGCCGCGCGGCCGCCGCACGGTTGATCAAGAGCCACCTGGTCACGGTCAATGGCGAGACCGCCGACCCCTCGGATCGAGTCGCCGCGGGCGACGTGATCGAGGTGGAGATCCCCGAGGCCTACGCCGCTAGCGCCGAGCCCGAAGAAATCCCGCTCGAGGTCGTCTACGAGGATGAGGACCTGCTGGTCATCAACAAGCCGGCGGGAATGGTCGTGCACCCCGCGCCCGGCCACCACTCGGGCACGCTGGTGCACGCGCTGCTGGGTCGCGGCGGGGGCTGGTCGTCCGCGGGCGGCGCCGCGCGACCCGGCATCGTGCACCGCCTCGACAAGGGAACGTCCGGTTTGATCGTCGTGGCGCGTAACGACGCCAGCCACCGGGCGCTCTCCTCGCAGCTCGGCGACCGCACGCTCAGCCGCTCATACCTCGCGATCGCGCGCGGGCGCTTCAAGACCGACGCCGGAGAGCTGGAAGGCGCCATCGGCCGCCATCCGAAAGATCGCAAGCGAATGGCGATCGTCGCCGGGGGACGGTTTGCGCGGACGCGGTACGAGGTTGTTGAAAAGCGCAGCACACATACACTCCTGCGCTGTGACCTCGACACCGGCCGCACGCATCAGATCCGCGTGCACCTGGCCGCGCTCGGCCATCCGCTCGCCGGGGATGCGGAGTACGGCGGCCGCGGGCCGGGCGAGCCGGACCGGCCCATGCTCCACGCCTGGCGGCTGCGACTTCGTCACCCGCGCACTCGCGTGGAGATGAGCTTCGAGGTCGCGCCGCCGGCTGACTTCGAAGCGTTTTGGGCGGCGGTCAAATGAGGCTAGGCCTGTTGATCGTCATCTCCGGACCATCGGGCGTCGGCAAAGACACGGTGATCAAGCGGCTGCTGGACCTCGACCCCAACCTTCGATATTCGGTGTCTTACACGACGAGACCTCCGCGACCAGGCGAGGTAGATGGCGTCAACTACCACTTCACCAGCCGGGCCGAGTTCGAGAGATTGATTCGCGAAGGCGCGTTCCTCGAGCACGCGACATATGACGGCAACCTCTATGGCACGCCGATCGCGCAGCTCGCGCTAGTCCGCGCCTCCGGCCATGACGTCGTCCTCAAGATCGACGTGCAGGGGGCGGAGCAGGTGAGCAAGCGAGCGCCCGATGCGCTGCGCATTTTTCTTGCCCCGCCGTCCATGGACGAGCTGCTGCGGCGCCGCACGCAGCGCCACAGCGAAAGCGCAGCCGACCAGGCTTCGAGGCAGCGCATCGCTGAGCGTGAGATGGCCCTGGCCAAGCATTTCGACCATACGGTCGTCAACGACGACGTCGAGCACGCGGCACAGGAGATCCTGGCGGTCATCCAGCGCGTGCGTGAGCGCCAAACTTAGTCCGTGCCACTAGACCCAACGCCAGTTCCCGACGAGTTGAAAGGCGCGCGAATCGCGCTCCTGATCGCGGGCGGGATCGCCGCCTACAAGATTGTGGACCTGGCCTCCGCTCTCACCCAGGCCGGTGCTGAGGTGAGAGTGGCGATGACCGCATCGGCGACGCGATTCGTCGGCGCGGCCACCTTCCAAGGCGTTACGGGCGAGCCCGTGCTCACGGGCCTGTGGTCGGCGGACGGACCTGCCGAGCCACATGTGTTCCTCGGTGATTGGGCGCAGGTGACCCTGCTGGCGCCGGCGACGGCGAACGTCATCAGCCGTGTCGCCAAGGGCCAGTCGGACGACATCGTCACCGCAACCCTGCTGGCTGCTCGGGGACCCGTCGTGGTTGCGCCTGCCATGAACGACGCGATGTGGGCGAAGGCGGCGGTGCATGAGAACCTGGCGGCGCTGAAAACGCGTGGCATGGTCGTGGTCGAGCCCGAGTCCGGCCACCTGGCGAGCGGCCACGTGGGCGCGGGTCGCCTGGCGAGCTCGGCGAAGCTCATGCAGGCGATGGCTGACGCGGTGCGTTCGCGCTATGACCTGGCCGGGCGCCGCGTCGTTGTCACTGCCGGAGGCACGCGCGAGCCGATCGATCCGGTCCGCTACATCAGCAACTACTCGAGCGGGAAGATGGGGTTCGCCATCGCGGCCGCCGCGGCCGACCGCGGCGCGCGTGTGACGCTGGTCACGACCGCTGCGCACCCGACCCACAACGGGATCGATGTGAAGCAGGTCGAGACCGCGGACGAGATGATGAAAGTGCTCAGGCGCGAGCTCGACGGCGTCGACCTGCTGGTCATGGCCGCGGCGGTCGCCGACTTCCGGCCCGTGCGGACGGAAGACCACAAGATCCGCCGCGAAGAATCTCCGCGCCTCACCCTCGCGCTCGAACCGATTCCCGACGTCGTCGCGACGCTGGGAAAAGAGAAGGAAGCGCAGGGGGTGTTCCGGGTCGGCTTCGCCGCGGAGGGCTCGGAGCTCGAGGCGAAGGCGCTGGAGAAGATGAAGAAGAAAGGTCTGCAGGCCATCGTCGCCAACGACATCTCGCGCACGGACATCGCGTTCGGCAGCGATTTCAACGCGGGAGTGATGCTGTTCGCGGACGGAGCGCGTGAGGATCTGCACCGCATGACCAAGCGCGAGATGGCGGATCGTATCCTCGACCTCGTGCACTCTCGCCTGACGAACCAATGACTTGCTCTACGCGGAGGTAGCGGTCGAGGCGGCGCGCGCCCTGGATCGCGAGACCTACAGCTACAGCGTTCCCGAGAACCTCGACGTCGTGCCCGGGCATCGGGTCACGGTCCCATTCGGCCGCCGGACCACCTTTGGTTTCGTGGTCTCGCTCGGCACCGACGAGCCCGAGGTGGAGGCAAAGCCCATTGCCGGCGCCGGCAAAGAACCGCTCCTCCTGCCACACCAGGTGGCGCTCGCGCGCCTGGTCGCCGACCACTACTGGGTGCCGCTGATCGAATGCCTTCGCGCCATGCTGCCGCCGCGCGTCCGTTCGAAAGGTTCGACGGGCGAAGGCGAATCGACCCGGCAGCGACGCCACAGCCGGCTGCTCGAGGTCGCCAACGCTCCAATCCCGGAGACGAGCAGGGCGGTCCTGACCGCCGAGCAGCAGGCTGCGCTGGAGGTGATCTCGACCAACCCGCTCACGCTTCTGCACGGGGTCATCGCCAGCGGCAAGACCGAGGTCTACCTGGCCGCGGCCGAGCAGGCGCTGGCGCAGCAGCTTCGAGTCCTGCTGCTCGTACCGGAGATCTCGCTCACACCTCAGCTCGTCGAGCGGGTGCGGGCTCGCCTGCGCACACCGATCGCCATCCTCCACAGCCAGCTCACCGAACTGGAGCGGGCACAGCAGTGGTGGCGCGTGCGCAGGGGCCAGGCCGATGTCGTCCTGGGCAGCCGGTCGGCCGTGTTCGCGCCCATCCCACGTCTCGGTCTCATCGTCCTCGACGAAGAGGGCTCGGCCGCGTACAAGCAGGACCGCACGCCTCGATACGAGACGGGCTGGGTGGCGCGCCGGCTCGCGGCGGTCAGCGGCGCGCGATTGGTCGCCGGATCGGCGACGCCGAGCGTGGTCGCCTACCACGCCGCTCAGACCGGCGAGCTGGCGCTTGCGAAGCTGACGCACAGGGCGCGCGGCAGTGACGCCGCGGTCGAGCTCGTCGACATGCGCGATGAATTCGCCTCCGGGAACCGGCAGCCGCTTTCGAAAAGGCTGCTCGAGGCGGTCAACCGGACGCTGGAGAGCGAAGAGCAGGTGATCCTCTACCTGAACCGCCGGGGCATGTCGACGTTCGTCATGTGCCGAGACTGCGGGAAATCAGTGCAGTGCCTGGGCTGCTCGGTGTCGCTCGTGCAGCACGCCGAAATTGATGGATTGGTGTGCCACTACTGCGGCTACTCGACCTCGATGCCATCGACATGCCCTCACTGCGGCAGCCGCAACATCCGAGGTATGGGGATGGGGACGCAGCGGCTGGAGACCATGGTCAAGAAGATCTGGCCGGCCGCGCGGGTGCTGCGCCTCGACAGCGACGTGGCGCGTGGACCAGACGCCTACTTTCAGGTCTGGGAGGCTTTCAGTGAGCGGCGCGCGGACATCCTGGTCGGCACGCAGCTGGTTGCTCGCGGTCTCGATCTGCCCGCTGTGACCTGCGTCGGCGTCGTCGATGCCGACCTGCCGCTTCATTTCCCTGACTACCGCTCGGCCGAGAACACCTTCTCACTCATCGTGCAGGTCGCGGGGCGTGCCGGCCGCGATGGCCGCCCGTCGACTGTGATCGTGCAGACGAGCAATCCGGAGCATTACAGCCTGCGCTGCGCCGCGACGGGCGATTACGAAGGCTTCTATGCGGCCGAGCTGCCATCACGAAGAGCCTTCACGTTTCCACCGTTTGCCGACCTTGCCGTTTTGACGCGGTCGGACGCAGATGATGCGCGCGCCGCCGCATCGGCTCGCGATGCCGCGGAATCGATCGCGACCGGCCTGCTGACGGAAGGCGTGGAAGGCATCCGCGTCATGGGTCCGTCTCCGGCATTCATCCACCGGTTGCGCGGCGAGTACCGCTGGCAGGTGACCCTGAAGGGCGACGGGCTCGAGAGGGCACGCCACCTGGCGCCGAGGGGGCGTGGCTGGAGCTTCGACGTCGACCCCGTTAATTAATCGCTAAAGTACCCGCCGTGGGAGGGGCGTCCGAGCTCACGGCGCTGGGCGCCGGCGATCTCGCGAGAGGCATAGCGGCCCGGCGTTTTTCATCGACCGAGGCGGTTTCGGCCTTCATCGACCGGCAAAACGAGGTGCAGCCCCGCCTCAATGCGGTGGCGGTGGCCCTGCACGGCCAGGCGATGGCCGCCGCGAAAGCCGCCGACCAGAGCCGGCCTGCGGACGGCCGGATGCTTTACGGCGTTCCAGTCACGGTCAAGGAATGCTTCGATGTCGCCGGCACCGCCACGACCGTCGGGCTTGTCGGCCGCGCCGCCGATCTCAAGAGCGACGATGCGGAGCTGGTGAGTCGCCTTCGCAAGGCCGGCGCGATCATCACCGCCAAAAGCAACCTCGCGCAGCTCGAGCTGTTCGTCGAATCGGACAACCCTCTCTTCGGTCGCACCAACAACCCATGGGACCTCGCGCGCACTCCTGGCGGGAGCAGCGGGGGCGAAGCGGCCCTCGTCGCCGCGTCGGCGTCACCGCTAGGCTTGGGCACCGACATCGGCGGCAGCGTCAGGGTCCCCGCGCACTTCTGCGGTTTGTGTGGCCTTCGCGCCACGCCCGGGACGCTCAGCCTCGCCGGCACCGCCGACCAGATGCTGTTCGGCCACGTCACCGGAGTGCCCGACGCAGCAGGTCCATTGGCCCGGACGGTTGCAGACCTGAGGCTGGCGATGGAAGTTCTTGCAGAGCCGGTGCGTGAAGCCAACATACAGGGCCTCGTCATCGGCCTCTACGATGCCGACGGTTTCATGCCGGCCTCAGCCGCGGTCAGGCGTGCGGTCCACCAGGCGGCGCATGCACTCGAGGCGGCAGGGGCACACGTGGTGCCGTTCGAGCCGCCAGGCGTGCTCGAGGCGCTCGACCTCTTCTACGGACTGTTCACCGCGGACGGCGCCGCCGCGTACGACAAGATGATCGCCGGCGAGCAGCTCGACTCGCGCATCAGCCAGCTGATTCAGCTCGCAACCATGCCGGCCTGGATGCGGCCGGTGCTGGGCGCGGGGCTCACGATCGCAGGCCAGCGTCGGTTGTCGCACCTGATCAGGACGACCGGCGTCCGCACGCAGGAAGAGGTGCGCGCAATCATCGATCGGCGAGACGCTTACGTGACGCGCTTCGAGGCCGCGATGACGCGGGCTGGGGTGGATGCATTGTTGTGCCCGCCCAACGCTCTGCCGGCGCTGAAGCATGGCGCCAGCGCCGATCTCGGGCCGGCGAGCGTCAGCTATACCGCGCTTTACGCTCTGCTGGGTTGGCCGGCAGGCGTGGTTCCAGTGACCAGGGTGCGTCCTGGCGAGACGGATACTCGGCCTCGGGCAATCGACATGATGGACCGCGCGGCGCGCCGCACCGACCAGGACAGCGCCGGCCTGCCGGTCGGCGTCCAGGTCGCCGCGAGACCCCATCGCGAAGACCTGATCCTCGCGGTGATGGCCGCGGTGGAGGGCGCGCTGTCAGGCTCGGTCGACTACCCCAGGGTGCCACCGGCTCCGCAGGCGGGATTGAGGTCGAGGGACGCCGGGTAAAATCGATCTCGTGGCCCTCCGACCGATCCTGACGTTCGAACATCCCGTGCTGCGCGAAAAGGCGAAGAAGGTGTCGCGCGTCGACACGTCGATACAGCGCCTCATCGACGACCTCACCGAAACCATGCTCGACGCTCCCGGCGCCGGCCTGGCCGCCAACCAGATCGGCGTGCCGCTGCGTGTGTGCGTGGTCAAGGGTGACGAAAACCAGATCTGGGGCCTTGTCAACCCGGAGATCGTCAAGCACGACGGGGTGCAGGTCGGCTACGAGGGTTGTCTCTCCTATCCGGGATGGGTGGGCGAGGTGGCTCGTCACGAGACGGTCGTCGTCAAGGGGCGAAATCGCCGTGGGAGGGAAGTGCGCATCAAGTCGAGCGGGTTCACCGCACGCGCCTTCCAGCACGAGCTCGACCACCTCGACGGGGTCCTTTTCATCGACCGGCTGACCAGTCTCGACACGCTGCGGCGCGTCGAAGATCTCGAAGCCGACGACCAGGAAGCCGCCGTCGCGGCGGCTTCGGGCTAGGTCCAGCACCTTCCTGAGGATCGTTTTCGCCGGCGCGGCCGCCTTCGCCGTGCCCTCGCTGCGCGCACTGCACGAGGCCGGTCACGACATCGTGCTCGTGATCACGCAACCAGACCGCCCCGGACATCGCATGAAAGTCACGCCGCCGCCCGTCAAGGTCGCCGCGCAGGAGCTGGGCCTGCCGGTGCTCCAGCCGGAGAAGTTTCGCGATCCCGCGGTCATCTCGCGGCTGCGCGAGCTGAAGCCGGATTTGATGGTCGTGGTCGCCTATGGGCAGATCATCCCGCCGGACGCGCTGGCGATCCCCGCCAAGGGAGTCGTCAATGTGCACGCCTCGCTGCTGCCGCGCCATCGGGGCGCCGCGCCGATCGCCCGCGCCATCCTGGCCGGCGACGACGAGACTGGCGTCACCATCATGAAGATGGACGAGCAGCTCGACCACGGTCCGGTGCTCGCCGCGCGCAGCACCGCCATCGGGCCGCGCGAGGATGCGGCGGCGCTCACGCCGCGGCTGGGTCAGCTCGGCGCCGAACTCCTGGTCGAGACGCTGGCCCGGCTTGGCGAGATCGAGGCCGTCGAGCAAGAGCACGCTAGGGCGACGGTGGCGCCGCGATTGAGAAAGGAAGAGGGAGAGCTCGAATGGAGCATGGACGCGCGAGAGATCGATCGACGCGTCCGCGGCCTCCAGCCGTGGCCGGGGGCAACCCTCCCGACCGCCCGCGGCAGGGTCAAGATCTTGAGCGGGCACGTGGAAGGCGAGCGATACGTCCCGGATGTCGTCCAGCTGCCCGGCAAGAAGCCGGCGCCGGCGAAGCAGGTCTTGGGCAGTGTCTGAGAAAAAGGACGAGCGCGCTCGAGACGTTGCGGTCAACCGGCGGGCATATCACGACTACTTCATCGACGAGAAGATGGAGGCGGGAATCATGCTCAGCGGCACCGAGGTCAAGTCCGTGCGCAACGGTCGCACGAACCTGCGCGATGGTTTCGTGCGCATCGACGGCAACGAGGCCTGGCTGGAGAACGTGCACATCTCGGAGTACGCGCAGGGCAACCGAATGAACCACGAGCCCTTGCGCCCGCGCAAGCTACTGCTCCACCGAAAGGAGATCGCGAGCCTCATCGGCAAGGTGCGCCAGAAGGGTTACACGCTCATCCCGCTGCGGGTGTACTTCTCACGCAATCACGCCAAGGTTGAGCTGGGCCTGGCAAGAGGAAAACGGCAGTACGACAAGCGAGAAGCGATCGCCGAGCGGGATGCCAAGCGTGAGATCGACCGGGCGATGCGGAGGCGCTGAGGCGAGAATCGCGGTTTCCGCCCGTTTAGATCAAAACGCGCGTAACTGCCGGGCATTTTCCGAGCTTCTTGCGCAAGACGTGCCGAAAAAACCGACGCCTAACGCCGGTTGGCCTGGTCCCACTCCGCCTGACAGTTGACGCATCGGGTCGCATCCGGCAGCGCCTCGAGCCGCTCGGGCGCGATCTTCCCGGAGCAGTCCTCGCAAACGCCGTAGCCGCCCTCGGCGATCCGAGCCCGCGCATGCTCCGCCTGGATCGCATCCTCGTCGAGAATGCGATGAATCTTGTCGGCGGTGGCTCGATCGATCTCGACCTGCGCGTCGTCGGGTCCGCGGAATCCTTTGCTCACCGCTAGGCCGCCAGGTTGATCCCGATCGCACGCAGGCGCTTGTTCAGCGAATCGAAGGCAAACTGAAGGATCTCGCTCTCCGTGTGTCCGTACTCGGTGATGTAGCGCGGGTCCGGCGGATCAAGGGTGTTGGAGATCAAGGGCAGGCACTCGACCAGCGTCTTCTGGATGATCGGCGCGAATCGAGCCGCGTCCTCACGCACCGCTTCCTGCAGCACCTTGATGCCGAAGTTGACGTGCCGTGACTCGTCACGCGCAACCGCAGTGAAGCCGCGGTAGAAACCGCGGTCGGTGTTGCCCAGCTCGCGCATCGACTCGAGCTCGAAGCGCTGTCCGGTCAGGGCCAGCGTCGCCTCGATCACGATGTGGTACAGGGTGATGCCCTCGACGAAGGCATCGAAGTCTTTTGGATTGCTGGCCAGGCGCTGAGCGGTCGCCGGGAGGCGATCGTAGAAAAGCTCGTTGTAGCCCTCGTTGGTGTCGGGCCGGATCTCGACCAGCAGCTCACTGAGGTTCTTGGTGTCTGTGCCGACCACCTCGTGCCACCATCGGTCGAAGAAAACGGTGTGTCGCGCCTCGTCGACCATCTGGGTCGACAGGAAGATCTCGATCTCAGGCGATGGGGCGGCCCAGACGAATGGCGCCAGCGTCGACGTGACGCGCTCCTCGCCGTTGAAGAAAAGCCGGTGCGACCACAGGGTGGCCTTGCGATCCAGGTCGTCGGCCTCGAGCCAGTCCTGCCGGTCGAGCGTGAAATCCAGGTCGCCGACGGCCCACTGCTGTGACTCCCACCGGCGGTACAGGTCCATGTAGCTGGGCATGTTCTCGATCCCGCGATCGATGAAGGAGAGGACGTCGTCGATTTGGATGTCGCCGAGCTCCTTGAGGTTCGCGCGCGCGATCCGTTCCAGGTCCGGGTCCAGCTGCTCGCGTTCAGTCTCAACCGCCATGGCGCTGCCGGGTCCATTAGACCAGAAGCTCGATTAGGCGGGCGCCGGCACGGGTAGAATCAAAACCGCAACCGAGCTCGTCTTCGTGGGGGCGTCTGGTCTCGACGGGGTAGTTGGGCTTCGGGATTGCGAGCCGAGAGCCGCGAGCGTTACAGCGCAGCGTTTACAAACGCCAACAAGAACACCGCTTTCGCCCTCGCTGCGTAAGCAGTAGAGACGTAAGCCCCGGGGCTTAGATCCCGGGTGTTGCCCCAGGTCAATCCGGCGGACCAGGGAGCGGCATCACAAAAGACCGGATTGCCGCCTCAGGGGCGCTGCGGCCCTGAGGCGGGACACCCACCGCAGCTGGCGAAAGCGGATCCCGTCGGGAGGAGCCGCCAAGCGAGAACCAAAATCCTGGACACGCTCGTAGAGATCCCGGGGGACACTGCTTCGGACGCGGGTTCAATTCCCGCCGCCTCCACCAACTCCCTCGTCTATCTGCTGATAAACGGTTGCGATAGGCAGGTTCCACTCCGAGTGCGAACCCGCAAACTACTCGATCGCCACCCATTTATGACCGCGGTTAACGAGGAAAGACCGACTCTCGCTCCATCTGCGGGGAAGCCTATTTCCCCGTCCCGAGTGCTGCGGATAAGCCAGCCCGACCCGGGCCTCAGGGAGAAGCTCCGCGCGCGGCTGATCGACGACAACCTCGACGCCGACCGCCGCCTGATCGGCGAGCGCGTGGCCGTCCTGTTCCGGTGGCTCTTTCTCGTCGTCCTGGCCGTCCTGAACAATGTCACACCGCATACCAGCGCAGAAGATCGCGTGACGGTCGACATCATCCTCGGGGCCTGGGCCGCGATGAACATCGTCATCAACGTCCTGCTGCTGCGCGGCTACAAGCCGGGTAAGCAGTTCAGCCTCAGCACCATGACCCTTGACATTCTCTTCGCCGCCGGTTTGGTGTACATGTCGAACGGCTTCTCGAGCCCATTCTTCCTCGCCCTGTTTCTCGCCGTCATCACCAACGCGGTTCGGTTCGGGGCGACGGCGAGTGTCGCCTCGGCGGTGGTCATCGCCTTCATCTATCTGTTCGTCGGCGGCAGCTTCACGCCATCGAACTTCGCGTTCGATCCCAACGCGACCATCGGAAAGGTGTTCCTGTTCGTGGTGGTTGCGCTCTCGACCGGATACATGACCCGCGAGCTGGAACGCGAGCGCCGCCACGCTGTCGAGCGCGCAGCCCAAGCCGACACGCTTCGCGAGCTGAGCACGGACATGGTCAGTGGCACTGACATCAAAGACGTATTCAAGGTGATGGTCCAAAACGCTGTGCAGATGACGCAGTCGCAGCGCGGGCGCCTGATCCTGACCTCGCAGGAGGGTTTTGAAGAGGTCGCGACCGGCAACCGAGAAGGCACGTCCGATCCCCCGCCCGAGGGTGAGCCGATCGACCAGGACCTTCTCAGCGTGGCTGCACGTTCAGGTGAGGCGACGATCGCAAACGACAAGAAGAGTCTCACCGTCCCCATCGCCTCGGGTGACGGCGTGACGGCACTGCTCTACCTGACCAAGCCCGAAGCAACCTTCAGCAACCAGGAGCTCTTCACCGTGGCCGCCCTTTCCGGAAGCTCCGCGGTGCCGCTGGCGAACGCGTTGCGATTCCACCGCAGCAGCCAGGAGGCGATCACCGACAGCCTCACCGGGCTCGCCAACGTACGCGAGCTTCGGCGGCGTCTCGACGTAGCGTTCGCGAGACCCGACCGCCACACGACGCCGCTCTCGCTGCTGCTGATCGACTTCGATCATTTCAAGGAGGCCAACGATGAGCTCGGGCACCAGCACGGAGACCTGGTGCTGCAGCTCGGGGCGAGGATCGTTCGCGCCGCCGCGCGCACCCAGGACCTCGTCGCTCGATATGGCGGCGACGAGCTCGCCCTGATGGTGGCCGACCTCAACGGCGTCGGCGCCCAACGCCTCGCATATCGCATCGTCGACTCAGTGCATGCCGCGGCCGTTTCGACCACTCCCGGCAAGCACCTGACCTTCAGCATCGGCGTCGCCACCTATCCCGAGGACGCCTTGACCGCTCAGGAGCTGGTTTCGGCCGCCGACCAGGCTCTCTACCTGGCGAAGCGCGAGGGCAAGGATCGAGCGTGCACGTTCCCCCAGCTGGTGACCGAGCTCGAGCTCGCGACGGAGAACCTGGTCACGCTGCTCGCCGACGCGGGACCGCAGGTCGTGGTGGCTGCGGCACACGCCGTCGACCATCGCAACCCGATCGCCCAGGGACATTCAAGCCGCATGGCGGCGATCGCCGATTCGATTGGACGCCACCTGGGCATCCTCGCCAACGACCTCGAGGACCTTCGCACGGCTGCCTTCCTGCATGACGTGGGACACCTGGCGATGGCCGAGGGCGGAGACGGCTTCGAGGCGCCCGGCCACGCGGAAGCCGGCGAGCGTGTGGTCAAGGCGGCGCAATTCTCGGAGGAGGTGGCGACAGCCGTCAGGCACCACCACGAACACTGGGATGGTTCCGGCATGCCGGACCATCTCGTGGGCGACAGCATTCCCTTGAGCTCACGCATCCTGGCGGTGGCCGAGTCGTTTGAAGCCGTGACCGCGGGTCGCGGCTGCGAGCGGCTCGCGCCCTCTGAGGCGCTCAAGCAACTGACCGATAGGGTCGGCTCCGAGTTCGACGGCGCAGTCGTCGAGGCGCTAAGCCGCGGCATCCGCGACGGGAACATGGACCACGCCCTTCCCAGCGTGGCTCTGCCAGCGACAGCCTCCGTTTAGCAGGACCAGCAAGATCCACCTGGCCCGCCTATTCTTCGCCCATGCACTTTGTGCTCGTGCACGGTGCGTACCACGGCGCCTGGTGCTGGGACCAGCTTCGCGCTGAGCTCGAGCGCGGCGGACACGCGAGCACGGCGGTCGACCTGCCCTGTGACGATCCCGACGCGGGAGCCGAACGCTACGTGGACGAGATCCTCCATGCGATTCCTACGCAAGCCGGGTCCGTAGTGATGGTCGGGCACTCGCTGGCGGGCCTCAGCATCCCGATCGCGGCATCAAGGATCCGGACCGCGATGACCGTCTACCTGTGCGCGATCCTGCCCGTGCCGGGGCTGAGCTTCAATGCTCAGCATGCCGCCTGGGCGACCGGGTTCGAGCCATCGAAACCGGCCGTCACCAACCCCGACGGCAGCGCCTCATGGCCTGAGGAGGGTGCGGTCGAGATCTTTTTCCACGACTGCGAACCGGCAGTTGCCCTCGCCGCCGCGCGGCAATTGCGGCCCCAGCACTGGAAGATCACGAACGAGGTGACGCCGCTGCGCCAGTGGCCCGCCGTACCCGCCGCCTACATCCTGTGCAGCGACGACCGGATGGTGTCACCCGCCTACGGAGTTGTTGCCGCCCGCCTTCAGCTGGGCGTCGATCCGATCGAGCTCCCCGGGGGCCACTCGCCGTTCCTGTCGCGACCCCGCGAGTTGGCCCAGGCTCTGGTCCGGGAGGCTGCGCGTTAAGCGCGAGCGACCACCGGGCAAACCGGGTAACCTTCGGCCGGGTGCCGAATTTGAATCACCTCTGGCAACGCTTCCTGTTGACGAGCTCGCTCCTGGTCGGACTTGCGATCGGGGTGGCCGCGACGGTCTTCGGGTACAGCAACCTGGCTTCGGTCGACGTCCACTGGTCTGTGTTCCACATCAACGGTGTTCCGCTGTGGACGGTGACCGTGGTCCCGCTTGCCCTCGCGCTGATCGCGGGCACGCTCTACCACTGGGTGGACGGCCTCCACCATTTCACCGAGCACATGCGCCATCGCCGTCGAGTCCACGAGCTGGAGGTCGAGGTCGCTTCCCTGCGCGCCCACCTCGACCAGGTGCTGGAGATGCCGGACCACTCTGGCCTGGCTGCGAAAGGCAAGGCCCAGGTCTCGCTGCCTGAACCCGGCGAATTGGCACCGGACCTCGTATCCGTCGACGAGCCCGGGCCGATGGCTGCGCTACCTGAGCCAGAGCGGCAGGGCAAGAGCGGCGGCGATCGAAAGAAGCGCGCCAAGCTGACCATTGCGCCCGAACCCCAGGCTGAGCAGGCGAACGGTGAGGTCGCGCCTCCAGTGGATGCGGCCGAGCCGACCGAAGCGACCGAACCGGCGCCGAAGGCCTGACCGAGAACATGTCGGACCGCCGTCGCGCCGGCCGTCTCGTCGTCCCCCAGCAGGCGGCGCCGGCCGACAAGATGCTGCTCGAACGCAGCGCGATCGAGGAGCTCAGCCACCACGCGGACCCGTGGCGCGTCCTGCGCATCCTGTCCGAGTTCGTCGAAGGTTTCGACGCCCTCAACGACGTCGGGCCCGCGGTGACTGTGTTCGGCTCGGCGCGCACGAAGCCGGACGACCCTTACTACGCTCTGGGAAGATCCCTGGGCGCCGCGCTGGCGAGGCGTGGGTTCGCCGTCATCACGGGCGGTGGGCCGGGGATGATGGAGGCGGTCAACCGCGGCTGCCACGAGGCGGGCGGGCTTTCCGTGGGCTGCAACATCGAGCTGCCTCGCGAGCAGGAGCTCAACGCGTACGTGGATCTGGGCGTCGAATTTCGCTACTTCTTCGTGCGCAAGAACATGTTCGTGAAATATGCGCGCGGCTTTGTGATCTTTCCAGGTGGCCTCGGGACTCTCGACGAGCTGTTCGAATCCCTCACGCTCGCACAGACCGGGAAGATCGAGCACTTCCCGATCGTGCTTTTCGGCACCGAGTACTGGAGCGGGCTGCTCGACTGGATGCACAAGGTCGTGCTCGCCCGAGGCGCGATGTCGCCGGAGGATTTCGACCTCGTCAGCCTGACCGACGATCCCGAGGAGGCTGCCGCGATGGCGACCAGGCCGCTGCCTGTGGATGTGGACGAACCTCGAACCGAGGCGGGTGAGCCAAGGGCGGAAGCTCGATAGCAACCATCGCATCGGTGACGCCGTCTCTCGACTTCTTCTTCCTGACCGACGGCGGCCAGACGTCGGACACGGTGGCGCAGCGAATGGCCGCCTTCCTCAACGGCGCCACCAAGACTCTCGACGTCGCGATCTACGACCTGCGGCTGGAGGCAGGACCCGGCGCCGTCATGCTCGGCGCGTTTCAGGCCGCGGTCAAGCGCGGCGTGCATGTCCGGATGATGTTCAACCAGGACCACCCGGCAAACCTCCCCGTGCCGCCGCCGGCTGAGATCGACTGGGCTTTCGTCGACCAGCTGAAAGCCTCCGGCGTGGAGATGAAACCGATTCCTGGCGTCCCCGACCTCATGCACCACAAGTACGTGGTACGCGATATGGGGACGCCACTGGCGGCTGTGCTCACCGGATCAACGAACTGGACCAACGATTCGTGGAATCGGGAGGAGAACGTCGTTTTCACGATCGCGTCGCCCGAAGTTGCCGCCACCTTCGAGCAGAACTTCTCCGAGCTTTGGCAGAACCCGGTCGTCGCCGATTCAGGGCGGATCAACTCTCCGTGGCAGACGCTCGCCGACTCGACCCGCGTGCGCGTCTATTTCTGTCCCGGTCGCGGACTGAAGCTCGTCCACGCGATGGCGAGGTCGATCGCGTCGGCGCAGCGCCGCATTCGCATCGCGTCGCCGGTGCTCACGTCGGGTCCGGTCCTCGGCACGCTCGCCGAGGTGATCGGTCACGGAAAGGTCGATGTTTCCGGTGTGTACGATGCGACTCAGATGGACCAGGTCCAGCACCAGTGGGGCGAGCAGTCGACGTCGGCGTGGAAGATCGCCGCTTTCCACAGCATCGTGGCGGCGGTGAAGTTCGGATCAAAGCGCTCGACGCCCTATGCGGTGGGCTCGGTGCACGACTTCATGCACGCCAAGATCCTGGTCACCGACGACTACGTGTACACGGGCAGCTTCAACCTCTCGCACAGCGGCGAGGAGAACGCGGAGAACGTGGTCCAGATCGAGAGCGAGGCGGTGGCCGGCCTCTGCTCGGCATATGTGGATCGCATTGCGGCGAGGTACGGCGGCCGGCCGCTCGCGGGAAGCTAAAGAACTGCCGAGTATTCGGGTCCTCTGGGCGGGTGCGGCGCTCGCGGCGCTGCTCGTGGCGGGCCTCCTGATCGCACTGCCGCGCCTGCAGCCGCCGACCGGGACGCTGCTGGTCCTGGCCGCAGCCCGCTCGCCGGAATACCTCACGCCGACGACGGTGGCCCTGCATGGATCCGCCGGCTGGACTGCCATCGGCTCGGTTTCGGGATCGGTGCCGGTGGCGCCGGAGCAGCGAGAGCTGCTGGCGTTGCCTGTCGCCGTCGGCACCTACAGAGGCGTTCGGCTCGGCGACGACGAGCAGCCGGTGGCAATCTCAGTGGTCGCCGGCCAGGTGGAGCCGCTCCTGCTGGGGATCGAAGCGCGCCATCTCATCAGCGGCGCCGCGTATGCCGGCAACGACCAGGTCAACCTCGGTCTTGGAGAGCTGTCCGGTAAATTCTGGCCGATGCCCCCGTTCGCGCTGATCGACCAGGCGGGAAGCCCGTTCGACAACGCGACCATCGCCGGCAAGGACGTGGTCATCGCGGCCTTTCACACCACGTGCCACGAGACCTGTCCCCTGTACACGGCGCTCTTCGCGCAGCTCGAGAAGCGGAGACTGCCGGCGAACGTGCTGCTCGTCGAGGTGACTACCGATCCTGCGACCGATTCCGCATCGGCGCTGGCGAGGTACGCGAAAAGCATCGGCGCGTCGTGGACGTTCGCCACAGGGACGGCTGACGAGCTGACGGCATTCTGGAAACCCTTCGGTGTTGCGCTCGCGACCGGCGACAGCCATGTATCCACCCTTGCGCTTCTCGACCGTCACGGCTACATCCGCCTGGTTTATCGAGGCGTTCCGGACGTCGGCCACGACATCTCGCCCGCCCTCGTCGCATCAATGGGCGCCGAGGGCTTGCGCGAGCTGGCCTCAGGCGGTGACGGGTGGGGAACGACCCAGGTGCTGCAATCGCTGCTCACGATCAGCGGCCCGGAGGCGCCTCCGGCCGTTGGTGGTGGCGTCGCGCCGGGCTTCTCGCTGGTCGGCACCGATGGGCGACGCGTGAGCCTTGCCGGACTGCTCGGAAAGCCGCTCGTCATCAACTTCTGGGCCGCGTACTGCGCCCCTTGCCGCGTCGAGATGCCGATGCTGCAGAGTCGTGTTGGAGCGCAGTCGACGGCCGAGCTCGCCCTTATCAATGAAGGTGATACGGCGCAGGTCGCTCGCAACTTCTTGGGCTCTCTCGGCGTACATCAACCCGCTCTTCTCGACTCTGACTTGAGTGTCGGACGCTCCTACGGGGCGATCGGGCTGCCGATCACCGTATTCGTGCGCGCTGACGGTTCGATCGACATGCGGCAGATCGGCCAGCTCGACGAACGCACCCTGGAAGCGGAGCTGTCGAAACTAAGCGGTCAGTAGACTTCGGGCGGTGAGGGTCGTAGCGTTTCGCCGTCTCGCGTTGGTGACCGCGACCTTCGCCTACCTGCAGATAGCTCTCGGCGGCCTGGTTCGCGTGTCGGGATCCGGCCTCGGCTGTCCCGATTGGCCCCTGTGCCATGGCCGCCCATATCCGCCCGCGGACGCGCACGCGATCATCGAATACTCGCATCGGGCGGTCGGCACCGTGACGGGGCTCTTGATCATCGCCACCGTCGTGCTCGCCTGGGTGGTGTTTCGCACCCGGCGGCCGCTCGTGGCCTGGCTCGCGACCGCGTCGCTGATCGACGTGGTGGGGGAGGGGGCGTTGGGCGGGATCGTGGTCGCGAACGAGCTCCAACCGTGGTTGGTGGTGGTCCACCTGGGCCTGGCGATGATGATCCTCGGGTTCCTGGTCGCGACCGCTGTCATGGCCGGACCGCCATCGGCCGGATCGCGGGATCGATCCTTTCGCAGGCTGGCAGCTCTGACGGCCGCGGCGACATACGTGCTGCTGCTCACCGGCTCGACCGTCGTCGCGAGCAACGCCGACGGCAGCTGCAATTCCTGGCCGTTGTGCGGGGGCGGGTTCGCGCCCGACTTCAGCGGCCCGAACGCTTTCACGATGCTGCACAGGGGTGCTGTGCTCGTGATCGGGCTTCTGATCGTGTACGTGCTGGTGACAGCGATCAGGAGATGGGGGGCTGGATCGGGGATCGGGTTGAGCGCGATCGCGACCCTCATCGTCTTCGCCGCCCAGATCGCGGTCGGCGCCGGCGCCGCTGTGACCGACAGCGCGTTCTTCAATGGTTTTCACGTCGCCCTCGCGACGCTGCTATGGTCGGGCGTGCTCACGTGCGCGCTGCTCACACTCCCACGGACCGATCGCACCGCGGAGCTTTCGCATCTGGCGGTGGGGAGGAGCTCAGCGTGAGCGCCGTCACCGTGCCTGCCACGTCAGGTGTGCTCAGCAGGGCGGGCGACTACATCAGCCTCCTCAAGCTGCGCATCGTCCTGCTTCTGGACGCGACCGCGGTCGGGGTGATGATCCCGGCGGCTCACGGCCATCCGCGAGTAGCAGCCGTCATCGCGGTCCTCGCCGGAGGGACGCTCGCGGCCGGCGGCGCCCACGCGATCAACTGCTGGTTCGACCGCGACATCGACGCCGAGATGATGCGTACCCGGCGGCGGCCAATTCCCGACGGCCGCATCCCAGCGTGGCACGCCCTGGCCATCGGCATCGCGCTGGTGGCGCTGTCGTTCGTCGTCCTGTGGGCGTGGGCCAACCTGCTGGCCGCGGTGCTCGCGCTCGCGGGTGCTCTGATCTACGTGTTCGTCTACACGATCTGGCTCAAGCGTTCGACGCCCATGAACATCGTCATCGGCGGCTCGGCGGGCGCGGTGCCGCCGCTGGTGGGCTGGGCCGCCGCGACCGGCCGCCTCGACCTCACCGCGCTTGCGCTGTTCGCCGTGATCTTCTTCTGGACCCCACCGCATTTCTGGGCGCTGGCCCACATGATCAACTCCGACTACGCCCGCGCCAAAGTCCCGATGCTGCCAGCGGTCGGGGGCGGGCAATCGGCGAAGCGTCAGAGCGTCGTATACGCGGCGCTTACGGCGGTGGTGAGCGTCGTTCCGTTCTTCACCGGCTCGGCCGGCGCGATCTACCTTGCGGGCGCCACCGTTCTCGGCCTTGGGCTGGTCGCGATGACGCTGCTCGACCTCAGCGGCCGGCGCTGGACTCGTCGCGTGTTCACGTACTCGATCGTTTACGTGGCGCTGCTGTTCGGACTGTTCGCGATTTCGCCGTTTCTCCCCTAGACGTACATGGAGATCGTCCGCCTCCATCTCGCGCGCATTGACGCCATGAACGGCATCCCGGTGCACGGCTTCGTGATCAAGCACCCAAGTGCGGGAGCGATCCTCGTCGACACCGGCGTCGGTTGGCCGGACGACATGCTCAAGGACTGGAAGATCGTCAACCGCCATGCCGCCGACGCGATGGCGGAGCACGACCTGAGCCCGGCCGATGTGCGGATCGTGATCAACACGCATCTGCACTTCGATCACTGTGGCCAGAACGCTGTGTTCAAGCACGCGCCGTTCTACATTCAGCGACCCGAGCTGGAAAGGGCGCGCCGCCAGGAGACCGTGGCCGCGCAATGGTTTGACTTCGCCGGCGCGCGGTTCGAGCTGGTGGACGGCGATGCGGAGATTGCCGACGGTGTACGTGTCGTCGCCACGCCGGGGCATACCGTCGGCCACCAAAGCGTCCTCGTCGACACACCTGACGGCGGCGCGGTCATGATCGGGGACGCCGCTTATACCGCCGACATCTATCGCGAGGCGGAGGAAGCCGACCTCAGTCACTGGCGTGGCCAGTTCGCCGACCGCGAGGCGTGGACAAGCTCCCTGCACCGCTTGCACGACATGCACCCGCACGCAGTGCACTTCTGCCACGATACCCGCGTCGTAAGTTCAACCGGTTGAGCAACTTCGGTCCGCTGGTCAGCCCGGACTGGCTGCGCGAACACAGTGCGGACAAGGATCTTCGGATCGTGGATTTCCGCTGGTACCTGACCGGCCGCCAGGGCCGCGACGCATACCTCGGCGGCCACATCCCAGGCGCCGTCTTCGTCGACCTGGACGCGGTCACCGGCAAAGGGCCGGGCCGTCATCCTCTGCCTGCGAAGCAGCAGTTCCAGGACGAGATGCGCCGGGCGGGGATCAGCGACTCGACCAGGGTCGTCGTTTACGACGATGCGGGCGGTTCGATCGCGGCGCGGCTTTGGTTCCTTCTGGGTTGGTTCGGTCATGGTGCGCAGGCCGTACTTGACTCGGGTCTGCAGGGATGGGGCCAACCCCTCGAGGTAGAGGTCCCGGCGGTTCCGGCCGGCAACTTCAAAGCACGCGCACCTCAGCGGTCGCGCATCCTCGACTTCGAGCAGGTCAGCAGGCTGTCGAAGGGTGGCCGAGGCGGTGCCGGCGCGCGGCGAGTTCTGATCGACGCCCGGGTCGGGGAGCGCTATCGCGGCGAGCACGAGCCGATCGACCCGAAGAAAGGCCATATCCCCGGCGCCGTGAGCGCACCGTGGATCGACAACCTGGATGCAGAGGCCAGGTTCAAGTCACCCGAGGAGCTGCGCCGCAGGTATGAGGCGCTAGGTGTCGACGGCAACAATGGCGCCGTCGTCTACTGCGGGTCGGGGGTGAACGCCTGCCACGATCTTCTCGCGCTGGAGCTCGCGGGGCTTCCGGACGTGCGTCTTTACGAAGGATCCTGGAGCGACTGGTCGAGCCGTGATGCTCCCGTCGCTACCGGTGACAAACCCTAGAATTCGGCCGTGATACTGACTGGAAAACGAATTCTCATCGCCGGGATGAGCGACCGGCGCAGTATCGGCTATACGATCGCGGTCGAAGCACAGAAGGCCGGGGCTGAGCTTTTGCTCACCAGCTTCGGCCGGATGATGAACATCACGCAGATGACGGCCAAGAAGCTGAATCCGGTGCCAGACATCCTCGAGATGGATGTCACCAAACCCGAGGACATCGCGGCCGCCGCAAAAGAAACGAGCAAGCGTTGGGATCGCCTCGATGGACTCGTCCATTCAGTTGCGTACGCGCCACCGGATGCGCTCGGCGGCCAATTTTTGAACACGAAATGGGAAAGCGTTGCGACCGCGCTCCAGGTCAGCGCATTTTCGTTCAAAGAGCTTGCGGTTGGCTTTCTCCCGTTGATGCGAGAGCACGGCGGTTCGCTTGTCACTC
>Ga0207684_10000901_pt1 | contig 33793 bp, 26 predicted proteins | sample KBSK5501metaG_FD_184342 | JGI IMG/M metagenome (GOLD analysis project Ga0207684, IMG submission 184342) | Corn, switchgrass and miscanthus rhizosphere microbial communities from Kellogg Biological Station, Michigan, USA - KBS K5-50-1 metaG... | ecosystem: Host-associated > Plants > Roots >... | reverse complement strand
GGACTTCATCTTGTTAGCCGCTCCGTAAAGTCTGCAACCCAGCCCGCGCAATGATCGGCTGTCCTTGAACTGTCCAGGGCACCAACAACCCATAGAAGACCGCTTATTCAAAGTGCCTTGAACCCGCGGGTCAGCAACCTAAGGATGGGTCGCCCGCCGGCAAGCTTTATCATGCGCATGCCTCGATTCCTCGCTACGACCAAACCTCGCTACGCCCAAGCCAGACTACGAGCACGCTATGCTGTAGCCGGGCTCGTCCTGCTATGGGGCGGTCATGCAGGCCGGAATTTCAATACTGGCCGGACCTGTGAGTTGGCTGTAGTTCATCTGAATACCGTTACCGCTATTGGGATCGCTCATCTCGATCCGCAGCGGCATGCCGGTATCCTTGGACACGAACAGGGTGCACGGTGCCTTGGGTCTTCTCGTTATCGTAGGAATAAAACTCGTATCCATCCGCCATGGTGGCATTCACGCTCTGGTCCCCGACGGGGTGCAGGTCGGTGAGCTGGGTCGTGGATTGCCCACCCGGTCCGCCGCTCTGCGGGGCGTCACTGCACTTCCAGGAAAACATCTCCCTCTGCTTCTTCAGCATTTTGGGCACTTCCACATGCATGAGTGCGGTCTGTGCGGCGGTCATTCCGGCGCCGCTCGCACCCATGGGTCCATTCGCCGCGGCGTGAGCGATCGAGTTCGCGGCCATGCGGTCTAACTCCGCCATTTGTTGGGCTGCCCTTTCCTCGCTGAGTTTTAACAATCGAGGCACCGCAGGCGAAGTAATGAGGCGCGCTGCTCGGCCGTTTTGCACAACCGCCCGAATCTCCCAGAGGCCGTCCGCCAACAGCAGTCACCGAAAGCGCTCGGCCCCCGTCCAACATCGAACACTAAGGAAATGTGTTCGGCACGGTTTAGGAGGACAGTCTTAGCCGACAGCATCCTTAATCAGTTTTAGCTCGTCTCGTATCAGTCTCGGCAACAGAAACTCGGTCCGGATTTTGGCCTGCCCAGCCCGCCCGAAGGCCTCCGCGATATTTGGATTTTCCAGCAGGAAGAGGACTCGTTTCGCACAGTCTTCCGCGCTCTCAACCAAATAGTCTTCATACCCGGCGGGAAACTGCATTGGGATCCCGCCCGCACGACCGGCAACCACCGCCTTTGCCTTCCAGAACGCCTCTGCCACCACCAGACCGAAGCCCTCTCGAATCGACTTCTGAAGAACCACGTTGGCGCTGCGTTGGAAGGCATTGACCTCCATGTTGCCAACGCCGGTCATATTGGTGAAAACGTAGAGATCGGAATCCTTTGCCGCCTCCTGGTTGATCTTCTCCAATATTTCCCAGCCCTGGGGATCGTCTCCCGCCATGGCACCCACCATCGCAAGTTGAATCTCGGGCATCTTTTCCTTTGCCAGCTGGTACGCGCGGATGACGCCCAACGGATCTTTCCAGGGATCAAAGCGTGAAACTTGCAGCAGCAATGGCCGCCGCAGATCGATGCCCATTTCCCCGATGGCATGGCGATAGACCTCGGGAGGCAATTCCATATTCTTGGTTGACACCGGGTCTATCGCTGGAGGAATAAAGATCACTTCGCTCAATTTGAGGTCAGCAGGAACGAAAGCCTTCATCGTAAAAACCGCCGCATCGTACTCCTGGACGAACGGTCGTAAGAATTCCCAGACTTCCGCGTTGGCTTGAGAACTATCGATATGGCAGCGCCATATCCACTTGCGTGCGCGCTGCAGGTCTTTGAAATGTCGCAGCGCCAGGGGTTGGGGATCGTGCACAATGAAGACGTCGTAGTCATCCGGCAGCATCTCCGCGCTCATCCGGTTGCGTTCAAGGTACGCCCGTTTTGCCTCCGCCGTGAGGTTCAGCTCGCCACCTTGCAGTGCATTATGGAAGCTCTTGGTAATCGCAAAAAAGTCTTTATCGCCGTAGATCAAACGCCAGTCGGTTTTAATGCCGAGGTTCAGATGGACCGGGATGAGCCGGCTCAACAGCTCCGCCACTCCGCCCCCAGCTGCGGTAGCGTTTATCTGACAAATCCGCAGCCCTTGCAAACTCTTACTGAGCGCGCGGATCTCGTCGATCAGTTGGTCTCCAACCCACGATCGATAGTTCTCCAAGTTGATGGATTCCGAAGAGCTGTGCCGTCCCAAAGCGACCTTCGGAAGCAGATTTAGCTCAGTGACCATCAGCCGTGGCCCCCCGTGAATCAAGACCGCCATATCCTTCTTCTGACTTGCGACCCAACGGTTGTGGGGGTCGCCTGGTGAGCGGAGGTAATTTAGGGGGCTTGGGACCGTGGCGCACCGCGTTCGCCAGTGGCAAATAGGTGAGCTGCACGCCGGACTGCACGCACCGTAGCATGAGGCCGCCACGACTCATGTCTCCGCGGCCCGCGAATTCAGCGGGAAAGAACAGCCGTTCCCCAAAAAGGCCGAGCAGAGGCTCCGCGTATTTTGAGGTCGCAATGCTGCCCAGCAGAACGATCTGGGCTGCCGCCCCGGACAACTCTGAAAGGATCCGCGAATCCCGTTGAAGAGGAGCGAGGTAGGAGGCGTCAGTAGGATCGATATCGATTGACGAAATTTCTTTCAATCGGTCCAGGGTTACCAGGGTCTCCGGGGGCACTAGCCCGCCGCGGGCGGTGATTACAAACACACTGGGACCAAGGTACGGGACCTCGGCGAACTTCTGCGCGTAAGCCCATTTGCCGCGAAAATAAAGTCCGCTGATGAAACTAAATACCTCGCCCAGTGGCGCACCCTTCCCACGCAAACGCCGGGCTAACTCGGAGTCTGCGGAGTCATGTATGATTCGCGCAGCTCGAATTCCCGCGATATCGGCCGGCGAGAGAAGAAAAATCCGCGTCGACGCGGAACTGGCCCGTAGCTTCTGGTCTTTCATGTGCATTCGTAGCCCGAAACTGGGATGAAGAACATTCGTTTGCGAAGTGCGTATTTCTAGTTTAGATGTTTTGCCGGCTTTGGCAGCAAGAACTCTAGCTGTCCCTTCGGAATACGGCAAACACTCAGCAAGATTACAGAATATGTCCGATTCCTTACCACGAGGTCAGGGCTTACACTCCGTCGAGAACTTTGTACGCCTAAGAACGAAACTTTAGCCTTCACCCTCGTCGAACAGTCCGGTGGTGATTGGCGAGCATAATCGTTAGGAGGTCCCTTTGAGTGCCGTTCAAGGTGAAATTGCTGCGCTCGAAGAACGTTTGCGGCTAGCCGAACTGGGTCCTGACCCAAACTTTTTCGAGGAAGTGCTGGCTGACGATGCGGTGCTCGTCTCTCAGGGCGGCCAACCCTTGTTTGCCAAATCGAAAGTCGTCGAAGCTCATCAGCCCGGGAAGGGGCCGAAGTTTACTCGGGTTGAGATGAGCGACATGAGGATCCTCGATCACGGCGTCGCAGCCATCGTGACCTGCCAGGGAACTTATGAAGGTCCCCAGTCCAGCGCCACGCTAAAGTTCATGCGCGTCTGGCTGAAAAAGAACAATCGCTGGCAGATCGTCGCTGCCTCGGTCTCAAACTGAACCGGGTTCCATTTCCGGTCGTGTCCGGCAGTGTTGGATGAACCACGCAATTCTCCGACAACAAAGTCTTGATTGTTGGCGGTGTATTGCTGGTCCCCCCTTCCCCCTGTGCTGTCACTATCGCAAGATGCCCCATGCTCCGACTCGTCTTCACCTTATTTTTCTGTGCCGTTCCTCTGGCTGCCCAGACCATGCCGCAGGAAGCGGACAAGCAACTCGCCCACGATATCTACAAGGAATTTGTCGGAATTCGGTCCGGCTTCACCACCGGCTCGACCACTCCAGTCGCCGAGGCAGCGGCAGCTCGCTTACGAGCTGCTGGATTTCCCGACGCGGACATCTTTGTGGGCGGAGCAAATCCCAACAAGGCGAATCTCGTGGTCCGCTATCACGGAACGGGCAGCCGCAAGCCGCTCCTGCTTCTCGCCCACACCGAGGTTGTGGAAGCCAAGCGCGAAGATTGGAGCATGGACCCGTTTCAGCTGATTGAGCGCGATGGTTTCTTTTATGGGCGCGGCACCAGCGACGACAAGGCGCAAGCTGCGGTTTGGATCGCGAGCCTAATTCGTTACCGGCGAGAGGGCTTCAAGCCCTACCGCGATATCATCGTGGCGCTCACAGCGGACGAAGAAGGCGGTGGCTCTTACAACGGCGTTGATTGGCTGATCAAGAACCATCGCGAACTGATCGATGCAGAGTTGGCCCTGAACGAGGGCGGCTGGGGCGAATCCGACGCGGGCAGGAAGATCTCAAACGACCTGCAGGTCAGCGAGAAATACGTCATCAATTTCCGCTTTGAAGTGCGCAATAAAGGCGGCCACAGTTCGCTCCCTGTGCCGGACAATGCCATATACCATCTCGCCGGCGCTCTGGAGCGGCTCTCGCACTTCGGTTTCCCGTTAAAGACGAACGAGGTAACGGCGGCATATTTCCAGAAAATGGCAAAGATTGAAACCGGTCCGGTGAGCGAGGATCTGGCGAAGGTTGCCGAGGGATCGCAGGAAGCCATGTAGCGGGTGGCGGCCGCGTCTCCGGCGTGGAACGCCACGCTTCGCACCACTTGCGTAGCGACGCAACTGGAAGGCGGTCACGCGATGAATGCCTTGCCCCAGCTCGCGGCCGCGAACGTGAACTGCCGGGTACTGCCTGAAGACTCGCTTGAATAGGTGCGGAACGCATTACAAAGAGTGATGGCGGACGACCAGGTCACTGTTAAGGTGGTTGGCGACCCGAGCAAAGGACCTGCTTCCCCGATGCGCCCGGATGTACTCAACACCATAAGTCACGTCACGAGCCAGCTCTGGCCGGGCGTGCCGGTGGTTCCAACCATGGTCATGGGCGCAACCGACGGAAAATCGTTGCGGGCTGCAGGCATTCCGACTTACGGCATCCAGGGCTTCTTCATGGACCGGAACGACCTTCGCTTCCATGGACGGGATGAACGCATGAGCGTGCAATCGTTTTATGAAGGCCAGACGTTCTTGTATGAGTTAGTAAAGATTCTGTCTAAGGCCGGCGAATAGATCGCCGCGCTCCCCCCGGCAGCAGCCAGGATCTAGCCGAAGCGGCTGTCGGCGGGACGTCGGAACGCGCCCATAAAATCGTCCAAATCCTGTAATGAAAACGGCTTACGCAGAACCGGAGATCCCGTGACAAAGGCATAGTGTTGTCGAGGATTCTTCTGCAACAGATCTTCAACGAATTTGGCGCCACCCGCCGCGGAACCGCGCATAAATTTCATCGCTATCAGAACCACATCGTAAGGCCCGTCGTCGCAATAACTGCGGAACGCCTCATCGCATTTCGATGTCAGCGCGACCTTGTAGCCCAGCCGGTTGAGCATGACGCCCATAACGTTCCGGACAGTTTCTTCCGCCTCAACGACCAGAATTTTCATGTTCCCTTTCGCTGGCGTCCTTCTTTCGCTCCCCCACCGCCTCTCTCACATTTTATCGAGAGTCGAGACTAGGGCAACGCCCCGGCGTCACCACCCCAGATGACTATAGTCATCTTGTTCAAGCGCGCATCCTGCTTCAATCTAGTGGAGGCATAACCAAAGTTTCCGCGGAACATTTGCAATCTTATGGGCGACTCCAAGTATTCCGGCACAGGTGCGGATTGGACGCAGCTGTTGACCGATCCTTCCCTGGTAAGTCATCTCGGAGAGTTGCTCCAGGTTTATCGCGAAGCTGCGCCTGACAAACGTGACCAGGCCCTGCTGGAAGCGATGCGCAACATCAGAGGCGAGGCGGCAAAAATGCCCGCTGCCTCTAGAGCCCTCGGAACTCAGGCGGTGACGCCCGCGGCCCCGGTCGTTCAGTCGGCGCCCGCTCCGCCGGTGGCGATCAGCCCGGCGGCCAGTCCACCTTTCGAACCAGACATATTTACGCCTGCCTCAAACCAGGACCGTCGCCGCCACACCCGCATGAAGTGCTTTGTAGCGGTCGAACTACGTCTGAGTAACTCGGCCGTCCCGGTCTGGGGAAATCTAGCCAACACCGGACTCGGCGGATGCTTCGTCGAGACTGCTACGCCCGTGCCTTCCGGAGTAGGCGTAGAAATCGGTCTCTGGCTGGCCAATGGAAAGATCTGGATCAAGGGCCTGATTCTAACCGGAATCGTTACCAAGAGCAGTCCATCGTTCGGCGTTCGTATTAAATTCTCCGAGCTTGAGCCCACGGAACGCGAAAACCTGCGCCACTTTCTCAAATTCGTCGAAAGCACCACCAGGGGCTACAACACCGATAACGGCTATCTGGCGCAAATGAAACGTTAGACTCGTTTCGACCATCTAATTAAACAATATTAAACACATCCATCTAAAGCTTTTGGGAATGCTGTTGTCACCCTGTGCGGGTTGCTGCTTCGCTTCGCGGAGCAGCCGCGCAGGCCACCGGACTCCTATGAGCCAAATTGGCGGCCGGCTGCGAAGCTTCCGCTTCCTAGCTTACCTAGATTGCTTCGGAAAGATTACTTCCGTGGAAATGAAAGCGTTGCCGTCTAGTGAGGCCCTCCGATTCGCCCAAAATGGCAATTGCAAACCTCAAAATGGAACAAGTCCCACGCAAACGGGGGGACAAGACGTTACCGGCGACACGGCTCGGGAGAAATTGATAGACTGGCAAAGGGCGGTACGGGAACTTCCCGTTCCTGAAAACGCTATTAAGCAAGCTTGCACTTTCATCCGGGTGAGTGAATTGACATACCCTCGAAAAGGTAGGGGGCTTCCATGGCAGTGAGTGAGCAAACTTTGGCGACCGGCAAGCAATTGGAAATGCTGTGCATTAACACCATCCGCACCTTAGCGATGGATGCGGTGCAGCAGGCAAACTCGGGACATCCGGGAGCGCCCATGGCACTGGCGCCGGTGGCCTACTGCTTGTGGCAGCAATTCCTGCGCTACGATCCGGCGGATCCGGTTTGGCCCAACCGCGATCGTTTTGTGCTATCGAATGGCCACGCCTCCATGCTGCTATACGCCATGCTGTACCTGGCGGAAGTACGCGGCGTGAATCCCGAGTACGAACGCCTCAGTGAATTCGCGGTCACGTTGGATGAGATCAAGGAATTTCGCCAGCTCGACAGCAAGACCCCAGGACATCCCGAGTACCGGTGGACCGCAGGTGTAGAAACCACGACCGGCCCTCTCGGCCAGGGGGTAGGGAACAGTGTCGGCATGGCCATTGCGGCAAAGTGGCTGGCAGCACACTACAACCAATCTGGATTTGAGATCTTCAATTACAACGTCTATGCCGTTTGCGGGGATGGCGACATGATGGAAGGTGTTGCCAGCGAGGCAGCATCGCTGGCGGGCCATCTCAAGTTGTCCAACCTCTGCTGGATTTACGACGAAAACCAGGTCACGCTGGATGGTCTTGCAAACGTCTCATTCACTGAGGATGTAGGAGAACGTTTCGCAGCCTACGGCTGGAACGTAGAGCATGTCACCGACGCGAATGATCTGCAAATGCTGGCCCAGGCTTATAAAGCTTTCCTTCAGACCAACGACCGGCCGACTCTGATCCGAGTCAACAGCCACATCGGGTATGGCTCGCCCCATAAACAGGACACCAGCGCGGCTCACGGCGAGGCCCTGGGCGAAGAAGAGGTCCGGCTGGTAAAGAAGTTCTACGGCTGGCCCGAAGACGCGAAATTCCTGGTGCCTGACGGAGTGCTGGAAACCTTCCGCAACGGAATTGGCAAGCGGGGCGGTGAGCTACGCCAGAAGTGGGAAACACTGTTCACCGACTACGGAAAGAAGTTTCCCCAGCTCGCCGACCAAATCAAACTTATGCAGCACCGCGAGCTTCCCGATGGGTGGGACAAGAGTTTGCCAACGTTCCCAGCCGACGCCAAAGGCCTCGCCACTCGCGAAAGTTCGGGAAAGGTCTTGAATGCAGTTGCGGAGAATTTGCCCTGGATGGTGGGCGGCTCGGCCGATCTGGCAGGCTCCGACAGGACCCGCCTCAAGTTTGACGGCGCCGGAGACTTCCAGGGCGGCAGCCACGGTGGACGCAACTTGCACTTCGGAGTGCGTGAGCATGGTATGGCCGCGGCTTTGAACGGCATGGCAGTGTCCAAAATACGGGCCTTCGGCGGCACGTTTTTTAATTTCAGCGATTACATGCGCCCCTCGATCCGCTTGGCCGCGCTGATGGAACTTCCCACCATTTACGTCTTCACCCACGATTCCATTGGTCTGGGAGAAGACGGTCCTACGCACCAACCAATCGAGCAATTGGCGTCACTGCGTGCTATGCCGGGCCTGATGCTGATCCGGCCGGCGGATGCCAACGAAGTATTGGAAGCGTGGAAAGTCATCATGCAGTTGCAGCACGAACCTGCAGCCATCGTGCTAAGCCGGCAAGCTGTCCCCACCTTTGACCGCTCCAAATATGGCGCCGCGGCGGGGGTCGCCAAGGGAGCGTACATCCTGGCCGGCCGCGCCGAGGACAAACCAGAAGTCATTTTGATGGCAACCGGAACGGAAGTGTGGTTGTGCGTCAGTGCTTACGAACAACTGAAAACTGAAGGCATTAAGGCCCGTGTGGTCAGCATGCCTTCATGGAATCTTTTTGAGCATCAAAGTGAAGACTACAAAGCGCAAGTCCTGCCACCCGACGTCAAAGCGCGGGTTGCAGTGGAGCAGGCATCTACTTTCGGCTGGTCGCAATATGTTGGCGCAACCGGGGCAGTAATAGGGATGCGCAGATTCGGAGCTTCGGCCCCGATCAAAGATTTGCAGAAGAAGTTCGGCTTCACCACCGAGAACGTAGTCGCGGCGGCCCGAAAAGCAATTGGGAAATAGCAGTCGTCACTCGTCGGTCGTCAGGACAACGCAACTGGCCGGTCCTGCTAGCAACTGAGAACTGATGACTGACTGATCAAGAAAAGAGGTCCCTTATGCCACCTGTAGGAGTTCTTGAAACCGCAAAAAAAACCAATCCCCTCAAAGACTTGCTTAACTTCGGGCAGTCAGTCTGGCTGGACTACATCCGCCGCGATCTGCTCACCAGCGGCGAACTGAAGCGCCTGATCGAGGAAGATGGCCTCCGGGGGATGACGTCTAACCCGGCCATCTTTGAGAAGGCAATCACGGGCAGCACGCTGTACGCCGATCTGCTGAACTCGCTGCGCTCGCGAACCGATCTCGATGCCAAGGGACGCTACGAGATTCTGGCCATCCGCGACATTCAGGACGCTGCCGACTTTCTGCGGCCCGTGTACGAAAGCTCGAGTTGGCGCGACGGATATGTCAGCCTCGAAGTATCGCCCTACCTCGCCCGTGATACTAAAGGCACGATCGAAGAGGCACGAAGACTGTGGAAGACGGTGGGGCGCGAGAATGTAATGATCAAGATTCCCGGCACCACCGAGGGCATCCCAGCCTTCCAGCAGGCCATCAGCGAAGGCATCAACGTCAACGTAACCCTGCTCTTCGCCCAAGAAGTCTACGTGAAGGTGGCGGAAGCCTACATCGCGGGGGTGGAGCAATTCGGCGCGCGGGGGGGCGATGTCAGCCGCATGGCCAGCGTGGCCAGCTTTTTCATCAGCCGCATTGATTCCCTGGTGGACTCCATTATCGACGCTCGTCTCAAGTCTTCCAAAGACCCACTCGAGCAGGAGCAATTGAAGAGCGTCCAGGGCAAAGTCGCGATCGCAAACGGCAAGCAGACGTATCAAAAATATCAGGCCATCTTTGCCACCGATCGCTGGAAGGTGCTGGCCGCCAAGGGGGCGCAGACGCAACGCGTACTATGGGCCAGCACCAGCACCAAGAACCCCGCCTACCGCGATGTGCTCTACGTCGAAGAGCTGATTGGACCGGATACAGTGGACACGATTCCGCCTGCCACCCTCGACGCCTTCCGTGACCACGGAATCCCGCGCGCAAGCCTTACCGAAAATGTAGGAGAGGCCCATCGGACCATGGATGCCGTCGCCAAACTCGGCATTTCCATGAAAGAAGTGACCGACAAACTCACCGACGACGGAGTCCGCCTCTTCGCCGAAGCTTTCGGCAAGCTTCTTGAGGCAGTAGAAAAGAGCACAAAATCGAAATGAGCGCCAAAGCAAGCTTGCAAACCTACAGAACGCCCGAGTCTCTGGCTGGCCCGGTCGAGGCCAATATTGATGATTGGCGCGCCGGCGACAAGGTCCGCCGGTTTTGGCAGCACGATGCCTCGCTCTGGACCGGCACCGACGAAGCCAACTGGATGGGTTGGCTCGATATCACCGCGGATCAGATCGCGCACGGCGACCAACTGCGCACGGCGGTAGCCGACGTAAAAAAAGAAAACTTCACCGACATCCTGCTGCTGGGCATGGGCGGTTCCAGTCTGTGCCCGGACGTGCTCAAGTCAACCTTCGGCAACATAGACGGCTTCCCCGAACTACATGTTCTCGATTCCACCGATCCTGCGCAAATCAAGGCATTCGAGAACAAAGTAAATCTGGCTAAGACTTTGTTTATCGTTTCCAGCAAGTCCGGCACCACGCTGGAACCAAACATCTTCAAGCAATACTTCTTCGAGCGGGCGAAACAAACGGTCGGGGCGGACAAAGTCGGCAGCCGCTTTATCGCCATCACCGATCCGGGATCTAAAATGCAGCAGGTCGCCGAGGTCGATCGCTTCCGCCACATTTTCTTCGGCCTGGCCAGCATCGGCGGCCGCTATTCCGCGCTCTCGAACTTCGGTGTTGTCCCCGCAGGGCTGATGGGATTGGATATGAAGCGCTTCCTCGGCCGCACCCAGGAAATGGTCGAGGCTTGCGGGGCCGGCGTCCCGGTCGAACAGAACCCTGGAGTCCTGCTCGGAATCATCCTCGGAACCGCAGCCCACAACGGACGCGACAAGCTCACCATCCTTACCTCGCCCGGACTGTCAGCGCTGGGCGCGTGGCTGGAACAGCTGGTGGCAGAATCCACCGGCAAGCAGGGCAAGGGCATTGTCCCGGTGGACCACGAACAACCTGGTGTGCCCGATGTTTATGGTCATGACCGCCTCTTCGCCTACGTGCGTCTGAGTTCCGACTCAGATAAAGCCCAGGAAGGCAAGGTCGCAGCCCTGGAAAGAGCCGGGCAGCCCGTGGTTCGCATCCTGGTCGGTGACGTTTACGACCTGGGCCAGGAATTCTTCCGCTGGGAAATCGCCACGGCCGTTGCCGGATCCCTCATTGGCATCAACCCCTTCAACCAGCCCGACGTCGAAGCCAGCAAGATTGCCACTCGCAGCCTGACCACGGAATACGAGAAGACGGGTTCCCTGCCCGCAGAAAGCCCGGTTCTGGAAGACGGCGGCATACAGCTGTTTACAGATTCCAAAAATGCCGAGGCCCTGGCCAAAGCCGCCGGCAGCGACAAATCCTTGGTGGGATATCTGCGCGCTCACATCAAGCGCGCGGGCGCCGGCGATTATTTCGCCCTGCTTGCCTACATCCAGATGAACGCCGAGCATGAAACCCTTCTGCAGCAGTTGCGTCATGCCCTGCGTGACCAAAAGCGGGTGGCGACCTGTTTGGAATTCGGCCCGCGATTCCTTCATTCCACTGGTCAGGCATACAAGGGTGGCCCCAACAGCGGGGTCATTCTGCAGGTCACTTGCGACGATGCGGCGGACTTGCCGGTACCCGGGCAGACGTACACGTTCGGAGTCGTCAAAGCTGCGCAGGCCCGGGGAGACTTTCAGGTGCTCGCCGAGCGCGGTCGCCGGGCGTTGCGCGTGCATCTGGGCAAAGACCTCGCCTCCGGCTTGGCCAAATTGTCGGCGGCGTTCCATCAAGCGCTGGACTAACCTTCCACCCGGTATACTGCACTGGTTTAAGCTTGAACCACGGCAGTAGCCTGCACGATGTAGAGAAACGATTTAATATGGACAAGGAGCGAATTATGCGACTGGGAATGGTCGGTCTGGGCAAGATGGGCGCCAACATGACACGGCGTCTGATGCGCGGTGGACATGAAGTCGTGGTCACCGACCTGAGCGCCGACAACGTAAAGAACATGGCGGCTGAGGGATCGATCGCCTCGGCTTCGCTCGATGATTTTGTCAGCAAACTGGGCAAGCCCCGGATCGCCTGGCTGATGGTACCGGCCGGCACTCCCACCGAGCAGACTGTGCAGGCGCTGGCCCAGCGCATGCAGGCGGGAGACATCCTGATCGATGGCGGCAATTCTTATTTCAAAGATGACGTTCGTCGCTCCACTCAGCTCAAAGAAAAGGGCATTCATTACGTCGACGTAGGCACCAGCGGTGGCGTCTGGGGTCTGGAGCGCGGCTACTGCATGATGATCGGAGGACCGAAAGAAGTTGTGCAGCAACTCGATCCGATTTTCAAAACGCTTGCTCCAGGTCGTGGTGATATCCCTCGCACTCCCGGCCGCGAAAAGCTGCCCGGAACCGCCGAGGATGGCTACATCCACAGCGGCCCTTCGGGCGCGGGACACTTCGTGAAAATGGTTCACAACGGAATTGAATATGGACTGATGCAGGCCTACGCCGAGGGCTTTGACATCTTCCGTAACGCCACCAGCCAGGAAGTGCCGGAAGAGCATCGCTACGACCTGAATTTGCCCGACATCGCCGAGGTGTGGCGTCGTGGCAGCGTGGTAAGTTCGTGGCTGCTCGATCTGACCGCCATGGCTTTGGCCGAGAATCCAACGCTCTCCGGGTACACCGGTTTCGTTCAGGATTCCGGCGAAGGCCGTTGGACCATTCAGGCAGCCATTGACGAAGCGGTCCCGGCCGAAGTTCTTTCGGCGGCACTGTATACCCGCTTCCGCTCGCGACAGGAACATACCTTTGCGGAAAAGATGCTTTCGGCAATGCGTCAAAAGTTCGGCGGTCACGTCGAGCCCGCCGCTGCCGCGAAGCAGAGGGCATAAAAGGTCAGAGCGTAGAGACGTAGCTGGCTACGTCTCCCGGCACGAATCCAGAAAGAGTTCGAGCGAAAAGAAAGAGCCCAGACCGACCCATGGACCAGACTGACGTGATGCCCGCGATAGAACCGCGGATCGGAAGGCCGGGCGACCCCTGCGCCATGGTGATCTTCGGGGCAAGCGGCGACCTCACCCGGCGCAAGCTCATCCCAGCCCTCTACAATCTGGCGCAAAACCAATTGCTCTCGCGCGAGTTCGCGGTGATCGGAGTGGCGCGCTCGCCCATGTCCACGGAGGATTACCGAAAGAGAGTTTCGGAAGACATCAAGCAGTTTGCCACCGGCAAGGTGGAGGCCGACATCTGGGAATGGTTTATCCGCCGCATGCACTATCTGAGCGGCGATCTCAGCGACCAGAATCTTTATCTGCAGCTGAAGGATTTGCTCGACAAGGTAGACAAGGACCACTCCACCCACGGCAATCACATGTATTACATGGCCACCGCGGCGGATTTCTTCGGCCCGGCGGTCGAACAATTGGCTGCCGTCGGCCTCATGCAACAAGACAACCAGCATTGGCGGCGGGTTGTCATCGAAAAGCCTTTCGGACACGATCTCGAATCTGCCAGGCTGCTGAACCAGCAATTGCTGCGGGTGGCCGAAGAAAAGCAAATCTACCGCATCGATCACTACCTGGGTAAAGAGACCGTACAGAACATTCTGGCTCTGCGCTTCGCCAACGGAATCTTCGAGCCTATCTGGAACCGGCGCTACATCGATCACATCCAGATCTCGGTGGCGGAGACGGTAGGAGTCGAAATGCGCGGCGGCTATTACGACAAGGCCGGCGCCCTGCGCGACATGGTGCCCAACCACATCATGCAGCTCATCAGCCTGACGGCGATGGAGCCGCCAGTGTCTTTTCGCGCCGATGCCGTCCGCGACGAGCAAGGCAAAATTCTGCACGCCATCCAGCCTATGAGTTCGGAAGACGTGTTAACCCGGACGGTTCGCGGTCAGTATGGCGAGGGCATCATCGGCGGAGAGCGCGTGCCCGCCTATCGCAGTGAGCCGGGCGTTCCCGCAGATTCCAGGACCGAAACCTTTGTAGCCATGAAGCTGCAGATCGATAACTGGCGCTGGGCAGACGTTCCTTTCTATCTCCGCACTGGCAAACGCCTGCCCGGACGCAGCACCCACATAGTCATCCAGTTCCGCCGTGCTCCTTTTGTTCTGTTCCGCGATACCCCGGTAGAGAATCTGATGCCCAACCAGCTGGTGCTGCACATTCAACCGGAAGAAGGTATTTCTCTCCGCTTTGCCGCCAAGGTGCCGGGGCCGGCCATGCGTCTGGGCGCTGTCGACATGAACTTTGAATATTCCGACTATTTCGGGTCTCAGCCCAGCACCGGCTACGAGCGGTTGCTGCACGACTGCATGATCGGAGACGCCACCCTGTTTCAGCGAGCCGACATGGTGGAAGCCGGCTGGTGCGTCGTCAGCCCAGTCCTGGATGTGTGGAAAGCGCTGCCCCCACGCAATTTTCCCAACTACGCGGCCGGCACCTGGGGCCCCAAAGAAGCGGAAGATTTGCTGGAGCGTGACGGCCGCCACTGGAGGAACTTCGAGAAATGATTCTGGCAGGCGACATCGGTGGCACCCACGCACGGCTGGCATTCTTCGAGGTTGTGAATGGCCGCTTCAGTTTGGTTTCCGCTTCCATCTTTCCCAGCCGTGAGTATTCGGGCCTGGACGAGATCGTAGCCAAATTTGTTGATACGGCAAATCTGAGTCCCGACACTGCCTGCTTCGGCATCGCCGGTCCGGTCCGTAACGGCCGAGTGGAAGCTTCCAACCTTCCTTGGATCATCGAATCCCAACGTCTGGCGGACGAGCTCAAAATTAAGAAAGCTTTCCTGATCAATGATCTCGAGGCCAACGCCTGGGGTATTCCCGCGCTCGATGCCAAAGATGTGGTTGCGCTCAACCACGTCAAGCCACAACCCGTCGGCAATCAGGCGGTGATCGCGGCTGGCACCGGATTGGGCGAGGCCGGAATGTATTGGGATGGCTCGCGGCACCATGTTTTCGCCAGTGAGGGCGGCCATGGAGATTTTGCCCCGCGAAATCCGCTGGAGGTTGAGCTATTCACCTATCTTCGCATCCGCTTCGGCCATGTCAGCTATGAACGAATTATTTCCGGCCCGGGTCTAGTCAATGTTTTTAATTTTCTCCGCGACACCGGCCGCGGCGCACCCGCGCAGTGGCTGACCGACGAGATGGCCCACGCCGACCCCGCGGCGGCAATTTCCCGCGCCGCCATGGACAACAAGTGCTCGCTGTGCGAGCAGGCACTCGACTTGTTTGTTTCCATCTATGGAGCCGAGGCCGGCAATCTTGCGCTCAAGATCATGGCCACGGGCGGAGTTTACCTGGGCGGAGGCATCGCCCCGAAGATGCTCACCAAACTTTCCGGACCATTGTTCATGCAGGCCTTCACCGGCAAAGGCAGGATGCAGGCGCTGCTCGAATCCATGCCGGTGATGGTAATCACCAATGACCAGATTGCGCTGCTGGGCGCTGCGCGTTGCGCTCAGGTCAAAGCCACTTCTTAAGCGAAACAAAATGCCGTCTCCACCGGAAATTCGCATTCTGAAAAGTTCGCAGGAATTGTTTGAGGCTGCAGCCGCGGAGTTCGTGGTCCAAGCCTCCGAGGCTGTGCGCGCCCAGGGAAGATTCACAGTCGCCCTCTCTGGCGGCTCAACCCCGAAGAGTCTCTATAGGCTCCTGGCAACCACGCCGTCCCTCCCGTGGGACAAGATTTGCCTCTTCTGGGGCGACGAGCGTCAGGTACCGCCGGACCACGCCGACAGCAATTACCGCATGGCCCACGAAGTGCTGCTGTCAAAGGTCCCAGTGCGACCGGAGAATATTTTCCGTATTCACGCCGAGGAAAAAGACGCGGAGGCTGCGGCCTGGCAATACGAACAAACCCTTAAACAATTCTTTCACCTCTCATCGGGCAAGTTCCCCCGCTTTGATCTGATCCTCTTGGGCCTCGGAGCCGACGGGCACACCGCTTCCCTTTTTCCTGAGAGCTCCGCGTTGAACGAACGCCATCGCCTGGTTGTCGCCAACTGGGTGGAAAAGTTCAAGACCCACCGCATCACCTTCACTTTCCCGGTTCTCAACGCGGCAGCATGCGTGATCTTCCTGGCCAGCGGGCCCGATAAAGCCCCCATTCTTCACCAGGTGCTGGAGGACAGCAGCGCCCATCTGCCTTCGCAGCAAGTACGTCCGAACAACGGAAGATTGGTTTGGCTGGTGGATAGTGAAGCAGCTGGTGCCTTGTCACGCCGCGACTAGCGGAATGGAAGCTATCCATTTATCGCAATCGCGGCCAGCCCTCACGTGAGTGAATAATTATTAAGCAGGACTGGTCGGTACTTCCCCCCCTTTCCGTTCGCTGAAGTCATATTCAATTTTGTGCCAAATCAAAGATCAGCTCAAAGAGCAGGAAGAAGTTCGTCAGTCGAAGGGGTCGCTATTCCGACTACACCCGAACACGCGTCGGACTTCAGCCACGAGAGCCAGCAATCCGGCGTCGCGAAAGTTTGACTGACCCAGTTCGCGTTGTTGTCCACAGAAATCTGACGCCCCCATTGACAGCGATTTCCCATTGCTATTTTTGCCGTCCCCCTGTCGCTTCGTAGTTCAACAGCTAGAGGCTTTTAGGAACCGGCAGCAACTAGCCTGTTTGCGGATACGCGCTCGGTCTTGGTAGCCCGATCAATTTCCTCAACCGCAACACCTGGACGACTACTCTCGAGGCTGCCTCGTCCAAGCTGCCGCTTGGGCGGGGTTTCTTGGGGCGCACACACAGCTTCACCAGCAGAGAAATCCCGTCCCCCGGCCCGCTCCCATTTTGGGGTGATATGCTGATATAGGAAAGTTTCTCCACCAACCTGCTTACTGCACTTCGATCGAGACCACGTTCCCGGCTGCGTCGCCGGTCTCGCGATAGTTGAGCGCCACTGCTTGTTTGTTCCAGGAGCAGGAAAACTCGTCCGCGCCAATCACCAGCGTGTGCTTGCTATCCGGCACCTGCATCTTCCAGGTTTTCGCTCCGGAGAGAACCCTCAGCGTGGCTACGGGCGGAAGGAACAATCCACGCTCAGGATTGTGCCTTTCAGAAATTTGAGAGGCACTTGAGCCGGGATCGCCTGCGCAGCCTCACCGGTGGTCGAAACTCTCCCGATTTGTATCGACCCGCCACGCGCACCACTGTCGATTTCTTGCGCGGCGACGGACCCTCTCGCATGATTCGCCTGCATGGATGCCTTGGATTGCTGAGCCTGGGCGAGCGACTGGCCAGCCCGTTGCGTAACTTCCTGGTTGCTGCTCTTCTGCAGAGCCTGCAATAACGCGATTGCCTCATCTGGTTTTTGGTTGTTCAAATACATCTGCGCCAGATTGAACTGGTAATTCTCGTTGCGGGGACTGAGAGAAACCGCCTTCTTCATACTGACGAGGCCCTTGGCTGGCTCCCCAGCGTAGGTCTGGGCGAATGCCAGCAGCATGTAGGAATCGGCAAAGCCGGGATCGAGGTCGATGGCAGTCTCAAGCTCCTTGGTCATTTGCGGCAAATCAGAATGGTTGGCGAACGACCCGTCGCGGCTCATCAACAGCGCCGAATAATAGTGCACGCGCGGGTCTTTGGAGTCCGCCTGGGCCGCGCGTTTGAAGTATTCGCCCGCTTGCGCAAAATCTTGTTTCTGCAAGTAGGCGTAACCCAGACCACGACAGGCGGCCGCATGGTTCGGCTCGGTCTTCAGGATTTCCCGGAATTCGGCGATCGCTTTCTCATGATAATCACGCGAGTGCAGATGGATGTCCGCCAATACCGCGCTGCTATCGGCGGGGCTCAGCGGCTTGGCCAGGTAGTCTTTGCTGTCAATGTTGGATGGAGTCGGCATGGGATAGTACTTGAATCGGCCTTGGCTAACATAATTGCGCAGGACCTTATCGAATTGAGCGGCACTGAAGCCGAAGGCTTGCTGGATGGCATCTTCGACTGGCACGCTCTTGTCGATCTTGAAGCCGAAGTAGTTGGAAAGCCTGATCACCAGATCGTTGTCGTAGAGATAGTGCACGAGCATACCGGATTCCGCGTAGAAGACCGTCCGGTGGCTGCCGTTCTCATTGTAGGTTGAAGAATCCTGCGGGACCTTGAAAAGATCGGCAACCTTCATCATGCCGTCCTGCTGCAATATCCGGTAGTCATACTCGGGAATCTTGCCGACTCGAGCCTCCTTACGGTCAACTTCTATACTCGAGAAGTACTCAGCAAATCCCTCTTCAAACCAGGGGTCAACTCTCGCGGTCAGAACGCCGTTCATGAGCTGGTGGGCATATTCGTGGAAAACCACGGTCCAGGGATTCTCGACCGACATGTCGAGCATGATAAAGCTGCGGTCCTCGCCGCCCTGAAATAGTCCCGCCAGCTGAACCGCCTTGCCATTCCACAAGGGCGCAAACTGTCGAAATTCCTTGGCATTGCGGAAGGCCACGATCTGCAGAGGTATGGGAATGTTTACATTTACTTTCGTCAGAAGAGTGCCAAACACGGCCCGCATCTGCTCGAAGCGCATGGCGGTCTCTCGTCCTCGCTTTTCCCCGGCATCGGTCACCACGGAAAAATGAGGAGATCGGATTTCGATCCATTGTGCTTCACTGGCTGAGGCAAGGCGAACAGCGCCCACAGTAGCCGAAACAAAGAACAGCACCGAGGCCAGCCATCGAAGCTGAGAACTCACGGTCACAACTCCCGGAGGATCATAGCTCAGCTTGTCCTGCAATCAACATTTCTCGCGAGCAGAGGACCTTCTGATGCAACAGGCGCAGAACTCCTTAGAACACCGGCGTGAGCTTGTGCTTTTTGGAATACATCTTGCGGTCTACGGCGCGCAGGACATCCTCGGCGTCGGAGCCGGTGACGTAAGGGGCCAGGGCCCAGTTGAACGAGAGTTCGTAGTCTTTCTTGCTGGCCAGGTTCCACTGATCTACTTCCCGGAGGAGCCGATGAACCGGGTAATCCGCCTGCTCTTCGGTGGTGTCGGGCAGCATAATCAGGAACTGGTCTCCCCCCTGACGAAATGCGAGGTCGGCACCGCGGAAGACAGTCCCTAGTATTTTGGCAAACTCGATCAGAACCCGATCGCCTTCGAGCGCTCCGAACTTGGAACTGATGCCGCTGAACCCGTTCAAGTCAATGGCCATGAAAGTCAGGCTGCTGCCCAAGCGGTTGGAGCGTGCTACCTCCCGGGGAACCAACTCATTCAGAGCTCGCCGGTTCAAGAGCTGAGTAAGCGGGTCAATCAGGGAGAGGCTCTCCAGGCGCTCGTTCAAAACCAGTTCACGAATCAGGGCGAGGCGGGTGGTGTTCAGGTTGCGCTTTTGCGCCAGCAAGTAAATATTGAATAACAAGATGAGGGAGATCAGTCCGAAAAAGAGTTGCGGCAGGTAGGAGTGTTCTATGTGCATGACCCGCTGGGTCCAAACCAGATTGGGCAAAACCAGCGCCAGCAGCCCCGACGTCAACACCAGGATCACCAGAATTCCGATGGACCAGAGCTGAAGATCGCGCCCAGAGAGCTGCTGAATCTGCTTCTGAATTTCTTCCGTGCGGGCCAGCATGGAGGGTTGGGTGACGTGGTCTTCGCTGGACTCCGCCAATACCCCTCCCGTAGCGCGCATAGACTTCCCTCTGGTAGAACACTGGCCCTTAGAATTTGTACCGCAATGGAGGCTGGGAGCGAGCCGGAAAAGATTTCTTTAAGGTTACGTTCGTAATCGGAAGCACCGCTGCGAAAAGCCCGCGCTGCATCAAGAAACAACGAAGCACAGCGCCAAAAGGCCAGGATTGTTTCAATGACTCCCGGCGCAACTCCCACAGGCACGGAAAACCCCAGTTCGCCAGAGAGACGTAGCCGGCGTTGCAATCCTCCCAACGGCAGAAGCCGGGACTTCGTCAGGCGTTAGGGATAGTCCACGTTCATAAGGACGTTAATTCCGCTTTCCTTGCGGAAGGTGACTTCCACTTTCTGCCCTACTGGCAGAGCGTTTCGCATGTCTCCCTCCAGCACCAGCAGGCGCGAGAAACTCTCACCGTCGGTAAGGCTAACGATGGACTTGTTGGGTTCGCCGACGCCCGATTCGTAGAACTGAACGCTTTCCACTTTCCCCCGTTGCGTGAGCCGGCCAGAAGCCGTTGCGACCGCACCGGAAAACTTTGGTTTGGCCGCGCCGGTGCCGCGCTTGCGCAGCTCGAGCAGGACGTTCAAGCCCTCGATGCCCGACATCGCCAGCAGGATCAGCGACATGAACAGTCCGTCCACGGTGGTGACCAAACCGTTCATCACGATCCACGCAACGCCCAGCAATGGAACCAGCGCCAACAACACAGAGAGGACCAGCATCATGGTTTTTTCCGGAAGAGTAAGTTGTTGAGGAGCGAAGTCACGGCCAACAGATTAGCAAAAAAGCCGCTTTGGGTTCACCTCATCAGGCGGGGCAAGGCTCTACAAGAGAAGAGATGGCGCCGCTGCAGCTGTTTCGCGCGACTTTGCACCACGACTGCGGGAGTCCGTGCCGGCGACTATCGTTTCGCCTTCTTTGTCTCAAGTTTCAGGGTTTCGAGTCTCAGGCGCAGGTATCTCGCCAATCCGCGATTTCCTTCAACCCTTCCGCACGGGTTTGCTCGAAAAGGCGCACCCGGTGGCGCGAGTGTTCAAACTCGTGGATGTCAGCCCAGACTTCAGCCTGCCAGGCTTCATCGTGAATCGCAGATTCGCCGCAGGTGGCACAACGGGTATGCAGCTTTCGGCTCGCGCGAGCGGGAACGGGGACCGGGCCCAGAGGCAACTCGATGAAGATGCAGCGCACTTCCTGAATGTCTTCGTGGTCGCCGATGATGTGTTCGTAGCGCAGCAGGTAGCAGAAACCTAATTTTCGGGCTTCCTGCTCAGCCTCGCCGCGGGTGTGAAAGGGGCCGTATTCGGCCCGCATTTGTTCGGTTGAGTCACACGCCATCCAAAACGTTTCCTTGTACGCCATCTCCACCTCGCGGGGTCGCGTCTAGCTGGCTTGGGGGACAGCGCCGAGTGATCCTTGGACCACGCCCCGGCCTGGGAATAGCAATTGAAAGGCCGGCAATCGTTCGTTAAGTTATTTATCTACAATAATTTAGAGGAAAGCCCAGAGCGCGGCACAGAGTTCTACCGCAAGATTTTGCAGCCTTTAGCCTTTTCCTCTTCCAGCCTGAATCAGGCCGGCGGAGCGATGGCCCTGGACACTGAGTCACTCGCGGGCGCGCCGAGTTCTTCGTGCCATCTGGCGCCGCCATGAGCGGCGACGTAAATAGCCAGTTCCAGGCGGCTCCAGACGCCTAGTTTGTCAATGGTGTTGCGCAGATAGTTCTTCACCACCTGTTCGGTTGTGCCAATGGCTCGTGCAATCTCACGGTTGGTCAGGCCTTCCCAGACCAAGGCCGCGACTTGCAGTTCTTTTGTGGTTAGCCGTTCACGGGGTTGCATGATTTCATCTGCTCCTTGACGAATATGGCGGTGGCGAGTTTTACGCGTTTCCGTCCATCCCGTATCCCTGCCCGCAGGAACAGGGTTCGTAGATGTTGTTTTACGGTGCGCGGGCTAATGCTCAACTGCGAAGCGATCTCCTTGTTGCTGCATCCCTGAATCAGCAGCTGCAAAATCTGCTCATCGCGCGGCGTGATCTTGATGTGGTCAATGTTTAGCATGACGCTTCCTCGCTGATCGTTGGTTGTTGGTTTCTAGTTCTGCTTTCGGCGCTATCTTCCGCGCTGGCGCTGCGGTCGGAAACACTGAAGAGCAAGTGCTTCGCCAAAGATTCGCCCCCAAGCACGAAAGGACAAATCCTTGTGAATGCTACGTTTTGGTCCACCCTGCGTGCTGGACATGGTGCTCACCTGGCCTGAAGTGGGCCAGTTTCTGTCCCACAACGGGTCGGGTCGTCCGTTTAAGCCGCAAGGCCTTGGGGGTAGAATTCTGCCGCGGGATTAAATTGCTAACCGCACCGGCTAGAGCCGCACCGTTCTCAGACTTAGGTCGCCACTGGAAGTGGCGCCCTTCCCTAAGGCATCCAGATCGGTGTTCTTGCGGGATTCAACCCTAAAAAGCGACACGGTCACGGGTAGAATGACGGCCAGGGGTGCATCATGCGGGTGCTGATGGTGGAAGACGAACCACGGCTGGCCGAGAACGTCGCCCGTAGTCTGCGTGAGAACGCCGGCTACGCTGTGGATACCGCCTCCGACGGCCAGGAAGGATTGTTTCTGGCGGAAACGAATGCCTACGACGTCATGCTGCTGGACCTGATGCTGCCCAAGTTAGATGGCATGGAACTGCTGCGAAGAATTCGGCAGTCCGGTCAGCATACCCCAGTCCTGGTGCTGACTGCCCGCGACGACAAGGAATCGGTTGTGGCCCTGCTGAATGCCGGGGCCGACGATTACCTGACCAAACCGTTTGATCTGGGCGAACTGCTGGCGCGTACCAAAGCTTTGATCCGACGCGGCAAGGGTCAGCCCTCTCCCGTCGTGGTCATCGGGGATCTGGAACTGAATACAGTGAACCGGACGGTGCAGCGGGGAGGAAGAGCGATCACGCTGACCGCGATGGAGTACCGCGTCCTCGAATACCTGGCGCACCGGCCGCGCGCGGTGGTCTCAAAGACCGAACTGCTCGAGCACCTGTACGATTACAACTGGGAGAAGTTCAGCAACGTGATTGAAGTATATATCTCCGGACTCCGGCGTAAGCTCAATGAAGGCTCGTCGCGGCAATTGATCCGCACCCTGCGGGGCCAGGGGTACATGCTGCAGGACTGAGTATGCGGCGCGACTCCATTCAACGGCGGCTCATCGCCACGGTCGTACTCTCGCAGGCTATCCTCACCTTGGGCCTGATGGTGACGGGCGTGGTGGTCACCTACTCGCGTTTGCTGGCCACGCTCGATGCGGGGATGCAGGCTCACGCCATGAGCGTAGCCGTGCTGGTGCGCTATACCGAAGATGCTACCGGGAATGTGTACTTCGACAATAGCCTGCTACCAGAATCGGTTGACCCGAATCATCCCGACCAGTTCAAAATCTGGGCCGACCGGACGGGAGCGGTGGCTCGATCCGAAGACTGGCCAGACGGCCTCCAACTCCAGCCCAGTCCAAACCAGCATTGGAATTTCACCTGGGCCGGCGTGCCCTATCACGCGCTGCAGATGTCGCACGTCCCGATTCTGGATCGCGAAGAGGGTAAAGCATTCCGTCCGCAAACTCTGACCATTGTCTATGCCTCGCCGACGATTCACATGCGGCAGCAGGTGAAAGCAGCGGCGGCATTTATTGCTTTGGTGAGCCTGCTGCTGCTGGGCGTAACCGCATGGCTGGCGTTGTGGGGGATCCGGCGCGGACTCTCGCCACTGCAGGCTCTGGCGCAGCAGGCGGCCCAAGTGTCCACTCACAGCTGGCAACTTCAACCGCCCAAAGAGGCGGAGGAGATTGAAGAGCTGCGCCCTTTGACCGAGTCCATGACCCAGATGCTGGCCCGGCTGGAGCGTTCCTTCGTACAACAGCGTGAGTTTCTAGGCAACGCCGCTCACGAGTTGAAGACGCCGGTGGCGGTGCTGAAATCTACTTTACAGTCCCTGTTACAGCGTTCTCGAAGTTCGGAAGAATATCGCACCGGTTTGCAGGCCTCGTTGCAGGACTTGGACCGGCTGGAGCAACTTCTGCAATGGATGCTGCGGCTGGCCCGGGCGGAGCAGTGGGCGCACGATGCGCGGCGCCGCGAACTCGACGTGATCGATATCAATTCCACGTGTGAGGAGGCGGTGGAGAGAATTCGCAGTCTGGCGCAATCGCGCAATACCGCCATCCACCTCGCAACCGACGGGCCAGTTCCCTTCCGCGCCGACCCTGAAGACTTGCAACTGGCGTGGATGAACCTGCTGGAAAATGCCGTACGCTACAGTCCCGAGGGCGCGTCGGTTGAGGTCGCGGTAACGCATGATGACCAGAGTGCAAAGGTCATTTTCCAGGACCATGGCACGGGCATTGCCGCCACTGATCTGCCCCATATCTTCGAACGCTTCTATCGCGGAGACCCCTCTCGAACCCGGGCCACTGGCGGTTCTGGCCTAGGGCTGGCTATCACGAAAGCACTAGTAGAGGCCTACGGAGGCAATATCACCGCCGAGAGCGTTCCGGGTAAAGGCACCCGCATGACGGTGGAGTTTCCCGCGCTAAAGCAGTAGCCCAAGCTTTCGATGATAACTGGATTCAGCTTCTCTTAATCTACCTTCCGCCAGTATGTTTGTTAGGCTGTCGCCGTACAGGGTGAAACGTATGCCAAATGATGCTCGACGCACGCTCGGCAAACGACTCGTGTTGGTGTTCTCGATGCTGGGTCTGGTTTCGATGGCAACCGCCCAAAACACTACAAACACGCTTGGAGCGGAAACCGTCGCCAATCAGCCCACGAGCAACGCTCCGCTGACTCTGACCTTGCAGGATGCACTGGCGCGCGGGCGGAAAAACAGTCCTGAATATCGCGCGGCGCTGACCGAGTACGGCCTGGCCAAAGAAGACCGGGTGCAAGGCCGGGCTGCCCTGCTGCCCAGCGCCAATTACGACGCGGCATTTCTCTACACACAGGGAAACGGCACAATCGCGGGGCGATTTGTGGCTGCGAACGGAGTACATGAATATATCAGCCAAGGCAATGTTCACCAGGATATTTCACTGCAAGGAATTGCGGACTACCGGCGCACTCGTGCCGCGGAGGCAGTGGCGCGCGCCCGTTCCGAGATTGCAGCCCGCGGCCTGGTCGTGACCGTGGTGCAAGCCTATTACAACTTCGTCGTCGCGCAGCGGAAGTACGCCACCGCCCAGCGAGCCAGCGCCGAGGGCCAGCACTTTCTCGATATCAGCCAGAAGCTTGAGCATGGAGGCGAGGTGGCCCACTCCGATGTGATCAAGGCCCAGATTCTGTCTCAGCAGCAACAGCGCGATCTGCAGGAAGCGGAACTAGAAATGAATCGCAGCCGGCTGGAACTGGCCGTGCTACTCTTCCCCGATTTCAACGAAAACTTCAGCGTGGTGGACGATCTGCAAAGCCCGGAGCCGCTCCCCGCGTACTCTGAGGTCCAGGCCGCCGCCGCTCGGCAGAATCCTGAGCTGCGGGCCGCGAGGGGCGCATTGCAGGTTGCCAGGCAGGAAGTTGGCGTCGCCTGGTCCGGTTTCTTGCCCTCACTCAAGCTGGATTATTTTTACGGCATTGACGCCAGTCACTTCGCCGTGAACCAGTTCGATCCGGCTTCGCAAATGCCGGTACACAATCTCGGCTACGCCGCCACCGCGACATTGCAATTGCCAGTGTGGAACTGGGGAGCAAATCGCAGTAAATTGAAGCAGGCTGACCTGCGCCAGGAACAGGCGCGTGTGGAGCTGACCTTCACCCAGCGGGAGTTGCTGGCAAAGCTACATACTCTGTACGCGGAGGCGCAAACGGCCCGCTCTGAACTGGACTCCTTAAGCCAGTCGACGCAACTCGCCGCCGAGAGCCTGCGCCTGACCACTTTACGTTATCAGGCGGGAGAAGCCACGGTGCTGGAGGTTGTCGACGCGCAAAATACCGCCACCCTGGCGCGCAATGCTTTTAGCGACGGACAGTCGCGGTATCGTGTAGCCCTGGCAAATCTGCAAACCCTGACGGGAAATTTCTGACGACATGAAAAGCGCATTTTCAGCCATGCCGCTACGATCTTTCATTTTCCTGACCCTAGTACCTTTGCTTCTCCCGTCGGGCTGTGCCAAAGACTCGGGCGAGAAGGAACCAGCAGTCCCAGTGCAGGTGGTCGCCGTGGAAAAAAAGACCATTCAGCATACGGTCACGGCGGAGGCGATTCTGTTCCCTTTGCAGCAGGCCGCTATTACCCCGAAGATCAGCGCGCCGGTCAAGACTTTCTATGTCAAGCGTGGCAGTCGCGTACACAAGGGTCAGTTGCTAGCCGTGCTTGAGAATCGCGATCTGTCGGCGACCGCCCAGGAGAACAAGGGATCGTATAGCCAGGCCGAAGCAGCTTTCGAAACGGCTACGGTCTCTGACCTGCCACAGGAAGTTCAGAAGGCGCAGCTCGACGCGCAAGCGGCCCAGGAACTCTTTACTGCCCAGCAGAAGATTTACAGCAGCCGGCAGGAACTGTTCCAGCAGGGAGCGATGCCTCGTAAAGAGCTCGACCAGGCCGGAGTGGATCTGACCAACGCGCGGAATCAGTATGAGATCGCGCAGAAGCATCTGGACGCCCTAATGGCGGTGGGGAAAACACAACAACTCAAATCCGCGGCGGGGCAGCTCGAATCAGCCAAGGGCAAATATCTGGGCGCAGCCGCGCAACTGGGCTATTCCGAAATCCGCAGCCCGATTGACGGCGTGGTCGCGGATCGCCCGCTTTACCCGGGGGAAATGGCCGCCGCCGGTGCAGCGCTGCTGACCGTGATGGACACTTCGCAAGTCATCGCCCGCGCTCACGTTCCGCAGCGCGAGGCCGCGCTGCTCAAAGCCGGCGACAAAACCTCCCTCACCGTGCCCGGTGAGCAGGATCCGGTCGAAGGCAAAATCACCATGGTCAGTCCAGCACTGGATCCAAATAGCACGACGGTCGAGATCTGGGTGCAGGCGACGAATCCAGACGGGCGATTGAAGCCAGGCACCAGCGTGCAACTCTCCATGGTGGCGCAGACCATTCCCGATGCTCTGGTGATTCCGGCGGTAGGACTACTGACGGGACAAGATGGGCACACCTCGGTGATGCAAGTCAGCGCCGACAGTCACGCGCATCAGAAAAATATAAAGGTCGGGATCCGGCAGGGCGACGAGGTCCAGGTGACCGAAGGCTTGCAAGCGGGCGACCAAATTGTCGCCTCGGGCGCCTACGGTTTGCCCGATAGCAGCAAGATCAAAGCGGAAAACCCCAATGACAAGTAGCCGCAGCCCAGGGGCCGTGATTCAGCGGGCCATGACTCCGCCCGAGCCCCCCTATTGGTTTGCACGTCATTCCAAATCGGTGATCTTTCTGATCCTGACTTTGGCACTGCTGGGCGGCTATCTGGCGTTCACTATCCCGGTCGCGGTGTTTCCCGCCACCAACTTCCCCCGCATCCTGATCGCGGTAGATAACGGAGTGATGCCCACTGATCAGATGATGGTGACCATCACCCGGCGCCTCGAGGAAGGGGTCAACAGTGTTCCCGGATTGTTGGAGGTACGATCCATTACCAGCCGCGGCTCAGCGGAAATCGATCTGTTTTTCGACTGGAACGTCGACATGTTCCAGACCTTGCAGTACGTGAATGCGGCCATCTCCCGCGTCCAACCCGAACTGCCACCGACGGCGACTGTGGTCGCGAACCGCCTGACCTTCGCCAGCTTTCCCATCATTGGATACAGCCTCACTTCCGCCACCATCCCGCAGACGCAACTTTGGGAGATGGCGACCTACGACATCAAGCCGCGGCTAAACCGTCTGGACGGCGTCTCCACGGTGTTGGTTCAGGGCGGGCAGGAACCCGAGTTTCATATCACGCCCGATTCCGCCAAACTGCTGGCCGCAAACGTCACTGTCACCGACATTCTAGATGCGATGAGGCGAACCAACCTGATTGATTCGCCCGGGCTTTTCGACCGCAATCACCAACTGGTGCTGGGGCTGATCAGCGCCCAGGTGCGCACCCCGCAACAAATCGCGGACATCGTGATCAAGAACACGCCCGCCGGCATCCCGGTCCGCGTCGGGGATGTGGCAACGGTCGCGCCTGGGGTCAAGCCGGTGTACACAATCGTGACTGCCAACGGCAAGCCTGCAGTGTTGCTCAATATTAATCGTCAGCCAGAGAGCAACACGGTTCAGGTCGCGGACGAAGTTCACGCCCAGGTGGAAGAGATTCGAAAATCCCTGCCGCCCGGCATTGAGATTCGGCCCTTCTACGATCAGTCGATCATCGTCAGCGATTCCATCAAGAGTGTGCGCGACGCGATTCTGCTTGGGCTTATCCTGGCTTCCATCATTCTGGTGGTTTTTCTGCGCGACTGGGGGACTTCCATCGTGGCAGGATTGGTGATCCCAGTCACGATTGCATTGACCTTCATTGCTCTCAAACTGCTCGGCCAGAGCTTCAACCTCATGACGCTGGGCGGCCTGGCAGCCGCGGTGGGACTGGTGATTGACGACGCTATCGTGGTGGTGGAAAACATCGTCATTCACCGCGACTCCGGGCAGGACCGGCTGCAGGCGATTCATAGCGCTCTGCAGGAAATCACGATTCCCCTGATCGGTTCAACGGTTACGCCGATCGTAGTATTCCTGCCGCTGATTTCGATTACCGGAGTGACGGGAACATTCTTCCGCGCACTTGCCGTGACCATGGGGGTGTCTCTTCTGGCATCGCTGGTGCTGGCGCTTACCTGGACTCCGAACCTGAGCATCTACTTCATCCGCAAGCGAAGGGGTATTGAGGCTGGCGCCGTCGAGGAGCTGCCAGAAGAAGTGCCTGAGGAAGAATCGATCCAGCGGCTGCTCGCGGCGGAGGAGGCTTCGCTTGGCGGATTCTTCCGGAAGGTAGTGGGATTCCACGAGCGCTGGCTGCGCCGCGCTTTAGCCAAACCTCTGTGGCTCGCCGCTCTCAGCGTGGCACTCGTGGTCGTCTCCTATGGCTGCTATCGCTATTCCGGCTCCGACCTGATGCCGGAAATGGATGAAGGCGGCTTCACGCTCGATTACTGGACCCCAGCCGGGACGTCGCTGGCTGAGACGAACCGCATGGTGACTGCGATAGAGAAAACCCTCAACACCATCCCGGAAGTCGAGAGTACGTCGCGACGGACGGGTATGGAACTGGGGCTGGCGGCAGTCACGGAAGCAAACCGCGGCGACATCCTGGTCAAACTGAAGAAAGATCGTAGCCGCGCCATTGACGATGTAATCGAAGATGTGCGGGCACAAGTGACAGCCCAGCAACCGGCAGTACGCGTCGAATTCGTGCAAGTTTTGCAGGACATGATTGGCGACCTCACTAGCGAACCGGAACCGGTTCAAATCAAGCTGTTCTCGCAAGACGCGGCGCTTTTGGAAACGTGGGCGCCCAAGGTCGCAGACGCGATTGGCAAAGTAAAGGGAGTGGTGGATGTGCTCGACGGAATTGAAAATACAATTAGCGGGCCTGCCGTCACTTTTCAGATCAATCCTAGTGTCGCTGCCCGCGCCGGATTCACCCCGGAGGAAGTCGCGCTTGACGCCGCGGCAATTCTGGAAGGCGAACCGGCCGCGACGCCGGTGATAAGCAACGACCGGGCATACGTTGTGCGAGTCCGTTTTCCCGACACCAGCCGGGGTTCACTCGAAGCCATGAGCAACACCCTGCTGACCAGCAGCACCGGGAAAACTGCGTCTCTGGGATCGCTGGCGACCATAACCGAGCTTCCTCCCCAAACCGAAATCCGTCGTGAGAATCTGCAGCGTGACGTCTCGGTTAGCGCCCGCCTGGAAGGCACCGACCTGGGCAGCGCGGTAACGGCGGTGCAAAAGGCAGTGGCTGGGTTGCATCTGCCGTCCGGTATTCGCGTCGAGTACGGTGGAACCTACAAAGAAGAACAGAAATCATTTCGCGACCTGGTATTCGTGCTGGTGCTGGCCATCATTCTGGTGTTCATCGTCCTGTTATTCGAGTTTCGATCATTCGCCGCGCCTCTGGCGATTTTAGCTTCGGCTCTGCTCTCAACTTCAGGTGTCTTCCTGGCGCTGATTCTCACCCGCACCACGTTCAACGTTGCCTCGTTCATGGGTATGATCATGGTAGTGGGCATCGTCGCCAAGAATGGCATATTGCTGCTGGACGCGGACCAGAAGTTCCGCCTGCTTGGGCTCTCGGCCGAAGACGCCATGCTGCAAGCCAGTCGACGGCGTTTGCGCCCAATCATGATGACCGCCCTGGCTACGGTCGCCGGAATGCTCCCATTAGCCTTCGCTCTGGGCGCCGGTTCGCAGATGCTGCAGCCTCTGGCCATTGCGGTGATCGGGGGAATCCTGATCTCGATGGTGTTGTCCCTTATTATCACGCCCGCAGTTCACTTCTACCTGAGTAACCATGAGAACAAGCCGGAAGTCACGCTGGCGCATGCGTAGGGGTCAAAAGCCCCCATCGACCCTTTGCCGCCCACCTAATGCAGCCCTTGTCAACCCCTTGCCCGAGGGGAAGGGCGCAAAATTTTGCACATTTGCTGGTTATAGCCAGGCGCTCACCGGCCCGAACTGAAATGTGCGGGGATTCGTTCCGTTATAGAATCCCGGAAGGGACACCCGCGTGGCCTTTTTTTACATATACTTACGGTCAGCCATAGTCTCAGTGCGGCACCGCCTCATCTAAGAGCCCAGAAGTTGTCCGAAACTTACGAGTATGCTTTGGTGCCGCGGTTTGGATTGTGGATTGCATTACAATAGAGCTCCCGGAATCCCTCACCGGCTGGCGGGGTACTCTCTCCAGTGACACAAACTGCTACCAGTACGCAACGTAAGCCTCTTCTCGACGAGGCCTCGTTCCAGCAGCTCCTCTCCGCGGCCCACGTGCTCCAGGAGCACAATGACCGCTTGCGAGGGAAGGAAGTCCATGCCGACTTCGCGAAAAATCTTTCTGCCATTGTAGAAACCCAAAAACTGATTCAAACCCTGCAACTGGATTTGGAAGCCGCGGCGCAATTGGTTGCCGAGCGCGTGCAGAAGATCACCAACGCCTCCGGAGCGGCAATCGGAATCATCGAAAAAGGCGCACTGGTTTATCGCGCTGGCACCGGCACGGCGGCCACGGACGCAGGGACACGCGTGGCGCCTGCTTCTTCGCTGTCCGCCGACTGCCTCAAGCAAGGCAGTGCGGTGAACTACACGGATACCAGCGCGAACTCGCAAGCCCGCGCCGAGCTTTTTCGCGAGCGCGAAGTGAAATCTTTCATCGCGGTGCCGGTCTATCACGCTGGTCAGGTTGCTGGCGTCCTCGAACTGCGCTTCGCGCGGGTCAATTCCTTTCGCGAAGCTGACCTGCGGACCGCTGAGCTGATGGCCGGGCTGTTGAGCGAAGCCATGGCAACCGCCGCACGCATGAAGTGGAAGGATGCCCTCGCCTCAGAACGCCAGAGCATGCTGGAAGCCCTGGAAAGAATTAAACCTCAGCTCGAACGCCTGGGAACAGAATCACTGTCGGAGAAGGTTGCAGCAGCAAAGCCGGCAGAGGCCTGGCTCGAGCCTCCAATGGCACCAAGAAGCGGAATTTTCGTGGCCCGCAGCGGCGATGTGTGCTCCGTCTGCGGCAGCGATTTTTTTGACAAGGGCGAATCTTTCTGTGGCATTTGTGGAACTGCGCGCCCGGCAGCGTCCTCGCCGTCCGTTGGTCCGCATGATGTTTCGCACTCCCATGAAGCGGACGCCCAAGACGAGACAAGTTCTCCCACGATCACGCCGTACGAAGGGGAAGATCCTGCCAACGGAAATTTCCGCGCGGGCGCAGCCCGAGAGCCGCGCCCGGGCGCACCAGGCACACCAGCCGCCGCGTTGCCTGCGTCGCTACAGGAACTCATTGAGCTAAGCGCAATTCAGCAGAACCCCACTGCCCATATTGAAAAGCATTTCGAAAAACATGAAGCGCCGACGCCTGCGGGATCGCTCCTGGCCCCGCGAGGGGAACGCAATTTCTTTGCCCGAGGCCCGAGCACAGGCGCGGTATCTGCGAAGCTATCGAATCAGACTGCGGCTCAATTCTCATCGTCCGCTGAATTCGCCCCGCCAGTCACGAACGTGGCCCCCGCCCCCAATGACGGAGACTCGCTCCGAATTGTCCCAGCCGATCTTGTTCCGGTGGATCGAGGCACTCCGTCCGAAAACCTTCAGCCGTACCCCTGGGGCTCGGCAAGGAAGGCTCAACAGTGGTTGGAAACGGTAAGAACCCACCGCGGCCCCACTGCTAAGTGGATGGCCCATCAGTGGCAAACGCGGCGGGCGAACATTTACATCGGAATTGCGGGCTTGATCCTTCTCGTCGTGATCTCGGGCTGGGGGATTCGGCCTGCCTCCACCGCGATCGCGGGAAATGGGTCTCCGGCAACGAACGGCCGGCACCAGGCGCCACCGGCGCCGAACCTGACTCCGTTTGAGAACCTGCTCGTCAGTCTTGGCTTGGCGGAAGCGCCGCCCGCGCCTATTTACATGGGGAATCCCGATACCCAGGTGTGGGTTGATGTCCACACCGCTCTCTACCACTGCCCCGGCAGCGACTTGTTCGGCAAGACTCCCGACGGAAGACTCTCTACGCAGCGGGATGCGCAGCAGGACCAGTTTGAGCCAGCCAACCGCAAAGCCTGCCCGTAAATTCCTCATTCGCAAACCCCGCTGTCACTCTCGCGCGCTCCGCGAGCAACAGATTCGCCGGGATTCGCCGACGTACCACGTTGTTGGTGATGGCACAACTGTTCGGGCTCTCACGGCAACGACGTTTTTCGCTGGCTCGTCACCGAGCATATCGCCGTCCCGGAACCGCAAAGCTCTCCCGGACACTTGGGCTCAACGGACTAGGCTTGACCCTACGGGAATTTTTTCCCACATCTCAGGGTTTGACAACTCCCAGAGAGGGTAAAATGTTTAATATAATCGGTGGGGAGGGTGAACTTGCCATATATCTGGGATAAGACACCAGACACGCCACCGCAGCCGCAGTTGAATCCCCTAACCAATCCGGCTCTGGAGCGAAATCTAAGCCGCTGGGCCCTAGTGTATTTCAGCAATCCGCCCGGAAAACGGGAGCAGGCAATCAACCAACTTTTGCGGCAAATCAAGAGCGAAACTTCCGACATTCTTATCGCCGAACGAGCCCGCCACGAATCTTCTGCCGGGTCCGCGGAAATCAGGTCCACGGAAGTCCGGTCCACGGAAAACCAGGACGTCCGTTGTTCCACCTGCCAGCACCGAAATCCTCCCGGGCACCAGTTTTGTGGCCAATGTGGAGCGGGGCTCAATCCTGTCCCGTCCCGTTCCCGAAGGAGTTCCGTTTTTGCTGCCACTCAGGCTCGTGCCAAAGCGCCGCCGGCGCAACCGGACAGCGAGGTGCAGTGGCTGCGAGACCGTGCCCTTGGCCACCTCTACGAGGATGAGGCTCCAGCGTGGCGGGGTTGGAAATACGTGCTGGGTGGGCTTCTGATCGCGCTGGCCGGCTTTTCGTATCTGCAATGGGCTCCAAGTCTCCAGACCAGGGGTGCATCTCCTGTGACAGGCGCCGCTCCGCGGATGACCGCTCCGGCCTCGTCGTTCCCGGCCGAGAAGTCTTCCTCAGCCGCCGTTCGGCGTCCGCCCGATGAGATTCGATCAGCTCCCAAACCAGCCCCACCGAAACTAGCCGAGGTCCAGCCCGCTGTTGTGAGTCCACAAGCGCAGGATGGGCACGATCGCAAGACCATGCCTACAGCAATTCAGCGGGCTGCACAGAAGTCTGCCTCGCCAGGCGCTACGCCGGCGCCCAATACGTTTGAGACTGGGGACAGTGGAATCGCCGATCTGCGGCTCGCCCAGCGCTATCTTGGGGGAAGCATGGGCGTTCGGGATTCCTCAGAAGCCGCAAAGCTGTTGTGGAAATCCGTGCGCCAGCAGAACACGACGGCAGCAGTCTTGTTATCCGAGCTTTACGCCCGCGGCGATGGTGTTCCGAAGAGCTGCGATCAGGCACGGCTTCTGCTGGTGGCAG
>Ga0207684_10000900_pt1 | contig 33825 bp, 34 predicted proteins | sample KBSK5501metaG_FD_184342 | JGI IMG/M metagenome (GOLD analysis project Ga0207684, IMG submission 184342) | Corn, switchgrass and miscanthus rhizosphere microbial communities from Kellogg Biological Station, Michigan, USA - KBS K5-50-1 metaG... | ecosystem: Host-associated > Plants > Roots >... | reverse complement strand
GCTTCAAGCTGGCCGAGATGGCGATCAACATCGACGCGGCACGCCTGCTCACCTGGCGGGCGGGTTGGATGGCGCAGAACAACATGCTCTTCACGCGCGCCGAGGGCAGCATGGCGAAAGCCTTTTCCGCCGATATGGCGATGCAGGTCACCCTCGAGGCGGTGCAGGTCCTTGGCGGAAACGGCTACATCCGCGAGTATCCCGTCGAGAAATGGATGCGCGACGCCAAGATCTACCAGATCTGGGAAGGGACGTCGGAGATTCAGCGACTCGTGATCTCTCGAGCCATTTCCGGCGAGCGGCGTCCGCTGACCCGCGAGCAACCCAAGCCTCAGATCCGGAAGGCGAGCTAGCCATGATCGATCTCAAGGGGAAGGTGGCCCTGGTTACGGGCGGCTCGCGCGGTCTCGGACGCGCCGACTGCCTGGCGCTGGCGCGGGCCGGCGCTGACGTGGTGGTTAGCGACATCCTGATCGAGAGCGACCCCGGGCTCGAAAAAGCCGCGGAGGACTCGCAGAGCGCGCTGTCGCAGCTCATGGCCTCGCAAAAGGCCGTCTACTCGGAAAAGACCTCCGACGAAATCAGGCAAATGGGGCGTCGCTCGGTCGCCCTGAAGATGGACGTGACCGATCGCGAACAGGTAAGGCACGTCATCGACCAGGTGGTCAAAGACTTCGGCAGCCTCGACATTCTTGTCAACAATGCCGGAACGCTCGACCACGTGGCGTCCCTCGAGAACCAGGTCGACGGGCTCTGGGACCGCGACCTGAAGGTCAACCTGACCGGCGCGTTCAATTGCTCGAAGGCGGTCTGGCCGCACATGAAGCAGCGCAATTGGGGCCGGATCATCATGATGTCGTCGATTGCGGGCGCCCTCGGCGGCTTCGGCCAGGCGAGCTACGCCACGACCAAAGCCGGCCTGGTCGGGCTGGCGCGGACGCTGGCGCTGGAAGGCGCCCGCTACAACGTCACCGTCAATGCCATCGTGCCGGGCATCATCGGTACCGAGGCTTTCAAGCTGGGCCGCCCCGATATGAACGAACGCATGATCAAGCGGGTGGCGCTGCGCCGCCCGGGCGAGCCCGAGGACATCGCCAACGCGATTACGTTCTTGTGCTCGCCTGCCGCAGGCTACATCACTGGGGTGGCGTTGCCGGTGACGGGTGGCCTGGACCTGTTCACGTTCTGATGGACAGTCTGCTCGAGGTCTCGACCAGCGACTTCGTCACCACGATCCGCATGAACCGGCCGCCGGTCAACGCACTCGTACCCGAGCTGCAGGAGCAGTTGATCGAGGCACTCAATCGGGTCAAGGACCAGGATGCCACCCGCGTCGTCGTCCTCACCAGCGCGATCGATCGCTACTTCATGGCCGGGGCCGACATCAAGGCGATGGGTGGTGACGGTGGCTTCGATCGCGACAATCCCGCAACCCTGGAGCGCGTGGCCCAGATGTCGCGTCGCAGCCAGGCCGCCTTCGGCGAAATCGAACACTTTCCGAAGCCCCTGATCGCCGCCATCAACGGGCATGCCCTGGGCGGCGGCTGTGAGCTGGCGCTCGCCTGCGATTACCGGCTGATGATCGACGACTCGCGTTCCACGATCGGTCAGACCGAGACCAACCTCGGATTGATCCCGGGTGCCGGGGGCACTCAGAGGCTGCCCCGCCTGGTCGGACGCGCCCGGGCGACGGAGATGATCTTCGAGTCCACCCGGCTCAAGGCGCCCGAAGCGGCGGCCATTGGGCTGATCAACGCGGCCTTACCGCCGACGGGGTTTTACGACGCGGTCCTCGAGCGCGCCCGCCGCCTGGCCAGGTCGGCGCCGATCGCCTTGCGACTGGCCAAAGAGGCCCTCCTGGCGGGCCTCGAACGACCCCCGGGAAAGGGTTACGAAGTCGAGGCCGAGAACTTCGGCCGCGCCGCGATGACCGAGGACGCGATGGTTGGCATCATGTCGTTCGTCGCCAAGCAGCCGCCTGAGTTCAAAGGCAAATAGAGCTCGACCTGGACAGTATGTAGATCGCTCTTCCTGCGTTCTAACAGGCAGGAATCTCTAACCAGGAGGGTTTTTCATGCTTCGATCGATCTGGATTGCCGCGGGAGCGGCCGCATTGCTCGCGGTGGGCGCACTGTCTGCCGTGGCGGCGAACTCGCACGGGAAGGCCGTGAGCACGCTGGCCACCGGCACCACGCTCACGGGCGAGGCGAAAGGCGACGCGATCAGCACCCTGGCGAGCGCCAAGGGCGAGGCAAAGTCCGATGCCGCCAAGGCGGATGCCACGGCCGACGCGGCCGCCAAAGCCGCCGACACCGACGTCGAGACGAACGATGAGGACGCGACCGAGGCCACCGACGAGGACGCGGCCGAGGCGAACGATGAGGCAGCCGAAGCGGCGGCCGACAAGGCTTCGGATGGCGACAAGGACGCCCATGGCGACGCCGTGAGCGCGGTCGCGAAGAGCGACGCCACCGCGGCGCAAAGCGACGGCGAGATGAAGGTCAACCACGGCGGTGCGGTGAGCGCCGTCGCGCAGAAGCGCTAGGGGACTTTCGATGAGACGGCGGCCCGTCGGGGCCGCCGTTTTTCTTTTCAGCCGACCGGGGCGTACTGCGTGACGCGGTCGCGGATCGCCTCGATCACGGCCTCGACGCGCTGCGCGTCGGGGCCTGACGCCCGCAGGATGAGCTCGCGGGTCTCCGTCTGCGGGTAGGATCCCAGCGAGACATCCGGGAACTCCTGCTCGAGCGCCTGCATCACGTCGTGGAACATGCTTTCCGGCGCCATCTGGTAGTGCAGTTCGCGCACGACGTCGGCGCGGGCGCCCATCAGGTAGCGAAGCTCGACGTCCTCGTAGACGGCGCGTAGCTCGTGTGGGACTCCCGGGAGCGCAAACAGGTAGCGGCCGTCGCCCAGGTCGAATGCAAGCCCCGGTGCCATGCCGGCGCCGTTGCGGATGAGCATCCCACCCTGGGGCAGTGTCGCCATTCGCCGATTACCGGCATTCAGGGCCGCGGTGCCGCGGCGTGCCGCCATGTTCAGCATGAACATCAGGTTCTGCATCTGTGCTCCGACCTCGCGCCGGTAGGCCAGCGGTTGATCGAGCGCGCGCGCCAGGGCGATGTAGGTCCGGTCGTCAGGGGTGGGTCCGAGCCCGCCGCAAACAAAGATGCGCGTCAATTCGGGACGCCGGACGTGTTCGTGAACCGCCGAGACGATATCGCCGTCGACGTCGCCCACGGTCGTGATCAACCGGACGGGAAACCCGCGACGAAAGAGTCGCATGGCAAGCCAGTTCGAGTTGGTGTCAACCGTGAATCCCCGGAGGATCTCGTTCCCGACCACGATGATGCTCGACTGCGGCACGCGCCCCATAATGACAGGGAATGCCCAGATCCGCTTACGAACGCAGCAAGGGCGTTGAGACCGTCAGCTGGCGCGAGTTTCCTCTCGGAAAGGGCATCGCGCTCTCGATTCTGGATGAGACCACGGCGGCCGGACGGCAAGCCAAGGGCCAGGCATTGCTCGACGTCCTCGACGCCGCGGCCGGCCTGCCGCCGTGCAAGCTAACCGTGGCCGATCGGCCGCAGCGACATCGCACGCGCGGCGGACGCCTGGATGTCAAGACCTATGGTTATTACCGGATCGCCTGGGAGGCGGCGCCCCAGCGCGGGACGATTCGCATCTATAACCTGACGGCGATCCGCCACCAGGTGCTGGCGCCGAAAGTATTCCTCGAGACGCTGCTACACGAGTGGGTGCATCATTACGACTTCACCGGCTTGCAGCTCGATCGCTCGCCCCACACCTCGGGCTTCTTCAACCGGATTCGCGACCTGGCCGAAACGCTCGGGGTCGGTTACATCACACCCCCCAAGCGCGAGTCGCCGGCCACGGAGGCCAGCGACGACGTCGTCGTCACTGGCCCCGACCGTCTGCGACCCGGTGGGGTGCCGCCACCGAAATGGATCCGGGACCAGGTGCTGGCGTTGTTCGGCCGCCCAAGGAGATAACCGGCCTGACGCTTACAATACGGCGGGCGTTTTCGGAGCACCCGCACTAAAGGAAGGGAGGCGCTGACTCTGTTCGACGCGGCCGCGGTCACCCTCAATGATTCGACGTCGACGGCTGTCCTGGCCGTGGTCAGTGTCGCCGCCTTGATCGCGCTCGCCTACGGCGGCTATCTCATCCGCTGGGTGCTGTCCGCCGACCCGGGAAACGAAACCATGCAGCGGATTGCGCGGGCCATCCAGGAAGGCGCGGCCGCCTACCTGAACCGGCAGTACTCGGTGATCGCCGTGATCGGCGTCATCCTCGCGCTGGTCATCACGTTTGCCGTCAATTGGCAGACCGGCGTTCTCTACGTCGTCGGCGCCGGCTGCTCGGCCCTGGCCGGCTACGTCGGGATGGGCGTCTCGGTCCGGGCCAACGTCCGGACCGCCCAGGCGGCTACCGGCGGCGTGGATCCGGCCCTGCGGCTGGCGTTCCGCGGCGGCGCTGTCACCGGCCTCTTCGTCGTTGGGCTCGGCTTGCTGGGCGTGGCGATCTCGTACTGGGTCTTTCAGAAGCCCCAGTCGCTCGTCGGCCTGGCCTTCGGGGCCAGTCTGATCAGCGTCTTCGCCCGGCTCGGCGGCGGTATCTTCACCAAGGCGGCCGACGTCGGTGCCGACCTTGTCGGGAAGGTCGAAGCCGGTATTCCTGAAGACGATCCGCGCAACCCGGCGGTGATCGCGGACAACGTCGGTGACAACGTGGGTGACTGCGCCGGCATGGCGGCCGACCTGTTCGAAACCTACGCCGTGACCGCCATTGCCGCCATGCTCCTGGGCAGTCTGCTGTTCCCCGGAAAGGTCCAGTACGTGCTCTACCCGTTGATCCTCGGTGCCATCTCGATCATCGCCACGGTCATCGGCACGATGTTCGTGCGGCTCGGCCGGGGTACCTGGATCATGGGCGCCCTCTATCGCGGCCTGGCGATCAGTGCCGTGCTCGCGCTGGCCGGCTTCCTGGCCATCACGCTCCTGATCGGCCTGACGATCAATCTCTTCTGGGCAGCCGTGGTCGGCGTCGCCGTCACCATCGCGCTGGTAGCCATCACCGAGTTTTTCACCAGCGCCGACTTCCCGCCGGTGCGGTTGATCGCGCGCGCTTCGACCACCGGCGCCGCCACCAACATCATCGCGGGGCAAGCGATCGGCATGATGAGCACGGCGCTTCCGGTGCTGGTCATCGGCCTCGGGATTCTTGTCTCCTATTACCTGAACCAGGTGCCATCCGCCGATGATTTCGGGCTCTACGGCATCGCGATCGCTGCCATGTCGATGCTCTCGATGACCGGCATCATCGTGGCGATCGATGCCTATGGGCCGATCACGGACAATGCCGGCGGCATCGCGGAAATGGCGAACCTGCCGGAGTCCGTGCGCAGTGTTACGGACCCGTTGGACGCCGTCGGCAACACCACCAAGGCGGTCACCAAGGGCTATGCGATCGGCTCCGCCGGACTGGCCGCGCTGGTGCTCTTCTCGTCGTACACGACAGAAGTTGGACGTGGCATGCGCATCGCGTTTGACCTCACCGATCCGCTCGTCATCGTCGGGCTCTTTTTCGGCGGCATCCTGCCGTTCCTGTTCGGCTCGCTGAGCATGCTGGCGGTGGGCCGGGCAGCCGGCCAGGTCGTGGTCGAGGTCCGTCGCCAGTTCCGCGAGATCAAGGGCTTGTTGGAGGGAACCGCCCAGCCCGAATATGGACGGGCCGTTGACCTCGTCACGCGTGCCGCCCAGCGCGAAATGATCATTCCCGGGCTGATCCCGGTGGCCGCCCCCCTGTTGATCGGCTTCACGCTGGGGCCGAAGGCCCTCGGTGGTCTCCTCATCGGGAGCATCGTCACCGGCATCTTTCTTGCGATCCAGATGACGTCCGGGGGCGGCGCCTGGGACAACGCCAAGAAATATATCGAGGACGGCCACTATGGGGGCAAGGGCACGGAGACCCACGCGGCGGCCGTCACTGGCGACACGGTGGGGGACCCGAACAAGGACACCGCAGGACCGGCGATCAACCCCATGATCAAGGTGATCAATATCATTGCCATCCTGATCGCCCCCACGGTCGCCGCGCACTCGCTGATCAGCTAACAGGCCCTTGTTGGTCGCGGCGATTCCTGAATAAACTGTAGTCATGGACGAGTACATGCTGGAGATCAACGAATTGCGCCGCCGGATCGCCAGGCTCAAGTTCGAGCGCGCCTCCGTCACGATCATCGAGGAACTCGAAGCCCAGCTCCGGATTTTGCGATCGATCTACGACTCGGCGACGGCGCTGTTCGCGGCCGGCGAGACGGATAGTCGGCTCCAGGCCAGCTTTCGCGATCGCCAGCTGGGCAGCTGGACCTTCGAAAACGTCTATTTCTATGTCTACGAGCAGGCGGTTGCCCTCGAGCCTGAGGGACACGACCTGGCCACCTTGATCTGGCGCTACGATTACGCGGCCCCGCTGCTGAACTCGGTCGCAGCGAAATAAAAAAGGGCCCCGACGCGGGGCCCTTTGCATCGATCTGTCTAGTCGGCTACTCGGTCGGGTTGTGGCCGTGACCGTGGCCATGGCCATGAAGAGCGCCCGACTGCGTGTCGGTCGAATCGGTCGAATCAGTCGAATCAGTCGACGGAGCCGAAGTATCCGCAGAATCGGTTGTCTGTGTGCTCGTGCTGGTCGCCGGCTTGAACTGCTGGCACCATGCCACCGCGGCGGAAACAAGCTTGCCGTGGTAGTTTTTCGAGATCCGCGTGGTGCTGCTGGAGGCAGGCTTCAGCGCAAGGTCCCTGTTCTTCGCAAAGGTGGAGACGCAGTCACCCGGATTCTTGAACGCCGACGCGTCCACAGTGATGGTCTTGCCACTCAGCGAGATCAACGTGGGCGGCGTGCCCTTGCCGCCGGTTACTGTCACGGGCGTCGCGCTCGTCACCGAGACGGTATTGTTGCTGTTCGCGGCGGCATACGCACCGGCGGCGCCCAACGTGAGCGCGCCAGCGGCCAGACCTGCCGCAATCTTGACCTTCGATGTCAGTCGAAACATGCTTATTAGGTCCTCCTTTGAATGAAATCGATGAACCTGCTTAGTAAAACGACCCGAATAAGAGCCGCCGTATGGCTGGTTGGTCCCTTGTTACATCCGAACGGGCGCGTTGTGACGGCGCGATGACGAGCTCGCTTCCGGGGTCCCGCTATCCTGAAACGGACGGTGCGCCCCGAGATCACGCCTGAATTCGCCGCTCTACCACAGATCGCCTCGCCGTCGGCCGCCTGGCGCCGGCGGCTCCTGCTTCCCCTGGCCTCGATCGGGGGCCTGGCCAGCCTGGGTATCGAGTTTGCCGCCGCGCGGCTGCTGGCGCCCTTCTTCGGGCAATCGCTCTTTATCTGGGGAACGCTGATCGGGCTGATCCTGATTTACCTGACGATCGGCTACTACGCCGGCGGGCGGCTGGCCGATCGGCGACCCGATTCGCGTCTTCTGTTTCAGCTGACAGCCGCCGCGGCGCTGCTCACGGCCGTCATCCCGATCGTGTCGAGACCCATCCTGTCCGGGGCCCAGAGTGGCTTCGCGCAGGTGTCCGTCGGCCTGGTCCTCGGGTCCTTGATTTCCGTCATCGTGCTCTTTGCCGCGCCGGTGATCCTGCTCGGCATGGTGTCGCCGTTCGTGATCCGGCTGCGGATCCGCGAGCTGGAAACGGCGGGCAACGCGGCTGGCGCGGTCTACGCGCTGTCGACGCTGGGCAGCATCCTGGGGACCTTCGTGCCCGTCTTCTGGCTGATCCCCACCTACGGGACACGGCCGACGATATTTATCCTGGCCTTGCTGCTGGGCGTGATCTCGGCCGCCGGCCTCTACGAGCCCGGCCGGCGGCGGCTTTACTTACTCATTCCCGTATTGATCGTGATCATCGCCTTGCTGTCAGGGGGCGCCATTCGTGCCGCCACCTACGGGACTCGGGTCTTTGAGACCGAGTCGGCTTACAGCTACATTCAGGTCGTCAAGTCCGGCACCGAGACCCAACTGCTGCTGGACGAAGGCTCGGCTGTGCACTCGATCTACGATCCCACCAGCCTCTACACGCACGGCTACTGGGACGACGTCTTGCTGGCGCCCTACTTCGCGTCCGGCCGGGTGCCGGGGCGGGTGGCCCTGGTTGGGCTCGCCGGCGGAACCGTGGCTCGGCAATTCACCGCGATGGACGGGCCCATCCCAATCGACGGGGTCGAGCTCGACCCGAAGATCGTCGACGTTGGCCGGCGGTATTTCCATATGACGGAGCCCAACCTGCATGTCACTGTGGCTGACGGACGCTACTGGATGGCGACCCGGGCGGCCCGCTACGACGTGATCCTGGTCGACGCTTACCGCCAGCCCTACATTCCGTTCTACCTGACGACCAGGGAGTTCTTCGAGAGCGCCAAGGCCCATCTGCAGCCCGATGGCGTGGTGGCGATCAATGTCGGGCGGACGCCAACCGACAATCGCCTTGTCGATGCCCTTAGCGGCACCCTCAACGCCGTTTTTCCGAATGTCTTCACGATCGAAACCAACCAGCGGTTCACCAATACCGTGATCTACGCGACATCGAGCCCGGCGAACGTCGCTAAATTCCTGGCCCGCGCCCAGGCCGAGACCAACCCCAAGCTGCAGCCGATCATCACCGCCGCGCTCGCGAACGGGAATATCCGGCGCGTCCCGGCGAACGGCATCGTCTTCACGGACGACCTGGCGCCGGTGGAGCGCCTGATCGACGACATCATCCTCAATTACATCCGAAGCTCGCGGTAAACTGAGGAGCGATGGCCGTCACGCAAGTCTCAGAAGCCGACGTCCTGGCCGTGCTCGCGCCGGTGAAGGATCCGGAGCTTGGGCGCGGCATGATCGAGCTCAAGATGATCCAGGACGTGGTCGTTGTCGACGCGCAAACGATCGGCATGCGGGTCGTGCTCACCACGCCGGCCTGTCCACTGAAGAACACGATTCACGGCAACATCGACGCCGCCCTGGCGACGCTGCCTGGCTCACCCAAGGCGCAGATCAAGTGGGATGCCCAGGTTTCCCGGACCGGCGGCGTGCCGCAGAAGCAGCAGGTCGAGGGGGTCAGAAACATTATTTCCGTCGGCGCCGGCAAGGGTGGCGTCGGCAAGTCGACCTGCGCCGTGAACATTGCGCTGGCACTTTCCCAGCTCGGCGCTCGAGTCGGCGTGCTCGACGCCGATGTCTACGGGCCCAACGTCCCGATCCTTCTCGGCGCCGAGCGCGAAAAGCCATACGCCGAGAACGAGAAGATCACTCCGATTCGGCGCTACGGCCTCAAGATTATTTCCATCGCCTTCTTCATCGAGGCCGATAAGCCCGCCATCTGGCGCGGGCCAATGCTCTCCGGCGCCGTCCGGCAATTCTTGTTCGACGTCAACTGGGGCGAGCTGGACTACCTGGTGGTTGACCTTCCGCCCGGCACGGGAGACGTACAACTGACCATGTCCCAAAGCATTCCGATGACGGGTGCCGTCGTCGTCTCCACGCCACAGGACGTCTCCACCGCCGACGTCGGGCGCGCCATCCAGATGTTCAACACCCTGAAGGTCCCGAACCTGGGGTTGGTCGAAAACATGAGTTACTTCGTCTGCCCGCATTGCGGCGAACGCGAAGATATTTTTGGCCATGGCGGCGCGAAGGCCCTGGCCGAACGGATGCACATCCCGTTCCTGGGCGAGATCCCACTGGATCGGCGCATCCGCGAGGGCGGCGGCCCGGGGGTGCCCCTGATGGTCCACGAGCCGGACTCGCCACTGGCCGCGGTCTATCGCGACGTCGCCTCGCATTTGGCCGCTCAGGTGAGTATCCGGAACTTCAAGCAGGCAAGCGTTATTCCGCTGCGGACAATCTAGCGCTATAGTTCGTAGTCGTTGAGTTCTCGACGGCGCCTGGTTGCGGTCTGCGGTGAGTCAGACCCCCAGACGTCACTCGCCGATGTGGCCTTCGAATTAGGTCGCGGCATTGCGCAACGCGACGCCGTGCTCATTTGCGGCGGGCTGACCGGGGTGATGGAGCACGCGGCGCGGGGCGCGCGAGCGGCCGGTGGTCTGACGATCGGCTTGTTGCCGGGCGACGATCCGGACGAGGCCAACGAATACGTCCACATTGCCATCGCTACCGGCTTGGGTCATGCCCGCAACGCGATCCTCGCCCGCACCGCCGATGGCGTCGTGGCGGTGGGGGGCGGTCTCGGCACGCTGTCCGAGATTGCGCTGGCGTTGCGCAATGGTCGACCGACGATCGGCATCCATACCTGGCGGTTTGATCGCGACCGGCGCACCGAACCCGAGTTGCCCATCGCGGCCAATCCCAAAGACGCCCTCGACTGGCTCTTTTCCCGGATGGAACGTTGATGAGTGGGCCACATCAGCTCGATGAGCGCGCCCGGGCCGGCTTTCGCCAGGCGTTCGGCTATCCACCGGGCGCCGTCGCGGTTGCGCCCGGACGGATGAACATCATCGGCGAGCACACGGACTACAACGAGGGCTACGTCCTCCCAGCGGCGATTGACCGCTACGTCGCCGTTGCCCTTCGGCTGCGGCAGGACAGTCAGCTTGCGTTGCGGAGCGATCGATATGAAGCGCCGGCTCATCTCGATCGTTTGCCACCGCGCCGGCAGGGTATCTGGACAGACTATGTTGTGGGCGTCGCTGGCGAGATCGACAAGCAACACGGGATCGGCCCCGGCCTGGATGTCTTCGTCGCGTCCGACCTGCCGGCGGGATCTGGACTGGGCTCATCGGCTGCCCTCGAGGTCGCCGGCGCCGTCGCCATGCTGGCGGCCCGGGGCATCGAGATGCCCCTGCTGGATATCGCCCGGCTGTGCCAGACGGCGGAGAACCTGTTTGTTGGCGCGAGCACCGGCATCATGGATCAATTCACGGCATTGAAGGGCCGCGGTGGCAACGCCATCCTGCTCGACTGCCGGTCGCTCGAGGACGAACAGCTGCCATTACCCGACGGTCGGCTTGCCTGGCTGCTGGCCGACAGCCGAGTGCGCCACGAACTGGCCGGCTCCGCGTACAACCAGCGCCGTGCTGAGTGCGAGGCGGCCGCGAGGGCGCTCGGGCTGTCGAGCCTCCGAGATGCCGCGGAAGACGACCTGGAGCGGATTGACAACCTCATTGAGCGACACCGCGCCCGCCACGTGATCACCGAGAATGCGCGCGTCCTGCAGGCGGCCGCTGCGCTTCGGCGACGCGCGCCGCGAGGCCTCGGGCCACTCCTCTATGCATCGCATGAGAGCCTTCGACTCGATTTCGCGGTAAGCTGCCGGGAGCTGACAGCCTCGTGGAGCTCGCCGCCGGGACGCCCCAGGTGATCGGGGCGCGAATGATGGGGGGCGGCTTCGGCGGCTGCGTGCTGGTGCTGCTGGATGCGACCGGCATCGATGATGTCGAGCAGCACCTCGCAAAGGGCTACGCGGCAGAGTTTCGCAAGACGCCGGAGTTCTACCGCGTTCGGTCGGTCGACGGCGCGATGTCGGAGCGGACGAACTGATGGCCCTGAACGATTGTCTTTCGTTGTTTCCGAGGCAAGCCCTCAACCGGCAGGAGTTGACCACCGGCTGGCGGATGGCGATCGCGACCCTCGGCGAGGGCGAGGACCGTGGCTTTCCGCGGCTCGACTTCGACGATGACGCCTGGGCCTCGGCCGAGGTTCCCCGCCTGCACGGGGCCACCAGCGGTAACGAAGCGATCTGGTATCGGCTTCGCTTTCCAAGACCGCGTCATCGCCAACGGACCTTACTTCGTTTCGAGGGGGCGTTCCTCGTCGCCAACGTCTGGCTGAACGGGCGCCTGCTGGGTAGCCACTATGGCTACTTCGCGCCGTTTTCGTTTGATATCTCGTCGTTTTTGCTCGAAGCGAACGTTCTTGCCGTCTGCATCGAGGCGCCGGTCGAGACCGACCTCGCCGCGAAACGCCACCTGATGGGCCTCTTCAACGACTCTGACGCGAAGCCCTATCCGAGCCGCGAACTGGGGCGCCTGGGCGAGCAGTACGTCTGGCATGTCCCCATGGGCCTCTGGCAACCAGTCTTGCTCGAGCAGGTTGGGCATGTCGTCGCCGAGTGGATGCACTGTGAGCCTCGCCTCGAGCAGGGTGACCTCGCCCGTCTGACGCTGCGGACGCGGCTGCGCAACCTGGATGGCCGGATCATGACCGGCGAGCTCTTGATCCGGGTTGCCGCCGATAATTTCGACTTCGGCGCACCCCTCGAGATGCGCCGCTCCTTCCGGCTCAACGGCCACGATGTCCAGGAACTGTCCGTCGAGCTCGCCCTTCCCGATCCCCAGTTGTGGTACCCGTGGGCGCATGGCGACCCCGCCCTCTACCGGGCCGACGTCGAGATCACCGCAGACGAGCGCAAGAGTTCCAGCCTGAGCGCGACGTTCGGCATTCGCGAGGTCCGCTTGCAGACCCGAGCTGAAGGCTGGACCTACGCGATCAACGGCCGGCCGATGTTCATGCGTGGCGCCAATTACTGCAGCGAATTTTTTCTCGACGCGGCCGGCGAAGATCTCCTGAGGTCTGACGTCCAGCTGGCACGGCAGGCCAACATGGACATGCTGCGCCTCAACGCGCACCTCGAGCCGCCGGGCCTGTACGAAGCCGCCGATCGCGCCGGCGTCATGCTCTGGCAGGACATGCCCATGACCGGGTCATATATTCACCGATCCGATCCCCGGTCGCTCGCGTTTTTCCGTGAAGCAGTGACAGCCCAAGCGGAAGAGATGGTGCATTTGCTGTTCAATCGCCCGAGCGTGATCACCTATGCCGTGCATGCGGACCCACCGTGGAGCCGCTCGCAGGCCTGGTTGGGCGAGCGTCATACGGAACAACTGAACCTGGACGTCGACGAGGAAGCCGCGGCACGATTGCGCAGCCTCGATCCGTCACGACCGGCGCTCGCTGGTGCCGGTGACCAGGACCTGCATTGCGGCCACGGCTGGTCGCACGGCCACTGGCGGGAGCTTGGCGGCCTCAGCCCGGCGTTCGTCAGCGAGGTCGGGGCCCAGGCCCTGCCCAACGCGAACTCGCCGGTCTGGCGGCACCTGAATCGTGGCTGGCCGGTTGCCGACGACGATGAGAGCTGGCGCTACGCCGGGTACCAGCCGGCGGAGTGGCTGCGCAGCGGCATCGGGCCGCCGTCGGCGCATCCGAGCCGGGATGCCTATGTGCGTGCCAGCCAGGAGTATCAGGCGCACTTGCTGGGTTTTGCCATCGATCGTTTCCGGCGGCAGAAGTTCGCGCATTGCGGCGGCGTGTTGCTGTTCCAGCTCGTCGATAGTTTCCCGGCGATCACGGCGGCGATCGTCGACCAGGCCCGCCGGCCGAAACGCGCCTACCGGACCGTCGGCGACGCGTTTGCGCCGATATATCTCACGGTCGACCTGCCCGAACACCAGGCGGCCATCGACGGACTGGTGCTCCGGCTGCCGCGTGGACGGCTGCAGCACCTGCGGATTGTCTGCATCAACGATGATCCCGGCCGCCACGGCCGCGCGCGGCTGCGCTGGCGCATCGAGCGCGAGCGGGCGCACGAGACGAGCCTCTGGCGCGAGGTCCGTGGTTGGTTCGCCAAGCGGCGGTTCCGGGGCCAGGACTGGGTGACCATCCCCGATCAAGTCGACCCGGCGATGGTTGTCGCTGAACCCGTCGTCCGCCTGCATGCCGACGGCGTCTACCGGGTCAGTGCCGAGCTGGACGTTTCCGGCCAGGTCATCGCACAGTTTGAGCAACGATTTCTTGTTGGCGACCCGCCACGTCCGTCGGAGCGCCTCAGCGCCGCTCAGTCGGGCCGCCCGGCTCAGCGGACGGTTGCGCCGCTGGCGGAAGCTCGACGGTAGCCGGAACTCCGTTCGTCCGGCAGATCTCGGCATAGAGACGGCCACTTGGTCGCACCCGGCGTTCCTGGGTCGCTGGATCGCAAGCGATCAAGCCGAATTTGGCGCTGTAGCCCTCCGCCCACTCGAAATTATCGAAGCAGGTCCAGTGCATGTAGCCACGAACCGGACTTCCATCCTCGATCGCCCGAAGCATCGCTCGGACATGCGTCAACAGATATTCCGGTCGCAGCGCGTCGTCCCGGTCGGCGATGCCATTTTCCGTGACATAAATCGGCAGTTGCTCGCGGCGCAATGCCATCAGCGTCCGATACAGGCCCTCGGGATAGAGTTCCCAGGCTAGATCCGAGCGCAGCGCGGGCTCCACCAGCATCCGCTGACCGAAGAGTTCGGCGCGATATCGATGATTGAATTTCACGAGCTCCCGCGTGTAATAGTTCAGGCCGATAAAGTCCTGGCTCCGGCGTGGGCCACGGGCGCGGCTGTGCCGCAACGGAAAGACCAGCCGGCCTTCTCGCAGCGATCGCAACATGGTCTCGTTGAAGACGCGCGTGAACGCCGCCGCGACGGCGCGGTCTTGCGGCGCAAACCAGCGAAACGGGTCAAAGATCCGCAGGTGGTGCGCCAGCCCGACCTGGAGCTCAGGATGCCGGTGCTTGATGCGCTCATAGGCAAGCCAGTGGCCGCGGATCAGCGTTACGACGACCCGCAACGCGGCCCCCAGGTCGCGTTTGCCGGGCGGCCACTCACCGCGCACGTAACCCTGGTACGCGACGACCGTGGGCTCGTTGATCGTGATCCAAATGCGCGCGAGTCCACCGAGTTCGTCGGTGGCGCGCTCGGCGAACCTGGCGAAATATTCAGCCGTTCCGGCAGCCTCCCAGCCGCCGGCGGCGGCGATCCAGGTTGGGTTCGTGAAGTGATGCAGCGTGACCATCGGCTCCAGGCCACGGTCGCGCAAGGCCTGCAGGACATCCCGGTAATGCGCCAGGGCCGTCGCCGAGAACTCGCCAGGCGCCGGCTCGATGCGCGACCACTCGAGTGACAGTCGATGCGCGTTTTGATGTAACGATCGCAGTAAGTCGAAGTCGGTCCGGAATCGTTCGTATTGATCGCAGGCTGGGTCAGAGCGGTCGTTATTTTTGATATGCCCGGGAACCTGCTCCCAGGCCCACCAGTCGTTGCCGTGGTTGCCGCCCTCGACCTGATGCGCCGCGGTGGCCGTGCCCCAAAGAAAGTTCTCCGGAAATTTGCCGTCGATCATGCCGGCTGCTGGGCGATGATCGCCAACGTTATCGCAAGAATAATCAGCGCGAGAGCCAGGACCAGCACCGCGCCAATCGGCCCGATGACGGCGGCGACGGCGCGCTCCGTCGATATGGCGTAGTGCTGCCGGGTTGCGATCACGAGCAGCGCGTTCTGCCAGAGAAAGATCGCCACGCCGAGCAGACCGGCCAGCTGGCCGACGGACAGCTCGGCCCTGGCATTACCCTGGAGCTTCAGCAGCGCGTCGGCCAGGCCGACGGGAAGGGTGACCAGCCCGACGAGTGCGGCATAGCCCAGAAGTTTCATGAGTCCGGCGAAGCTGCCGCGGCCGCCCAGCGCGCGAGCGATCACGTGAATCAAGCCGCCGGCCGCGATCCAAAGAACCGTGCTGAGGGCGATGCCATAAACGGGCACCACGAACCGGTTCATGTAAACCCAACGAGCGTAGATATCGGCGCCCTGCGCCGTCAGTGACGGCAACGAGCCCAGATTGGCGGGTGGGCGAAAGGGTCCTAACGCCGCGAGTTCCGCGACCGCCGCCGGCAGCACGACGGAGAGTCCCAGCGCCAGCAGGCCATCCGGCGGGCGCCGGCGCATATCGATCACGCCCAGAGCCGAAAACGGGTGACGGACCAGTTCGACCAGGTCCGTCAAGAGGAACATCGCCCGGCATTGTAGCCGGAACCCCCCTATAATCCCGCGAGGTCATGGCGTCAGTCGATCGGCCCCGCTCCAGCGATGGCTCGAGCGCTGGGTTGGCGGACCGGACGACGGCCCTCGTCGGCTGGACGATCGCCTGGCGGGCGCTGAGCGCGATCGCGACCCTCGCGCTCGGGGCCTTCCTGATCCGCCGGCTTCCGGCCGCCGAGTACGGCCGGTATACGTTCGTCCTTAGCGTCCTGGTCTACGTCGCGTTGCTGGCGACGTTCGGCCAGGACCAGGGGTTGCTCCGTTACCTCCCCGAGGTGCTGGGCCGCGGCGACCGGGCCGCGGCCCATGACCTGCTGCGCAAGAGCGCAATTGCCATCGTTGGCGTCTGGCTGGTGACTAGCGGCCTGGTCTTTGTCTTTCGCTCCCAGATCGACGCCCTGCTCAATGCCCACGTCGCTGATTTGCTTGCCCTCGGAACGGTCTTGCTTCTCGGCGGTATTGCGGCGGGCGTCCTGTCGTTCGCGCTGGTGGCTATCTACGACATGCGCAGCCAGGCGATCGCGACACCGATTGCAGGCGCGCTGACGCTCGGGCTCGCCGTGTTGTTCTTACGAGGTGGCGCCGATCTCCGCGCTGTCCTGGTGGCCGGCGCGGTCGGCCAATCGGCGCTCGCGGTGACGTACTTCGTCATTCTTTTGCGCCGGATTCGTCGGGCGCAGGGTATCCCGGGCGACCGGGTGGGTTGGCGCCGATTGCTCGTGTATGCCAGCGGCTGGCTGCCGAGCCTGCTGATCGCCTCCGCCGTCGGCCTGCAGTTCGAAAATATTTTTCTCTTACGATTTGCCGGCTCGACGGCCGTCGCCTACTACGACACCGGGTACAACATTCCGCAACGACTCGTATCTCTGATCCCCAGTTTGCTGACGGGCGCCTGGGTCGTCGGCACATTGGAAGGCTGGGGCCACGAGACGACCCGAGTCCGGACGTCGGTCGTAGCGTTCTACAAGGGGATTTTTGTGGTGGCGTTCCCACTTGCCTTCGCCGGCGGCGCACTGCTCACTCCCGTGGTAAGGCTCTATACCTCCGGCCGCCTGCCACCGGCCGAACGGATCGCGCCCGTGATGCTCTTGTTTTTCATTGCCGCCTTGCTGGCGACACCATGGGGCCTCGTGGTCCGCGTTCGGGAGCTGGCCTGGTTGAACGCCCTGATCACCATTGCGCAGCTGGGCTTCGCGGCAATCGCCGATCTCTGGCTGATCCAGCGATTCGCCCTCGCGGGCGCGGTCGCCGCCGTGGGACTTACGACAGGATTGACGCTGGTCCTGACCTTCGGCGCCTGGCGGGTGGTTGATCGCGCGACCATGGCGATTCCCTGGGCGTACGCCTGGCGATGCGCGATGGCGGCGTCGCCGTACCTGGTCTTATTGCCCCTCGCGTTCGTGAGGCTTCCGACGCGGTTGTTCCTGCCCGCCGCCGTATTGGGGACAGCCGTGACCACCCTCGCCTGGGCCCACCTGATTCGACGTCTGGGTCTGTTGTCGGACCGGGAAGTACCCCTGTTGCATCAAAGCCGGCACCGCCCGGTCAGGCTCGCCTTGCGATACCTCGCGCCTACTGGAAAATAACGGCCATGTTATTGAAGTCGCGCCAGACGCTCTCGAACAGAGATTTACTAATCCAGTATTGGGTGCCATGAAGGGGATCGTTCACGCGCACCTGGGTGGCCGAGACGCCGCTCAGGATGACTGCGTGCTCAACGTAGGAGTAACGGACCCTTCGGCCATCCCAGGCCGTCCAGGTGCCCATCCACGGACGGGTCCAGTTGGTCTCGATCCAGATCTCGACCGGATGCCTGGATGACAGCGCGCCGTAGACCGTAGCCGGGGCGAATCCTTCGCCGCCATACGCGTTCGGCATGCCGTGCGAATGGGCAATCGACACGATAACCGGGTAATAGACGCCATAGCCCGTGGGCGTGTAGTCGCTTCCCCAGACATTGCCAACGAAGTTCGTGTACGGATCGCCCCACTGGACGACCGTGTGGTTGGGTCCCATGATGGGCGCTCGCGTGTCGGGGTTCTCGTACGCGAACAGCGCCGAGTCACTGTAATAATGCCCGAAGGTCGCCAGCCCCATCCGGAGGGCGCCCGTCTCACAGTCGAGCGTCATCGCTTGCTGATAGATCGGCACCGGGATCGTCACGTAGCCGGCCTGGGGAGCCCAGGTCTGCGGCGCGGCGGCCAAAACGGGCGCCGGTGCTGGGGGCGGCGGCGGGACGTACTGCTCGTAGATCTCAGTTGGCGTGACCGGTGCTTCGAGAATATTTTCATGCCTGATGCGACTTATCGACGTCGCGGGTCCAGTGAGGGGCAACGTCGCCGCGACGACAGGAGCTTGGGGCGCCGCCGCGTGTTTCGGCATCGGGCTCAGCATCAGACTGCTTGCCATGGTGCCGCCAAAAACGGTGATGGACGCGAGCGTGCTGATCTTCATGCTGGCCCCACGTATTGCGTTCAACCTAACGGCGATTCGTTGCGGTGCAGATTCCGGGCTTACGAACGTCGTGAAGGCGTGACCCGCGCGTTTCGCATGGGGCTTCGGGCGTTACTATCTGGAGACTTGCTCACTGATAAAGTCGCGATTGTTACCGGCGCCGGCCGCGGCATCGGCGAAGGCATCGCCCGCCGGCTGGCCCAGGACGGTGCCATCGTCGTCTGCGCCGACGTGAACGAGAGCGACGCGTCGAGCGTGGCATCGAGTCTCAGACCCGGCGGTGTCGGCATGCGCCTCGACGTATCGAAGGCCGACGAATGCGATGCCCTGGTGGCGCGCGTTCACGAGCGCTACAAGCGACTCGACATCCTGGTCAACAATGCTGGGATCAACCGCGACGCGATGCTGCACAAAATGACCGACGAACAGTGGCACCAGGTGATCGCCGTTGACTTGACCGGCGTCTTTTTCATGACTCGCGCGGCAAGCCGCATCATGCGCACCGCCGGCTCCGGGCGGATCGTCAATATTTCTTCGGCAAGTTGGATGGGCAACATCGGCCAGGCCAACTACGCGGCCGCCAAGGCCGGTGTCGTCGGCCTGAGCCGGACCGCCGCTAAAGAATTGGCGCGTTCGCAGGTAACGGTCAATGCCATCTGCCCGGGGTTTATCGATACGACGATGACCAGGGGCATCCCGGACACGATCCGGGAACAGCAATTGGCCAAGATCCCATTGGGCCGAGCCGGCCAGCCGGCGGACGTCGCCGCCCTCGTCGCCTTCCTGGCCTCCGACGAGGCGGGTTACATCACGGGCGAAGTGATCAACGTCGGCGGCGGCTACATTCTTTGAAAATAGCCTCAGTCCAGGAGGCTGTCGCTCGAATTCCTGACGGCGCCACGGTCGCGGTCGACGGGTTCACGCTGATGGGCGTCGCCGAGGCGCTCTACGAAGGCATAGAAAACAGTTTCCGAGCGACCGGCCATCCCCGCGATCTCGTCATCGTGCATGCCGCCGGCCAGTCGAATCGGAAGATTGGTTTCGAGCACTTCGCCGTCGAGGGATTGGCGAAGCGCATCGTCGGTTCGCACTGGGGCCTGATGCCCCGAATGTCCGCGTTCCTTGGCGAGGGTCGGGCCGAGGCGGTTTGTCTGCCCCAGGGCCAGCTGGCGACCCTCTACCGGGCCATCGCGGCGGGACGGCCGGGCCAGTTGACCCGGATTGGCCTCGGCACGTTCGTCGATCCGAGGATCGAAGGCGGAAAAGTCAACCAACCGGCTCGCGACCACGCGCCGGATTACGTGACGATCCAGACCATCGACGGGCAGGAGTTCATGTTCTATCGCAGTTTCAAAATCGACGTCGGCATTTTTCGCGCCAGCGCGGTCGATCAAGACGGCAACTGCTCAACGGACGAAGAGGCGGTGATGCTCGACGGGCTGGCAATCGCCGAGGCCGCCCATAACTCTCGTGGCATCGTCATATGCCAGGCGAAGAGGGTCGTCGCCCGCGGCGCGATCCCGCCCAGACAGGTGGCTGTTCCAGCGGCCCTCGTGGATCTCGTTGTCTCGGCGCCGGATCCAGAGCGGCAGCATCGGCAGACCGACGGCGCGTTCTTCGACGAGATTTACATATCGCCGTCGACCGGCACCGAATTGCCGCGCGCTGAATTTTCGACCCGGTTGGCGATTGGCCGCCGTGCGATCAGGTTCTTGCGCCAGGGCGACATCGTGAACATTGGCACCGGTATCCCCGGCGATAGCGTCGGGCCGGCGCTGGCGGAGGCTGGGCTGTCGGACAAAATTACGCTGACCGTCGAATCCGGTGTCTACGGTGGCGTGCCGGCCGGCCGCGTTGACTTCGGCATCACGGCGCATCCCACGGCGATCATCCCGCATGCCAGTCAGTTCGATTTCTACAACGGTGGTGGACTGGATGCCACGTTTATGGGCGCCGGCCAGGTCGATCGCGACGGCAACGTGAATGTCTCTCGCTTGGGCGGGCGCATCATCGGCGCCGGCGGCTTCATCGATATCACACAGAGCGCCCGGCTGGTTTGTTTTTGCTTCACGCTCGAGGGCAGCCACGAAAAGTTTGTTGATCGTGTGGACCAACTCACGTTTAGCGCGGAACAGGCGCGTAGAAATAATCAAAACGTTCTCTACGTGACCGAGCGCGCCGTCTTTCGGCTCGAGCCCGACGGGCTGGCCTTGATCGAAATCGCGCCCGGCCAGGAAATCAAAAGTGTGCTCGGCCAGGTGCCGTTCCCGGTGAAGGTCCACGAACCGATGGCGCAAATGCCCGAAGATATCTTCGGGCCGACCGTGGCGCCCTTCGACCTTCCGCCGCGGCCTGCCGCCAAAATAGTTGTGGTCCCGGGCCGTTAGCTCAGGTGGTTAGAGCGGCCGGCTCATAACCGGTTGGTCGAAGGTTCGAGTCCTTCACGGCCCACTACCAATTCGCGGGGCTTTTCTTGCTGGAGGAGGTAGCACCGAATGGACGTGATCGGGTGGCTGATGGACTCCGACCCGGGGATCCGCTGGCAGGTGATGCGTGACCTGATCGAGGCGCCCGAGGAGGAGGTCGTAGCCGAACGGAGCCGCGTCGCCCGCGAGGGCTGGGGCGCACGGTTGCTGGCTCTCCAGGAGCAGGATGGCCACTGGGACAAAAGTATTCCCGCCACGCTGACCTCGGCTGAAGCGATCAGTTGGTGGCGGTCCCTGCCAGCCGCGAGGCAAGGCACGCTCTTTCCAGAATGGACATCGACCGCCTGGAGCTTGATGCTGTTGCGGGCGTTCGGACTCGATCCCGCCAGCGTGCAAGCGCGCGAAGCCGTGCGCCGGGTCCACGATCACGTTGCATGGGAGCACGACGGCGAGCCGTTCTTCGCGGGCGAGGTTGAGCCTTGCATCAACGGCAAGGTCGTGGCGCTCGGAGCCTACTTCGGCCAGGACGTACGCGGCATCGTCGAACGGCTCATCGGGGAGCAGATGAACGACGGCGGGTGGAACTGCGAGCAGGAGAATGGGTCGACCCGCGGATCATTCCACTCGACGATCGACGTGCTCGATGGCCTCCTAGAGTACGAGCGCGTTGCGCGCGACTGGACCGACGTGCGGGCTGCGCGCCTTCGCGGCCAGGAATACCTGCTCGAACGCCGCATGCTGCGCAGGCTGTCGACTGCCGAGCTCATCGACCCGGCCTTCACGCAATTCTCCTACCCGACGTACTGGCACTACGACGTGCTCCGAGGTCTCGACTATTTGCGCGCCTCGGGTGCCCCTCCGGACGAGCGGGTGGCCGAGGCGATCGACTTGGTCGAGTCCAAGCGCGATGCGAATGGCCGCTGGTCCCTCGAGAATCCCCATCCCGGCAAGCTGCACTTTGCGATGGACGAGGGCGAAGGCAGACCAAGTCGGTGGAACACTCTCCGGGCCATGCGTGTGCTCAGGTGGTACCAGCCGACTCCACGATCGGCTCCTGCGCCGGAAAGAAAAACCCCGCTGGCTTCAGCGGGGTCATGAGGTTCGCCGAGAGCCCTAGGAAACGACGTCAGGCCGAACCGTCCAGGTACAACGCCCGTCGCACGAGATTCTTTCCAGCTGCCCAGAACGTATCGCCGAAGGCGTCGTATCATCCTGTTCGCGAGCTGGGCATCACCCGCCGGGGCGGCGGGATCGCTTTGAAGCGTCCGCCTCGGCGCTCGAGCGTCCAGCCGCCTTCGTGCACCAGCCGGTGATGCGGCCGGCACAGTAACCCCAGGTTCGCGAGCGTCGTCGGCCCGCGCCCCGAGTCCACCAGACCAGGTGGTGCCCGTCGCACCAACTCGGTCGCCGGTCGCATCCGGAGAAGACACAATGCTGGTCGCGGGCTTCGAGTGCTCGCCGGGTCGAGGGCGCGATGGTCCGGGTCGCGTGGCTCAGCTCGTGCTCGAGCTCGCCCTGCCCGATGAGCCGGCTGATCGCCGAGTCGCACGCATAACGCTGCACCGTCGCCGCCGGCACCGTGCCGCCGCCCTCGAGGTCGCCGGCCGGGGCCCCTGGGAGGCCGGCCAGGGTGTCGAGGCTGGCGCGGATGATCAGCTGCGGCCGCGGCCCGGCGCTGTCGCGTTTGTCGCCACCGCGTTGCCGGCAAAGTTCGATCAGCGCATCATGCTGTCGCTGGCCGAAGCTGCGCTCGTCGTCCTTGATCGGCTTCATGAAGGGCTGCAGCGCGGTCTTAATTGTCGCCCCGCCCTCGGCGTCGAGCAGACCATCGATTCGCACCATGCCGTCGTGCGGCTCGCTCAGGTGCAGATAGCGGCGCGCATGGGCTCGGTTGGCCTCGTTGAGCGCACCCTCGGCATCGACGCGGTGTTCGAAGTTCTTGGCCACCCCGGTGAACTGGCCCGGATCCATCGTCTGGGCCGCCTGCAGGAGACCCGGCTCTGCCTTGCGCACCGCGGCCGCGCCCACGTGCTCGGCCGTCCGCGCGATCAGCGCCACGTGCTGGTAGCCGAGGTCGCCGTTCGCGAACGCCGCCTCGGTCTTCGGTAGCTTCTCGAGCTGACGGGCGATCTCCACCCGCTCGGCGGCGGCGCCACCCGAGAGCTTGCACTTCCATTTAAGCCAGGCGATGAGAGACACGGCACCATCGGCTTTGTACTCGCCGGACTGGTCGAAGCGGCGCACCCCGCTGGCGAACACGGCCTCCAACGGGTCGATGCCGCTCTCACGGATCTGGACCAAGCCTTCGCCCAGGGCCTCGCCGTCCGCCGCGCCAATGCAGGCTGCCATCGCCTGGACGCCGTCCCGCATCTTCTCTAATGCGGCTTCGAAAGAACGGCTCCCTGCTGTTCGCTCGACCTGCACCGCGGCCATGGTTTAAGCGTGCACCATGGTTACGACAGCTGTCTGTCGCAACGGAGGACGATTTCGAAAATTAGTTGTGCTGCTCGGCCGCGTGGTCCTCGGTGATGTACTGCTCGACGAGCTTGCTGCCGATTCCAACCTCGTCGAGCGGTCCGTAATTGTTGGTCACGTCCGACGCATGCACGATTTTGGGGCCGGCCCAATGCTGGACCTGGCCGTTCATGTGGAGGATCCACACCTCCAGCTTTCCGTTTGGTAACAGTCTGCCAACGCGTGCGAACCGGCGTCCGCGGGTCTTCAGCCGCACGACATCCTTGACCGCGAACCGCTGGGCCGGCGTTACGCCGGCGAGGCCATCGGGCGACGCAGCGCTCGGCTGACCGGCGCGCCCGGGTCGCAGCTTTCGCGCGATGCGCGCCACCGGATCATAAACGTCCGTCGCCATGCGTTCCTTCAGCGGGATGATGGCGTTATCCGTGATCTTGATGTGCTCGGGGCACACCTCCTGGCAGCACTTGGTGATGTTGCACATCCCGACCCCAGCCTTTCCGTGCAGCAAGCCGGTGCGCTTCTGGGTATCGAGAGGATGCATCTCTAAAGCGGCGATCCGCACCATGTAGCGCGGCCCGTAGTAGGCGGACTTGTCATCGTGGTTGCGCAACACGTGGCACACGTCCTGGCAGAGGAAGCACTCGATGCATTTGCGGTACTCGTAAACCCGTTCGGTGTCTTCCGGCAGCATCCGGTAGGGAACCGGCTCGTTGGCCGCCGGCGCGAACCCGGGGATTTGTTTGTTGACCTCGTAATTCCATGAGACGTCTGTGACGAGGTCCTTGATCAGCGGGAATGTCTTCATCGGCCCGACGTGGATCTCCCGATCGCCGAACTCATCGACGCGGGTTTTGCACATGAGACGGGGCCGGCCGTTGATCTCGGCGCTGCAGGAGCCGCACTTGGCCGCCTTGCAGTTCCACCGACAGGCGAGATCATTGGCAAAGTTCGCCTGGACGTAGTGGACGGCGTCGAGCACCACCATGCCTTCCACCGCCGGGACCTCGAAGCGCTCCTCCCCGCCCGCGGCGTCGGCGTCGCCTCGGAAGATCTGCAGGACGATCGGCGCGCCTGAGCCCCCACCCTGCCCTCTAACAGAAGGGGAGGGAGACTTACTGCTCATGTCCGGACCTGCTGCGGCTTTGGTGGGCTTGCGGCCGGTGGCGGCGATGCCGATGGCGATGGCGTCTCGGCAAATAACCTGGCCAGCTCGGGTGGCATCTCCGGGACCGGCCGCGTCTTGAGCTTGACCTGGCCGCCCTCGTTGTAAGCGATGAAGTTGACGCGGCCAAGCGCCGGGTCTTTCTCCAGGTAGTCGAGCCGCCAGTGCGCCCCGCGACTCTCTCGCCGTTCGATGGCCGCGCGCACGATGGCCTCGGCGATCGTCAACATAAAGCGAAGATCCCTGGCCGTGTGCCAGCCGGGGTTGTATTTCCTCGAGCCTGGCACGTGGATCCGGGCCGCCCGCTGCCGAAGCTCGAGGATCCGATCGAGGCAGGTCTTCAGTGATTTCTCTTCGCGTGCCAGCCCGGCGCCGTCCTGCATCGCCGCCTGCAGTTGCTGCTGCAGCAGGTAGGTATTTTCTTTTCCGTCGGCCCGCAGCGGCAGCAGCAGGATTTGTTGCTCGTCGCTGACCTGGCGCTCATCGATCTTGCCCAGTCCGACCTCGCGCACATAGACACCCACCGCGGCCCCCGCCCGACGACCAAAGACCAGCAGATCGGAGAGCGAGTTCCCTCCCAGCCGATTCGCCCCGTGCAGGCCGGCGGCCGCCTCACCCGCCGCGTACAGACCGGCGATCGTCGTCGCTCCGGTCTCGGCCTCTACCCGTAGCCCGCCCATTGCATAGTGGATGGTTGGCGCGATTTCCATCGGTTGCTTGGTGATGTCGACATCGGCGAGCTTGAGAAACTGCTCGTACATCGAGGGCAGCTTCTTCTTGATCTTCTCGGCACCGAGGTGCGTGACGTCGAGATTCGCGCCGCCATGCTCGGTTCCGCGGCCCGCCTGGACTTCTTTGTAGATCGCTCGGGCCACGATGTCGCGCGAGGACAACTCTTTCTTTTTCGGGTCGTACTCGAGCATGAAGCGTTTGCCCTCGCCGTTGGTCAGGTAGCCGCCCTCGCCGCGGACCGCCTCGGTCACCAGGATGCCGCGCACGCCCGGCGGCCAGACCATCCCGGTGGGATGGAACTGGACCATCTCCGGATCGAGGACCTCCGCCCCGGCGTCGAACCCCATCCCGACCCCGTCACCGGTGCCCTCCCAGGAGTTCGACGTGACCTTGTAAATGCGGCCCCAGCCGCCGGTCGCCATGATCACCGCCTTGCTCCGGAAGGCGACGAAGCGGCCGTCGACGCGGTTGTAGCCGAAGGCGCCCACCACCCGGTCGCCGTCCTTCAGCAGCCTGGTCAGTGTCACCTCCATGTGCACCTCGATGCCCAGCTGAACGATGCGATCCTGCAGACTGCGGATCATTTCCAGGCCGGTGCGATCACCGACATGGCACAGGCGCCGAAAGGTATGAGCGCCAAACGCCCGCTGCAGAATGCGACCGTCGGGCGTCCGGTCAAAGATGGCTCCGTAGGTCTCGAGCTCGTAGACGCGATCCGGTGACTCGCGCGCATGCAGCTCCGCCATCCGCCAGTTGTTGATCAGCTGGCCGCCGCGCATCGTGTCCTGGAAGTGGACCTGCCAATTGTCATCGGGGTCGACGTTGCCGAGCGCCGCGGCGATGCCGCCTTCGGCCATGACCGTATGGGCTTTGCCCAGCAGCGACTTGCACACGACCGCCACCTGTGCGCCGGCCGCGGACGCCTCGATCGCGGCGCGCAAGCCGGCACCGCCGGCCCCGATCACGAGCACGTCCGTCGTCAGGGTGTCGTACGACTCGCTCAGAAAATCACCCTCGGCTCATGAATGAGTCCGGACATCAAGAGCCGCACGTACACGTCCGTGAGCGCCACCGAGAACATGCTGTACCAGGCCCATGCTCCGTGCTGCGGGTTCGCGCGGTTGAGCAACACGACGATTCGCTGCCAGACGCGGCCGGCGGGGACGCGCGAGAAGCGATCGATCCGGCCACCCATCAGGTATCGGAACGAATGGCAGGTGAGCGTGTACAGACTCAGCAGGGTGACGTTGACCAGCATGACAACCGATCCAAGGCCAATGAAGAAATGGCCATGGAACAGGAACGCGCGCACCACGTCGGCCCAGAGAAACACCAACACGACCAGGCTCAACAGCAGGAAATATCGATGGTAGTTATTCAAGACCCAGGGAAAGCGCGTTTCGCCGTGGTAGCGGCCGCGCTTCAACTCCTGGATGGCGCAGGCCGGCGGGTCCCAGAAAAACGACCGAAAGTAGGACTTACGGTAGTAATAGCAGCTACCGCGCAGCCCCAACGGGATCGCCGCAAGAATGGGGATGAGGATCGCGAAGACTGGGACGCGGATCAGGCCAAAACCCAGCCAGGTCGAGAAGAAGGGGGAGACGTAGGGGTAATACGTGACGTTGACCTGGTCGAAGACCGACCAGGTGGCGTAGATCACAAAGGCGGAGTAGGCGACAACCGTGAGGGCCGGCTCGATCCACCAGGCCCGGCCCGGTGGGGCCTCCCTGGCCGGTGCCGGCCGAGAAGGGAGGACAGCTTCAACGGCCACGAGGCAATCTTAATCGGCGGTCAGTTGGAGTTTCCGCTTCGCCGTCCAACGAGCAGGCCGACGATGGAGGCGCCGACCGCCATGAGGAGTACGGTGCGGGCTTTGACGCCTCGTCGAACCGGTCCCGTCGTTCCGTTACTCGACGCCTCGAGCTGGGGTGCCGCGTGCCGCCTCGCGTCGCCGACGGTCTTTGGCGCTGCGGCGATTTTGGCGGCGCCGGTGGGGCGCTCCACCTCCTCCGGATAGAGCACGCTATTGACCTCAACTCCGACCATCGTGATCAGTCCGAGGAAGAAAAAGAATGTCATCAAGAGGAAGAACAGTCCAAACGTCGCGCCATATTGGTTGAGGCCCTTGTTCAACGAGATGTACAGCGGGAAAACGAGCGTGATCAGCTCAAACAGGACCGCCGCCACCAACGCGCCGGGGATGATTTTGCCGAAGTCTTGCTTGCGGTTCGGAATGACGAAATAAATCGTTCCGAATAGGAGGAAGCCGGCGGTGATCCCAACCAGCACCTGTAGGATGAAGGCCGCCGCTCCCGAGTACAGAAATTCTGGAATGTTGGGGATATGCTTCAGGGCGGGAAGAAGGGCCGATGTCGCCACCGCAATGCCGACGAGGATGGTGAACAGGAAGACCATGCCAAAGGCGATCAGCCTTTGTCGAATGAAATCCCGGGGCCTGGTGTGATAGATGACCGCGAAGGCTTGCTCGATGGCGCCGAAAAGCGCCGATCCACCCCACAGCAAACCAACCAGGCCGACGAGGAAGAGGACGCCACTCTGGCTCTTCACGCCGTAGACCGCGTTGAAGAGTTCGGCCTGTTGTCTTGGATCGCCGGGGATAACGCTGAAGATCGTCTTATAGACCGCATCGTTCGCGGCACCGAACATCCGCAGGGCATATCCGAGCAGTGACGAGGCAAAAATGACGATGGGGAACATCGCGAAGAGCGCGTTCCAGGCGATCAGGGCCGCCCAGTTGGGCGCCTGGTCCTCGAGGAACTTCTGGATGACGCGCCCCGGCACGGTCTTCATCAGCCGCCCCATCGTGTCGATTCTACCTGACATCGGTTCTATCAACTAAGTGGCAACCGCGCACGCCGAAGTCGAGTCTCACAAGCGGGTCGCCGCCGAGCGCGCGGTCGAGCTGGTGCGGCCCGGAATGATCGTCGGCCTGGGTACCGGGAGCACCGCCCGCTATTTCATCGACGGGCTGGGCCGCATGGTGGGGGAGGGGCTCAAAGTGCAGGCCGTGGTGACGTCAGACGAGAGCGGCCGGCTCGCGCAGGCCGCTGGGATCGTGATCGTCGACCGGATCACTGGCGAGCTCGACCTCGCGGTCGACGGCGCTGACGAGATCGACCCGGCGGTCAACTGCATCAAGGGCCGGGGTGGGGCGCTCCTGCGGGAGAAGATCGTCGCCCATGCCAGCCGGCGGTTTGTCCTGGTGGCCGATGAGAGCAAGCTGGTGGGGCGCCTGGGACGCGGCCCCGTCCCGGTCGAGGTCTTGCCTTTCCTCTGGGAGGCGACCAGCCGGTCGATCGAGTCGCTGGGGGGCCGGCCGGAGTTGCGGCTGGCGGCGGGGGAGCCCTACCGGACGGACAACGGCAACCTGGTGCTGGACACCCGCTTCGGGATGATCGACGCCGGCCTGGGCTTGGCACTCCACGGTATCCCCGGAGTGATCGAGCACGGGCTGTTCCTCGGCCTGGCCAAAGCCGCCATCATCGGCTCGGCAACCGGGATCCGCGTGATGGGGGAGTTATGACCGGGTATGCTTAGGCGCTGAATGGCGTTCGAATACAAGGTTGTCAACACCGTCGAGGAAGCCAACCAGCTGTCCGAGGACGGATTCGAGCTCTTCACCATTCTGCCGCCAGGACCGTCCGGCGGCCCCGACCGCCTCTATTTACGCCGGGAGAAGCGTCGCGGACAGACACCAGGTTTCTCCCGAGAGTCCAAATCTGGCTAAAGCCCCGAGCTTGGGCGCCCGCCTAGGGCGAAGACCCGATTGACGCGGTTTTGGCGGCAACTTATACTGGTGGTGTTCGAATTCCGGCAAGTGCAGGGCGGAATTTTCCGCCCTCGTTGTGTTTATTGGGGTTCGGCATAGGGTAGGAGTGACAGGCCGGCCGGCAGCGGGCCATTCACAGGAGTTACCAGTGCCTCAAGGAACGACAATGTCAACGACGCAGGCGCCCGACTACTCGTCTGCGGTGCGCGCGATGTCGCAGGCCGCCGCCGAGTCGGAGCTGACGCACGCGCCCGTTCGGCTCGCCTACTGGCGGATCGCGGCGTTGGACACCTTGCTGGATCGGCTGGAGGAGCTTCGGCTGGCGAACGAGCGTCTCCTTCCCGAGGACATCCGCGAACAGGTCGTGAGCTACGCGGCTCGCCATGACGCCGAACTCGTGGATCGGCTTCGGCGAATCGATGCCGAGGATCTCAACGCGGTCCATGACGCCGTCTTCGAGGCACAGGGCCGGGTGATGCTCCAGCTGGCCGAGCTGCGACGCGTACCCAACTGGCAGGACCTGGATCTGATTCTTGCACCGGGAGACGACGAAGCCGCCTAGCGCCAGCCCCGAGGGGAGCAACCCCGCCGATCGGGAGCGGCCGCTCGATATCCTGGCGGACCGCGCCCGCCGGCTGCTCACGATCCAGTGGGCCGACGGCCATCAATCGGCCTACGACTTCGAGCTGCTTCGCTGGAAGTGCCCGTGCGCCGAGTGCGCCGGCGAAATGGGCATGCCCGGGAAAATCGCCAGCACGGTCACGCTGCGCGACGAGCAGATCGACCTGGACCAAGTGGAAGCCGTCGGCCTGTTCGGGATCCGTCCTTACTGGAAGGACGGCCACAATACCGGGATCTACGGCCTTAGCTTTCTACGAGCGATCTGTCCCTGCGAGGAGTGCGCCGCGACTTAGGCGCGATTCCCGTTGAGGCCCAGCTGGGCTTCGAGCGCGCCCTTCGGCTTGTACCCGACGACCTGCTCCGCCAACTTGCCGTCGCGGAACATCGCGACGTAGGGAATCCCACGGACGCGATACCGCTCGGCGAGAGCGGGCTCCTCGTCGACGTTGACCTTGGTGATCTTGACGTCGGTGTGCTCGATGGCGAGCTGCTCGAGGACGGGCGACAGCATCTTGCACGGGCCACACCAATCGGCGTAAAAGTCGACGATGACCGGCTGCTCGGAGAGCAGGACCTGCTCCTCGAAGGTGGCGGTCGTTACCTTGACTGCTTTACTCATGATTCTCCCTTGACTTATCCGAATCTATCAAGGGTAACCCAGAATCGACCCTGAAAATTCCCGAGCTGTATTCAGCCGTCGATCAGCCTGCTTAGTTCGAAAAGACCTCGACGACCATGATCTTGCTCCCGTTGCTGGCAACCCCGATCCCAGCCTGATGGTAGGCGCCGTTGAGGATGTTCGCCCGGTGCTCGGGTGAGGCCATGAACATGGTGTTGATTGCGTCCATCGATGGGTTGGTGGACCAGGCGATGTTCTCTCCAGCCGATGTGTACGGGATGCCCCAGAGGCGCATCAGGGCGGAGAAGGCGAGCTGTCCGGTCGCCGGATCGTAGTGGGAGAAGTAACCACGATTCAGCATGTCCTGGGCGCGATACTGGGCGACCCGCGCGAGCGCGGCGCTGAAGCGCAGGCCCGCCGCTCCGTTCGCCGCCCGGTCCTGATTGACCAGGCTGAACTGGACGCCGGCCGCGCCGCCAACCGTTGAGACGGGTGGAGGGACTGGCCGCGGGGGAGCGGGCTTTGGCGGCACCGGCCGGCCGGCAACCGCGGGCGCAGCGGGTGCGGCGGCGGCTGGCAATGCGGGCGGGGGCGCGTCGCCGACCAGCCTCGCCGGGTCGTTCACCCCGGCGTGCCGTGGCCGCAGGAACGCCACATTGACCGCGGTCAACCGGCTGGCGACGACCGAGTGGGTTCGATGGGATCCGACGATGGCGACGACGGCGAGGGACAAGAGCGGAATGCTGACGAACAGCGTGGCGCGTGTGACGGAACGTGACAATTCAAATCCCCCTTGTGACCTGAGTCGCTGTTGGCGGATTCTAGGCCGTTTCCGCGGACCAGACCAAGCCCTCAGACACCTGAGAAACAGCCCTCCCTGGCTATCACGAACGTGCTAGTCCGGCCGTCAGGCAGAAGCCGCCACGAAGAAGAGCAGTTGCCCCAGCAACTGTCCCGGGAGGATGGCGATCATCGCCAGGTAAAGCAGCCCGGTCGTCGACATAAACGAGCGAAGCCGGCCAGTTGCCAGCGCCAGTCCCGCCGCCAGCAGCGGGAGGACCACCGAACCGAGCGCCCATAGCACCGAGAGGACAGGGCTCAGACCAAATGCGTGAGTGAGCGAGCCGGAGCCGCGGCCCACGCCGCTTAGGGTCAGCGGCACGACGACGGCCTGCAGCACGAGGCTGATCAGGAGCACCCCGATCGCCCGCAGGAGAGGACGGTTGGTCAGCGCCGGCGTCACCAGGTACCAGTGACCCAGCAGCATGCCGGTGGTCGCTGACCCCAGGGCCGCGGCCGAGAGAGTGAGCATGAGCCCGATGCCGGCGCCGTTCAGCGGCGATCCGGCCATCGGCCAGAAGGCGGCCGCAGTCCCCACCAGCACCAGCACGGCGGCCAGGAGTGTGACCGCAGAGGTTGCGCTGTACGGGCCGCTCCCCCGCCAGCTGATGGCGGCGTTGGCAAGCAGAGCCAGGACGAAAACGGCCTGCAGGAAGACCAGCACATTGGCCGCCGGCTGGTTGATGGCCAGCAGATGCCGGTACGATCCCGGCGGCGCCGCCAGAACGATGAGGAAGGCGAGGACGCCGAGGATCGCGTAAGTCACGGCGATGAATTTCAAAAAGCCCGGCGTCAGTCCGCCGGCCAGCTGCAGGTACGCCACCGTCGCAATGCCGCCAACCGTTGTCTCCGCCAGGATCAGAAATAGCGCCAGCGGCAGGGTCAACGTCGCCACGCATTCGTGGCAATTGGTGATCGGAACGGCGTCGAGCAGGAGCATGCGGGCCGATATAGATTAGGCAAGTGGACGTTCCTGATCGGCACGGCTTCATCCCGGTGAGCTACGAAAACGGGACGTGGAAAACGCCCGAGGGTACCGAGGTGCCCTGGTACGAGGTGCAAACCGACCTGCTGCCGGAAGCCGAGGTGCAGGGTGCACTGGAGCGGGTCTTGAGCGTGTACGGCGTCAGCGACGTGGTGGTCGACGCCTTCGACCAGTTTCGGAAAGAGCTCAAGCACCCATCACCGGATGAAAGTCCCTCCCCCTCTGGGGATGGTGGGGGCTAATGCTCTTTCGGCGCGACCGCGAGTCGGATCCGCGGGTGGTCAAAGACCCACACCGCCTCCCGCCCGGTCAGGTCCTGACGCTGAAGTGGCCAGTGCTGTCGTACGGCAGCCCGCCGCGCTATGACATGGCGAAGTGGCGGCTGCGCCTCTACGGCGAGGTCGACGCGCCGGCGACGCTCACCTGGGACCAGGTCCGCACGCTGCCCTCGACGGCGATCACGGCCGATATGCATTGCGTGACGACCTGGAGTCACCTGGACAATGCCTGGGAGGGCGTCGCATTCAAGGACCTGGTGGCGCTGGTCCAACCGCGCGGCAATGCCGCCTACGTGATCGCGCATTGCGACGCCGACTACACGACGAGTCTCTCCGTCGAAATCCTCGCCGACGATGATGTCTTGATCGCCTATCGCCATGACGGCGCCGAGCTGACACCCGATCATGGCGGGCCGCTGCGGCTGGTGGTTCCCAAGCGCTATGCCTGGAAGAGCGCGAAGTGGCTCGAAGGGCTGGAATGGGTCGAGCACGATCGGCTGGGCTTCTGGGAGCGAAACGGCTACAACAACGCCGCCGATCCCTGGAAAGAAGAGCGCTACTGGTAGCGCCTATACTCGATTGACGGGGTGCGTTTGGAACGCTGAGAGGTGGAACGCTCCACCAACCCTTCGAACCTGATCTGGGTAATGCCAGCGGAGGGATACACATGACGGCACAGGTCGAGATTCCGTCAGACGCGTTTCTCAAGGTTGAGACGCACGGTATCGACGCCATCCCGGATGCCGAGCGGCACGGCCGTCCGGCAGAACTGGGCTTTCTCTGGGCGGGTGCGTTCGTCAATTACGCCAGCCTGCTTACGGCAAGCCTGCTGACGACCTATTACGGGCTCGGGGTTTGGGACGGCTTGCTTGCGGTCCTCATCGGCACGCTGGCCGGAGCGGCGATCCTCGGCCTCCTCAGCAACACTGGACCGAAAAGCGGCCAGCCGCAGATCGTCTTTACTCGGCGCATCTTCGGCAAGCGCGGCGCATTTCCCGGTGCTGTGCTAACCCTCTTCCTGGGCGTCGGATGGTTTGCGGTGGACACCGTTATCGCCGCGCTTGCGGGTGTCCAGCTGCTTCAAGTCGCGGGCGTCCGTCCCGATGTGGCTGGCAAGTTCTTGTTCCCCTGGGTGCTCGTGATTGCGGCGGTGAGCGTCGTCGTTGCCGTCTACGGTCACCGGACGATCAAGGTGTTCGAGACCTTTGGGGCGGTGGCGTTCGCAGCGTTCTCGCTACTGTTATTTGCTCTTCTGGCCGGCCAGATGAATTGGACCGTCGGCTCGACCGCGTCAGGAGCCGATTACCCTGGGGCATTCGTGCTCGGGGTGATGAGCTGCTTCGCACTCGTCGCCTCCTGGTATCCGTTCGCCAGCGATTACTCGCGCTACCTGCCAGCGCGTAGCTCGGTGCGGGCGGTCACCTGGTGGCCGATCGTCGGCGTCACTCTTCCGATGCTGTTGTTAGGGCTGTTTGGCTTGCTCTTGCCGACGATCGATCCGAAGTTGGCGAGCGACTCGGGCGTCCTGGCGGTGATCACCCGACACGCACCGGCCGCGGTCGCGGTG
>Ga0207684_10000899_pt1 | contig 33859 bp, 28 predicted proteins | sample KBSK5501metaG_FD_184342 | JGI IMG/M metagenome (GOLD analysis project Ga0207684, IMG submission 184342) | Corn, switchgrass and miscanthus rhizosphere microbial communities from Kellogg Biological Station, Michigan, USA - KBS K5-50-1 metaG... | ecosystem: Host-associated > Plants > Roots >... | reverse complement strand
AGCCGGGACGCAGTGACCCAACCGTCCACCGACGTGAGCCAACATGGCCAGAACGCCATCAAGGAGCACACGTAGCGGCTGAGGCAAACTCAAGCGAGCTGCTTTTGGCCGTTTTTCAACATGCTCGCTCGTTTACGTGACAGCGCGTCGACGCCACTCCAGGTGACTCGGTACTGTCACATTATCTGTCATGCAATCTTTGTCTCGTGAAGGATAGACTACCATGTAGCGTGACACGACAGGATGACAGTGGACAGCGGAACGAGAAGTGGTTGCCTGATTTCCCTTGACTCTCTCAGTGGCCCTTTCGCTGCGTCGGGCGTCAAGGTGACATGCTTCGACATTCTTCCTAGCGCCTGTCCCCTGTGTCTGACGAATCGCTGTGATACCTGTGAGGCGCATGCGTCGTGGCAGCTTCGCGCCAGCGCGCGAATATCCGCCTGCTGCCTGATACTGCGGTGGCCTTCTTCCTTGTCTCTCCGCGTAGGTTTGCGACGGTTCATCCAATCCATCCTCATGTGCTCGCATGTGTTTGATCTGGGGACGCCGCCATGACGGCTATCGATCGCACAGCCTATCCGCGCTTCAAACGCGTCTTGAGCGCGCACGAGTTGAGCGCGATCTACACGCCCACCGCCGCGGACATGCAGTTCGCGACGCGCGCCACCCGCACCAGTCAGATGCGCTGCAACCTGCTGGTGCTGCTCAAATGCTTCCAGCGCCTCGGCTATTTTCCCGCGCTTGACACGATCCCCGTGACGCTCATCGACCATGTGCGTTCTTGTCTGGGGTTGACGCCTCAGCAAGCGCCCTTTGGCTATGAGACGCCACGGACCCTCTATCGCCATCATGAGCTCATTCGCGCGCATCTCACGGTGACCGCCTTTGGCCCCGCCGCGCGGCGGCAGGCGGCGCTCGCTATCGAGGAGGCCGCGCAGCGCATGGACCGGCCAGCCGATCTCATCAACGCCGCGCTCGATACCCTCGTGCAGCAACGCTACGAACTGCCCGCGTTTAGCACGCTTGATAAACTCACCCGGCGAATACGCGCTCTGGTGAACCATCGCTTCTTCGCGCGCATCGACGCGCGCCTCACACCAGGCGAGCGAGAGCGCTTTGCGGCGCTCCTCCTCACCACCCCGCGACAAGGGCCGAAAGGGCCGAGCCGCCACGCATCTGCGCACGCTCCGCAAGATACTTTCCAGGACGTCTCAGATGCAACATCGAGCGCAACCTCGGGCCATGCACGACTCAAGGCGCGCCCCGAGCGTGTGACACCGCGCCACCTCAAGAGGTGGCAGGCGCATCTGGCCTGGCTCCACTCCCTGGGTGACACGGCGCGCCTCCTGAAGGGCATCCCGCCGACAAAGATTGCGCAGTGGGCGGCCGAAGCGCGTGCGCTGGACGCGCCGACGACCGCGGCCTTTGCGCCTCTCAAGCGGCAGTCCGTCTTACTCTGTTTGGTCTATGAGGAGCAGATCGCGGCGTGTGATGCGTTGGTGACGATGTTCTTGAAGGGCGTGGCCACTCTGCATACCCGCGGTAAAGAGGCGCTCGACACGTTGCGCGCTACGCAGCGACAGACGATGGAGTCCCTAATCTCCACGTTGGGATCGATTGCGCAGACAGGGCTGGACGAGCTCGACGATGCGCGCTTTGGTGAGCGTGTCCGCCAGTGTCTTGTGGAGGCGGGCGGCGCCGAATCGGTGCAGGCGCTGTGCGCCTCGGTGGTGGACTACAATGGCAATCACTATCTTCCGCTCCTGCCCCGCTCGTACGCCGCGCTGCGACCAACCTTGCTCGCGCTGTTGCGGACGCTGCGCATTCACGCCGCCTCAGCGGATGATTCCGTCGAGCGCGCCCTGCGCTACGTCCTGGATAACAGCCGTCGCCGCACGCCGACGCTGCCAGCGACGATCTCGCTTGCCTTTGCCAGTGAGGGCTGGCAGCGCTTCGTGCTGGCGCCGGAGGGGACGTCCGAGGGAGAGCGTTTAGTCTTCAACCGTACCGCGCTTGAGCTCTGTGTCCTCACCTACGTCGCCGCCGAATTGCGCACCGGCGACCTGTGGGTGGAGGGTGCGGGAGAATTCGCGGATCTGCGCGCCCAGCTCCTGCCGCTCGAGGAGTGCCGGTCCAAGTTCCCCGAGTTCTGCCAGCAAATTGGCATCCCGGAGACGGCGGCCGGATAGGTCGCGCATCTGCGCGAGCTGCTCGCCGACACCGCCGCGCAGGTCGATCAGGAGTATCCAGACAACACTGCGCTGACCATCGCGCCCAACGGGGCGGTGACGCTCAAGCGGGCGCCGCGGCAGGATCCGGCCCCCGGCGCGCTTGCGCTCGAAGCGGCGCTGCTCGAGGAGATGCCCGTGCGCACGGTGCTGGAAGGCTTGAGCAATGTCCAGCACTGGACCAACTTCGCCCAGTTCTTCGGGCCACTCTCGGGATCAGAACCGAAGCTGGCGGCGCCCCTCGCCAAGTATCTGTTCACCGTGTTTGGCTATGGCGCGAACCTCGGTCCGGCGCAGCTGGCGCGGCATGTGCGTGGCAAGGGCAAGGTATCAGCGCAGACCTTTGGGCGCATCGACGCGCGTCACATCCCCGCCGATGGCCTAGATCGCGGCAAGCGCGTGATCATCGATACCTACCATGCCTGCGCCTTGCCGCACGCCTGGGGCGATGAGCATGTCGCCGCTATCGACGGCACGCTGCAGGAGGCGCGTGAGAGCGCCCTCATGACGGAGTATCACGTCCGCTACGGCCGCTTTGGCGGCGTCGCCTTCCACTACGTCTCGTCGCTTTATATCGCCCTCGTGTCGCATTTCATTCCGTGTGGCGCCTGGGAAGGCATCTACCTGATCGACGCCTTTTTACAGAATCAGTCCCGCATCCAGCCAACGACGATCCATGCTGATACGCAAGGGCAGTCGGCGCCGATCTTTGGCATGGCTTTCATGCTGGGCATCAACCTGATGCCGCGCATCCGCCATTGGAGCGGTCTCACGCTGTATCGCCCCGACCGGGCCGTCGTGTACGAGCACATCGACGCGCTCTTCACCGGTGTTGTCGACTGGGCCTTTATCGAGCGGCACTGGGACGACCTGATGCAGGCGATGCTCTCGATCAAGGAGGGGCGCATCCTGCCCTCAACCCTGCTGCGCAAACTGGGGAACTACTCGCGCAAGAACAAGCTCTATCAGGTCTTCAAAGCGGTCGGCGACGTGGTGCGCACGGTGTTTTTGCTGACCTACGTGTCCCGCCTGGAGGTGCGCGCGGTCATCACCCAAGAGACCAATAAGGCGGAAGCCTACCATGCTTTCTGCGCCTGGGTGGCCTTCGGCGGGGACCGCCTGCAAGGGGGAATCGACGCCGAGAGCTACGAGAAGCGGGTCAAGTATACCGATGTGCTGGCAAATGCGCTCATTCTCCATAACGTCGTCGACATGAGTGTGGCGCTCGAACGTCTGGCGGCGCGGGGTTACCAGGTCACACCAGAGACGGTGAGCGCGCTGAGTCCGTACACCACGCGCAACTGGAAGCGCTTTGGCGAGTATGAGATCAATGTGGCCGCGGTGCCGCCGCCCTTGACGACGCTGACCCGCCTCTTTCACGAACGCTTCGGTGACATGTTGACCCGTGTGCGTGGCGTAGGCACTTCCCGCGCCTGACATCGTATGCTGACACCGTATGCTGTCGCGTGCGGACCACGTTCAGCGCCTATGTCCTATTTTTGGGTTCTCCCTCACTTTCGATGTGCCTGGTTGCGTCCAAGCGGATACACTGCGCACCGACGCAGGAACACGTTCCTGCTCGTTAGGAGTGGGCCCGCATGGATCTCCCTTCGCTGCTTGGCTTCCCGCCTGGTCTCGCCATTGAGTCTCTGTGCCGCACGTCTACTGCTCTCACGGTCTCCCTGGTTTCCACAACTGCTGCGGCTTGCTGTCCCCAGTGTGGCGCTAACGCCAAACGCATCCACAGCCGGTATCAACGCACGGTGGCGGATCTGCCCTGTGGAGGGCGCCAGGTGGTCTTGCGTGTGTGGGTGCGTCGGTTCTTTTGTCGCAACTCGGCCTGTGGTCTGCGTCTCTTCGCCGAGCGCTTATCTGAGTTTGTGGAGCCGTATGCCCGCAGGACCACACGTCTGCGGCACGCGCTGCGCGCGATTGGATTCACGGTCGGGGGAGAGCCTGGAGCCCGTCTCGCACGACGCCTCCATCTGCCCACATCGTCATCGACTCTCCTGCGCTGCATAAAAGCGCTCCCTCCTGCGTCAGCGCCTCCCGTGCGCGTGCTCGGCGTAGATGATTGGGCTTGGAAAAAGGGCCAGCGCTATGGCACGATCTTGGTGGATTTGGAACGGCATCACGTCATCGATCTGCTCAAAGAGCGCTCCAGCGACGGCTTCGCCCAGTGGCTCTGTACGCACCAGAGTATCGAGATCATCAGCCGGGATCGGGGAAGCGTGGTACATTGAGGGCGCCACACGAGGCGCTCCCCACGCCCAACAGGTGGCGGACCGCTGGCATTTGCTAAGCAATCTCCGCGAGGCGCTGGAGCAGGTGCTCGACCGCCATCGCTCTGCCTTGCAGGTGGTGCGCGCGGCAGCGACACAAACGCCAGCGAGCGCCGTGTCTCCACCCCCCGTGTCTCCACCCCGCATGAATAAAGCCGAGCGGTTGCGCCGACGGGCACGCTCCTATGCCCGATACGAAGAGGCCTCAGCGTTGCATGCGCGTGGCCTCGCCCGCCCTGAGATTGCCCGCCGGATCGGCGTCTCTGTCCGCACGATCAGCCGCTATCTAGCCGCTGAGCAGCGCCCGCGCAAGCGGCGCAGCCGCTTGGAACTCTACCTGCCCTATCTGCGTCAGCGCTGGGCGCAAGGCTGTCACAATGCGTCTCAACTCTGGCGAGAATTGCGCGCGCAAGGGTTTTGCGGCACGTTGGCGTATGTGACCACCTACGTCTGGTGTCTGCGCCATCCCGATCTGCTGGAGCATCCTGAGACGTTGCAGGTCACGCGTCAGACCTATGCGCCCCGGAAAGCGGTGTGGTTGTTGCTGCATACGCCTGAAGACCTGACCGCGATGGAACGGGCGAATCTTGCCAACATCCTCGAGACCACTCCAGAAGTCGCGCTGGTCTATCCCCTGGCGCAGTCGTTTCGCCACCTCATCGCGCATGGTGATCCAGCTGGTGTCCTCGCCTGGCTAGAAGAGGCTGGCGCATCCGCGGCGCCCGAGATACGGCGCTTTGCCCAGGGGCTCAAGCACGACCTCGATGCGGTGCTGGCGGCGTTCCGGCTGCCATGGAGCCAAGGCTAGGTCGAAGGACGGGTCAACCGCCTCAAGACCCTGAAGCGTCAGATGTACGGCAAAGCAGGCCCGCTGCTCTTGCAGCGCCGCTTGTGCTGCTTGATCTAACGGGGCTTCGGCGCGACCCACCAGCGCCGTTCTCTGGGGTGGCCTGCTGCGTGGTCAGAGCGGTGCGGGGATGACTCCCGCCGCGGGCCGCCTCATGTTCAAGGCTAGGAGTCTCCACCACAGACAGCTTCGCATGTCTTGCCAATCAGGCACATCGAAAATGAGGGAGAACCTATTTTTGCTCGTATTGTGGTAGAACCCGTAGAAGAAGCATTCTCCTGATCTGCTGGGCGCTCCATTCGAGCGGTGGTAGTCTTTGTGTTCCAAAGGAGCACTGCTTCGGCATGGTAATGGGCAACCTCGGCTGCATGACACACGGCGCGACGATGATCTACCCCTCTGAGGCCTTCGAGCCACAGGCAGTCCTGCGGACGGTCCAGGAAGAGCGCTGCACCGCGCTCTATGGTGTGCCGACGATGTTCATCGGCGAACTGGCCGAGCCGGACTTCGCCACCTATGTTCTCACGTCACTGCGCACGGGCGTCATGGCGGGGTCGCCTTGCCCAGTTGAAGTGATGCGGCAGGTGATCGACAAGATGCACATGTCCGAGGTCCAGATCTGCTACGGTATGACCGAGACTAGCCCGGTTTCCTTCCAGACGCGCGCCGACGACACCATCGAGCGGCGTGTCGCGACGGTCGGCAGCGTCCATCCGCACGTCGAGGTCAAGATCGTCGATCCGGCGACCGGGAAGGTCGTGCGCTGCAGCGAGCCGGGCGAGCTGCTCACGCGTGGCTACTCGGTGATGATCGGCTACTGGAACAACGATGAGGCGACAGCCAGCGCCATCGACCGCGCGGGCTGGATGCACACCGGCGATCTGGCGACGATGGATGGCGCCGGCTACGCGAAGATTGTTGGCCGGCTGAAAGACATGGTGATACGCGGCGGTGAGAACGTCTACCCGCGCGAGGTCGAGGAGTTCCTCTACACCCACCCGAAGGTCGTCGACGTGCAGGTGGTCGGCGTGCCCGACGCCAGGTATGGCGAAGAGTTGATGGCCTGGGTGATCCTGAAGGAGGGGCAGTCTGCGACGGCGGAGGAGATGGCTGACTACTGTCGGGGGCAGATCGCGACCTTCAAGATTCCACGCTACTGGAAGTTTGTCGACCAGTTCCCCATGACGGTCACAGGCAAGGCGCAGAAGTTTATCATGCGCCAGACCGCAATCACCGAGCTAGGACTGGAAACTGCGGCGAGCGTCGAGACCGCCTGAAAGGAAAGCCAAAGGAAAGCCACAGGAACCAGGCGATGGACGACTATCAGTTCTCTCGCGCGCTTGCGTATGACCTCGCCGCGCTCGCCGTGATGTTCACGGACGCCTTTGCGGGCTACTTATTCCCGATGCACATGACCGTTGAGGCGCTGGCGACCCACTGGCGGCTCTTTCATATCGACGGCGCACGCAGTCTCGTGATGCGCGACTCGTCGGACGCGTTCGCTGGACTGGCGTTTATCGCCATACGCGGGTCACGCGCCTGGTGTGGCGGATTCGGGATCGCGCCTGCGTATCGCGGGCGCGGCGCCGGGAAGCGTTTGGCGCGTGAGATGGTCGATACGGCGCGCGCGTCCGGATTGCGCAGCCTCCAGCTCGAGGTCCTCTCGCAGAACCAGGCTGCCCGCGCAGTCTATGAGGGCGCCGGCCTCACGGTTCGTCGGCGCGTGCAAACCGTCCAGATCGCGGTCGCCGCGCTGCCCGATGACGCTGACGCTGGCGCCAGCCAGATTGCGCCATCGGCGCCGCTCGTGGCCGAGGATGTGCTGGCCGCGCAGCCCGTCTGGCAGCAGGAGCTTGCCAGTCTGCTCGCCATGACGACCGAGACGACACACCTCACCGACGCCGACGGACAGAAAAGCTCGCTCGTCTGCCAGCGGTTGGGCGAAAGTGTGCGCATACTCGCCGCGAGCGCGCCGAAGACGATCAGCGAGCAAGAGCTCCTCGCGCTACTCCGCGGGGCGGCGGGAGACGCGTCCTCGATTCAACTGGTCAATTGCCCTGACAGCAGCCCGATCCTGGCGCGTTGCCAGGCGCTCGGCTTTACCGAGATCTATGCCCAAAACGAGATGTGCCACGCACTCTGATGGCGCCCCGTTACGGGGACAGGCGCTCGATCACCCAGAAGTCGTCGGCCTGACGACGGTAGCGCAGGCGATCATGCAGGCGGTTCGCGCGCCCCTGCCAGAACTCGACCAGCTCAGGAACGACGAGGAACCCGCCCCAGAATGGCGGGCGTGGGATCTCCTGGCCCTCATAGAGCGCCCGTAATTCCTCGTAGCGCGCCTCTAGTGGCCCGCGACCTGGAATCATGGCGCTCTGCTGCGAGGCCCACGCGCCAAGCTGGCTACCCTCTGGGCGGCTCGCGAAGTAGGTGTCGGACTCGTCCGCGGACAGGCGCTCGATCTTACCCTCGACACGCACCTGTCGCTCGAGTTGCACCCAGAAAAAGACGAGCGCGGCGTACGGATTGGCGCTCAGTTCATCGCCCTTGCGGCTCTCATAGTTGGTGAAGAAGACGAAGCCGCGCGCATCGAAGCCTTTGAGCAGGACCATCCGCGCGGAGGGGCGCCCATCGGGGGTCGCGGTGGCGAGCGTCATGGCGTTTGGCTCGCGTATATCCGCCCGTGCGACCTCATCGAACCAGGAGCCAAATTGGGTGAATGGGTCAGCCGCGAGGTCTTCCTCACGCAGGCCACGCTCGGAATATTCGCGTCGCAAGTCGTCCAGGTTCATTGCGACCATCCTCGCGCTCACACGAAGCGCTATGCGCCTGCTGTGGGTTTTGCGCCGTTCTCGCCTGCGGGCCACAGCTCCAGATGACCCTCCGCCAGATGCACACGCGCGCGCCCGCCAAAGGCGAGCGCTTCGAGCAATGCCTTGGGGATCTGCAACCTGCCCACACCATCGATGATGACGGTCTCCTCGGCGGCCTCGCCGTGCAGCACCTCCGTGCTCGTCCGCCCGTCACGAATGGCGACCGAGCGATCCATGGACTCCGCAACCAACGGGTCGTGAGTGACGACGATCGTCGTCAGGCCAAGTTCGTGGTTGAGCGCGCGCAGGAGCCGCAGGATCTCGCCAGCGGTGACGGTGTCTAATTCCCCCGTCGGCTCGTCGGCCAGCAACAGCTCGGGATTGTTCGCCAGGGCGACGGCCAGTGCGCCGCGTTGCTGCTCGCCACCAGAAAGCTTGCTTGGGCGGTGCGTCACACGCGGCCCTAGCCCGACGAGGTCAAGCAGTTGGTGGGCGCGCTTGCGGTGATTGCCGGGATAGCCCGCCATGACCATCGGCGTCATGACATTATCCAGCAGCGTGAGATCGCTGAGGAGGTTGCGGCTGGTCTGCTGCCAGATGTGGCCGACGATGCGCCGGCGATAGAGCAGGCGGTCCTGGCTGTTGAGTCGCGTCAAATCCACGCCCGCCACCTCGCACCGCCCTGCGCTTGGCTCGTCCAAACCGCCGAGGATGTTGAGCAACGTGCTCTTACCGGCGCCTGAGGGTCCGACAAGCGCCAGCATCTCGCCACGTGGCACATGCAGATCAAGTCCCTGTAGCGCGACGACCTCGAGATCGGCGGCCTTGTAGATCTTCACGAGATTGTGCGCTTCGACGAGTAACTCAGCCACCGAGACTGTCCCCCCTCAATGACTGGCGCCGCGCGCCGTCACAGTGTAAGCGTCGCATCCTCAATCCTCTCCCAGGCGTAGCGTCTGACCCAATCCGACAGTGGCTGCATAATACGCCGAAATGATCAGCGCGAGCACGAAGGCGACCGCGAGCGCGGCGTAGAAGTACAGGGTCGCTTGCGGCGCGAATACCAACTGGTACGGCGGCACGCCAATGCGCGATGGATCGACCACTGAGTCGCTGAACTGTAGGAACGGCAGTGTGGCGGTCGTCAGGAGTAACCCCAGCAATGTTCCGCCGACCAATCCAAAGATATAGACCACGGTTTGTTCACTCAGGAGCAGGCCGCTCAGTTGCGCCCTGGCCGTCCCAAGCGTCCGCAGAATGGCGAACTGTGTGGCGCGTTGCCGGACGGCCAGGATGGACTGCACGACGCTGGCCAGCACCGCAAGTAACGCCGCGGTGATCGCGCCAACGAAAAGCAGGCCACGTATCCCGCTTCCGACCGGATTGGACTGCGCCTCAACGGTCTGCTGACGCAGGCTGACGACGCGCGCCGCGTCAAAGTCCGTATTCGTGCGCAACAGGTTGATCAGTTTCGCTTCCTCGGCGGCGGAGTGGGATGTCTTCATCCAGAACTCATTGGGACCAATCAGGCTGGTGTCGCCGTTGGCGTTCGCCTGGAGCGTGTGTTCGTAGTCATCAAGTCCGATGACAATGAAGCCCGCCTGAGCCTGTGTCGGATAGAGGGTCGGGAACTCACGCACGATCTCACCCACCACGAAGCTCGCGCCCCCGAAGGCCGCGTCGCTCAGTTGTAGCGTGAAGCGGTCGCCGCGCTTCAGGTTTAACGCATCGGCGGTCGTCGCGCTCACCAAGGCATAGATGGGGGAGGATGCGGCGCCAGCCGAGGGACCACGTTGCTGCGAGGCGAGACCGCTCATCAGCGCGGGCAGCGATTTGTCGGCATAGTCCGCGCGCCACGAGACGGCTGCCGTCTCGACAAAGCTCTCCGGCGAGACGCCTAGCACATCGGCGCGCAGATTGCCGAAATCGGAGGTGGTGCTGGCGCGTCCGCGGAACAGGGGAGAGACCGCATCCACGCCGGCCGCGGCGCGCAGACGGTCGCCAATCTTCTTGTCCTGGCCCGCTCCCTCGGGGCCGTACGTCACCACTCGCAGACTCGCCCCGGTGTCATATGCCGCGCGATCCCTGGCGTTCTGCCCCAGCGAAGCGTCGAAGGTGACCGCGAATAAGCCAAGCCCCACCGCCGCGACCAGCAGGAGAATCATCCGCGTGTAGCGCGCTGGGCTGCGCTCCACCTGCGAGAGCGCCAGCATCGCGGTGAATCCGCGACCACGCGCCGCGAGCCGCGCACCCCACGCCGCGCCCAGCGGGACCACGCGGAGGACGAGTAACGCCCCAGCGAGCAGGAGCAGCGCTGGCGTCGCCAGCAGCAGTGGACTGGCGCCGCCGCCGAGTTGCAGCCGCGCGGTTGTCCCGCCAACCTGCGCCAGCTCGACATAGCCCACCACGCAGATGGCGACGAGCGCGAGATCGAGGTAGTAGCGCCTCCAGAGCGGCTGGCGCGTCGACCGGCCCTGCTCGCGCCGGAACGCCAGCGCCTCCATCCGGGAGGAGCGCCACGCGGCGAAGGCCACCGCGCCGACGCCCAGGGCTGCGCCACACAGCGCTGGAATGAGCGCGCTCGCCGGATTCGCCAGGCGCGTGAGATACGTTTCAGTGACGCCTGCCGTGCGCAGCGCGGCTGGATCAATAAATACACGGGCAAGCGCCAGCGAGAGCGTCGCCGCGATGAATGGCCCGATAGCCGCCGCGATCAGGCTGAGAAAGAGACCCTGGGTAAGGTAGACGGCCAGGATCTGCGCGCCGCTTGCCCCGCGGCTCTTGAGTGTGGCGATATCCTGTCCCTGCCCCTCGATGAGGAGGCTCGCCATCGAGACGACAAAGAGCAGCGCCAGAGCGACTATCTGGGCGACAATGACGAAGAGCGGCAACGCCACGAAAGCCTGCTGGCGCTGCACGGCGTCGAGGGTGCGCGCGAGGTCCGTGAGCGTCTCCGCGTTGGTGACCTTCGAGACGCCGGAGAAATCGCCGCTGACGTGCGAGCGCAACGCGCCCAGATTGGAGGAGACATCGCCGATATTCTGCGTGTCAATACGCTGAGGGTTGGTGTAGTAAATCCAGTGCTGTGTCAGTTCGATGCCCGGAAAGGAGCCGAGGCCGGCGAACAACACGTCCGGGGCGATCAGCGCCGGATAGATTTTGGGCGCGTCTTCGGAGACCGCCGCGCTAAAGCTGAGGCCGTTCCAGAACGGGTCATGCGCGTCCAGCGGCGTCCAGACGCCGACGATACGCGCAGTGAATGAGTGGTCATGCGCGCCGAATGCGGCTGCGGTTATGCTCTGGCCGAGAGTGAGTTCGAGATCGCTCGCCATCTCTGCGGTGACGATCACTTCGGGAACGCCGCTCTGTGTCGCCTGTGGAGCGCGTCCCTGCAGGAAACGCATGTGCGGGGCCGCGGTCGTATAGTCGAAGGCGCGAAAGCGCATTTCAGGGGGACGTTGCGAGGTGACGTTGAGAGAGCGTGAGCCAATCGTGCTCAACAGGGTTTCGCTGGACTGCGCGTAGTATGTCGCCCGCGCATCCGTAAACGCTCCGACGTAGCGCTGCGCCAGGCTGAGAACATGCGGCTCGACGGTGGAACGCGCGGCGGGCGCAATCGTGTTCTGCGTCAGGCGAATCTCGATATTGCGCGCCACCGGATCGTCGGTGTTGATCTGGCGTTGCAACTCGACATCGGTCACAAGGTTGTTATAAAGCGGCACCGCGCAGAGAAGCACGACAGCGGCGAGAATACCGAGCGCCACGGTCAGCAGCAAGGGCCAGCCACGACGCAACCGCATCAGCCCGAATCGCTCCGGCGCAAACAGGCTCGGTCGGCGTTTCTTGCGTCCCAGCGCGGCGCCGCCACGGCCTCGCACGCCACGCGCAGGCATGTGGGTAGGCGCGCCACGTCGCGCCTGTTCCAGACGCATCAACCTCTCCCCTCGCTCGCTCGGTTCGTGGGCGACCCGCGCATCGCGTTCCTGATGATCATGCGATACGCCATGTAGTCAGTCTCGGTAGCACATGAATATGACGCCTATGGATGGGCGCGGTTTTCACCATTGCTGAGTCGCCCACAGGCATCATGATCAACGCGGTCGCCTTCACCGGCCCGCGACATCCTATCATAGCATAGCCACTGGAGAAAGCCGTCGCCGGAAGTCCCCATTCGGGCCAGCGCCACAGGAAGCTGCAAGCCGCTGCGCTGGATCGTGGTGGATCACCTGGCGCGTCGCGCGCAGACGACTGAAGGTGTGGCCGAGATTGGCGCAACAAGAACGCCACCGATGATACAGAAGGTCGGTGGCGTTCAGGTCGCGTTCGCTCGGGTCGGCGGTTGATTAGTGACCGCTCATTGCCTGGTCGCGTGTCTTCCAGGCCTGCTTCAGAACCTCAAGGGCCTTACGGCTCTGGCCACGTCGCTCAAGAAACTCGGAGAAGGCCGCATACGCGTCGCTGATCTGCATAAGGGCATCCGCCTGTCGCAAGCCTTCAATCGCCTGCTCGAAGGTGCGCTCGGCGTTGGCGTAGTCCTTCTTCGCTTCCAGCACCTGCGCCAGCACGACCTGCGCCTCGGCCTGCTGGACCGTATCATCCAGCGACTCAGAAAGGGTAATCGCTTGTTCGGCGGCCTTTGCGGCGTCCTCAGTCCGCTGCTGCCGTAGATAGAGAGCCGCCAGATTGCTCTGTGCCTCCGCCAGACCGCGAGTGTCGTTCTGTTGCTCCGCACGCTGGCGCGCCAGTTGCAACTCGCTTAGCGCCTCATCAAGCTCACCCGATTGCGCGAAAGCGCGCCCGAGGCGTGTATGCGCCTGCGCCATGATGCGCCGCAGTCCGGCGTCCTCGTAGGCGGCAAGGCTGCGCATGGAGAAGACGCGGGCGCTCCGATAATCGCCTTGCGTCCGCGCCGCGGTGGCGAGTTGGGAGTAGCGCAGTCCCAGCCGCTCCGGGTCCAGAACCTCGTCTGCGATGGTTGTCGCCTCGCGCAGGTATCCCATGGCCGCCTCATGCTCGCCCATGATCCAGGATTCATTGCCGAGATGGAAGAGGACCTTCAAGCGGAACAGAGGATCGAGCACCACAGCCTTTTCAATGGCTTCGAGGGAGAGGCGCAACTGATCGAGCGCGGCCTGGTGCTTTTGCGCCTGGCTGTAGGCGACGCTCTGCTCCAGACGCAGCCGTTCCCGCAGGTCGGGATCACCGACGCGGTCGGCCAGGAGGATTCCCTCCTGCGCCTCGCGGCGCGCGTCCTCACTCCGGCGCAAAGCGTTGTAGCAGAGCGCCAGGTGCCATTTCAGCATCGCCTGCTCGCGCAGCGAGGGTCCGCGATCTTGCAGCGGGCTCAATATTTCCAGCGCAGCTTCGGCGTTCCCCTGCTTAATTAGGATATTCGCCTCACGCATCTGGGAGTCAATATCATCCCGATCCGAACCGGCCAGATAGCCGCTGCCCGCAGCCGGGGAGATGACCTCCCCAGGATCCAGCCGCAGCAAATCCGCCACAGACACTTGCAGTCTCTGCGCCAGTTTTTCCAGTGCGCCTAGACTGGGCCTGATCTGACCACGCTCCACTGCACTGATATAACTCACTGAAAATTGAGAAGCAGCGACTTCACTCTGAGTTAAATTTCTTGCGAGCCTCGCCTGTCGGAGTCGCTGTCCCAGTCGAATTGTCGGGGTGCTTTCGATAGTCTCTTGCGCCACAGGGTATCTCACTTTCTTGTTGGATGCTCTGGATGCTCTCGCCGCCATCTTTCGGCGCGACACTCAGGTCGCCCGGAACGCCGAAAGTACCAAGTTTGCCTCGATCCTTGCAGTCCACCGCGCAGCGCCCACGACTGTCATGGACATTTGCGTGTCAGCGACCGGCGACAATCTGGGCGAAATTGGTAAAAATTGTGCAACTGTCTCTTGTGTAGGACTACGACTATGATAGAGTGTAACACATAGAGCAGGCAAACGCAAGAAGCAACTTAGTGCTAAAATGACGGGTATGATGCAGTGTAAATTCGGTAGCAGGTCAGGCGGACTTGCAGAGCAGGCGTAGCATGGACGCATGACAGAAGAACGCGCAGCTGAGTTGGAAGCGGAGAACGCCGCCCTGCGGGAGCAGGTGCGAGCGCTGCTGGAGCGCGTGCAGGCGCTGGAGGCGCGGCTGGCGAAGGAGGCGAAGGATAGCCACAACAGCTCCAAACCGCCGAGTAGTGACGGGCTGAAACGCAAGACCAAGAGCTTGCGGGCGAAGAGCGGCAAGAAGGCGGGCGGGCAGATCGGCCATCGTGGGGAGACGCTGCATCTGGTGGCGACACCCGACGCGGTGGTGGAGCATCGCCCCCGCCACTGCCCGCAGCGCCAGACGCCCCTGGAGGACGCCGAGGTAGCGCTGCGCGAGCGGAGACAGGTCCACGAGCTGCCCCCTGGAGTGCGGCGGCAGATCACCGAGCATCAGGCACTGCACGTGCGCTGTCCGCGGTGCGCGCAGGTGAGTGTCGGCGCGTTTCCCGCTGAGGCGTCGAGCCGAGCGCAGTACGGAGCCCAGGTGCGCGCGTTGGCGGTGTATCTGGTGGAGCAGCAGCCCCTGCCCTTGGGTCGTGTGCAGCAGCTGCTCAGCGATCTGTGGCGGCGGCGCCTGGGGCGCGGCACGCTGGTGAGCTGGGTGCAGCAGGCGGCGCGGGTCCTGGCGCCGGTCGAGCGGCACATCAAGACCGCGCTCGTCCAGGCGGCGGTGCTGCATCACGACGAGACCGGCGTCCGCCGAGGCGGGAGACTGGCCTGGGCGCATGTGACAAGCACGAGCTGGCTCACCCACTACGCCATCCACCCCAAGCGCGGACGCGAGGCGCTGGAAGCGATCGGCATCCTGCCCACCTTTCAGGGCGTGAGCGTGCCTGACGGCTGGGGCAGCTATCGCGCCTACACGGCGTGCCGCCATGCGTTGTGCACCGTGCATCATCTGCGCGAGTTGACCTTCCTGGAGGAGCAGTATCACCAAGCGTGGGCCAGCCAGATGAAAACGCTGCTGCGGGAGATGAAGGCCGCCACTGACCAGGCCCGGAGGAGCGCCGACGTCTGCCTGCCCCCCGCCGAGCGCGCCGACTTCGTCGCTCGCTCTCAGGCCGTGCTCGCCGCAGGCCTGGCGGCCAATCCGCCGCCAGAGCACACGCGCCGAGGAGGGCGAGGAGGGCGAGGAGGGCGAGGAGGGCGAGGAGGGCAACGCGGTCGCGTCGCGCAATCGCCCGCGCGCAATCTGCTCGAGCGGCTCCTCTTCCAGCAGGATCAGGTCCTCGCCTTCCTCGACGACTTGACCATCCCCTTCGATAACAATCAAGCGGAGCGCGACCTGCGGGGACTCAAGATCCAACAGAAGGTCTCGGGCTGTTTCCGCAGCGACTGGGGATCCGAGGCCGACGCGACTATTCGCGGCTATCTGGCATCGCTGCGCAAGCAGGGCCACGCGCTCCTGGCTGCCCTCACCTCCGTCTTCGCCGGTGAGCCGCTCTACCCAGCGTCTGCCTGACCTGCTACTAAATTCGCAACTTAAAGTGCACTACCATCTATTTCACGGTCAGCGTGTTGGGTCATCCTGAATCATCTCCGTTCGAGCCCTGCGCCCACATCCCAAATCAATGACCCTCTCATTCCATACAAAGATGCGGTGACTTGGCATTTCTCATGGATGAGATTGAGGGATGCGTCGCGTGTGCCATCGTATGTCTACAACCGCTTTGTGGTCAGGGGCGCGCTGTCTAAATGGAGGGCGTAAGGTTCCTCGCGCCCTCTACGCGCAGGTACGATACAATGCGCTATACGTTCGGTGGCCATGCGCAGACGCGAACCCGCGCTCATGCCAGAGGATATGGCGAAGCAAGAGGAGGAAACCGATGCCTGACTCGGAGAATTCGCGTCTGGTGTATACAACTGGAATCGGTCGTGTACGCGAGCCGAACCTCTGCGAGCGCTGCGGCGCCCCAGCTGAAGAGCGCCGCTGCCCAAAGCGACGATCCTCACGCGCGAATCGCGCCGATGGCGTCGTCCGCATCGCGTTGGACCGAAAGCATCGGCGCGGCAAAGTCATGACACTGGTCACCGGAGCGCCAGGAGATGGTCCCGAGCTGGCGCAGACGCTCAAGGAGCTCAAAAAACTGCTGGCGACCGGCGGTGCGGTGAGCGAAGGGCAGCTGGAGTTGCAAGGTGATCATGCGACGCGCGTTGCCAACTATTTTGCCGAGCGCGGGATCAAGACCAAGCGCGTTGGAGGTTGACCACCACTTGGCGCAGGCGTAGCGAAGCAACCACACTCGTGCAGTGTCGTCGAGACACACCATGGAGGCGAGATGGTGATTGAGTGGGCAGGTTGCTATCGCTCCGAGTGGGATGAGCAGCCAGAGCGCTATCTGCAAGCCGGCGTCGTGAACTGTGGACGTAGCAGACGACTTGCGAAAGCGCGCGATGACCATTTGCATGTGAAAGCCTACATTGGCGTACAGCACGACGATCCTGCCCGCTGGAATCTCCGTGGCGATCCGGTCACGCGATTCTTCCTCTCGCTGTTCATCCATGGCCAAACCATTTCACTGAGGACATATCCCACCATTGGGGCCACGCTTGCTGCGCTAGCGTCGTTTCAAGACGCGCTGAGGGCGCATCTCGAGCGCTAGGCCGATTACAGGGCCCATCGCGTGCTAAAATATTGGCAAGAACGCATGGAGCGCGCCATTGCCCCTGTAGACATTCGCTCATCGCGTTCAAGGATATTGTCTAATGGCAACCAGTCGTAGGCGGCAGACATCCGACATACATGACGGCGTACGCAGGCTCAGGCTTGCCCTCGCCCAGATCAACACTCATGTGGGCGCGCTGGACGAGAATCTGGCGTGCATCATCCATGCCGCCGAGGACGCGCGCCGCGCAGGCGCGCAGGTGGTCTGCTTTCCTGAGTTGGCGATCCCCGGCTACCCACCTGAAGACCTGCTCTTGAAGCCGGGCTTCGTGGAAGACAACCTGGCCATGCTCACTGCGCTGACCGAGGCGTCCTCACGATGGGCTGGCATGACGCTGGTCGTTGGCTTCGCCGACCGCGAGAGCGATCTTTATAATGCGGCGGCGATTGTACGCGAGGGCCAACGGCGCGGCGTCTATCACAAGCAGTTCCTGCCTAACTATAGTGTCTTCGACGAAGACCGCTATTTCCGTCCCGGCGAGGTGGCTCCCAACTTTGTCATCGACGGCGTAACGGTTGGAATATCCATCTGCGAAGACATCTGGTATCCCGGCGGCCCGCCGACGCTTCAAGCGTACGCCGGGGCGGAGGCGCTGATCAATATCAGCGCGTCGCCGTTCTTCCTGGGCAAGCAGGCTGATCGCGAGCGTATGCTGGCGACACGCGCCGCGGATACTGGCGCCATCGTCGCCTACCTGAACCTCGTCGGCGGACAGGATGAGCTGATCTTCGACGGCAGCAGCGTCGTCTTCGATGGGCAGGGCAATCTGATCGCGCGCGCCAAAGCCTTCGAGGAGGATCTGCTCGTCGTCGATCTTGAAGTGGATGAGGTCTTCAGGACGCGCCTGCACGACCCGCGCCGCCGCAAGTTCCATCCATCGCTTCCAGTTGCTGGTGACGCGGCGATTGTTGTCTCCGAGCAATCCAGCGCGCGCGCCGTTTCCGCTCAACGCGCCGATTGTCCCGCGCGTATCGAGCCGCTTCTCACCGGCGAAGCTGAGGCGTACGCGGCGCTGACGCTTGGCGTGCGCGATTATGTGCGCAAGAACGGCTTCACCAGCGCAGTGATCGCCCTCTCCGGCGGCATTGATTCGGCGCTCACGGCGACCATCGCCGTGGACGCGCTCGGCGCTGATTCTGTGACCGGCGTCTCGATGCCCGCACGGTATTCTTCCGCCGGCAGCAAGGACGACGCACGCGCCCTTGCCGAGCATCTGGGCATTCGCTACCTCACTCTGCCTATCGAAGAAACCTTCGGCACTATGCTTAAGACACTGCGCGAGCCGTTCGCGGGCGATGCGCCTGCAGCCGTGGCGTTGGCTGAAGAAAACCTACAGGCGCGCATCCGTGGCAACCTGCTCATGGCGCTCTCGAACGCCTCTGGCGCAATCGTGCTGACAACGGGAAACAAGTCGGAGATGGCGGTGGGCTACGCGACGCTCTATGGCGACATGGCGGGCGGATACGCCGTGCTCAAGGATGTCTTCAAGACGCTCATCTTTGCCCTGGCGCGCTGGCGTAACGAACAGGCGGGATACGACCTGATTCCCCAAAATACCATCGACAAGCCGCCGTCCGCCGAGTTGCGGGAGGATCAGAAAGACACAGACTCTCTGCCGCCCTACGAGATTCTCGATCCGATCCTCAAGGCCTATGTCGAGGATGATCGTGGCGTGGCTGAGATCGCGCGCTTGGGCTACGACGCGGCGACGGTGCGACGCATCATCACGATGGTGGATCGCAGCGAGTACAAGCGGCGCCAGGCCCCGCCGGGCGTGAAGATCACCGAGCGCGCCTTTGGCCGCGACCGTCGCCTGCCTATCACCAATGGCTACAAAGATGCAAGCGCCGCGCCGAAGTCCAGTGTCAAGTACTTGGGGGGCCGATAGCTGGCGCCGATGCCTGGCGCTCCCCTGCAGCGCAGGATTGCCCAATGTCCAGCGACAGTGAGCTGACGATCCGCCGGCTGAGCGCGCATGACTATGACGCGATTGCGCGCATCGCGACGAAAGCCGACTACGTCTACTGCCGTTTCGATCAACGTGAGTTGGCGCGCATACTCGATTCTCTGCCTGCTGTCGGAGTGTTTACCGCGCCACCTGGCCCCCTTGGTTGGATTACCGGCGGAACACTCCACGCGTTTCTACTGCTCAATCAACTCTCGCCGCCGAGCGCCTGGATCGGTGGCTTCGGCGTCACCGACGGCGAGGCGCGTTACTATCAGGCGCATCTGGCGCGGCTGCTGCCAGCGCTCGAAGACGAGGCGGCGCCTCGTGGCGCGCAGAACCTCTACTATTCTGGCGGCGATACAGACAACGACTGGCTGGCTCCCACGCTCAAAGAGCATGGCTTCACGCTCGTGACGCTGCTGCGCTCATACGACAAAATTGGCTTCTTCATTCCTTCTTCCGGGGCGCAGGACGTGCGCGTCAGGCCCTTCACGCCCGCTGATCTCGACGGCGTGCTGGCTGTGGAGAACCTCGCGTTCGCGCAGTTGTGGCGGCACGACGCAGCCAGCTTTCTCGACACCGCGCGCGAGTATCCCTACTTCGTCGTCGCCGAGGATGAGGCTGGCGTTGTTGGCTACCAGTTCAACGCTCTCGACGGCTCGTCTGGTTACCTCGTGCGCATCGCCGTCCATCCTCGCGCGCAGCGGCGCAGCGTCGGCGTGCGGCTGCTGGCCGAGGCGGTCGAGTATTTCGAACGCGCTGGCGTCACGCGCATCCTGCTGAACACACAGGAAGACAACACCCGTGCTCATCGCCTCTACGAGTGGTTTGGCTTTGAGCGCGTCGAGCCAGCGGGATTCGTTCTCGGTCGCCCGATCCAGGTCGCCAACTCCAGCGAGCGCACATGATGTAGCGGGCTACCTCGCCCTCCAACCCCTCTCGTGCGTACAATTATTGCGTTCGACGTCGCGCCGCCAGGATCGCGGCGTGGTGCCCGGCGACGAGGAACCTTCCCATGGACACTACGGCGACTGACGCTACGACCGCGCGACCTTTCGACGAGATGCCCGTCGTTGACCTACCCGACGATTATGCCTACCATCTTCCCGAATATCTCGCCGAAAAGGCGGAGACCGTGGGGCCGATCTTTCGGAGGCGTACGCCAGCGTACATGGCGCCGTACTTCGGCGAGTGGATCGTCTACATGGTCGGGCCGGAGGCGAACCGCTTCGTCCTGCACACCCACCGCGATCATTTCAGCCACGATCTCGGTTGGTCGCCGACCATCGGCGGCATGTTCGAGAAGGGATTGCTCAACACCGACGACCCCGAGCACGCGCGCGACCGCAAGATGATGAATCCCGCCTTCGCCAGCGCGTACATGGGGCGCTATCTGCCGATCATGAGCCGCGTCATCGCCGGCCGCACAGCTGACTGGCCGGAGCGCGGCGAGATAGACGCCTATCTGGAGGCGCGCAAGATCACCTTCGACATGGCGGCGGAGTGCCTCGTCGGCTTCCAGACCGGCGCGCAGGTGGATCGCCTGCGCGACCTCTTCTACCAGATCATGTTCGCCTCGATGACCGACACTTTCACCTCCGAGCAGGATTTCTACGACAAGATGACCGCCGTGCGCGGCGAGCTGAACGGCATGCTGCTGGCGCTGATCGCCGCGCGACGCGCGGCGCCCACCGACGACATCCTTGGCTTGCTGGTGGCGGCGCGCGACGAAGACGGCGAGCCATTTACCGACCGGCAATTGCTCGGCCAGTTGCATATCCTGCTGCTCGCGGGGCACGAGACGACGACGACGCTCAGCGCATGGCTGCTGCGCTACCTTGCCGAGCGCCCGCAGGAACTGGCGCGGCTACGCCAGGAGATCCGCGATGCGCTCGCCACGACCAGTGGCGAGATCACGCTGGACGCGCTCAAGGCGATGCCGGCGCTGGGGCGCGCGGTGGACGAGACGGGGCGCCTGCGCTCGCCGGTCGGCAACGTGCCACGCGGGGTGGTCAAGGACTTCGAGTTCAGCGGCTATCACGTTCCAGCCGGGACACGCGTCCTGCTCTCGCTGGTCGCGTGCCACCAGTTGAAAGCGTACTTCGCCGATCCGCAAGCATGGGACCCCGATCGCTTCGCGCCGCCACGCGACGAGGGTAAGGTTCCCTACTCGCTGGTCACGTTCGGAGGCGGGCCGCGCATCTGCATCGGTATCAACTTCGCACAGGTCGAGATCAAGGCGATGGCGGCGCACATCCTGCCGCGCCTTGATCTGGCTCCAGCTGGCGAGGACGGCGTCCAGGTCTACTTCAGCCCGGCGGCGACGATTCTGGGCGGTATCCCACTGCGTGTCTCGCCTGCTGCGATATGACACTCACGACTTGAAGGCGCTGCAGTGGTGACCCAACGGCGCAGCGCAACGGCCACAGTGTCACCCGGGTCGCTGGCCGTACTCTTCGTCGGTGACCCGCTTGCCCCAGGTCGCGCTAGTTCCTTCGGCGTCGACCTGGAGCATGGCGAGGTGCGTCATGAAGCGCTTAGGGGAGGCGCCATGCCAGTGCTCCTCACCAGGCTCGAAGAACACGCGGTCACCGGGGCGGATAACCTCGATCGGCCCGCCGCGACGCTGGCAGAGGCCGAGCCCCTCGGTGACGTAGATAGTCTGGCCGTTGGGATGGGTGTGCCACGCCGTTCGGGCGCCCGGCGTGAAGTGGACGCTGCTCGCCTGCAGGCGCGAGGCCGTTGACGGCGTCGCAACCGTGTCGATGAAGACCGCGCCAGTGAACCATTCGCTCGGCCCAGCCGTGGTCTCGACAGAGTTCTTGGTGATCTGCATGGCGTCCTCCGTGGTGGTGTGGGACTCGTCGCGCTCTCACAAAAGGTGTAGCCGTTGTACTACGAATTCGTCGAGCGTGGCGTGAGCTTGAGCGTCGCGGCTCGCGCCCCAGGAGTCAGGATACTGCCGATGATGCTGGCGGCGTAGCGGCGGTACTTCGTGCGGTAGGCGGCGTCGATCTCGTCGTTCATGTCGTCCGTCTCAGCAAGGAGAACGTCTTTGTCGACGCCGCCGGCGTGAATGTGCGCTTCATGGCGGTCCTGGGCGCCGCGGAACCAGGCGGCAGCGCGTCCGTTCACGGATCGGACGTAGAGGTCGTCACCGTTGCGGACAACCCAGATCGTCACCGGGTTGCGCAGCGTGCCATCGCGCCGGAGCGAGGCGATCTCCAGTTCTTCCGCTGCCCCGATCTTGCCGAGCTCATCGCTCGTCCACGCAGCCATTGATGTGTCTCCTTCGATGATGCGAATAGTGTGGTTGGCCTGAGTTCTGGCTCCTGTTCAGAACAGGCGCCTCAGATTTCGATCAGGACTTTGATCGCTTCTCGGTCGTTCATCGCCCGATACCCGTCAGGCGCCTCGTCGAGGGACACGACCCGATCGAAGACGCGGCCGGGTTCGATCCGGCCTTCGAGGACATCCGGCAGCAGCGCGGGGATGTAGGCGCGCGCCGGAGCAGGACCGCCGACGATGGTGACGTTCTTGTAGAATGTCGGCTGCGCAGCCGGAATCGACGCTGCCTGGGGAACTCCGACCCGGCCGACCGCGCCACCCGGGCGGGCTATGCTGAGCGCGGTGAGCAATGACTGCTCGAGGCCGACGCACTCGAGGACCGAGTGGACGCCCAAGCCATCGGTGAGTGCGCGCACGCGCTCGACCGCCTCGTCGCCGCGCTCGCTGACAATGTCTGTTGCGCCGAACTCTTGCGCGAGCGCGATGCGATCCGGATGAGTGCCCAGGAGGATGATCCGCTCGGCGCCGAGACGCCGGGCGGCGATCACGCCGCACAAGCCGACGGCGCCATCGCCGACGACAGCCACGGTCTGGCCAGGGCCGACCTTGGCGCTGCGGGCGGCATGGTGGCCCGTGCCCATCACATCGGAAAGCGTCAGCAGCGACGGCATCAAGGCGTCGTCTTTGCCAAGCGGCAGGACGACGAGCGTTCCGTCTGCCTGCGGGACGCGCACCGCCTCGCCTTGTCCGCCGTCGACGCCGTCAAAGCCATACCGTCCTCCGTGGAGGCAGGCGGAGGTCAGCCCCTCCCGGCAGAAGACGCAGGAGCCATCAGAGTACAGGAACGGCGCGACAACAAGGTCGCCAACTTTCATGGCGCCGACGTTGGCGCCAACGGCGTCCACGACGCCGATGAACTCGTGTCCCATGCGGCGGCCGGTATCGCCATGTTCCATCGTCTTGTACGGCCAGAGATCGCTGCCGCAGATGGCGGCGCGGGTGACGACCACAAGGGCGTCGGTCGGTTCGATCAGGCGGGCGTCGGGGACGGTCTCGATACGGACGTCGCCGGCGCCGAACATGACTGTTGCTCGCATCGTGGCCTACCTCCGGTTTCCGGCGGCCCTGAGCTCGTCGAGGGCGAGCGACGTCGACAGGGCGCGGTGGGCGTTGATCGCCTGCCGCAGGCCGGCGACCTTCCGCTCGACCAAGGGGATCGCATCGGCGCCTGCGATGAAGCGGCGCGGGGGCTGCTCCTCGTTGGCGATGGACAGGAGCGCCTGGGCGAGCTTGGCGGGGTCGCCGGGCTGGTTCCCGCTCTGGGCCTCCCACCACGTCAGCTGCTCAGCAGTGCGCTCAGCGTAGTCCGCGATGGACGGCGCGGCGTACGTCATCGACTCCTGCGCGAGGAGCTCGGTGCGGAAGAACCCTGGGTTGACGATGGTGGTCGTGATGCCAAACGGCGCGACCTCGGGGGCAAGCGACTCCATCCAGCCCTCCAGGCCGAACTTCGACGCGGCGTAGGCGGAACAGAACTCAAAGCCGATGAGGCCAGCGCCCGACGAGATCGAGACGATCTGACCCGAGCGCTGCTTGCGCAGAACGGGCAGGACAGCGCGCGTGACGTTCATCGGGCCGATGAGGCTCGTCGCCAGCTGCCGCTCGATCTGCTCTGGGGTCAACTCCTCGAAGTAGCCCGCAACGAAGTTGCCCGCGTTGTTGACCAACACGTCGATCCGGCCAAACCGGTCGACGGCCGCTGTGACCGCCGCCTCGGCGTTCGCGGGGTTGCTGACGTCCAGCTTGACGACCAACAGGTCGTCCGCCTCGCCGATGGCCTTGGTCACAGCGTCGGGGGTGCGGCCGGTGGCGACGACCGCGTTACCGGCGGCCAGGGCGGCTTTGGCGATAGACGCGCCGATGCCTCGGCCGGCGCCGGTAATGAACCACACGTTCTTGTCCGTCACGGTATCTCCTTGTTCCGCTGTGTTACGCTCGCCTCTGCATTGCGTTCAATGCTGGATCGTCTCTTATCGAAAGGTCCAGCGTCCCAAGCCCGGGACCGAGAGGCATGTGCGTTGTCTGACGCTAATCATAGACACTCAGGAGCGCTGGAGGGTACAATAATCGTCGCGAATGATTGCGCGATTCTGCAATGGAGATGCCAGGTTCCGATGGTAGTGACGATCGACCAGCAGGCAGAACGCGAGACACAGCGGATGCACGCCCCGCGCGAGGAACTGGCGGGGCGGATCGCGCAGGCCATCCGCGCAGATGGGACCGCTCAGCCCTTCCAAGGGCTATACCTATCCCGCGCCTCCACGCCTCTGGAGCCAGTTCATGGTGTGCTCGAGCCTTCTCTGTGCGTGATTGCCCAGGGAAGCAAGGAGGTCCTGCTGGGCGAGAGCCGCTACCGCTATGACCCCGCACACTATTTGCTCGCGACCGTCGAGCTGCCCAGCGTCGGCCAGGTCCTCGAAGCCTCGAAGGAGCGACCCTACCTCAGTCTCCGCCTGGAACTCGCCCCCACCCTCGTCAGCGCAGTCATGGTGGAGGCCGGTCATTCCTCGACGCCTCCAGGACTTGCTGATGTGCGGGCCATCGCCATCAGCCCGCTGGATGTGGACCTGCTGGACGCCGTGGTGCGGCTGGTCAGGCTCCTGGATTGCCCTGCCGACGCGCGGGTCCTGCTGCCGTTGATCACGCGGGAAATTATCTACCGGCTCCTGGTCGGAGCGCAGGGCGCCAGGCTCCGTCACCTTGTGATCACTGGAGGCTATACCTCCCGCATCGCCCAAGCGGTTGAGCGCCTGCGTCGAGATTTCGACCGGCCCCTGCGCATCGAGCAGCTTGCGCGCCAGCTGGGGATGAGCGTGTCGGCGTTGCACCACCACTTCAAGGCCGTCACGGCCATGAGTCCTTTGCAATTCCTGAAGCAGGTGCGGCTCCAGGAGGCCCGGCGCCTGCTGCTGGGCGAAGACCTCGACGCGGCGCGTGCCGCCTTTCGCGTGGGATACCAGAACGCCTCGCACTTCAATCGGGAGTACAAAAGCCTCTTCGGCGCCCCACCGATGCGCCACGTGCATCGGCGGCGGGCAGAGGCCCTGGAAAGCGCTGGCTGATGAGTTACTGATATCGCAGTTAGGTCTCGAGTTGTCTTCTCAGGCGGCCAGCATATCTTTAGCAACTGCGGTGTCTATGGTATACTCGGTCAAGCAGCTAACTGATGGTTGCTGTTGCATTACCGAATGGCATGGACGTGGCTTGACATCGGCGTTTGCGCCAGGCGAGCAGAAAAAGCTGAAGAGGCTAACTCTTAATCAGCGGGTTCTCGGTTCGAGTCCGAGGGGGCTCACCACATTTGGCTTGATTTCATGGGTATTCCTGACATGAGTCATCCCGGATTTTGGGGTGGCGAGTAAGCAAGTAGAGGAAACCTCCTGGGTTACCATCGAGTTGATGACGACCGATGGACCTCAGGAGGTTTCTGCCATGGATGATGCCCTACTGACACAGGATGTGCAAGCTTCACCCGAAGTAGCCGTGCAGGCGCGGCGGCAACTGGAAGTGTTCCTACAACCGCTGCTCATCTCACTGGATCAGCATCTGGACGCGCGTTTGGTGCGGACCCTCGTCCACACGATTGTGGCGCTGCTGCAGTGGCGCAACCGTCCCCACGGCTTGCTCTTGAGTGAATTGGGCGCCTACGTGCTCAGCCCAGCGCACGCCCCAGCCGGAACCAAGCGCCTCTCCAATCTGCTGCGCTCCGCCAAGTGGGCGGCGACGGACATCACCAGCTATCTGTGGCAACGCGCCGATAGCCGGTTGAAGGAGTTGGCAGTCGCCGGCGAGGAAGCCTTGGTCATCTGGGACAGCAGTGTGCTGGAGAAGCCCGAAAGCCTCGCTTCGCCGGACCTGGGTTCGATCCGCTCCAGCAAGGCTCGCCGGCTCACGCGCATCAAGCCCGGCTACTACTCCCCACCCAGCCGCCCCATCTTTGTCCCAGGATGGCATTGGCTCGGCCTGTTGCTGCTCGGGCGCGACGGGCAAAGTGGTCCTCCTGAGGTGGCGACGATGCGCTGGTGGACGAATCGCGGACCGCATCAGAGTGACCGGCGAGCGGAAGAACTCGATCTGCTCATACAGGTGACGCGACGGTGGGGCAGGCGTGTTTGCCATGTCTGGGATCGTGGCTTCGCTGGCTCCCCGTGGCTCAAGGAAGCGCTGGCGCGCCACGTGCGCTTTGTGGCGCGCTGGCCAGGGTGCTACCGGCTTTTGGGCGAGCAAACGGGGTGGCAACCTGCCAATGCCTGGCAACTCGTACGTGGCAAGCGCAGTTGGGATCATCGTTTGCTGTGGGACGCGCGGCGCCACTGTGAGCGTCGGATCGGGGTGCTGGCGGCGCCTGTCTGGGCTCCGGACGACCGCACCCATGTCTCTGCGTTGTGGTTGGTGGTGGCCCGCCGCGGGCGCGGCCAAGAACCGTGGTATCTGCTCACCAGCGAGCCGATCCAGAGCGTGGAGGATGCCTGGCGCATCGTCTACAGCTACGCGCGGCGGTGGCAAATCGAGATAGTCCACCCGCACATGACTAAACCGAATGGGGAGACCATGGCAAGTGGTGGGGAAGACAGAGCGGATCTCGACGTCGCCGTCGGTGACAATGACACGGTCAATCAAGAGGTCGACGAGTGCGCGCCGCTGCTGGAAGGTCGCCTCGTGCAGCCCGCCGCGGACCTGGGCACAAAACGCCTCGAGTGACTCCGCCACAGCGCTCAGCGTGAGGTGCTGTGGCGCCACGGCGTCGAGCTGCCGCTGTTGGCTCTGCAGCGCCTCCTGCCGACGGGTCAGGTCGTGGCGCTTGCGGTCGTGGCGCTTGCGGTCAAAGATCGGCAAGGGGAGGACGCCCGCCAGCTAGGCGTCGAGCAAGCGCTGCTGAGCGGTCTCGAGCGGGGTCAAGGCGTGGCGCAGCGTCGCTTGGCGGGCTCGGAGTTCCTGGGGCAGCCAGCGCCCCCCATGCGCGCGGCGTAAGGCGGCGGCGTAAGGCGGCGGCGTAAGGCGGCGGCGTAAGGCGGCGGCGTAAGGCGGCGGCGTAAGGCGGCGGCGAGGTGGTCGGGCGCTGTCAGGAGCGCGCACCGGTCCTGCACCGGTCCTGCACCGGTCCTGCACCGGTCCTGCACCGGTCCTGCCAGACGAGGTCGTCCAAGGCGCGACCAGGGATGTAGCGAGCCGTGCAGCGCTGGCCTTGCGCCGCTCGTAACGCGTTGCTGCGTCGGTGGCACACCTAGTAGGCCGGCCCACTGGGCGTCATCGTCCGCGCCGTCGTGCCCAGCCGGCAGCGACCACCACTGAGCAGGGCACGGAGCAAGTAGGGGAAATGGGTGTTGTGGCGGGCGCTGCATGGTTGGGTGCGCGCCAGCTGCTCCTGGACGCGGTCGAAGACCTCGGGAGAGATGCGCGCAGGCACAGGCACACCGATCCATTCCTCACGGGGGCGAGAGCGGTAACTGAATCCCGGCCCCACGGGCAGCAGCGCCGACTTGCGTTGGGTGGCCGCCACGATGCGGGTGCGCTTCCCATACGCGGTCCCGGTGGAGGCCGGATTCTTCAACATGCCCCGCACACTCGCCACATTCCAGCGCGACTTGCCGGTCGGCGTGAGAACGCCTATCGGGGTGAGAACGCCTATCGGGGTGAGAACGCCTATCGGGGTGAGACGGAGGGCGATGCGGTGGACCGTGGCTCCTTCTTCCAGAGACCAGGCGAACATCTCGTGAACCAGGGCCGCTGCCGTGGAGTCGCGCTGCCGGCAAGGAGCATCGCGCGGATGCTCGGCATCGAGCCGGTAGCCGAAGGGCGCGCGACTCCAGGGGAGCAACTGGCCAGCCCGTAGATGGGTGAGGCGGCCGCGACGCATCCGCTCACAGATGAGGGTGCGCTCATACTCCGCGACGGCTCCACGTATCTGCAGCAGCAACTGGTCGTGCGGGTCGTGCCCGTGCAGGTCCTCGCTGAGCAGGTCCTCGCTGAGCAGGACTTGGCGCACGTACTTGCGGCACGTACTTGCGGCACGTACTTGCGGCACGTACTTGCGGCACGTACTTGCGGGCCAGTCGATCCGGCGCGGTCACCACCACCCGATCGAACTCGGCGAGCGCTGCTCGGTCGCGCAGTTGGTCCAGACCTGGACGGCGCAGACTCGCTCCGCGGTAGCCAGCAGCGCGCAAGATGCTGTGCTCATCCACCGCTGCGCCTTGGCTGGCGATGTGGGCCTGCAGCCGCTCCAGTTGCTGTTCGATCGGTTGCGCCTGGGCTTGTCGGCTGGTCGAGACCCGGGCGTAGAGGGCAATGCGCATCAGTCGTCTCCTGCTCAAGGGCGCGAGGAGCCTCGTCGGCCCCCTCGCGATTGGCCCTCCACTGCAGCAGGTGCTGATAGGCGTGATCCCAACGGGTCGGCGCCTCGCTGCGCCTCGCTGCGCCTCGCTGCGCCGCATCGTCTGGCGTCGGATGCTCCACGTGCGCATGCGGTTCATCGGTCCCTCCTGCGTGGACCCTTCCACGGCTCTGGAGAGACACTGTACGTAGGCGCAGCGGCTGTCGTGACCAACTCAAGGGCAACACTACCGTGCGCGTGAAACAGTACTAGTCATTTGTGAGTAGACCATCGAGTGGCTCTTCGCCTGGCTGGGCAACTTCCGCCGTCTGCTCATCCGCTGGGAGCATCTGGCAGGACTCTATTGCAGTTTCTTCACCGTTGCCCTTCTGGTTGTCTGCCTGCGCCGGCTCTGTCGTGTCCCTGGCAGTGATGCGGCTTGAGCAGGGTCTTGAGCAACCTGACGAGGGGGTCTGGCTGCAGGCACGCGGAGCGAGAAGACAGCTGGAGAGGATGCGAACGATGGCGGCCGAGACCACCTACCTCGAGCGCTACCTAAGCGGTGAGCACGAGCAGGTCTGGGCCGAACTGGTCGCCATGGGTGAGCGAGTGCGCGCGGAGCCGATCTACTCAGACGCCTGGGCGGTCGCCTGCGAGACGATGCGGCGCGTGCGCCTCAACATCGAGCGGCTTATCCCACGGCTCGTGCGCATGGGATTCGTGTTTGGTTACGATGGCCTCATTCACGAGACGTTACGTCGGCCAATGCAAGGCGCCGATTGGACCGATTATCTCGCTGTCCAGGCGTGGTCACGTCAACAGCCGCCGCTGTTTCAACCCGCCCAGTTCGCCACGGAGTACCGCGACCACATCATCTCCATGGGCTTAGGTGACGTGGCGGTCGACCTCGACATCTTCACCCCGAGTGTCGCCGCGACCGACATGCGCGCCCACATCGATGAACTGGACGCGATAGCCGGTCCGTTGCCGCTCTCACTGCGGGCGTGGTACACAGAAGTTGGGGCAGTGAACTTCTATGGATCCTATCCTGGCTGGACACGCTTCATGAAGATGCCTAAGGAAGTCTCGGCCTACCGCGACCGCTACCTCATGTCGGAATGCGACCCGCTCCAAGTGTGCGTCCTGGACGCAGCACGTATGCGTGACCTACGCAACCTGCATGCCCAGGGTCGCCTCCACCAGTTTGAGTTTGCCGAGGATCCCTATTTCAAGGTTTACACTGGTGGGTCGAGCACCCCATTCGCCTTCGCGGTACCTAAACCAACCATGGATGATACGCTCGAAGATATGAACCCAAGCTGACCTTCGTGGAGTATCTACGACTGTGTCTCCGCTGGGCAGGATTTCCGGGCATGGCGCAGTGGAAGGACCCGCCCGTAGGCGAACTGGCGTTCGTGACAGAGGACCTGATACCCTTCTGACGCGTCTGCTCGCTAGGCAGTCCCCGACTGGGTGCGTCACGATGCCAGCTCGTAGTCACGCTGAGGTTTCGGAACTGCCTCTAGTGGTCAGTCCAGTTCGGTTTTGAGGGATGGATACAGTCGTTTGAGCTTCTTGCGAGCATCCGTCGTCGTGAACTGCCAGGAGATCGTACGCCGTTCCCGGTTGCGCTCGGTTTCGAGTGCCCGTACCCGGCGAGCGAGGGTCGACAGGTTGCCCACGGGCCGCGAGAGACAGCCGCGTTGCACGATTCCAATCTCGATCTCGGCCATGTTGAGCCAGCTGCCATGCGTCGGGGTGGGATGGAACTCCAGGCGTCGGCGGATCGTGCGGGCCTGTTCGGGGGGAAAGGTGGCATAGAGGGACGAGGGGTTGTGGGTGCTCAAGTTGTCCTGGACGACGCGGATCACCGCCACCTCCGGGTAGGCCTCCTCGACCAGATAGCGTAGCGTCTGCGCATACTCCCGGTGGGTCCGCCGCTCGGTCGGCTCGATGTGGCGCTGCCCCCGCGGTCGTATTCGTAATCGTGTCGAGCGGGACGGCCAGGGGCAGGCGGTAGACTGGGCCGAGCCTCAGCATGGAGGACGACGGGCTTCTCGTCCAGGCAGACGACCGGGCGCATGGCATCGTAGGGTTCCGCGTACAGATCGAGGACGTCCTCCATCGCGGCGACGAAGTCTGGCCCCACGCTGGGAATGCACCACGACTGATGCTGCCAGGGCTTCAACTCGTTTTTTTGAGCGCTTGCCGAATCGTCTCGGGGGAGATCTTGGGCACGTAGCCCAATTCGACCGCCTTGCCAGCCAACAGGCGCACTGTCCAGTGGCTGTGTCCCTCCGGGGCGGGGGTACAGGCGATGGCGATCAGGTGGGCCCACTGCTCGCCGGCAAGCGCCTGGCGGTAGCGGACCTGTCGTTTATCTTCCAGCACGGCCTCGAGCCGGCCGGCGACAAAGCGCTTGCGCACGTTGCTCACGGTCCCCACTCCCACGTCGAGTGCGCGCGCAATCTCGGCGTCGCTCCATCCCTCGGCCGCCTTCAACAGGATCCGTGCGCGCACCTGGATGCGGGCACTCACCTTGCCGCGATGCACAAACGTCTGCACAAACCCCCGCTCGTCCTCCGTTAAGTCAATCGGACGGCTGCTGCGCATAACGCGCCTCCTGCTCATGTCTTTGACGCTCTGCCCGCAGCATACCACCCCTCAAAACCGAACTGGACTGACCACTAGTACTACAGCGACGCTTACGCGGGAGTGTGCTCATTGCCTTGGCTGAGAATCAGGATGCGCCGATCTGGCAGTCCTCGATGCAGCCGCCGGTCCCGTACGCACGCCCTGTGGAATCGTCTTCGAGTTATCCCCGAGAGCGGCAGAAATCTGACGCTTACGCCCTTGACACGCGCCGCTCGCCTGAGACTAAATGTCTGATTGCCGCTCCACACAGCGGGCGGTGAGGTGATGTACATGGCGAAGACGACCAAGGCAACCAAGCTGCAGAAGCTGTTCGGCGCGACCGCCTACGGCGAGGCCACCACCCGCAACTACGAGGGTGCGCCAGCCTTCGTGCGCGGCGACGAAGAGCAGCTCGTGCGCGTGCTGATGACCGGCACCTTCGAGCACACCTTCTACGCCTCCGATGCCGAGCTGGCCGGCGAGGCGATTGGCCTCTTCCGCCATTTCGCCGCCACTGACCCGCACTTCCTGGCGCAGGCCATCGTCTACGCCCGCGCTGAGGGGCTGACGCGCATCGCGCCGATCACTGCGCTGGTGGTGCTCTCGGCCGTCGACTCCGCCGACGCCAAGGAGCTGTTCCGCCGCATCTTCTCGCGTGCCATCCTGACGCCGGGCGACCTGCAGGACGTGATCGCGCTCTGCCGCCGCAGCGCACTGCGCGGCATGGGCAAGGCGGTCACGCGCGCGGCGAACCGCTGGCTGGCTCGTATCAGCCAGTACCACGTCGTCAAGTACGGCAGCGAGAGCCAGCAGATCAGCTTGCGCGACATCTACCGCATGACGCGCCCGAAGCTGACCGGCGAGGCCAACGCCATCGCGCGTTACGTGGTCAAGGGCGAGGTCGCGCCGGAGCTGACGCAGATCGCCGGCTACGAGGAGTTCAAGCGCACGGCGCGCTCTCTTGTCGCTGGGCAGGGCGCAGGGGGGAGTACGCTCTCGGATGAGGAGCGCGCGGCCGCCGAGGCGCGTGTGCTGGCGCTGATCGGCGAGTACCGCCTGCCGTGGGAGGTGGTCGCCGGCCAGGTGATCCCCTCGCGCGCGGTCTGGGAGCGGCTGCTCTACGACATGCCGTACATGGCGCTGTTGCGCAACCTGAACAACATGGTGAAGTACGGCGTCACGGACTCCGCCGAGGCGCTGGATTACATCACGCGCACGCTGGCCGATCCACGGCGCGTGGCGAGCGGCAAGCAATTGCCGTTCCGCTACTTCTCGGCGATCAAGGCGCTCAAGGCTGAGGGCGCGGTCGGAACGGCGCTGCGCGAGGCGCTCTCGGCGGCGCTGGAGCTGAGCTTCGCCAACATGCCGGAGCTTGGCCGCCGCGTGCTGGTGGCGAACGACATCAGCGGCTCGATGTCGTCGCGTCCCTCGCCGCGCAGCGAGATGACGATGGCCGAGATCGCGGGCATCTTTGCCGCCGCGGTCTACAAGAAGGCGGAGTCCGGCGAGATCGTCAGCTTCGACACCGAGGCGCACCCGCGCGACGTGCCCAAGGATCGGCCGCTGGCGACGATCGCTGAGCGCGTCAGCGCCTCCGGCGGCGGGACGAGCCTCTCGGCGCCGCTGGAGTACGCCTTCAAGAACCGCGAGCGCCGCTTCGATAGCGCCGTCTTCCTCACCGACAGCGAGAGCTGGTACGACCATCTCACACGCAATAGCGGCGTGCTGGACGAAATCCGCGACTATCGCAAGCACGTCAGTTCGGAGCTGAAGTGCTTCTTCGTCCAGCTGCTACCGTACAAGCATGCGGTGGTGCCGGAGAGCGAGCCGGGCTGCTACTACATCTACGGTTGGAGCGGCGCGGTGCTGGGCTACATCGCTTCGGTGGTGAGCGGCGGCGCGTCGCAGGTCGAGGCGGTCAAGCAGGTGAGCGTGCTATAATGCGCGCGAGGCCTCGAGGCTGTAGGCAGGGGTACTTCGTCTTTTCACGATTCCTTGCCAGCGCTTGTCTCGAGGCTTCGCACGCGTACACATGGGCAGCACGCCGTGAGGCTGCCAGGTAGAGGTACTTCGCGGCCCTAACCCACCGATTCTTGGGCCACTGGAGTGCGCTCGCAAGGGCGCAAAGGTGGGACCCTTTGCCATCCTTTGTCTCGCGGCGCGTCTCGCAGGGTTTGTTGCGTCCAGGGCTGCAGGTGGGGTTACTTCGTGAGCCGCTGCGGTGGCTTGCCACGGGCGGTGCCCGCAAGGGCAAGGCGCCTTGCCGATTTTTGTCCTGGACGCTCGCTGGCGCGGCGCATGAAGAATTGAGGGCTGCCGAGGCTGCAGTTGGAGTTACTTCGCCTTATCCGCGGGGGGTTGCGGGTTCGAATCCCGCCTGCCTCCATCACTCATGGGGGCAGTAGCTCAATGGCAGAGCACCTTACAGTGCTTCGGCGACTCTTGTCTCGGCAGCCCTCTCCCATTGGCCGGCATCACGGGCCGTGGGACACGCCCGCTATAGTACTGCAGCGACACTAGCGCTGAAACAGCCGGTGAAATCCCGATTAGCAGCGAGCGAGTTGTGTACACGATCGAAGCCATCCACGCCACGCAGTTCTTGGGCTGATGGCAACCGGCCTATGACCAAGTGTCGCTGTAGTACTAGAGGCTGTTAGGGACTTGAGGTTGAGGAGTGGTAGACGTGATCATGTCAAGCACGCCGATCCCCCGTAAGCCCTCCCC
>Ga0207684_10000898_pt1 | contig 33862 bp, 51 predicted proteins | sample KBSK5501metaG_FD_184342 | JGI IMG/M metagenome (GOLD analysis project Ga0207684, IMG submission 184342) | Corn, switchgrass and miscanthus rhizosphere microbial communities from Kellogg Biological Station, Michigan, USA - KBS K5-50-1 metaG... | ecosystem: Host-associated > Plants > Roots >... | reverse complement strand
ATCGATGAGGGCGGCCTTCACCTGATCGACGGAGAACCTAGGAAATAGCTTGGTGTTCGATTCGTCCAATTCGGATCACTGCTCCGTCCATCCCGGATTATATTAACGTCTGTCTCGGATTATATCCGCGTCCAGTTCGGCGTACAAGTCCGTCCAGTCCGGATCGTACACCCCTTGAACTTGCTCTACGCCGGAGAGGCGAGCTAGCAATTGACTCCTCCTTGCAGTATATGATGCAGATAACATATGATAGCTTACACATGCCAGAGGCATTTGTCCACCCGGGTTGATCGGGTTCACGATTGCTCTCCCTCTCCCTTATCGTGACGACAATTCCGCGCGCGCCGTTCCCCGAAAACGACTCTATTTTCCGAACCCCTGGGACCCATCCAACAAGCGTGCCACGGTTGGCGGATCGGCCGTGGGCAGGTTACAGACATAGTTTTCGCAGATGTAGGCAGTTGCCCGGCCCTGCTTGCGGGTGACATTAGCCAACAAAGGCAACCACCGTGCCAGCTGTTTTTGCCCTTCCGCCCCATCGGCGAGAAAAAAGCACCCGGTTCGGGATATAACGCTGCCACACCAAGCGGAGAAGTGCTCGTGTGTCGGCCGCACCGGGGACGCCGGCAATGACGATTTGCCTGTGCTTCGCCAGGCTGAAGTCGAGCGCCGAGATCATGTATGGCATGGCCTCCGGCCTCTGTTCGAGGCCCGGACCGAAGGCAGCTAACGTCCTGTCCGCCTTGTCCTTGTAATCTTGTTTGTCTGTCAGTTGCCACAGGCGCAGCAGATTCATTGCCGCCACGGAATTCGGAGAAGGCTCAACACCGTCGTACGCTTCCCGTGTGCGCAGCAAAATCGATCGGTCCTGGCCGCTTGTGGTGAAATAAGCACCCTGCTTCTCATCCCAAAACAAACGATCCTGCGCCTGCTGAAGCTGGACTGCCCAGGCGAGTAGTCGCAGGTCAAACGACGCTTCATACAGATCGAGAAGACCCTGAGCAAGAAACGTATAGTCGTCAAGATAGCCGTCAATTTCTGCGCTTCCCGCGCGATAGCGTCGCTTCAGCTTGCCGGCTGATGGCTGATAAGCGTGAACCTGTACAAACGACTTGGCGCGATTGGCGGCCTCAAAGTATTTCGGTTCGTCCAGAGCCTGGCTGGCTTTGGCTAATGAGGAAATCATCAACCCGTTCCACGCAGTGATGATCTTGGTGTCCACTGGCGGTCGCGGGCGAAGAGACCGTTGGGTGAAAAGCTTCTGCTTCGCGTCGTTCAGTATCTGGCTTGCCTGGGCCTCAGTCTTTCCAAACTCCTTCGCCGTTTCGGCGCGAGAGTGGCTTTCGTAGAGGACATTCTTTCCTTTCAGCCAGCCCTCAATGTCTTGCCCGGACGGAACATTTCCTCCGGCTTCCACACCGCAGCGAAACTCGAGGATGGAAGCCGCCTCTTTCCCCAGCACGCGTTCGATTTCTTGAGCAGTCCACACGTAAAACACTCCTTCACCGTGCTCAGGCTTGCCCTTTTCGAGTGGACTGTCCGCGTCCAGTGCGGAATAGAAAGCGCCTTCCGGACTGCGCATCTCACGCAGTGCAAAGTCGAGAATGTCGCGCGCGCCACATCGGCGTAGAACGATTCATTCGTTACCTGGTAGGCTTCGGTGTACAGGGTCGCCAGTTGGGTCTGGTCGTAGAACATTTTCTCGAAGTGCGGTACCCGCCAACGGCTGTCCGTGGAATAGCGATGGAAGCCGCCGCCAATCTGGTCATGGACCCCACCTCCGGCCATAGAACGCAGATTGTTCAGCACCATGTCCAGCGCTTCTTTCTTCTTGGTGCGCGACCAGTACCGCAGCAGGAAGTTGGGGACCACCGGCCGTGGGAAGAGTGGGGATCCTCCAAAGCCGCCGTTCGCGGCGTCATACGACAGGCGAATCTGCTCGTACGTCTTGTCCAGTAAGTTCGCTTGTAACGGACCGCCCCCACCCACGCCGCTGCTCACCGCCTGTTGCAATTTCTGGATGATACTGTCCGCGGAACGCATGATCTCCTCGCGCTGCTTGCTCCACAGTTCAGCAATGCGCGGAAGCAGAGTGTGAAGACCGGTAGCGCCGTACTTGTCCTCCGGTGGGAAGTAAGTGCCACCGAAGAATGGCTTCAGATCGGGAGTCAAGAAGACGTTCATCGGCCACCCGCCACTCCCGGTGGTGGCTTCGACAAAGCTCATGTATTCGTTATCAATATCAGGGCGTTCTTCACGGTCCACTTTGATGGAAACGAACCAGCGATTGAGCAACTCGGCAATCGCAGGGTTCGAATAAGACTCGCGCTCCATCACGTGGCACCAATGGCAGGTGTAATAGCCGACAGATAGAAAGATCGGCTTGTTCTCGCGCCTTGCTTTCGTGAACGCCTCTTCTCCCCACGGATACCAGTCGACAGGGTTGTGCGCGTGCAACAAAAGGTAAGGGCTCTTTTCGTGGATCAACCGATTGGTGTATTGATCTTGATTCTTGGCCTCAGTCGATCGGGTAGTAGCACTTGCCTTTTTCTGTTTGCTCGAGTCTTGGTCGGTGGGAATCCCGGCATCACGCGAAACCGCCACCGCCACAAATGCTCCACAGACCAAGACCCGCGCAATGGCTTTCCAACGAGAAAGGCCAAGGGAAGTGAAAGGTTGTCCTTTTACCGAAGTCGACGCTATGCCAACGATTTTCATAGTAACTCGTAGCTGTCGACCTCGACAGAACTCGCTCTCCGGAAGCAGCGGCCATGAATACGAATCGTTCGTCCAAGCAGCTTTGAATTATGAATGAGCTCCTCTGAGGCTTCACCGTCGAGGATGTGCCAGATCTTACCGTCCCGCGTCTGCAACGAGCCGTGATGACCTCTCGTAGGACACATCGCGTGGTATCCGTATTGTTCCTTCAGCAGGCAGTCGCGACACAGAAGTTTTCCCTCCATGACCGTAGGCCGGGAATCATCCAGGTGGAAAGCTGCAACTTCCAACCCATTTGCCACCGCCGCGCGGATTTGTGGGATGTATAGACTCACGACAGTGAGCAGCAGTATGGTAGCCGCGACGGGAACCCAAGTCCTCGGGCGTCTCCACCGGGAGATTGTTGACTGTCGAACGCGATCGACTAGCTGCGATGTTGGCTGGTGCTGTCCGACCGCGGTTCTCACCCCTTGACGCAACCGATTCAGGGCGGCGACCGTGTTTCGGCATGCGGGACACTCCGCCAAATGGGCCTCCGCCTGTATGGTGGCTTCCGGCGATAGTTCACCATCTACATAGAGATCCAAGATTTCTCGAATGTTTTTGCAGTCCATCATGATTTTCTCCGGACGAAGTCCTCCCGCTTAGGACTGGAGCCCCTGCCTTCACTATAGGTTCGAATCAGCCGGCCCAGCATCTTGCGGCCCCGATTCAGTCTCGACATGACAGTCCCGATCGGACATTCCGTTACGCGGGCGATCTCCTCGTACGTGAGGTCTTCAACATCGGCTAAGAGGATCGCCAGACGATAGTCAGCGGGGAGTTCGGAAAGGGCACGTTCTATCTCTGCTGACATCTGATCGCGCAGGAACTCATCTTCCCAGTCATAGTAGGGTTCAATCTGCTCTTCTCCTGTTTCTGCGAGCGGCAACTCCAGGCGGCTCTTTCGCCATCGGCCGATCCACGCGTTCCGCAAAATCCGGAATAGCCAGGCGCGGCAATTGCTGGCTGAGTCGAAAGTGTCGAAATACTTCCACGCGCGAAGAAAAGTTTCCTGGACGAGGTCTTCCGCCGCCTCGGTGCCTACAAGCTGCTTCGCCATACGATAGACCGCCGGCAAATGTGGCAAGGCATCTCGCTCGAAGCGTTTCGACCGGCCTGTCCATCCTGGCAACACAGATCATCCCTACCTTGTTTAATCCTTCGATCTCCGTAATTTATTCCAGGTTTCTGCGACCGAGGGAATAAAACCGATACCAGCGGCGATTTCAGCAAGTAGAGGGATTGCGTCACTTTCAAGACGTTCTCCGGGATACCTATCCCTCGGGGTCCCGCTCAAACCTAAGACCAAGAAACCGGGACTCACGTGATGAATATGCCCGGCAGGAGGACTGATCATGAGAAAGTTCGCGACTCTAACACTCGCATTTGCTCTGCTCTTCGCGCTGACCGCAATTGCGACAGGTGCCGAGAAGGCGGTCACCGTCAAGGGTTGGGTGTCTGACACCATGTGCGCCGCAGCCGGCAACAAGAAATGCGATAACAAGGATCATCTCAAGCAAGGGGCCAAGCTGGCTTTGGTCACCGACAGCGACAACAAGATCTGGACCGTCGAGAATCCAGACAAGCTCGCCAACCACATGGGACACTACGTCCAAGTAAAGGGAGTTGCCAACGCGGAAGCGGCCACGATCAAGGTTGAGACCGCGTCGGCCCTGCCTGAGCCGAAGCAATAAACCCGCTTGGAGGCGGCGGCTACCAGTGCCGCCTCCGCGACCTTCCCCCGCGGTGGGCTGCTCCAAGAAATGTTGCTGGGTCAGCGCGCGTAATGAGAAGGACTTCGACCATGAAACGTGCATCGATCGTGGTCATGGTAATTGCCGTTGGCATAACCGCATTATTGGTGCTCAAGCTCCGCAGTTTCGAGGCCCGCAGGGCGTCATTCGGTGAAACCCCGTGCATTAGGGGGCAAACAGCGCCTGACTTCGCCCTGGAGTCGGTTGACGGAAGGATTGTTCACTTCTCGGATTTCCGCGGCAAAGCAGTTCTTATGCACTTCTGGGGCACCTCGTGGCTGCCTTGCAGGGTCGAAATGCAGTGGTTCGAGCAGATGCATAACCAGTATGGACCGCAAGGACTCCAGGTGCTCGGCATCGCCATGGATAACGCCGACAAGAAGGACATCGCCGAGTTCGCCAGCGACTTAGGTGTCGACTATCCGATCCTGCTGGGAAAGGAGAGCGTGGGCGATTCTTACGGAGGCGTCAGAGTCCTGCCTGTAACGGTCTATGTTGGTCGCGATGGAAAAATTGTTGAGAAGGTATTCGGGGTGAAAGGGCACGACGAGATTGAAGCTGAGGTCAGGAAAGCTCTTACCCGCAGGCGATAACGCCGTGAGTCATCTGACGCAAAGCGAGTTACCGGCTGCGTGCCCTGTCTCAGCTCCTTGCCTTCACGCTCTTCCCCTTTGGCAGGCCGTCGTCCTGGCAGCCCTCTCCCTCTGGCTTTATGGACCGACCTTGATCCATCTGGTCCGACAGTGGTGGCACGACCCGAACTTCTCTCATGGCTTCTTCGTGCCAGCCTTCTCTGCATTTGTGGTTTGGCAGGGACGCACGCGGCTCGCGCAGATCCCGCTGAAGCCTTCGTGGACTGGCGCTGGAATTCTTGCATTAGCTTTGGCCGTGCTCGTCATTGGGCAGACAGGCGCCGAACTGTTCCTGGCGCGACTCTCGCTACTCTTGTTGCTGTCTAGCTTGATCGTGCTGTTTCTCGGATGGAACCATCTTCGCGCACTTCTTTTTCCCTTGGCCTTTCTGGTGCTGATGATTCCCATCCCCACCATCGTTTTCAATCAGATCACCTTCCCGCTGCAGTTGCTGGCTTCGTGGCTCTCAGCTGGAGTTTTGCAGTGGCTCGGGGTTCCGGTGCTGCGTGAGGGCAACGTCATCGTCCTGCCCGCCATGGCGCTGGAAGTGGCGGAAGCTTGTAGTGGGGTTCGCTCGCTTATGTCCCTGGCGACATTGGCGGTCATCTACGGCTATTTGATGGATCGCAATATCGCGGTGCGAGTGCTGCTAGCTAGCCGTGGCCTCGGTGCCCATCGCGGTGGTTGCGAATGGTTCGCGGATCGTGGGAACGGGATTACTGGTGCAATACTGGGACCCCGACAAGGCCGAGGGCTTCTTTCACACGTTCTCCGGGTGGCTGATCTTTGTGGTCTCGCTGATCATGCTATACCTGCTACACCAAGTCCTGCGAGTAATGTGGCGTGAGTCCGACGTTGCTGGATGAATTGGACGATACCGAGATAGGCGATGAGTGAGACGAAAGCGCGAATCTAATGCTTTGGGAATTTGTCATCTCCTCGCAATCCCTACCGCCCAAAAATGATCCTCGCAGCAGCTAAGAGCAGCTCGGGCTCCAGCCGAACCTTGTAATCCGGGTTCACGTACTCGAACTGAATCAAGCCATTCGTCGCCACCAAGAACACAGCTGGCACCGGCAACATGTGATGCTTTTGCCCCGAGGCTTCCTCTACATCCATGCTGTATTTCTTCAGCTCGGCCACCGTGGCATCGCCCAACTTGTACGCGACTCGAAAACTTCGTGCCGCAGCCATATCACTGTCGGATAAAAGCCGAAAGCCCATCTTGTGTTTGTCGATCGTCTCCTTCAGCTTTGATGGCTGGTCGGGAGAGATTGCCAAGAGCTGCACACCCAAATTCTTCAACTGAGGCTCGATTTCTCGCAGTTGGACCAACTGCTTGTTACAGTGCGGTCACCAAACGCCACGATAGAAGACTAGAACCGACGGCTGCTGCCTGACCGCGTTGTTCAGATCGAAGGCCTCGTTATTCACGGTCCGCAGAGTCACTTGAGGTATTGCCATTCCTGTAAGGAGTGGGCATACGTTCAGCGGTGAGAGAGGTACTGCCTCAGAACCGGCCATATTCGTGGCTCCCTGATGTTTTCTCTTCAATATGGGGTTTGGGTTCACCCATTTTCTCCCATATTTGGTCTCATGGTGAACTCCACCTAAAGCGATTCCTGGTCGACCAGGAGGTTTCATGAGGTCGCCTCCGGAGGGGCGATACAGTTCTTGGCAAAGGGAGGAAACCGTCACATCGCAAAGCAGCAGTCACCCGAGTCGATGAATAGGAAAATGCGTAACCAAATATGTTGCACTAGTCAGGGGGACAGTTGAGGTAGCTACGACTAGGTATTATGGGGGGCTGTCTGAACGCTCTTGGAAACCAGCCGGATGAGCGGCAAATGACGAGTGCAGTGGAGGCCGACGATGTGCGCCTTGTTGCGGCCGTCCTGCAGAAGGACCGCAAGGCAACTGCGGAGTTCGTTGCCCGTTACACGGATGCTGTCTATGCCTACGTGCACACTCGTTTGGCTCCCCAACATGATCTGGTCGATGACCTGGTTCAGGAGATCCTGCTGGCCGCGTGGGAGAATCTGGGCCAATATCGCGGAGCGAGTGCCTTGCGGGCCTGGGTCATGGGAATCGCACGCCACAAAGTAGAAGATCACTATCGGGCGCGTCTACGTGCTCCCGAGCCGATCGGGGATGCGGATAACGATCCAGACACCCCGGTGACATTCCCGAAGTTTGACCAGTTGCTTGACCAGGAGCACCTGCGCAAGAACACCTGGCGGGTGCTGAGAGGCCTTCCCGAGCAGTACCGTCTGGCGCTGATCTGGCGTTACTGGGAAAAGGCTTCGGCTCGTGAAATGGCAGCCAAGGCGGGCAAGACAGAAAAAGCGATCGAACGACTGTTGGCACGCGCCAGAGCAGAATTCAGGGAAAGGTGGAATCATGGCTAATCTTCGCGATGAGGAATTCATGCGGCTGATCGCTGACGGCGCGGGACCGGCAGAATCCGAGCCGGCGCCCTCGCATCTCAAGGCGAAGATCTACTCGGCTCTGGTGCGCCGCCAAGCAGAGAGCGGCCCCCTGATGAGCCTCACCAAGATCAAAGCTTGCGGGGAGGAGCTCTGTGTCTTTGAGGAACTCGTACGAATTGCTCCCCTGGGCGAGAGGGCGAAGTCGCTCAACATCTGTCGTGTCTGTCATGCGCGCGTGCTAGCGGAGCACATGGAAAATGCGCCGATCTATTGGAGTGGCTGCCCCTATGTTGAGTTGAAAAAGGCCTGAGTGAGGGATCTGGGCTGAGGATGTTCAAAATCGCCTGACAAATCCGAACAGGTTTTGAAAGTTCTTCAAGCTGTGCTGTCCAGGTGGTGACAGCTGATTGCTGACGGGATTCTTGCTGAGAGTTTCGCTGAACGTGTAACGAAACACCCAGCCCTTTCCGAGATTCACGTCCATCCCCACCGGAACGTGAAGAGCAATCATGTTGGAGCCGAAGCGTTGTGGCGGCAAATCTGGGGTCCCCACCACTTGCTCGATCCGTTCCTGGGAACTTGCGAAATGCACGAAGCCGGTCCCGACAGACAGGTAAGGCCGCAGCCGACTATCCCGCTTGCGAAAATAGACGAGCACATCTGCGATCGCGCTCTGCTGTGAACTGCGTCTTGTTTCCTGATAACCCTGTTGTGTTCCGTTGCTGAAGGCTGCGGACGTCACGGTCAGTCCGTTGCGGTGCCAGATGTAGTCAGCTTGTACGGTGAAGTAGTCCGAGAAATGCCTTCCGACCAGAACCTCCACCGCACTCCCGTTCTTCGGATCATAGGAAGAGAATGCGGTAGAGCCGGGGCTGAGCAGAGAGCGTGCGTCTCCGGAAAGGGTTGAGACCCCTCCCAACACGCCCGCGTAGAACTGCGCGTGGGCCGTCACCGCACAGTAGCAGCCGAAGAAAACGACCCCAGCCGTCTGCAGCATTCTTGGCACAGTCTGCCCAAACGAAAAGACAACACTCCGCACAGTCCGAGCGCAAAGTCCTGAGGGGGATTTCCGGCACAAGTTCGACATATCTATCAGAAGCAGGCAATGGTGTCTGGGCGAACTGTTCTCACATCATCTCAATGCAACGCTTGCTCAATCTCCGATCTGAACGTAACACATCATCGAAAGGATGGACGTGATGAAGTTGAAGCTCAGTTTTGCTCTGCTGTTAACCGCCCTAGTCGCACTCGGCAGCCTCCCCGCATTCGCAGCGGCTGGAGCGGTCTATACCCTCAACAATTCGAGCAGCGGAAATGGAGTATTGGTGTTCAGCCGGTCAGCGGACGGCCAAATCTCCTCACTCGGCACATTCTCAACCGGCGGCACGGGCACAGGGAAGGGATTGGGCAATCAGGGTGCACTGGCCATTGATGCCGCTAATCGCTTCCTGTTCGCGGTGAACGCTGGCAGTGACAACATTTCGGTCTTCAGGATCGGAGAAAATGGTCTTCATCTTGTGGATCTCGTTCCTTCCGGAGGCAAGCAACCGATCAGTCTCGCCATCAGCCGTAAGGTTCTGTACGTCCTCAACAGTGGTGGCGCGGTGGGTGACAATGACACGATCGCGGGTTTTGGTGTAGGGGAAAATGGCCGCCTCAAGCCAATTGTTGCTGGTCTTCCCCTGAGCGCAGCCTCTGTCGGCCCAGCTCAGATTGGGTTTAACAACGACGGCAGTCTGCTGATGGTCACGGAAAAGACGACGAACAATATCGATCTGTTCTCGGTCGACGATGACGGCGTCGCGGTCGGCCCGACTGTGGTCTCTTCGGCAGGACAGACACCCTTTGGCTTTGCCTTCGGCAAGCGTAATGAGGTGTTCGTCTCCGACGCGTTCGGCGGAGCCGCAAACGCTGGTGCCGTGTCTTCCTATGCTGTTTCCGATGAGGGTACGTTGCGAACCGTCAGTGGAGTCGCCGCCGACAACCAAACTGCGCCCTGCTGGGTTGTGCTCACGAGTGATGGTCGATTTGCCTACACCACCAACACCGGAAGCGGCACCATTTCCGGATACGCAGTGGCGTTTAGGGGAGCATTGCGTTTGCTCAATGCCAACGGGCAAACGGCAAACACCGGGTCGGGAAGCACTCCGCTCGACGCCGCCATCAGTAATGACGTTCGATTCCTATACGTCCTCACGCCCGGGACCAGCAACATCCAAGGTTTCGTTATCTCCCTGGATGGCTCCCTTACTCCGCTGTCGCAGGCCACGGGCATCCCATCGTCCGCTAGCGGCCTCGTAGCGCGGTAGGCAAACCTGACCATTCGCCTTGGGCCGGACGACTCTAGGCCGGCCCATTGATTCAACCGCACGACTCGCTCTAACTTGCGCCAGCAGTTAACGACGAATGCAGTTTTCTTATCAGAAGGACTTCGTTTTCGGCCGGCGCGACGAAGAGCATCTGCACGCCGCCAGGACGCCGTCCGGTATGTAAGGCTTGTTATCTGCCCTCTATGGCGGCCTTTGGCAAGGCGCGGACATAGAAAACCAGGTCCCAATTGTGCTCCTCGGACTCGACCCTCCCAAATGCCGGCATGCCGCTCAACCGGATTCCGTTCTTGATGATCCAAAAGCCGGAATAACACCCATTTCCATTCGTCATGTTAACGAACGGAAGGCAGTCAGTGAGGCTTCACCCCACCAATCAGTGCGTAGCCGAGCTTTCCGTTTTTGACAGCGCTAAGGGCCGCTTGAGCAAAACGCTTGGCATCCGGAATGTTCACACCCGGGATATCAACTTTCTTAAGGCTGACCGCGATCTCCGCTCCGAGCAATTTGCCTTGGATTCGACGGACCATCTCAATCAATGCGTAACCGTGGCTTTCGATGCTTTCGATTGTGAGGCCGGCGCGCCTCAAAGTTTCAGCATACGACTCGACCGGCTGAGCGTCGCCGATACAGGCGATCCACGATAAAAGACCATCGAGTTCTGGAAGCGGGCCAGCCGTCTTTGTCAGATCGCTGAGTCCAACCCGCCCCCCAGGCTTAAGCACTCTGAAAAACTCTCCGGCAGCTGCCTGCTTAGCCGGAAACGTGCAGAATGCACACTCGCACAAGATTGCGTCGAAGGTGTGAGTCTCGAAGGGCAATTTCTCGGCGTCTGCCAGCCGAAAACTCACTCGGTTGGCGACGCCCCGTGTCGAGGCGTCCTCGCTCGCCAGCTTCACGTTATCTTCGCTCAGATCAACGCCAACGACCTCGCAGCCGAACGTTTGAGCAAGACGGAAAGCGCTTGTGCCGCGTCCGGCAGCGACGTCGAGAACTCTGGAATCGCGAGTTAACTGAGTCAACTGGCCCAGGCGATCCGTGAGATGAGTCCCGCCGGGATGGAAGCTGTCTCCAAGCAACTGGCGTGCTAAACCGCTGCCGTAGAAAACCGCGCAACATTGCTTCACACTTTGTTCGGTAGCGTTGCTCATCTCAACTTGGCCCCATTGGTTCGATCTGCTGAAGGTCGACCCACTCGGCACGGCCAGCAACTGCTGTCACATCGAACACAACTGCCTGAGGCTCATATCTCTGCCCATCACGACGTGCCTGTTTTCGCCTTGACTCCATCGCCTCCAGTTGTACACGCGCCTGTTCCCTGTAGCCGACTGTATTGTAGGCACAAAATGGAATCTGCTTCCCTCCAGGCAAAAGAAATTCCTTGCAGCACTTCATCAGGTTCTTTTGGTTGAACGTCCACGGGTCCATAAAATCCTGCAGCATGATCATCAAGACGTTTTTTGCGATGTCCCCAACGGTGAAGCTTTCGGGAATTCCGCAGGCCTGACACGATACAGCGAACTGCTCAGCGGATTTCTGCGAGCCGGGGACTGACGATGATGACCACAAGCCTTCCAAAGCTCTCTTGACCTCCATGCTGAAGTCGGGCAAGACCCGGTTGGTGATGTAGTCGAGATAGTCGTAGACGTTCACGATTCGCGACAAGGGAGTGACTTGTTCACCATCGATGAAGGCGTACGTCACCGAATTGCACGTTGGGAAACAGCAGGGCACGGGAATGAAGTCACTGACCAGAAACTTGCCGGCCGTCTGTTGCTCGATCAGCTTCAAGACATCCGGGATCGTCATACGCTGCAATGGATCGTGTGGCATGTGGCGACCCGCATGGAAGGCAGGCTGGAAGTTGATTCCTCGCACGGCCGGATGTTGAATGGCAAGGTCGATAATCTTACCGATTTCGTGCTCGTTCACGCCGCGCTCGATCGCTGGAACTAGGGTGACGCTTAGCCCGATGGAGGCAAGCCGATCTAACGCCCGGAGCTTCTCCTCCAAAATGCCGGGGTCGCCGCGGATGATGCGGTAGGTTTCCGCGTCGAAGCCGTCGAACTGGAAGTAGATGGAGGGCCTGACCTCACTCAGTTGCTCCAGGAAACGATCATCGTGGACAATTCGCTTGCCGTTAGTGTTGATCATGACGAACGGAATGCCGCGATTCTTCGCCGCCTTCACGAAATCGATGATCTGAGGATGGATGGTAGGCTCGCCCCCCGAGAACTGAACCACTTCCGGGCTGCCTTCGGTGCGTACAAAATCATCGAGCACCGCTTCCACTTCTTCCAGAGTCAGGCTGAACCCAGGGCCGGCTTCTGAGAAGCACAGCGGACACGCCATGTTGCAGGCGCTGTTGACCTCGATGATGCCGAGACAGGTATGCTGTTGATGATCAGGACAGAGCCCGCAGTCATACGGACATCCTTCTTTGATTTCCGATCCGTAGGCAAGCGGGATCGTGCCTGGCTTGTTGAACTTGCTGAAACTCGTATAGGCTTCGGCGTCCCCGTAGATCAGAGCTTCGAAGGGTCCACAGTCGGGACACCGCTTCGCCATGAACACTTTGTTATCTCTCAGCAGGATTTTGGCATCGATCACTTTCTTGCAGTTAGGGCAGATGCTGCGGGTGAGCTCGTAGAAGATGTAGTCGGCATCTTTTTTTCGAACATCGTTCACGACTGGTTTAGGGATGGAAACTGCGGAATTGCTCATCGCCCCGTATGCTCCTGAGGTGAAGAAATTGCTATCAGAACTGGTTTCCTAAAGGATTGGCTCATCTCGGGCCGCCATACCGCCAGTGTCGTCACGAGCTTGACAATGATCACAATAAGGTTCCAGACTACCCCAGATTCAGAGCTTCACTGAGCTTCCGTTGATCAAACCCTACAATAACCTTCTCTCCGATGACGGTAACGGGAGTCGTCATAAAGCCAAGCTTCTGTAGTTCTGAAATCGCCGATGGGTCCAAGGTGATGTCGCGGTCTTCGAAGGAGACATGCTCTCGTGAAAGATACTCTTTCACTTTTGTGCAGAACATTCAGCCCGGTTGGCTGAATACTGTTACTTTGCTTTCCATAGAGCACTCCTTTCAGCTCATCTCAACCGCCACACCGCCCAGAGCAGAACCGGCGAGAGCGCGGTGGTGATCATGCAATAGAAGCAGAAACTCCCCAGATTTGCCATGTCGCGGACACCTAGGAAGTTCGCCAGCGTTGCTAGCGAAGCTAGAATCAGCAGCGGAATCCAAATCCAGAGTTTCCCGACGGGGCCCAGCAGCAGCAAGATCATCGCCACGTAGAGAGCGACCGCAATGTATCCGTCTGGGATGCCAAAGGGCTTTGCGAACGCCGCATCGGCAACCGCTTCGCAACCCTTATTGAATACTGGGCACCAGAGGTGCCTTACAGCTCGGCTCTGGTAAAGCCCAACATAGAACATGGCCGCAGCGCTCAGCGCTGCCAGACCCATCGCCAGGAAGCGATCCAAAGAATGTACTAGATGTTGGTGCATCAGATCCTTTGGTGCAGTTTACAACTGCACTCACATCGAGGCCTTCATATCCACGATTCCTCAACTCAGAAAACGTTACAGAGTAGTCTCGCCCTTACGCGAAAGTTCTTGGTTGTAACGCAAGTCTCATCCACGAATCGTTCGTGATGAGTGCCTTCAACCGACTCGCAGACCAGATGAGGACCTGCAGACATGGTTGCGGCGCATTGAATTCATTTTCATCACCAGGAGAGTCACCATGAAGCAGTTTGCATATCTACATCGCATCACGTTGCTTGCTGCCCTGTTTGCAGCATTCGCCGCCACCACCGCCTTCGCGCAGGAAGCCCGCGTGAGCATCCCTAGCAGCAAATCCTACGATCAGACAGTTGAGGCCTTCAAGATGGCCGTCAGCAAGGGCGGCATGATGGTAATGAGCACCGTCGACCAGGGCAATATGCTTAAGATGACAGGGCTCGACATGAAGGGAACCCTGTTTCTCGTCGGCAATCCCAATATCGGCAAACAGGTGTTTGAAAAGGATCCCGCTGCCGGTCTGTACCTGCCGCTGCGCGTGTACATCTACCAGGGCTCCGACAATAAGACATACCTGAGTTACGACAAACCGTCGGTGGTGCTGAAGCTGTTCAACAACGCGAGCATTGATCAGGCGGCAGCTATGCTCGATCAAAAGCTGGACATGCTCACCCACATGGTCGCTCAGTAGCAGCCTCCAGTTGATGGGAAGGGAGGGACACGAATTCCTCCCTTCAGGAGCCCTCCGATGAAACGAACGATGACGATTCTGTTACTGCTTGCAGCCGCCTCGGTGTCGCCGCTGATCTTTCCGATCGCGGAATCCGGCAGAGGCTCGATGGATGTGCTCGCGAAACTGGCGCTTCTGCCGGCAGCAGCGCTTCTCTTGATCACAATAGGCATGCTGTACCGTTTCGACGATTCGCTGGCCAGAGCCAGTGTCGTTGGCCTGGCGGCGGGAGCCGCTGCCACGGTTGCCTTGGAAGCCATCCGGCTGCCGGGTTTCTGGCTTGGTTTCATGCCTGGGAACCTGCCGCGACTTATGGGTGTGCTATTGCTCAATCAGTTCGCGGCCGGGCCGTCGCTGAAATCAGACCTCGCCGGTTGGGCCTATCACTTCTGGAATGGCGCCAGCTTCGGTCTGATCTACGTGTTGGTCTTTGGAACCTGCCGCCGTTGGATGGGAACCGTGTTTGGAGTATTGCTTGGTTTCGGTTTCATGTTCAGCCCCGTCGTCTCGGCTTTGGGCGTAGGCTTTATGGGATTGGAGTTTTCCAGAGGATTCCCCTTGGCCGTCACGTTTGCACACGCCGCTTTCGGTCTAGTACTGGGCTGGCTCACAGCAGCCTGGCTGGGTTTTGTCAATAGCCCCTTGTTGGGAGCCATTCGCCAGTGTCTTCCAAAACGCCTCGTCGCCCAGCGGTTTTCGCGCTAGGAGCGTAGCGAGGCTGTAACCGTTCTGATTCTGGCGAATCGCTCATAAGGGGGCCATCCGCATTGATGCCGTCTATGGAAGAGGAAGAGCTAGCGGAAAGATCGAGCGAGCCGGTGCTGATCCAGAGGATCCTGGCGGGAGAGAGGGATCTCTTCCATGACTTGATTCGCCCGTATGAGCATGGGGCTTTTCTACTGGCCTATTCGATTCTCCGCAATCACGACGATGCCGAGGAGACAGTGCAACAATCAATGGCCAAGATCTTCTCGCATCTTGTACAGCTCACGGAAAGAGACAAATTCAAGCAGTGGGCCATGCGTGTGATCGAAAACGAGGCGAAGATGTACCGACGAAAGCGGCGGCAGCATCTTTACGAGTCCCTTGATCAGAGCTCGATAGAAGCCTCTGACGATAAGCCGTTTTACCCAAAGCAATTTGCCGACTGGCGCGACTTGCCGAGTGATGCGGTTGAACAGAAGGAGGTGCGCGAGGCAGTCGCCAAAGCACTCGCCGAGTTGCCGGACATTTACCGAGAGGTCTTCGCTCTGCGCGACATGCAGCACCTTGATGTCGCGGAGACCGCAGAGGTTCTCGGTATTGGAGAATCGGCAGTGAAAACTCGACTGCACCGGGCACGTCTCATGCTACGTGAGTCGCTCACGCCGATGTTTGCGAAGCCAAAAGTCTCCGTGTGGGAGCGCTGGAAAGGATCGAACCCATGGTTAGCTGCAAAACGATAGTCGCCCACCTCTCTGAGTATCTAGATGGAGACGCCACCGTCGAGATGCGCCAGAAGATTGAGCGGCATCTGCGCGGTTGCCGCCGCTGCTCGGCGGTTTACGACAGCACGCGAAAGATGCTCGTGATTACCGGGGACGAACGTGTCTTCGAAGTTCCCACAGGGTTTAGCGAGCGCTTGCACGGCTTCTTGGACAAGATGTTGTCTAATTCTGAAGAGCAATGAGCCACAAGACCATAACAATCACGCATCGCCCCACCGGAGTAGTACTTGCGCAAGGCCCTCTCGGCTGGGGCGTCACTCAGTTCGAAGGAAATTACTACGTCAGCCGGCGCCATTTGAAAGACGGCATATTCAAGCCGAACTTCATCCCAGGCTTGTGCCCTTACAAGCTCCTCTATGTATGGATGGATCTCTTGCTTCTTGTTGATCAGGACTTGGTGAGGAACGGTCGGGCTGTCACCGAGCCGTGAAACTCGGCCATGGCTATTGCACCTATGACTTTTTCAATCAATGCCCACACCGCATGGCATGTGCGAAGTGCTCGTTTTATCTACCAAAAGAATCGACGAAAGCGCAGGTTCTCGAAGCCAAAGCGAACCTTCTTCGCTTGCGCCAGGACATCCCGTTGGCCGATGCGGAACTCGCTGCCGTGGAAGATGGACCTACCGCGTATGAACAGTTGTTGGCGAAGCTGGCCGACGTACCGACGCCGGCAGGGCAGACTCCCCGGCAACTGCGCTGAGAGCAGCTCGTGCAACTAGTAACGACTGCACAATTAGCTTGACGCTGGGCCGCACGGATACTCGCGTAAATAGCCGCATTTGCCGGTTGAGCGCCGTAAATGTATTTCCGCCGAGGTCTTTTGGGTGGTAAGTCGGGCCGTGCATAAATGGGCGCGGCCCTTCTCCTCGGAAACGTTTCACTTGCTAGCTTTGAGAGAGCCGATTGCATCCTTAACGTCTTCCGTGGTCATGACGGCATTGGCCATCATCTGGAAGTTCGTTATGGCCGCTGCGTAGCCGTCTAGTCCAGGTAATTGCGCCGCGGCTGTGGCATCTTTCACCACCGCGATTTCGAAACCTTGCTCCAGCAAGTACCGCCAGGCTTGAGGGCGCGCCGCACTGCCCGTACCGTCTTGCCTTTTTCGTCGGGCGGCAAGTGGTGGAACATGAACGACGACAACACACGGTCAAAGCTCGCGTCGGCATATGGAAGGGCATCTCCAAATCCCTGATCGAACTGGATGGAAACCGCCGCGTTCGCTGATTTGCGTCTGGCGCGGGCAAGAGCCTTGGGGTCGGGGTCGATTCCAACCACTTCGACATCCGGATGGAAACGCTTGATCAATGTCGCCAGTGTGCCGGTACCACAGCCGATATCGAGAACGCGATAGTCCGGCCGAAGGGCCGCTTGACCAAGTAGGACCATCCTGGCCTTATCGCCGCCGAGCAGTTTCACGATCGGGTCATATAGCGGTAGTGACCAATCATATCCAGCGGCGGGAAGATATGTTCGCGTAGACTCTGACATCATTTCAAACCTCCTATCCGCGGGGACTGCCAAAATACCCGTAAGCCGTACAAGACATCGCAGTTTGTGGATTGGGTTGTGGGTCGAGAATTTCCGACACGCTGGCCATCGTGCGTTATTTTGAATTTTTCACCTCAGTGGAGATGCCCAGTTTGAGACCGGCCTCCGGCGACCGGAAGCTAGCCGTTGGCTGATTGCATGGTGACTTCGCACAAGCAATAGACTGAGCTTCGTTCAGATAGGAACGGAAGGAACTTGGGGTGAGCGATGATATGTGTGCTGGAGGCCGCGGCAAGCTACGGCCCGAAGTCGGCATTGGTGCTTGATGAGCCCGTCCACAAGCATGGGTCTGAGGTAGCGGATAGGTTAGTGATGACGTCTGCGGAGCAGTGCAGCGATCTCGATCAGGAGACTGCAAGGATTCGCGCCTCGGGCCGCGTTCTCCGGCTACAAGGAGAAGACCATGGCGAAGCGAGCAGAGAAGCGAGAGCGCAGATCGATGGTATTGCAGCCGGATGCGGCTGGCATCGATATTGGCGCGGAGGAGATTTTCGTCGCGGTACCACCGGATCGTGATGAGGAGTCGACACGCAGGTTCAGCAGCTTCACCTGCGACCTGCATGCACTTGCCGATTGGCTCGGCCGGTGCCGGATTCAGACCGTGGCGATGGAGTCGACAGGGGTGTACTGGATCCCGCTGTTTCAGATACTGGAGGAGCGCGGGTTCAAAGTTTATTTGGTCAATGCGCACTACCTGAAGAGTGTGCCCGGACGCAAGAGCGACGTATCCGACTGCCAGTGGATCCAGTATCTGCACTCGGTTGGGTTGCTGCGGGCAAGCTTCCGTCCACCCGATGCGATCTGTGCTGTTCGTACCCTGTGGAGGCACCGTGGAAGCCTGCTCGAGATGGCAGCCGAGCACATTCTGCACATGCAGAAGGCGCTCAGTCAGATGAACCTGCAGCTCCACCATGTGCTCAGCGACATCACCGGAACCAGTGGCCAAGCGATTCTCGATGCGATCCTCTCGGGCCAGCGCGATCCCGTCGAACTGGCGCAACTCTGTCATAGTCGGGTGAAGAGCCCGCGGGACAAGGTGGCGCAGGCTCTCGTTGGAGACTACCGGCCGGAGCATCTATTCACCCTAAAGCAGTCGCTGGAGGGATACCGCTACTACCAGAAGCTGATCCTGGAGTTGGATCAGGAGACGGCACGTCTGATGCAGGCTCTTCCCAGCGCCACCGAGCATCCCATGCCACCACGCACCAAGGCTACGGCCTATCACCGGCAGGGCAACGATCCTCAGTTTGACCTTCGGAGTGAGCTTTACCGTATTGCCGGCGTCGATCTCACCGACATCCCCGGAGTTAGTGCAGCCACCGCGCAAGTTATCCTTACCGAGATCGGCACGGATGTCAGCCGGTTCCGCCACGCCTCTGCCTTCGCCTCATGGCTTGGTCTCTGCCCGGAAAAACGAGTCAGCGGCGGCAAGGTGCTGTCCTGCAAAACCCGCCAGGTAAAGCATCGCGCCGCAACTGCGCTCCGGATGGGCGCCAACTCCCTCCGCTGCGCGAAGGGTTACTTCGGCGAGTTCTTTCGACGCATGCGGGCCAAGCTCGGCACCGCCCAGGCGATCACCGCCACCGCCCATAAAATCGCACGGATTCTCTATCATGTCTTATCGACCAAGGAACCGTACGCTGAAACCGTCTTCCACCGTTGCGATGAACAGGCACAACGGCGAGCCGAGATGCGCCTCCGCAAACAGGCAACTCTTCTCGGTTTCCAACTCCTGCCCATCACTACAACAGGAGAATAACAATTGTTCCTCAGGAGCCGACTCCAATCCCATTCCTGGCAATGGCGTCGGTGTATCCTCGATTCGCGGTTTGCTTCGCCGTCCGCGGCGCGTCTGCCAAGATAGTAACGGGCCTCGGCAGCGGACCAGGACCAAGGGACCAGTGGACACAACGCAAAAAAAGTTGCGCAGGCCTGTCCAATCGGCGTAGCTTCGCGCGTCATTTAGGGTGTTGGCCCTCTGGCCGACGAAACAACCACAGGAGAACCAAAATGCCGAAATATCTATTTATCCAACGGAGTAAGCCGGGGACGACGCAACAGAAGCCGCAGCAGCCTTCCCCAGAGCAGATGCAGGAAATGTACGCCGCATTCAACGCCTGGAAGGAGAAGTTCAAGGACAACATCGTGGACATGGGCGGGAAACTCAAGGCAGGAGGCAAGGTCGTGTCGGAGTCCGGCGCGACTGACGGGCCCTTTGTCGAGTCGAAAGAGGTGGTGGGAGGCTACATGCTTGTTTCGGCAGATAGTATCGAACAGGCGATCGCGGTTGCGAAGGAAAGTCCAGGAGTGATTTCACCCGGATCGAGCGTCGAGATACGGGAGATACAGGAGGTGCCGGGTTCTTGAGCAGCGACCCGGTACAGCGAAGTTGTGCCCGCACGTCGGCGGCGACGGGCTTGGTCGAACATTTCTTTCGGCGAGAGTACAGCGGGCTGGTAGCCTTGCTCACGCGCAAGGTCGGCGTGCGACACATCGACGTTGTGGAGGACGCCGTGCAGAGCGCGCTGCTGACCGCGCTCACCACTTGGATAGCGCAAGGCCTTCCTGACGATCAAGGCGCCTGGTTGTATCGTGTGGCGCACAACAACCTCCTCGGGGAGTTCCGGCGGAAAGCTGGGCGCCGCAGGATTCTGGAACAGGCCGTCGTTGCGATTGTCGAAAGTGATGACCATCCGCAACCTGCCTGCTTCGCCGGAGAGGTGCGCGACGATTTGCTGCGGATGCTTTTCGTCTGCTGCAATGACTCCATCCCGAGGGAATCCCAGCTGGTCATGGCGCTGAAGACGCTGTGCGGCTTCAACACCGGGGAGATCGCACTGCGGCTTTTTACCACCGAGGCAAATGTGTACAAGCGCCTGGCGCGTGCCCGCGAGCGTCTCCGCAAATGCGACGCGGGCCTCCAGACACCGTCCCTCGACGCGCTGAAATCCCGGCTGCCAAGTGTGCATACGGTGCTCTATCTAATTTTCAACGAGGGGTATCTTTCCGCGAATGCGGAGTTGGCGATACGACGCGAGTTGTGCGAAGAAGCCATCCGGCTAGCCACACTCCTGGCCGAGCACCCCGTGGGCGCGGTTCCCGAGACCTTCGCGCTCCTTGCGCTCATGCACCTGCACGCCGCCAGGCTCGCGGCCCGCACCGACGGAGCGGGAGGCCTATTACTGCTTGAAGAGCAGGATCGCTCGCTTTGGGATCGCAAAAGTATGGGGCTCGGGGCCGAATGGCTCAAGCGGTCAGCCAGTGGCGAAGCGCTCTCACGATTCCACGCGGAGGCCGGCATTGCTGCGGCGCATTGCTTCGCGCCATCTTTCAAAGAGACCCGTTGGGCCGAGATAGCCAACCTTTACACGATGTTGGAGCGCGTCGATCCATCACCCCTGAACATCATGAACCAGGCCGTAGCGGTCGCCGAGTGGCAAGGGCCGGAGGCGGGACTTGCGTTACTTCAAGCCCTTGCGCCACCCAGTTGGTTGTCCGGTTCGTACCTTTGGGACGCCGTGATGAGCGATCTGCACCGGCGCGCGGGCAAGCTGGAGATCGCGCGCCAGCACATGGACCGCGCATTAGCCTCCGCTCCAACGGAGGTGGTACGGGCCCTCCTCCGACGCAGGCTGACAACACCGGCCAAGTAGCGGGTGGCGTGAGTCTGGAACCCCAAATCGTTTCTCAGCGTTCTTGGTGCCGCGACGGGCACTCGACCCTCCGGACTACTGCCCGCGAGGCTTCTTTTGCGGCGACCGAGTGCCACGGTCCAGCGTTTCGACGAAGACGGCCCCTCGTTCGACCCAACGCCGGACTCCCTGGTCTGTGCCGCAACCGGCGGATTCCACGAATACATACCCTTTCATGGGACGGCCGGTGAAGTCCATCGGGCGCACGTGAGTTTCCCGGAGCGATTCCTCGTATCGCTCCGGGCCTACGCGCACCATGAGTTCGTCCTTCACAATCCCGCAAAACATCTTGCCTTTGTGCAGGAACGCCAGTCCGCCGAACATCTTCTCTTCGATAACGTCCGGGCGGATTTTCACGGCACGCCGGATACGCTCCGCCAGTGTTTCGTCGTATGCCATCTTGAACCTACGCTTTTCCCGGCGGGCGCTGTCCCGTCTCGACAAAGTGTTTCAGGCCCGCGAAGAAGCCCTTTATGCCTGCATCCCATTTGCTGCGGACCATCAGGGCGTCCATCAGTTTTCCGACGGGGCCGAACTTCAACTCGTACTCCATCCGCTGACGTACCAGAGTACCGGCTCCGTCCGGGGTGAGCGTGTAGCTGTGCTTCAGGCGGCGGACCGGCAGCGTGCATTCGAGAAGCTCAAACGAGATCGATTGATGCGGGTTCCAGTCGGCGACCTGCTCCTTGAACCAGCCGCCAGGCGTGAGGTCGCATCTTCGGGCCGATCCAGGCCTCTCCTTGGAGCGCGAGACGATCTCCGACTTCTTGACGCCGGGGTCGTATTGATCGAGTGACTCCAGCGACGCGAGCACCGACCAGACCTTGTCGGGCGGCGCGCTGATGGGGACAGAATTTTCGAGTACGGTCATGCTGATTCCCCCATTCGTTGGTCTCTTTTGTGATCGGACGGGCGAGTGCTTCGCCGCTGTTGCGCCGCTTGTTCCAGATCTGCACTATGTTTCAGGAGTTGTTTGCGTATCTGCGCCTCCATCCCCGCAGGATCGGTGCGAAGCTGACGTACAAACTTGGGATCGGCGGCGGTCTTTGGGTCATACTTCGCACTCCAGCCCATGATTTCGAGCAGAACCGGCAACAGGTCAATCCCCATGGGAGTGAGCCAGTAGCGGCTGCCCGTCCCACGGCCCGAACCCGCCTCTTTCTGGATAATCCCGTCCTCTTCGAGGCGAACCAGGCGGTCGGCAAGCACGTTGGTGGCAATGCCCTCTTCTGCGTGCAGAAAGTCGGTGTAGCTGATGCGGCCTTTGAACATCAGGTCGCGGATGATAAGCAGCGTCCAGGCGTCGCCGAACATTTCCAGAGCGAAGTGAATGGGACAGTCGGATTTGCGGTGGCGGCGTCTCACGGATGTCATCTCGGCATACTTGCTTTTAGCAAGTTCATTCTTGCATGGCAACTTGCACAAAGCAAGTTCAACCGCAAGGCTCAGCAATCGGGACGACGGGACTCGAACCCGCGCCTCTGCCGTGACAGATCCCCCGGACCTCTTTCATTGAGCGATGAACGTTGAGAGCACTGCCGCAGAATTGGAAAGCCGAACTCCCGGTGAGGGCTCGGAAGGACCATGCTTGAGTACGAACATCCGACCCGCGGAGCGGTTGCGGTGCAAACGCCATTATCCAAGCCCCTAAGTCCGTCCGACATCAAAAAACAGATTGAGTCGAGCACACCAGCTGTGAGAGAGGGCGCGCGCATGTGTGAACATCCCAATGAAGGGGACAGTCAAATTCCATCGGGTGAGGGACCCGTCGAAACACCCACTCGCTCTTGAGGTTCTCCATGCGCTTCCTACCGACAAACTTGCCTCCTCAACAGCGCGAGCAACAGCAACGGTTTCATTTCCTGAAGTAGTAGGTCCAACTCAGGCTGACGTAAGATTTCAAGGGAAAGCCGACGACCCGTTCGAAGGCAAAAGGATCAGTTGAGAGCCCGAGGGTTTCCGTCGTTTGTCCGGTGTAGCCGCTAGCGAGCTGGAAGTTAACCCCGATTGACATGCGGCTTTCGAGAAATGATCGCAGTACCGCTCCCCGAATCTCTCTCACAGGGACGCCCGTAAAGCCGTGACCAAGGGGTTCTGCGTTTACATATTCGAACTCGCCACGCACTTGGAGATGCACCGGCAGTTGATTTTCTGACGCAATAGCATCCTAGATCATCCGTGGAGCTTCCGGCACCGGCTCGCCCGTCTAGGTGTCTCTGGCGTCCGCCTGCGAATAGGAGACGTAGACCGCGCCGTGAGAGAAGTTCCGTTGCAGGGAAACCGCAAGCACCTTATTTAGGGAAGGACCGACGATCTGCTGCAAGCCTGTGTCGGGATCAATCTTCGCCAGTTCTTGAGAGTTCGACACGCGCCGGAGAGTGACGTAGAGTTGCGTCTGCTTCACGACCTTGGAGAGCACGAGGTGATAGGCACGCGAGGGCGACAGCAAGGCAGGTTGTGTTGTGCCCGTTCCGATTCGTGGACTCTTCGGTGTGAAACGCTTCGCCATAGCTGAAGGCCACCGTAGGAAGATACCAGTGGTCTGGTGGAAGCAGCGTGAGCGGCCCCTTGATTCCTGGCACCGGATGAGAGTCCACAGAACCACGCCCAGTTCGGGCGTGACGGAATGATTCAGGACATGGGAAAAAGTTTCCGAGGCACTCGCGTTGGGGCGATCTGTAACTGACTGGCCCGATCAGCATCTCCCAGTAATTCGTGACCTGATTCGACTTTGAGATCCGATTAGTCGCGGTTGAAACTTTGTTGACTTCGCGGAATCTCATGCCACATGCGAACCAGAATCCTGCTGGTGATTGTCGTGAACCTGTGGTGGACAATCTATGCGGGCCCACAAGCAAGCCCTAACCACCTCAGGGGCAACAATTCACCGTATCTCAAACGTGCCGCTGGTCAGCCTGTGGACTGGTACGCCTGGGGCACGGACGCTTTCAAGCGCGCAAAGGAGTTACACCGTCCGATCCTTCTCGATGTTGGGGCTGTATGGTGCCCGTGGTGTGACCTCATGGACCACAACACATACGCCAAGGCCGAGACCGCGGACTACATCAATCAGTATTTTGTGGCTGTGAAGGTCGACTTCGATGCTTCCCCTAAGCTGGTTGCCGAGCTGCAGCAAGCACAAGCCGTGTTGAATCTTCCCGGCGGGCTGCCTCTCACATCATTCATCACGTCAGACGGCAGACTTTACTTTGGAGGGGGGTACCTCCCCGCCGAACACAAAGATGGCAGGCCATCGTTTCGAGAAACGGCGGATGAAGCTCTTGCTCGCTTCGCGGATAAATCCAAGATTGAGGAGCAATCATTTCAATTGGAGATGGAAAAGTGATTCTGAAAACGACAGTGTTACGTTTGTTAATGCTGCTGATCTTGAGCAGCTCGCTGGTGTTTGCCACCGACAACCTGAAGCTCAATTCGAAACTGGATTACACAAGCGACAGCCTCGATGGCCCGCTGATCACGGGAGACGACGCGCAGTCAGGTTTTGTTCCGGGTAAGCCCAACTATGTCATCATCTACGGGGAAGGATGTTTCAACTCAAAGAGACAAGCGCGGCGCACCGTTGATTTGTATACCAAATACCGGTCGCAGGTGCACTTCGTCGTTATCGATCTAGACGTTGAGCGCTCGCCCGAGCAGCAAAAACTGGTCAAGCAGTACTACAAGGGATACATCCCTCACGTCCTGGTTTTGGGCGCACGTGGAGAAGCCCTCTACAACCAATCCGGAGAAGTGGATTCCCAGCAGATTGAGAAGATCTTCAAAAACTCTCTTGGTTATTGACCGATGAGAACTCCGCGGAGCACGGCAATTGTCCTCGAACAGCCTGACTCTAATTGGGAGAAGGATCGATCTCCTGCGACTGGAGCCAATTGGAAGATCATTAGGCTCGGGTGTGTCCCAATTTAGGAATCAGGAGCCGATGGTTTCTGATTAGCTCAGGAATCTAAAGGAATTGGTTGGGAAAACAACTGACGAGGATTAATAAGTTGCTCGAACTACGACCCAATTGCGAATGCTGTGATAAGGAATTAGCGCCAGCTGCCGACGACGCTATGATTTGCTCCTTCGAATGTACGTTTTGCTGCGAATGCGTAGAAAACCGGCTCGGCGGTCGCTGCCCAAACTGCGGTGGCAATTTTGCGCCACGCCCAATCCGGCCCCCGTCAGGTCTCGCAAATAATCCGCCCTCAGCACAGCGCATTTTCAACCCGCAGGGCTGTGGACAGGAACTGCGTCCAAATTAGGACACGACTTCCGCCCGAGGATAATTGTGAGAAGGAGCGGATGTCTGTCATAAAACGTGCTTCGATTTGGCCTCGATGTGTTCCTGATGGGAGCTGTTTTCTGCACCTTTCAGGTCGACGGAATCAGCACGGCCGACGCTGTCACCAACTCGACAGAGGATGTTAGCTGGATCGCATCGTGCAGGGTGCGAAAAAGGGGGCAGTGCATCGGATAGATTGCATGCACACGCTCCACCTTCTCCTTTGCCCCTTCTGGCGCTACCAGGCGCATGGAAACGTGAATCCTGCGGATTACCAGGACGCCTTCCTCCTGCTCCACCTCTCCGGTCACATCTGCCGTGAGCTTCCCATCGCTGGCATCGATTTGACGCGCTTCCAGCGCGCCTCCGAAGGTGCCCATCATTCAAGCAGCTGTCGCCGAGATGACGTAGTCGATGGTGGAAGCATGGGATTCCCTTAGTTTTGCCGGATCAACTTTATAGTGCTCCGCTATCGCTCCATGCACGCTGTAAACAACCGGTTGAGGTTCACCCGGCAAACGTGCGATCCGCAGCGGACCACGCTTGCGTTCAATACGTGACTTAGAGACGTAAACAACTTCGCTCATAGCATGCTCCAAATTCTATTGATGATCGCCGGTGGAATCCGACTCATGATTCACTCACGCCAGAAGGCAATCGCGTCGTCCTCCCACGCTATCCCTTATTGCGCGATCCCCAAGCGGCGACATTGAGTTGAGGAAATGCGGCGTGCGAGAGTCTCACAAATCGTGAGTTCAAGGCCAATTGGCCAGTGGAGGAGACAGTGTACCCCTACGCGAGAACCTAACCGCACTAGGCTGCCAGAACGACCTTGCCGATCGTACGGCGGCTCTCCAGTGCCTCGAAGGCTCTCTTCACTTCAGTCAGAGGGAAGAGGTTCGTGGCAAACAACTTCACCTTTCGCTCCGAGATCAGCCTTAGGAGAGGTGGGACACATTCCGCGATCTGTTCGGGCTTCAACGATGGAACGTTGAAGCCCATCAGCGACTGGTTCTTGTAGATCAGCTGTTGCACCTTCTCCGGAGAAATCGTGTCATGGATATTCCTGGCCCCGAACACGACTATACGGCCGAACGGCGCCAAGAGTTTGAAGCTTCGTTCTCCCACTTCGCCGGACGCAGATTCAAGAATGACATCGACTCCGTTGCCCTCCGTCGCCTCTCGAACCTGATCTGTCCATTGTTTGGTGGTGTAATTGATTGCCACGTCAGCTCCGAGACCTGTGAGCACATCAAGCTTTTCCTTCGAGCTCGCCAGCGCAATAAGTCTCCTAACGCCCATGATTTTTGCTAGCTGCACCAAATAAAGGCCGACACCGCCGGCTGCAGATTGGACGAGAAGGGTTTCTGAGGCCTGAGGCTTCGCCGCCAGCTTGAGAAGCGTATATGCCGACAGACCTTGAACTGGAATGGTGGCCGCCTCGTTGAAGGAGATCCCCTCGGGAATCGGGATCGCGACCCTTGCATCGGCAGTCGCATATTCGGCATAACCGCCAGTCGAAACCAGCGATGTAATCCTGTCGCCAACTTTCAGATTCTTCACCCGCGCTCCAAGCTCAACGACAACTCCCGCAGCCTCAAAGCCCATAATGAATGGTGGCTCCTTGGGGATCCGGTATCGACCTTTTGTCAGTTCTAATTCGGCAAAGTTAACTCCGGCAGCTTTGACTTCGAGCAACACTTCGTTTGCCGCAGGCTTCGGTTTCTCCACTTCAAACAGCTGCATGCTCTCGAATCCCTTGTAACCCGTCAGTTGAATTGCTTTCATGTCCAGTCTCCCTTTGCATGGTCATGCAGCGCTGGCTTGCGATCTCAGATTGCGGTCGAGGAAATCCACGATGGTCGCCGCGATTTCCCGACAGTGTGTTTCGAGCGCAAAATGACCTGTGTCGTAAAAGCGCACTTCCGCAGCGGGATTGTCGCGCTTGAACGCCTCGGCGCCTTGCGGAAGAAAGAATGGATCGTTCTTGCCCCAGACCGCCAGCAATGGCGGCCGCGCTGCACGGAAATACTCTTGGAACTTGGGATAGAGCGCGACGTTCGTGGCATAGTCGAGAAACAGGTCGAGCTGGATTTCATCATTCCCAGGTCGTGCCAGCAATGCCGAATCCACCACATACGCTTCCGGCGCCACGAGAGTCTCGTCGTGAACACCATGGAGGTACTGCCACTTGGTCGCTTCGGGCGTGAGAAACGCGCGCAGGGCAGCGCGGTTCTTTCCGGTCGGATGCTTCCAATATTTCTGGATCGGATTCCATCCTTCGCTGAGGCCTTCCTCGTAGGCGTTGCCATTCTGCGTAATGATAACGGTGATGCGCTCAGGATCCCGCAGTGCCAGTCGAAGCCCTACCGGCGCACCGTAATCGAAGACGTAGATTGCGTAGCGGCCCAGACCAATTGCTGCGATGAAGCGGCCAATCAAATCTGTCAGGTGGTCAAACGTGTATCGAAACTGTTTGGGATCCGGAGCGTCCGAGAAGCCAAAACCTGGCAGGTCCGGAGCAACGACGTGATAGCGGTCGGCAAGAGCGGGGATCAGATCGCGAAACATGTGCGAGGAAGTGGGAAAGCCATGTAGCAACAGGATGGCCGGAGCATCCTTCGGACCGGCCTCACGGTAAAAAACTCGGTTGCCGCCAACGATGGCGTACTGGTACCTGAGCATAGGGATCGCGTCTCCTTCACGATTCGGTTGTTGGAAGTTTGTGGATCATTCCACGCTTCCTTTCCATCAGATTAACTAACCGATATAATGATTCATTATCGGTGTGTTAATTTGAAAGAAATCGGATTGGGGTCAAGAATTTGAAGCAACAGGCTCAAGTCGGAACCGATGGGTTCCTTTTTCTGGGAAATCACCTTGCGCTCGACTTCCTGAACACCCATCCCGTCCTGGACGGCACATCAGTGGAGTTGCTGCCCGATTTCGCAAGCCTCTTGCGATGGTTTCAGGCGGCCGGATTGCTCAGGGAAAGCGACGTCAAGCGTCTCCAAAAGCGTTGGACGGACTCGGCGCGAGCGCGGCGCACGGTCGAGGCTGTACGGCAACTCAGAGAAACGCTGAGAAAGGCGGTTCTTACCTGGGAAGAAACTGGGACGGTCCCTACAGCTACCGTGCGGGAACTAAACGGGCTCATGGCGCGGCACCCCATGCACACCAGGCTGAAATTGAACGAAACCGGGTTGGTCCCGGAACTGTGGTTTGAGCCGTGCGAGCCCGAAGAGCTGTTCGCCCCACTCACTTATAACGCTGCAACACTCTTTGCTCAGGCGGATCGTAATCGGGTCCGGAAATGTGCCACCTGTGTCGGGCACTTTTATGACACCAGCAAAAAGGGTACCCGGCGCTGGTGCAGTATGGAACTCTGCGGGAACCGCGCGAAGGTCGCAGCCTATGCGGCGCGCCAGCACCAAAGACCGGCAGCAGCACATGCCTTGGAACAATCTCGTAAATCCTGAATACGTCAGCGTCGCCTCGACTACGCGATAAACACCAAACCTTCGCCCCGGACATGAACCCCACCTAGGAACACCTCCATCGAGAAGTTGCACGGCCCAGGAGAACAGAGAATGAAACATTCTCGTCTCAAATGAGTCTCATTCTCAGCAGTATCAGTTAGAAATGGAGACAAAAAAATGGGCGAAAGAGCGATCCACGCGAGGCTAGAGTCGATTGGAGTTGGAGTATCCCGCTACGGATTGGTTGTCGTATTAATGCTAATCGGATTGTTGAAATTCACTCCCCCGGAAGCCGCCGGAATTCAGCCCTTGGTTCTGCATAGTCCTCTCATGTCTTGGATGTACGCTGTACTGAGCATTCAGGCTGTCTCCAACGTGATCGGCTTTATTGAGATCGCCACCGCTCTTCTGATCGCGGCCCGTCCGTTCTCCCCCAAAGCATCGTTCGTGGGTAGTTTAGGAGCGGTCGTTACATTCCTGCTGACTATCAGCTTTCTGTTTTCAACACCCGGCGCTTTCCAACTGGGGCATGGCATTTCAATATTGGGGGATACAGGTCAGTTCTTGATCAAGGATCTGGTCTTATTGGGCGCCTCATGTTGGATAGCCGCAGAAGCCCTTCGTGCTGTCGGAAGGAGAATCGACCTGCCAGTCTGACCTTTCGTGCCCCGTCGATACACCAAAGATTTCGGAATCGACAGCCTGTGAGCTGCTGGTCAGTCAGCTTTTTGCTTTTTCGAACTCCTTGGCCAGCATGTGCCTCATGCGTAGGCTGAATCCGGCCGGCAACTCGAATCTGTGCTCGTCGGCCAGCAAGACAAGCACATTGTGCGTGCTGTCCAGCAGCACCGCACACTTGCGGCACTGCTCCAGGTGGACCTCAAGCAAGCGCCGCATGCGTGGAGACATGTCGTCATCGAGATAATTCGAGATCTCCCGGCGAACCTCTTCGCAACTCAGGGTGATCATGGCTGTGCCTTTCTTAATCCGGTGTGCCTGGCCCATGACCGCGAAACAAAGTAATCGCGAACCATTAGTCGGGCGCGCAAAAGTCGAGTCTTTACCGCCGGCACGGTTATTTCCAGTGCAGCCGAGGTTTCGGCAATGCTGAGCTCGTCGATGTCGCGCAGGATCAGCACCTCCCGGTATATCTCCGGAAGCGCCGCCAATGCTTCCTCAAGACGCGCCGCGAGTTCCTTTTGTGCGAGCGCTTCGACGGGAATCTCTCGCCACTCGGCGAGTTCAATTGGAGTATATTCGCCCTCGTTGTCTGAGGACTTTAGAAGCTCCAAAGACACCTCGCGTCTTCGTCGCAGACGCATCCGGGCCTCGTTCCCCACGATGCTCAGTAACCAGCTAGAGAATTTCGCCTCCCCACGGAATGTGCGCAAGCCTCTGAACGCCTTCAGGATCGCCTCTTGCGACACCTCTTCGGCGTCGGCCTCGGTCCGCAAAATCGCATAGGCCGTGTAGTACACCCGCCGCTCGATCGGTGCAATGAGTTCGTAATACCGTTCATGATTTCCAGCCAGGATCTCGGCGATGAGCTCTCGCTCGCCCTCCAGGATGCGATCATTTTCGGATTCTCTTACCAGGGTGTTCTGCATTCGCACACAGCCGCGCAGTCCCACTACTGGTGGGCATGTCAGAGTCGAGTCCGATGGTAGGATTCACGACCTGCCGGAAAGTTTCAGAGTCTCCGACTGGACTGGACGTACAGATTTCTGAAACGGTCGAAACTTATCGAATGCTGTGGCATCAGATTCAAATGCGAGGTGGGCGTGCCTGTTACCGATGCTGATCTCATTTCACCCGTCGAAGAAACTCAGAAATCGTCCTCTCCATCTTTGCTGCTCTCGAGCGCAGCTTTTGTCGGCAGCCTCGTAGAAGGAGCGTGTGCAATCCTTGTTGCCAGTGCGTCCGCCAAGCTCTTCGTCGGACTCGGGGCTGTAGCGGGCGCGGTGAAGGCTTCGCGCTTGCACGCCGACATCGTGCGCATCCCGGTCCTACTCGTTTCGGCTGCCGCCGCATTGATCACGCTATTGGTGTTGTGGAACGCCTGGCGTGCCCGAAACCGGTCTGCCGCTCGTTGGCGACAGAAACCAATGACGTTGCGTGAGAAATTCAGCCTTGCCATTGCCCTCTTGGCTTCCGTGCTGACACTGGCGCTCGTGATCGGCGAGGCTATCGAGCATCCGATCTTCCACGTTCACTAGCGGCCCTCTCGCCGAAGCCGTCTAAAAGTGAACAACCAATCCTGCCGAGACGATGACATTATGCTGTTCTCTGCGCTGAACCGGAACGCCGACGCGAGGCGTCTTCAAGGTGTAGTAGTCCCGAACCTCGCCTCTGAGGCCGATCGGGAACAACAGTTTGAGCAGGGTGCGGACATCGATTCCGCCGCCGAATTGTGCTGTCGCGACGTTCCGATGTATCTCCGTGTTAGTAACTCCGTTTTGCAATACGCTACTTCCTTCGGAAAGTCCGTATCCGAAGCCGCCGGATAGCCACGGCGATGCGGCCGCATGACTCGCAAAGCGACCTCGCAACGAAGGCGTCACAGATAACGTTGCGAGGCTCGTGATGGCGTTGAGAGCAAAGCAGTGTTTCCGCTGGATAGACGGCGCGCACAGTCGACAGAATACGCGATGCTTCTACCGAAACTCAGCTTCTGGTTAGAAGAGGTCGTGGCTTGGGGGATGATTTCTGCGCCGAGTGGTAAGCCCAGCTCATTCTTCTCTTTCTTGAGCAAAGCTAAGACAGCACATCCACAACATCAACATCAGTACACGTTGAATCAACTGCACACCTTGCAAACAAGATCACGAACTAACAGCAGGACGCTGATCGATCCAGTTAGTTACAAATCGCCGAAACGCGAGTGCTCCGAAACTTTTTCCTGTGTCCTGAATCATTCCGGTACGCCCAAAGCGGGCAAATCGTTTGCGTAAAGAGAGGTCGAATGAACAGGAAACTGATCACGCTGCTGGCTTCGTGTGTTCTCGCGAGCTCAATCAGCGTTTTCGCTCAGGACGCCGCGAAGCAAGACGGCATGCAAAAAGACGAAACAAAACAAAACGGGATGAAGCGGGACTCCATGGGCAAGGACGAAATGAAACAAGATTCCATGGGGAACGACAGCATGAAGCACGATGAGATGACAGAAGGCAAGAAACAGAAAAAAAACCACAAGTCCAAGAAGACGAGCAAGAAGGACGCAATGGGCGAAGATGAGATGAAACACGGCGACAACATGAAGCAGAGCGACAGTATGCAGAAAGAGGAAATGCAGCACTGACCATAAATACCGCATTTAGTGCAACGCGACCGCAACATAACCCAAATCAAAACGAAACACGAGCCTCAGAACCCCAGAGTCTTTGACCACATTATTAACAAAGGAGAAGTGAAGTCATGCAGGTAACACGAGAAGAACACCAGAGACGCTCTGGTGCAAATATGTTCATCAATGGCGGAGTTGCAAAAAACAACCATAAAAACGGAGGGGAGAAGGTAAGGATGAGGAGATTTTCGAAATTCACAAACCCGGTATTGATCGCCGCAACGGCGGCGGCAATCATGTTCTTTTCGGCTGCGCCATTCGCGGCAGGGCAAGAACAGGGGGGACTCTTACTTCAAGGGAATGGTCCCGGGCCCGCAGCGAATGAGGTGGGACCCGGATGCAACATCATTCCGCCCTTGGCCTCGATAGGAACGAAAGTCAATATTAGACAGTTCCCGCCGGCCGACTCGCTCACGGATGCAGAACTAGCAGGGCCTGTCCAGTTGCTGAAATCAGGCAAGTTCGACATACCGATCGAAAAGCTGATTAAGGTGAATGTTCCCCCCGGTACCCCCAGAGGAACGATCACGCTGCCCCTGTTCAAGGGTGCGGTGAAAACTTCTTCTGGTCTCAAGCCCGCATGGTACATCATCCTCGATGCAGGCGACAAAGAAGAAGCGGAGCGCCTGGGCGTTAACTTCTCGAAAAAACTGCATAACGCTGGCGATGCCGCACGGCCCGCCACGCTTCGCGACGACGGGACGTTCCTCTTCGAATCCGGCCTTGTAGACTTCAGCCCAAACCGGCAGGTCCAAGCCGGCTCTCAGGAAAAACCGTTTCCCCCGAGCATCGCGAATCCGGGCTCGGTCGGCGATGCCGATTACAGCCCGCTGGTAAGAGCCAACGGCATTGTTTACGACGCGCCCGTCATCGCCGCTGCGGTGGACGATCCACAAATCAACTTCCCAAACGGAGACCCGGACTACGGTCTCGTACATGATCAGGTGATCTCCATTGATCCGGCGAATCGGACAGTTACGCTTTCCCTGATTAACGGCTATAGTTTTGGCAAGCCGGTCTTCTACATCTCGACTGAGTCAAGCGATCCCACTGTGTCTGCGATCGAGGGGAACACCTTCGCTCCACGTTTGCGCAAAATCGAGACCGGGGTGGACGACATCAAGCGTAGCGCCGTCGAGCGGATCTTCATCGCGACGAACGGGGCGACAGAAGGCGGCTGCCAAAATCCGCAGCGTCAGGGTCTGGGCGCCGCGCTTCTGGATGGGCATCGGCCGAACAATACGTTTGGTGGCATTCCCACGACTGCCACCGATTACAGCCCAGTCTGGGACGCCAACGTCTACGAGTGGACCGCTGACGCCATAAGCAAGGGGTATCGCGGTCTCCTGACCGAGGAGTTCCGCATTTTGAAAATGGCGAGAGACGGATACATCACCGGACCTAATGGTGCGCCGTACGGCAGTTTCGGCCCCGTAATCGTGTGCGGTGTCGCCGCTCGGCTTAACTGAACGAAACTGGCGAGGCCACTTTCACAGAAGCGGGGCGGTGCGGATTCCAACCGCTCGCTCCGCTTCCTTATTAATTAGTGCGCGCCACCGCCTTTGAGTGCGGCAGCCTGTGCGGATGCAGGAGGGAATGATCGTTGGCTAAAGGTGTGCTATGCGCGGAAGCGGCGGACGCCTGATTGATTCTGGGCCGGGAGTCGGTGAAAGGGCAGCGTTCTCCGAGTAGAGGAGACTCGGTGAGCTGTAGGCTTCCCTTGGCTTCTGTCCTCCGTTTCCGGCTTCGTGCGCGTTTAGGTCCACCATGGCCCACCGAGGTCTCCCCCCTCACAGACCCCACCGTGCAGATTTCCCGCAGCGGGTTCCTCAAGCAGTACTCCCCGTTCTCCAAGAG
>Ga0207684_10000897_pt1 | contig 33867 bp, 28 predicted proteins | sample KBSK5501metaG_FD_184342 | JGI IMG/M metagenome (GOLD analysis project Ga0207684, IMG submission 184342) | Corn, switchgrass and miscanthus rhizosphere microbial communities from Kellogg Biological Station, Michigan, USA - KBS K5-50-1 metaG... | ecosystem: Host-associated > Plants > Roots >... | reverse complement strand
TCCATAGCTTCAGTCGCTCGCGGGCGCTGGAGACCAGAGCCTCGGCTCCTGTTTTCGCGTCCAGCATCGGACTGCCGGCAAGTTGCGCCTGGGAGCGCAATGCCAACAGGTACTCCTCCTGAGTGGCCAAGAGATCCGGCGAGTACAGGGTTAAGAGCGGTTCGCCCTTGCGTACCGGCTTCCCGACCGCGTCCACAAAGACTTTTTTAATCCAACCAGCAACGCGGAGATTGACCTGCGTGAGTTTCCGCTCGTCGTGATTGATGGTGCCGACCGCGCGGATCTCTTGGCCTAACGGGGCATATCCCACTGACACGGTGCGCACCCCGATCAACTGTTGTTGGACAGCAGGCAGCACGACGGCCCCCGATGGCGCGGCCGGTGTAGCCATTCCAGGCATGTCCTTCATATCCAGAGCGGCTGATGTGCTGGCTTTTTCTTTCTTGGGGATACTTCTGTGCGCCAGCACGTATCCCCCCACCAGCCCAACGACGAGGCTGAGCACCACCAACGTCGTGAGGATTCCTTTGGGTCGTCTTTCACTTTTCATGGTTCATCCCTTTCGATCCTCTTTTACGTTAACTCCTTGCCGATCGCCCGCTCGAGTTCGGCCATCCGCTGCGCAAATGCTGTCAGCGCCCGGTAAAACTCAAGTTGGAAGTCCTTCAGCGCGCGCTCCGCATCAAGCAACGTCAGAAACTCAACTTTGCCGTTCTGGTAATTCAGACGCGCCGAGTCGAGTGTTTGTTGCGCCTGCGGGATGATTGTGGTTCGGTACATGACCATCAGTTTCTCCACCGCCTCAAGTTTTACGAGAAGATCCTTCACCTCAAACCCAACCTGGTTTTGCATGGCCTGATAGGACGCTTTGGCCGCTTCCAGATTGGCCTTCGCCTCCCGTACGCCGGCGTCATATTTCGGCTTGGTCCAGAATGAAAACGGTAGACTCATGACGACCGCACCGCCAAAGCCGTCCCGTTGCCCAAAGTTTTGGAAGCGCGACGCCATCACGTTGAAATCGGGGTAGTACTGTTTCTGTGCTAAGGCGATTGCCGTTTCGCTCCGAGCCGCGTCGGTGGTGAGGGCCTTGAGTTGTGGGCGATTTTGGATGGCAATTTCTCGCAGTTCAAGAAATGCGGGCTTGTCCACACGAGTGACAGGCTCGGCCGGCGTGCCCAACGGAGTTTCCGGAGAGCGATTCATTACCAGATTCACTTTGGCCTGCGCGCTGTCACGCTGCTGCTCAAGCACCGGCAATTCGTTTTGGAGTTTTGACAATTCGAGGCCGGCTTTGATGACGTCCACCTGCACGCCCTTGCCCGCACGGAACCGCGCGTTTGCTATCTGGAAAAAGTTTTTCAGCAGCTCGATCTGCTGATGGTGTATCTCGATCGCCTTGTATGCCAAGTACAGGTCGTAATAGGCCCCCTTCGCCTGCGCACCAATCTCTAGCTCTTTCTCGTGAACCAGGGCCTCGGCGATGTCCGCGTCCTTGAGAGCGAGCTGTTTTTTGAGCCCGCGCTTGCCGGGGAAGGGAAATCGTTGCGATAACCCAAAGATTGTACTGTCAGTTCTCGTGACGTCCAGATCTTGCGGCGTATTAAACAACTCAATCTTGGCTTCCGGATCATCGAATGCCCCTGCTTGAGTCGGACGCTCTTTCGCTGCCCTGTAGCGCTCCCGCGCGGCCTGAATCTCCGGGTGGTGAGCGCGGGCTTCGGCGAGAACATCGGACAGAAGGAGCCGATCTGCCGGGCTTTCGGCGACTGCAATCTGCGCGCTGACCAATGAGACCAGAACAAGACCAAAAAAATGGCCTGATACAAGACGAATAGACATGGCGATCCTCCGCAAAAAGAAGACCTAAAAACGAGTCGGAGAAAAGATTGACTAGGAAGAGATCAGAGGCGGAGAACAGAGGTCAGGGCAAGAGGGTCTTGGGCGAAAGGCGGCGGACCGCCTCGTGTGAAGAGATTCCGACAAGAAACCGGCCATTGGACAGGTGAAGAAAGGTCTACTGCCACAGCCTGAAACGCAACGACATCTCCCTGAAGCTGCAGCGAAGAGATTGACTGAACCGCGAGGCTCTTAAAGTCATCACAGTACTGTTGAGCTGACCGCTCCTGCGGCATCGAACAGTCACTATACTGATCAGCCTGTTCACCGTAGAGAGGCACCAAGCAGGCGTAGGCGTTAAACGACAGAAGAAGATAGATGAACACTAGCGCAGTCACTGTCAGACCTTTAGCGATCATAATGTAAGTATACACATAGTTACGTCGCCTGGCAACTAACAGGCTCATCGCGGGCCGATCCCTCGAAAGCGCATGCGGGGGAAGGTATCCACTGGGCGAGCAGGGACGGCTTGATCCAGCGCCGAGGCACGCTCGTAGAGCTTCACATATTCCTGGGCCGAATTCCGCCAGGAAAAGTCCTGGCGCATCCCCCGCAGCATGATCCTCTTCCACTCCTCTTTGTCGCGAAAGACCTGCAACGCCAGAAGAATCGTGGTAAAGAGGATTTCAGGATGAGGCGATTCGAAGACAAAACCGGTACCTTTTCCGTTTTTGGCGCCGGGCACATACGGCGCGACGGTATCGGCCAGGCCGCCGGTCTTTCGCACGATCGGCACTGTGCCGTAACAGAGGCTGTAGAGTTGGTTGAGGCCGCAGGGTTCGTACCGTGAGGGCATTAGGAACATATCGGCGCCCGCTTCGATCCGATGCGCCAAAGCCTCGTTGAAACCGAGGCGCACCGCAAACGTCTTAGGGAAGCTGTCTTGTAACGCGGTCAATCGTCCCTCTGAGGCCGGCTCGCCGCTGCCGAGCACGACCATCTGCACATCGAGCGCCAACAGATCGGGCAGGATGTCTAGAATCAGGTCAATCCCTTTCTGCGCGACGAGCCTTGAGACAAGGCCAATCAACGGCACACTGCGCACTGCTAATTTCAGTTCGCGTTGGAGTGCGGTCTTGCAGCGCTTCTTCCCGGCAAGATCTCTGACCGTGTAGCGCGACGGAAGATAGGGGTCGGTCGTCGGGCTCCATTGCTCGTAGTCGATCCCGTTGGTGATGCCGAACAGCCGCTCCTTGCGGGTCTGCAGCACACCTTCCAGGCCGTACCCGAACTGCGGCGTCTGAATCTCGCGGGCGTAGGTGGGACTTACGGTGTTGAGCAGATCCGCGTACACGATACCGCCTTTCAGGAGATTCACCTGCCCGAAGAACTCCAGCCGATCCGGGGTGTACTCCGACCACGGAAGGCCGGTCCTCACAAATTCCGTCGCTGGAAAGATGCCCTGATAGCCCATATTATGGATCGTAAACAAGGCGCGGCAGGAAGCCCACCGTGCGTCGTTCTGGTACAGGGTCTTGAGATATACGACGACAAGTGATGCCTGCCAGTCATGGGCGTGGAGCACGTCGGGCTTCCAGTTCAGGGTCTGACAGGCCTCGAGCGCAGCCCGAGCAAAGAAGGCGAAGCGCGCGAGATTATCGGGATAATCAGTTCCGGCTTCGCCATAGAGACCGGCCCGCGCGAAAAACGGATCATACCGAAGCAAGAGGAGTGAAACCCCGTTCAGCGTGCCGGTCTCGATTGTCACCTCGAGAGGCACCGGCGTGGCAGGCACGTGGATCGTCCGGATTTCGGTCAGGTCCTTGACCAGGTCGCCAAAGTCTTTATAGCGCGGCAGCACTAATTTGACATCGTGGCCGAGGCGGACGAGTTCCCGCGAGAGGGCTCCGACGACATCCGCAAGCCCTCCGGTCTTAGCTAGCGGAACCGCCTCGCTCGCTACCATCAAAACGTTCACGGGATATTACCCAGGCGACTTGATCTGAGTGTAGAATTTCTTGCCCCAACCGGTCAATTGGTCGGTCACAAAGCCCAAGGGGAGAAACGTTTGCCCATCGTCTCGTTTGACGGTATCCCCTCCCAGCGGCCCGCCTTGCAGCAAGCCTTTATCTTTGGTCGCGAAAAACACGACGAGGATGGTCTGGCCTTTGAAATTCACCCATTCCATCGAGTCTGGCTGCCCGAATGCCTGCACCACGTCGGGCAACGACATGCCTATTTTCAGCGCGGTTCGATCAATCTCCGCCCACGTCGGAGGCACGAGTAAACAGACCCCAAGGGCGAGGAGAAGGATTATCTTGAATAGGTCATACTGCACAGGAGTCTTCCCCCTCACTTCGTGTCCTGCCAGCTGCGGATGCGTCGGGTCTGAAGCACGCCATCGATCCGCTCGACCGCCTTGAGCACCCGATCGAGATGGGCGGTGTTTTGAATCTCGACGATAAAGTCTAGCAGCGCCTTTCGGTCCTCACGGGTGGTAATCTCGGCGCGGCTGATATTGGCGTCCGCGTTCGTGATTGCCGCCGAGACGTTTGCCAGCATGCCGGGCTTGTCGACGGTCAACGTTGAGATTTTCACCGGTACGGTGGAACGATGAGCGGTATCCCAATCCACCTCGACCAAGCGCGCCTTGTCATAGTCCAGGGCATCCAGATTCGGACAGTCGGCAGTGTGGATCGTTAACCCTCGGCCGCGAGTGATATAGCCGATGATGCGATCGCCAGGCACCGGCGAGCAGCATTTTGACAGATGCATCATCAGATCAGTCGCGCCCCTGACTTTGACGCCCTTCTCCTCCCCCGCCGCCCGCTTCGCGGCCGCCTTGTCCGCGACTTCAGGGGTCGCCCTTGCGGCCGATGGCTCCATGCCTTCAGGCAAAAGCCGGCTGGCGATATGCATCGCCGACACGCGGCCGTAGCCGATTGCCGTCAACAGATCGTCGGGAGCGGCCAGCCCGGATTCGTGCGCGAGCTCCTGAAGGCGGCCGTTCTTGAGAAACGCTCCCAGGGCGAGGTTATGCCGGCGCAGTTCCTTCTCCAGGAGCCGCTTGCCGAGCTCCAGGCTGCGCTTCGCCTCTTCGATCCGGAGCCAATGCTTGATCTTGGTCTTCGCCCGGGGCATCTTGACGAACTTCAGCCAGTCCTTGTGGGGCACTTGGCCCGGCGAGGTCATAATCTCGACCGTGTCGCCGTTTCTCAGTTGATACTTCAGGGGCGCCATCTTGCCGTTGACTTTTGCGCCGCTGCAATGATCGCCGATCTCGGTATGAATCGCGTACGCGAAGTCGATGGGGGTGGCGCCTTTCACCAGTTCCTTCACAGCGCCTTTCGGCGTGAACACGTAGACCACGTCGGAATAGAGATTCAGCTTGACCGACTCCATGAACTGACGGTTGTCGGTCAGATCCTGCTCCGACTCGAGGAGCTGGCGCAGCCAGGTGAACACCAGTTTGTCGCGCTCGTCGATCTCGCCGCGTTCCTTATAGGTCCAGTGCGCGGCGATGCCTTCCTCGGCCACTCGATGCATGTCGCGGGTACGGATCTGAAACTCCACGTGCTCGCCCTTGGGACCGGCGACGGTCGTGTGCAGCGATTGATAGTGGTTGGACTTCGGCACGCCGATGTAATCCTTGAACCGGCCGGGGACCGGCCGCCACAAAGAATGAATCAACCCCATGATGGCGTAGCAATTCATCTGTGTATCGGTGATGACCCGGACGGCCGTGAGATCGTAGATCTCCTCGAAGGAGATTTCCTGCGCTTCCATCTTCTGATAGACGGAATAGAGATGTTTAGGGCGGCCCGCCACTTCGCCGGCCAGTCCATGCTCGGCGAGCTTCGCCTTGACGATGCCGGTCACTTCCCGGATGTACTCCTCGCGCTCCTCGAGGCGCTTCGCCACGCGGTCCGCGAGCGCGGCGTACGCATCCGGCTTGAGGGTCTTGAAACAGAGGTCTTCGAGTTCTGAGCGCATCCACCCGATCCCCAGCCGGTTCGCCAAGGGCGCGTAGATTTCGATTGTTTCCTGGGCGATCTTTTTTTGTTGCGTGAGATCGAGATGCTCGATCGTGCGCATGTTGTGGAGGCGGTCAGCAAGCTTGATCAGGATCACCCGGATGTCATCGGCCATGGAGATCAGCATCTTGCGGAAGTTCTCGGCCTGCGTCTCCTCATAGCTTTTGAAATGGATCTTCCCGATCTTCGTGACGCCTTCCACCAACCGCGCAATATCCTTACCGAATTCTTCTTCGATCTGGGCCCGCGTCCGGATCGTGTCCTCAATGGTGTCATGCATGAGACCCGCGACAATCGCCGGCACATCCAACCGGAGGGCCGTGAGAATTTCGGCCACGGCAAGGGGATGCGCCAGGTACGGCTCCCCGGAGCGGCGGAGCTGTCCCTCATGCGCCTGCGCCGAGAAGTCGTACGCCCGGCGAATCAGTTCCACCTGGGCCTCGGGGTTATAACGCCGGACCTTCTCGATCAGCTCCTCAATGCCGATGGCCGTGGTCAGCACGCGGCGACCTCCTCAACGAGACTCGCCCGCAAATCCTTGAGCCGAAGCTGCACGCCTTCCGTGCCATTCCAGGTATTGATTTCCAGGCTGCACGCAAGATCGACAGGGCCGGCCAGGGGTAATTCACGGAACGCGCCCATGCCGTAACCAAAGGCGGTCAACGCCGGCCCCCGGGCGCCGCGTAGCATCAGTTTCAAATGGTTGTTCCCTACCATCCGAACCGAGCTGATACGGAGCCGGCGAAGCAGGAACATCGGCTCAGGATTGCCCATGCCGAACGGCCCCAGCCGATCCACCTCGCGGACCACTGCGGGGAGCATGCCAATGGGTTCAACTTCGGCGTCACACACCAATGTGCGGCCCGCTGCACGGCGCAGCGGCTCCGCTAGAACCTCCGCGAGTTTGGCCCGAAAGCGGGGAATAGCTTCTTCCCGAATGGTGAGGCCTGCCGCCGCGGCATGTCCCCCGAAGCCTTCCAGATCCTCGCGACACTGCCCGATCCCATCACAGATATTCACGCCGGGGATGCTGCGCGCAGAACCCCGGCCTTTCCCCTGCTCGTTCACCGCGATCAATACCGCCGGACGGTGAAAGCGCTCAACCAGCCGGCTTGCGACAATGCCGACGACGCCCGGATGCCAGGAACGGGAGGCCAGCACGATAGGCTCGACCGTGCCGGTCGTGGCGTCCGGGGCGGATGCGAGCGCGTCGATCGCTTCAGCGGTGACCTGTTCTTCAACCTGTTGCCGCTCGCGATTGAGTCGATCCAGCACCACGGCCAGAGCACGCGCCTCATCTTCATTCTCGGTCAACAACAACTTCACCGCATCGGCGGCATCTCCCAGCCGGCCGGCCGCATTAATGCGCGGCGCCAGTTTGAAGCCGATGTCTGCGACGCCGCACGACCCGTCAATACCGGCCACGGCCTTCAGCGCCCGCAGACCGAGGCGATCTCCATTGGAAAGCCGACGCAGGCCCTCTCGGATCATCCATCGATTCTCGGCGTGCAAGGGTGCGAGATCTGCGATCGTTGCCAACGCGACCAGGTCCAGATAGTCGTCGAGAAGTTCGATGCTCTGACCGTATTTCATGGCATAGGCGGTCGCGACCTTAAACGCGACGCCCGCTGAACACAGCCCCTGGGAGGGATAGCCCGAATCGGACCGGCAGGGATTCAAGATAGCGAAGGCCGGGGGAAGGGTCTTTTCGGGCAGATGGTGATCCGTGACAATGACATCAAGCCCGAGTGATTGAGCGAGCGCAAGCTCACTGAAGGAGGTGGTGCCGCAGTCAACCGTCATTAGAAGCGAGACCCCGGAAGCGGCGATGCGCCGTACTGCCTCGGCGTTCAGCCCGTAACCTTCTTTAATGCGGTGCGGAATATAGTACTCGGGCGCGCAGCCCAGCCCACTCAAAAACCTGACATAGAGAGCCGTTGCGGCCGTCCCATCCACATCGTAATCGCCATAGATCAGGATGCGCTCATGCTCAACAACGGCACGATGGATGCGATCCACCGACGCCTCCATGCCGGTCAACAAAAATGGATCCGACTGGATACTTCCCTCACCGATGAGAACGGCCCGAGCCTCATCGCACGACAGCGCGCCGCGTGCAACAAGAACAGCCGCCGTGATGGGATGCAGTCCAAGCCCGTCAGCCACCGCACGGCAAGCCAGAGGATCCGAAGGCCGCATGATCCATTCTTTGAACGATGGAAACAGCATCCGTTCTCCCCATGTCCTAGGCAGAAAAACCGCGCCAGCATGCCCTGCGGGTGGATTTGATCATAGTCTACGCCCAGAGGGTTGTCAAACAACAGTCGGCGAAGGCGTACGTAAGATTAACTAATTGCGGACCGCGAACAGGAGGCGGCGGACGTAGGCTCAGGAGGCGGCTTTCGCCTGGGTCACGCTAAAACGGAGTACCCCGATAGGGTCCATATCGTAGTCGCCCGTCCCGGTAAATATCTCGACCTTATATTGGCCGATCGGCCAACCGGAGGCCGGTCGGCTGATCGAGACGTAGCCGGACTCGTCTTCGGTCATGAGAATCATCGAGTCGGTGCCGAGGATGAAATTTGCGGGAACCCCTTCACCCTGCTCGACCAACCAACGTCCTGAGACCCGAAATTCACTATCATGCTGGTGCAAGTGAAAGACGACGAAGATCTCGGGAACGTCATCGGTAAATGTCGAACTGGGCTTGACCGGCACGATGTCGAAGCTGCGGAATGAGCTCATGACCATTTCCTGGCCATGAGCGGTCACGATTGAAGAGAATAGGCCTCCGGGGGCCTTTTGAAAAGCGCTGTTGTCATGCGTGGAGGGGGAGCGGGACGCCATATCCGCATAGCACGGAAAAGCCAGGATGGAGATCACCATGGAAAGCGCAAACGCTATCTTCACTGCCCGCCCTTCTGGACATAGTTCTTGATAAACTCCTCGGCATTTTCCTCCAAGACCTCGTCGATTTCGTCGACCAGCTTATCCATTTCTTCCTTGAGCTTTTTGCCGCCCTCGACGACTTTCGGATTGGCCTTGGCGTCCTCCTTGGCTTGAGGGCTACTGCGTTTCGCCTCGGTTTTCTTCTCCTGCTTGTCCATGGCACTTCCTCCAATGCCCGCAAGCCGCCGGGGCTTCAGCAGGCTCTGACAAGTCTCAGCTTACCTCACGAGATAACGGAGGTCAAGAATACCTAGGAGCAGGTAGTCACCCCTACATTAGATGATCAGCGAGACGATAAGAAGTGCGACGATATTGATCACCTTGATCATCGGATTGATCGCGGGGCCGGCCGTGTCTTTATAGGGGTCGCCCACTGTATCGCCGGTGACCGCCGCTTTGTGCGTTTCGGTCCCTTTTTTACCCTGCTCTTCGATGAACTTCTTGGCGTTGTCCCAGGCGCCACCGCCGCTGGTCATGGAGATCGCCACGAATAATCCGGTGACGATCGTGCCCACAAGAACGCCGCCCAGCGTCTTCGGACCAAGCATCGGAGTAAACCCGATTATGAGGGGAGCGAGAACCGGTATCGCCGCGGGTATCATCATCTTCTGGATCGCGGCCTTGGTCACGATGTCCACGCAAGTGCCGTACTCAGGTTTCCCGGTTCCTTCCATGATGCCTTTGATCTCCCGGAACTGACGCCGCACTTCGTTCACTACTTCCCCAGCGGCCTGCCCCACCGCCTTCATGCAGAGCGACGCGAACAAAAATGGCAGCATGCCGCCTAACAACAGCCCGACAATTACCTTCGGGTCGGACAGGTCAAAACCACTTCCGACCTTCTCCCCGCCGACCGCCCGGGCGTACTCAGCGAACAGGACCACCGCCGCGAGTCCCGCGGATCCGATCGCATAGCCTTTGGTGACCGCCTTGGTCGTATTGCCCACGGCATCCAGGGGATCCGTGATGCCGCGAACTTCCTTTCCAAGATGCGCCATCTCCGCAATGCCCCCGGCATTGTCGGTAATCGGACCGAAGGCATCGATGGCCACGACAATCCCTGCCATTGAAAGCATGGAGACCGCGGCAACGGCCACGCCGTACAGCCCGGCCTGAGCCATCCCGCCCGCGACGTAGAAACTTGCGAGAATGGCCGCGGCGATGACGATGACGGGCCACGCTGTCGCCTGCATGCCCACCGCCAGGCCCGCGATGATATTGGTCGCATGTCCCGTCTCGCTGGCTTTCGCGATCTCTTGGACGGGACGAAAGCTTTTGGACGTGTAGTAATCGGTGATGAAGACCAGCGCGAGCGTGACCGCAAGGCCGATCAAGGCCGCGATATAGTAGGCGCTTCCGCTGACGCCGCCGATTCCGTCCATCAGCCACATGGTAGCAGGATAAAAGGCCACGGCGGCCACCCCGCCCGCACAGAACAATCCTTTGTACAACGCTCCCATGATGCTCCCGCTCGGGCCGACTCGAACGAACCAGATACCGATGATGGTCGCGAGGATGGTGATGCCGCCCAACAGCAAAGGGTACAGCAGCGGCTCCGGGATGCCCTTAAACAGCGTGAAACCCAGCACCATGGCCGCTACCGTCGTGACCGCATAGGTTTCAAAGAGATCCGCCGCCATGCCCGCACAGTCGCCGACGTTGTCGCCGACGTTGTCCGCGATGACCGCGGGATTTCTGGGATCATCCTCCGGAATCCCGGCCTCTACTTTCCCCACCAGATCGGCCCCGACGTCCGCTGCTTTCGTAAAGATGCCGCCGCCGACGCGGGCGAAGACCGAAATCAGGCTGCCACCGAATCCCAAAGACAATAGAGCATGTATCGCTTTTTCGGTGCCGACGACATTCGAGGCGACATAATAGAAGACGGCGACCGCGAATAACCCGAGACCGATGAGCAGAAGTCCCGTCACCGCTCCGCCCTTAAATGCCACCTGCAACGCGGCGTTCAGACCTCCATGGGCCGCCTGGGCCGTGCGCACATTCGCGCGGACAGCGACGACCATGCCGACATAGCCCGCAGTTGCGGAGGCCACCGCTCCGATGAGGAACCCAATCGCCGGGACGAACCCGAACTTATCTGACCAGAGGCCGGCGGCCCATAGGATCACGAATAGGGCGACGGCCACATACGCGACGGTCCGGTATTGCCGGTTCAGATAGGCCTTCGCGCCCTCCTGAATCGCTTTTGCGATTGTTTTCATTTTGTCCGTGCCTTCATCGAGCTTCATGATCCAGCGAATCAGATACGCGCCGTACGCAATGCCGATCAGAGCAGTGATGACGGCAAACAACACGATTCCCGCGGAAGAATTCATGCAGATAGTCTCCTTTGAATGCGGTCAGAATCGAATTTTCGTAGACTCGATTGCCTGTCGCGACACGTTACACACCGGCCTTTAAAAACTCGACCCGACCCTGCCTGAGCTGAAATGGCCGCTCATTCTATATGGGCAGGCTCTTCTGTTCAAGCATTTAACGGGAGAAGCAGAGGAGCACGCGCTCCCGTCAAGAAGATTCCTTATAATGATTTTGGGAGGACAAAGCGCATCGACAGGCTGCGACTGACGCGGTGAATCGCGCTTGCGACTTGCCGCAGTGCCAGCGACCTGCTATAGTGAGAACTGTTGAGGGTGTCGAGAATGCCGGTCGAGCCACAGTACATTGTCATCGATCAGAAGTCCTTTACCAAGGAAGACTTGGTGCTGGACAATCACGTGTACAGAAACTGTCAGCTAGAGCACTGCCGGCTGTATTACAGCGGCGGCCCTTTCGAGCTGATCGATACCCACATTACCAATTCCGAGCTCGTCCTGAATCAGCCGGCGAAGAACATTTATGCCGCCATTCAGATCTTCCGCACGAAGTCACCCAGCTCCACGATCGTCTTCGAGTAAGCCCAATTACCGTCCCTTGCCTTCAACGGGCGAGGGCAAGAAACTCACGGACAGGGCAGCTTTTTCAGCTTCCCCTCCGCCACGCGTGTATTGCCGCAGCGCTTAGTGATTTCGGATGTCTTAAAGATCGGGTCGGAGTACTTGGTCGGCGAAAAAAACGCCACCCGTTTGGCAAAGCCCTCCGGCCAGCGGTCGCCCGGCGTGGCGTAATGCAGGGAGATCTCGACGTCGAAGGACGGCGTGTTCGAGGGCGTCGGAAAGGTGAACTTCTCGATTCGTGTCTCCTCTGTCTTCAAGGTAGTATCTTCCAAGAGCTTCACGGCCTCGTGATCTAAGACGGTCTTGTTGCCTTTCGAGTCCGCGAAGGTCCTTCCGTAGATCCGCTTCTCGCGGAACGCCTCCGTCAAGTTGCGGCCTTTAATAACGACTTGTAAATAGATCTGGTTCCAGATGGGATGCGTCGTCGGAATGTTATGAGGGACCAGGTTCTTCACCTTCACGGTGAGCTTCGTCTGATCCCCCTGGGTTTCTGTATCATAGTCAAGGTCGAAGGCTTGCCGGCGCAGAGCCGGAGACTTTCCATTGAACTCATGGCCTGCGATGTCTCGTTTCTTTTCCTCATTCGCCGACTCGCCGAAACCCTGCGGCATGTGGCAGGACTGGCAGGTTTTCCCTTCCTTCGCGGCTTTACTCCCTTTCCAGTTCCCTACGGCTTCCGCTTCTGGAACGGCGACGGGCGCGATTGTATGGCAGGCGAGACAGAGATCCGACTTCTTGTAGAGCTCCAGGAACTGCGTATCGTGCGCCTTGCTCTCCAGAGGATCCTTGTAGCCACCGAAGACCGTTCGACCGGGCTCGAGTTTGATCGGGGCGTGGCCCTTGACGTTGGGTTCCACGCTCTTAATCAGATGGCATTGAATGCAGCCGACACCTTCGAAGGTCGGGTCGCCGGTGATGATCTGTTTTACCATCGTGTCGGCCAGATCGGGAAACACGACGGCTTGCGGGGCATGGCAGTTCAGGCAGTACGCTTTGTCCTTGCCATGGGTGGCATAGTCCTCGAGCATGGCCCGAAACGTCGGCGTCACGATCGCGCGCGCCACAATGGACTCCTCATATTCCTCAAAAGCGCGGATATGACATTTCTTGCATTTCGATGAGGAGGGAAAGACCTTTTCCGGCGTGGGGGCGGTTTCGTCTTTGGCGAATGACCCTTGAAACCATCCTACCCCGGCGACCATGGCGAGGACAACGAGGCCGATGAACACTGACTTAATCTGTCGAAGGCTCAATCCCATTGCTTCTCCTAGCGCACGTGCTCCCGCTCACGGGGGCCATCCACATGGCGGGGCGGCAAATCCACGCCGGGCTAAAGAGGCTTTGTCCTGAACGTCAGAATGCGCGGCTCTGCGTAATTCGCAAGCAGGCGAGTGGCCTTTTCCCGGTCGGCATCCGACGGAAGAGTTTTGAGATAACCCTCCAAGAGGCCGGGTTCAGGTCGGGGGATCAAACTGTAGGTCAACAGCACATCGAGCAACATCCCTTCACCCTCCTCATTAAGGGTCAGCGCGAAAGGCACATGCTTTGTCGTGCCGCCTTTCACCAGAATATCGCCCAACGGCTGCTCCAACAGATTCGCGTAAGAATTCCCGAAGCTCTTCTGCGTCGTCCCCAGGAGGCGGCCGTTTTTATCTTTTACCGTGACCGTGAGGTAGAACTGCTTCAAGACCGGGTCTCCATCCGGAAAGTTATGGGGGACGGCGCCGTTCATAACCGAGATTTCACCCTCCACCTTGGTCCCACTCCGATCAGCCTTGATTTCCAATCGCGGCATCCATTCGGCCTGAAGATTGCGGTTTTTCAGCATCAAACCCGGAATGACGATGCCACGGAAATAGTGCCGCCCGATTTCCCTGGTCAACGCGCCTCGTTTCGAAGTCGAGCTCCCGGTGGTCTGCTCCATGTGGCAGGACTGACAGACGGTGCCCTCCAGGATTTCACTGTCGATGGTCGGGCTGCGAATATCCCGGGTCTTCTCAAAATGACACGCCGTGCAATAATTTGCCCCTTTGTACAACGGTGACGCAAAGGAGTTGTGGACCATGTTGTCTTCGGGGTCCTTGAATGGGCCGAACATGGTCTTATCCGCGTTGATCTGGAATGAGGGGACCTTCTTTGTATCCTCCGCCAACTTCTCGATCATGTGGCAGGAGGCACAACTGATTCCCTCGACCGTCACCTTCCCGGCCAGCACCTGCTCGATAATTCGATCGGTGTGTTGCGGGAAGACTGTCACGGCGGGAGCATGGCAGGAGAGGCACTGCTGTCGTTTCTCAGCGCTCGGCTTGGTCTGCAGCCAAACGCCCATCACCGTCCTGAAGATCGGCGAAGGAAGCGCCGTGCCATGGAGCAGAGCCGCGTCGACCCGCCCCATCAGCTTGAGGTCCATCGTCATTTCCCGCAAGCCAGCCATTTCTTCGTAATGGCGGTCGTGGCACTGACGGCAGACCTCGGATCGAAGGAAGATTTTCTCGATCTCGTCGACCCACGGCTCTTTCGAGGATTTTTTGTCTTGCCCGGCTCCCTCCTGAAAGAGGGCCGTCCCGGTCCATGCAATGACGAATACGAGCAGGCCCGCTACCAGCGCCCCGCGATTCACGTGGGTTCTCCGAGCCGGACGGTCACGGTCATGAATCAGTCCGTCTCCTTCGGGACGAAATGGAAGTTCATCTGGCCGCCCTGTCCCTGATTTTCGGGATTCGTCGGTTCCCACGTCCCCACCGTAAAGTTTCCTTTCTCCAAGGCCTCCGGCAACAGGCGCCCGAGATCGTCAAGATTGTGTACGGGGACCTTGTTGATCTCCGTGATTACCGCGCCCACTTTAATGCCGGCCTTCTCCGCCAAGCTGTCCCCGATGATGTCCATCACCGCCACGCCTTCCGCGGCCCGGAGATTGAGCTCCTTGCGGATGTCCTCGGTGACGGGTAGTACGATCACGCCCAACCGTTTTTCGGCCATATCGATGACGGCTTGGTTGCGTTCCTTTTCAGCCAGCTTGTCGGGCGGCAATGCCGTGGTTTTAGCGCTAGTAGAAGGATTTGCGGTTCCGACAGTAGGAGTGCCGGTCAACACGGCCAAGAGACTCACAATGAGTACAACGATTCGGAGCATTGCTAGGCTTTTCCGGGTTCAGTGGTGATCGGATCTAAGATGAGCTGCAGCCAGGGCGCAATCGCTTTCTGGCCGTTGCGCTCCTTGTTCTCGCCGTTCCAGACCGCAAACGCAACGGTCTGCACCCGCCCCGGACCGAAGATCGCATCATTGTCCGGATCACGTGTTTCGAGCGCGCGCTTGAAGACGACCTTCCAGCGGCCTTGCTCCCAGATCGCATTGCCCTGTACCGTGCCCTGCCCACGCTTGCTCGTGAGCGTGCTGAAGCCTCCGCCCAATAGATCCTCGACGGACGAAGCCCGTCGCGGAATCACCTCGAAGCGCCGTACTTCGCTTTCACCGCCCGCCTTTCGCTCCGTCTCCTTCGCCTTGCGGCGCTCAATATCGGTCTGCCAGTCCGCCTTCCAGTGCCAGATGTTCAGGTAATGGTCGAGTTGCCCCATGCAAAAAAAAGCCGGGGCATCACCAAGGGGGAATGCCATCGCCGCGCCGTCTCGGAATGTGCCGGGAGTCAGGCGATCATTCTTCGTCGGGTCTTGCCACTCCAGAAGAAAAACAATTTCCTTCCCGTTATGCAGCGATCGCACGGTGAGCGCTTTAACCGTCGGGTCAGGGAGGGTCGGCCGGGTGATAACCTGACCGCTAAGAGGAAGCACAATGGGAGTAGCTTTTTCCCACAGCGGAGATTTGGGCTCGAAGGGGAGCTCGCCGGGGAGGTATTGCGAGCGGATAAAGAGCCCCTGAGAGCTCACCACCGGCACGCCGAGGCCATAGAGGCCAAGGACCACAATAACCGCGGCGACCCAAATCTTCCACCCCATGATCCTATCCTCGTGCGCCTGCTACGCGAGGCTTCCGCTAATACAATTTCAACCGGCGAATCTTGTTCTCGCCGCGCTCGCAAATAAAAAGAAACCCGTTGGCATCCAAGGCGAGGCCGGCCGGAGAATTCACCACCGCGTCCACCGCGACACGGCCATCACCATGCTTGATCATTTCCTTGTCCACGGCCTTCACGAACTTCGCCATGCCGCAGCCGCCCATCGCGCCGGAGTCCTTATACCCACTCTCGCCGTTCCCCGCGATGGTTGTGATCGTGCCCGTTCCAGCTTCAACGCGCCGCACACGGTGGTTCATCGCATCGGAAATGTACATATGCCCGTGCGGATCGAACAGGACCGCCTCAGGCGCATTCAGCATCGCCTGCGTTGCCGACTTACCGTCCCCATCGTATCCATAGAAACAGACACCTGCCGCCGTCGTCACAATCCCCGTGTTCCTGTCGATCTTCCGGATACGGTTGCTGCCCTTGTCGGCGATGTAGACATCGTCATTGCCATCCACCGCAATACCGGTCGGGTCATGAAAACGAACGTCCGGTCCCGGTTTGCCGTCGTCATAGAATACGCTCATGTCCATGCCGTCCATGTCGCACGGCGGGTGCAACCACCCATGATCGTCGCTGAAATCGATGCCGATGGCATCTCCGGAGAGCACGACCAGATTCTTGGCAATGAGCGGGCTGTCGCGGACATCATCTTCATGCGACCACGTGCCCGCAATAGTGGTGAGCTCTTTGGTTCGCGGATCGTACATCCGAATGCGATGCGCCTGAGCATCAACGATAAACAGGCGGTCCTGCGAATCAAATGCAATCGCGCTCGGATAGGTGAGATTGACTGCGAGTGCCGGCCCATCGCCGGCGAATCCGAATCCGCCGGTCCCCACAATCGTATCGATGACCCCGGTCTTCATCTCGATCTTGCGGATGCGATTGCTTCCAGAGTCACAGATATACAAATCACCCTGGGAATCAAACGCCACATCAAGCGGCAGGTATAGTCCCGCTTCGGCTGCCGCACCGCCGTCCCCGCTGTAACAGGTCTCCCCGATCCCGGCGACGTGGTTAATGATGCTGGTGGCCAATTCGACGCGACGGATCCGGTCGCTCCCGGATTCCGCGAAATACAGAAACTGGCCGGCGGGATCGATGGCAAGCCCGATGGGAAGCGGAAGGCCGGCCTTCGTGGCGATCTTGCCGTCCCCGGTGCTTCGCGATTTGCCGTTGCCGGCGAACGTTTCGATGATTCCAATTGACGTTACAATTGTGTCTTCCATTCCATCACCATGCGCCCTGTGGCTTTGTACTCAGGTCCTGGGGGTTCCCGAAGCAATTGGCCCAGGAGGAGGCTGCGCTGAGACGCCCGGCGATGGTCCGGGCGGAGGGCCGGAGGGAACCGCCTCTGATGGAGCCTGAGCCTCTTGCTTGGACGCTTCTAACTCGATGGCGTCCGCTTCGTGGACGGATTTTTTGAATCCCTTGATGGCTTTGCCTAACCCTTCGCCAAGTTGGGGTAACTTTCCCGCCCCGAAGATAATCAGCACAATGAACAAAATCAGGACCAGTTCCGTGATGCCCATACTCCCAAACATAGCGCGCTCCTTTTAAATAGCTTGGTTACTTCTCCTTGGATTCCGCCGGCCGTCGCGACGCAAACCGCCCCTTGAGCCGCTCCCGCGTTTGATCCGCTTCCGTAAAGCGCTTGGTCTTTTCGTAGGTGCTGATCAAGTTATAGTAGGCGAGCGGCTCGTCCGGATTGTTCTGTACGGCCGCCTCCAGGACGATTATCGCCTCGTCCGGCCTTCTCATGTTCATATGGATTTCCATCAGGGCAAAGGCGGCTTCGAGATTATGCGGGTCGAGCTCGAGCACGCGGCGATACGCCGCGATCGCGGCGTCAATCGTATGCAGATCCGAAACGTTCCGCAACTCGAGCTTCGCATACACTTTGGCCAGCTGAAACCAGGCGATCGGATCATCGGGGGTGACATCCACGAGCCGCTCATAGAGGTCTTTGGCCTCCATATTGTCATCCCGATCAAAGTGCGCCCGGCCGAGATTGAAGAGGGCTAACACATCCCGCGGGTTGATCGACAGCGCCCTGCGAAACTGTTGCATTGCCTCGTCGAGTTTGCTCTGCGTCGCCAGGATTGTCCCGAGGTTGGCGTAATACATTGCGAGGGACTCGGCCATCTGGGCCCGCAAGCCCTCCGCGATTTCGATCGCTTTCAAGACATTGGTGTAGGCTTCGTCCAACATGCCCTTGGCGAAATAGACTTCGCCCAACCGGCATTGGGCCTGGAAGTCTTCCGGGTCGGCCTCAAGAAGTTTCTTGATTTCGACGATCTCGTCATCCAGACTCAGCGGCGCCTCGGCGCTCTGTTCCGGCGTCTCATCGGAGACCTTCGTTTCGATGTCGGGTTGTATTTCTGGTATGTCCTTATCCATCCGTAGTTCTTCCTTGCGTAAACGACTTTGAATTACGAAGTCCCCGAGGGCTCGACGACGGGACGGTCAGGAAGCCTCACAGGCAAGCCCCGGCCGGCTCCCTCGCGCGCATCGACCCGTCCGTCATTGGCGATCAACAGCAACCCCAGTACGACAAATAGCGTTTGATGGGATAGTTGCAGGGCATAGCCTGCAATGAACATGAATGCAAGCCCGTAGCCTGCCCGACGCCCCATGGAAACCTGCTTGACAACAGCGAAGGCCCAAAACAGTAAGCCGGCCATGTAAAGCGCGAAGGGCAAATAGAAGGAGTACCCCATGCCCATTTGGAAGATCCACCCGATGCTTCGGCCGGCTTTACGAAGACTGAGCGCCGCGGCAGGATCGAAGACCTCGAGTACCCCGTCCATCGCCAGCAAGCCGATAAACAGGAAAGCCCATGTGGCCGCATAGAAGATCGTGCGCCTGCGCTGGCGACGATTTTTGGTGCGCAATGAAAAGCCGCTGTATACCGCGAACACGAGCGCGGTTGAGAGCACCATGAGGGCTTCTCCGTACCGATGGATGTCAAGCACGAGCGGCGGAGAATACGTGAGCCCTAACCAGCCATAGGTACTCGTGGTGATCTGATAGTACAGCCAACTGGAAACTCCAAGTCCGTAACACGCAATCATGGCACGCGCCTTGAGCGACGGATTCTGAATCCAATATTGCATGACGATCGCCAAGACTACGAGCAGGGTGACGACGCTGTAGGCAATCGACCCAAGCATGACCGGCGTAAAAATCAGGAACGTCAACGTCAGCGCCAGGAGCAGGGACACGAGCGGCAGGACGACTTGGTCTAGCGGCCTCGCCTTGCTGCTCCCCTGGGTCTTGGAAAACAGGAGGGTAAAGAGCGCCACGAAGAGCAGAAGGGCCGAGAAATTCAGAAGCGCGAAGCCGAGCTTTGCAGAGCCGCGCAGAAAATAATCGACTACGGCATACTCTTGAGCGACCTTGGAGAGGTGCATGCCGAGGCGCGAGATCAAGCGATACAAAACAAGCTCGCTGAGACCGGCGATCAACAGCGCTTTCAGCGTATATTCGAGGAGCAGGGCTCCCGCCGCGGGCCCAACGCGTGTCGCCTCTGCGCGTGCCACCTCAGCCATCATTTCAGCCGGCCGCGACCGGCTGGGTTTTTGCCCGCGCGATATAGAGAAGCCCGTCGGCCATGGAGTAATTGAACGGCAGTTCCTCAACCACCTCGCTGATCTTCTCGTAGACATGCTGGTAGACCCGCTCCGCCTGGTCAGGAGTCATGCCTTCCAGAACCTCGTAGAAATAGCCCAGACTCAGGTCCTCGGACGCCGGCCGCATAATGCGCCGAATCCCATAGCTGCCAGGGTCGCTCATGATCGGCGCTTCTTTTTCCAAATCAAAGAGGCACGGCTGGCACGAGAACCCGTATGATGCATGCAAGCGTTGGTATTCGACGATGAAATTCACGGTCTCCAGCGCTTCCGGTTCGGTTTCAGTCGGGAAGCCGATCAGAATGTAACAATGCACGGCGATGTCCAGATCGAGGCAGTCCTCCACGATTCGTCGGACGTGTTCCTGTTTGATGCCTTTCTTCATGAAGTCCATCACTCGCTGGTTATAGGACTCCAAGCCAAATACGATCTTCAGACAGCCGGCCTCACGCATGGACTTGAGCAACTCCCGGGACAGGTTCTTCTCGAACCGCATCTCGCAGGTCCATTGCGCGTTCACCTTGGCATCGATCAACTGGGCGCAGAGGCGTTTCGTCGGCGACAGCGCAAAGCACTCATCGGTGAAGAAAAAGAACGGCGTCTGGTAGCGGTCCATCAACTGCTTGAGATCCTCCACTACCTTTTCAGGCTGCCGCTGCCGAAAGTTCTGATGGTCGAGCGTCAACGCGCAAAATGCGCAATCTTTATAGTAACAGCCGCGAGAGAACTGAATCGGCAGGACCGATTGCGGCGCGAAGTATTGGCGGAACGGCATTCCATCAAAGTTCGGCGCCGCGAGGGCATTAATGTTTTCGGAATAGAACGGCTGATTAACAACGATCTTACCGTTCTGGCGGTAGATCAGGTTCGGGACCTTGCTGAAATCGCGTTTCCCCTCGAGCTGATGCACCATTTCCAAGAGGGCGGTCTCCCCTTCGAAGACCACGAAATCATCCGCGAACTGGAACATCGGCTCGGCCCGTCGAAGATTGTCGACCAGCCGGGTGAAGATGCTGCCACCAATGGTCAAATGCACATCGGGATTGGCCTGCTTGATCAGGCGGCATAACGTGAGCCCCGGCAGGATCTGCGAGGTGGCAGTAATGGACACGCCCACAAGCTCAGGAGACTGGGAGAGAATATCCGGAACCAATCGGTTCCGGAACAGCTCGAGATAGGGATTCTCCTCCTCGTCCTGGACGGCTTTGAGGATTTCCTTGGAGGAATAGATCGAATACCGCCACTGGTTGTCGACCACCGAGATCCGGGTTGGAAAGTATAAGGTGGATATAAACGCGAGCCAGCGGTCGATCAGAAACAGGCTCTCTTTGTAGCGTTCGGGTTCGTAAAATAGTTCGGAACGCAGGGCAGCCTTGGCGGTCTCGATCAGATCGTAGAGCGGCGGGAACCACTCCAGCGCCTCCTTCATCTTGGCCAGGTGTTCCTGGCTGGAAGGTCCGGTCTCTCCCTGAGTGCCGATCCGCTCCAAGGTCTTGATCTTGTCCTGCATCCGTTCATAGGTCTCTCGCCCGGTCACCTGACTTAGAAACCCATCCAGAACCTCGATGCCGAGGTCGCGTTGGATCACATCGGTAACGCCGCCCTGCTTCAAAAATCCTGTCAAGGACGGTAAGCTGAGGTACGGCTGGGAAGGATGCCAGGTAGGCGGAAAAAGCAGGACGGTTCTCATCGCAGCCCCTTTAAGAATCCCGGATGAATGCAGGAGTAATCCGGATCACCCTAAATGATCAAGAAGTTATCGAGGGAAAAGGCCCTCGCCGTCAGGGTTTTATACACCCACCATACCTTGAAATGCAAGGAAGCCGACCGCCGCTTTTCGGGTGTTTTTAGAAAGAAAAGGCCCCGAGCGATAACCGCCCGGGGCCCTTGCTATTCTATTCGAAAATCGTGAGGTTAGCTATTGACTCGGCCGCTTCTGTTCCGGCTGCCCCCCTCCCGAGACTTCCGGGATCTGCAATGTAAACCAGGTGGAAATTCCCTTCATGCCATCACGCTCGAGGTTTTGGCCATCCCAGACCGCGAAGGCAATCGGCACGGCACCGGCCTTTAGCTGCACATCGTTGGGATCGGAGGTCGTGAGCGCGCGCTTGTACACCACGCGCCAAGAAGGGCCGTTGCAGCAGCCACCCTTGATGGAGCCGGCGGGCTCCCAGAGACCATTGCCGACCACATCCTGATGAGCCTGCGTTGTCAGGGTGCTGAAACCGTTGGCATTGAGATCTTCGACGGAACCAGCGCGCATTTCGGGATCAGACATAATATTGCCGGACCAGATCCCGGTGTTGAAGGGTCCCATGCTGCGGCCCACGCGATCCAGATAGGTCACGCCGCCGGCCGGCTCCTCAAAGTAGTAGTCCCAGAAGATCGCGGGGTATTCATTATCCACATCCCACAGGCCCGCGCTATCTTTGCCAAGGTCCTTCTGCCATTCCGCGTTCCAACGCCAGATATTGACGGTGCCGCCGGATTGACCCATGCATTGGAATGGCGGCGCGCCGCTGGTGTTCACCGGGAATTGTATAGCGGCCTGGTCACGGAAATGTTGCGGACCGATGACCGTATCATTCTTCGACTGGTCTGCCCAGTCCAGGCGAATACCGATATCCTTACCGTTCGTGACAGCCTTCACAAAGACCGATTTCACGGCAATGTTTGGATGCATCGGGGTGGTGATGGTCTGCCCACTGAGCGGCACAATGACGCCCGGTACATTCTCCCAGATGGGGTTGGCTCCATCCATGGGGACCGGCCCCTTGATGGCCTTCACTTGGATGGCGACCGGCTGGCTAACCGCCAGGGGCACCTGTCCAAGGGTCAAGACAACGCCTACGATGAAGGCGCTCAGCAGCACGCCCCATACGACGGCTCTGTTCCTCGTCTGCATGATCTTCATAGTGATAACTCCTCCCTCCGTAATATTAACCCGATATATTAACCGAAGAACGCCGACTAATGAGATCAGAAAAAAGGCCTGTACACTGACTTACGCATGACCGGCGGGGCCGCCGGACGCTCCACCTCCTTCGTTTTCTACATCCTCCATCTGCGAACGGCCTCCCACCTCATCCAGCAAGACACTCAACTCGTTCCCTAGGTCTTGCGCGCCGCATTCAAACGCAGCCCCTTCCGGCGGGCTGAACGTGGCGGGCTTGTAATCCGTCTCTTTATAGGGCTGCGGGGTCACCCCCAGATAAGCGCACTCAAACTTAAGGTACGCCTTGCTCAGCTCGCACAGCAACATGAAGAAGCCCCGCTGGGCCTTCTTTGAGGCCATATCGGCAAAGAGCGGCGCCCACCGACCGACATGGTCCCGAACGAATTTCTTCTCTGCGTCCACCACGATCTGCAGCTTCTCTTCACCATCGTGGCACAGCGCGTACGATTCCTTGTAGGCAAGAAAGTGAAGAAATTCCAATTCCACGCTCAGGTGGTCAAGCCGCTCATGCACGACTTCGGCGAGCTCAAGACCGAATGCCTTGTAGTAGCCCGCAATGTCGCCCATTGTGTGGGATTGTTGGAAGACGTGCTCATTTCCGAACAGCGTTTCATAGGGAGGGGCATCTAAACTGATCACATTCGAGAAGACCCGTCGATGCTCGTCTTGCAGATCGCTGAATTCCCAGGTCTTAAAATTTTCTTGTTCCCAATCCGCGATCTGATCGAGAAATTTCTTCATCGGAGCGATCAGGTCGCGGACCTTGGCCGTCGCCTTTGTCGCCTCAAGACTTTTTTCCAAAGTCTCGATCGCAGTGAGTCCATCCTCGACGAATTCACCTTCTTGAAGGTAATTATAGAATTCCTCTTCCTCGGGATACAGAAATCCCCAAGAAAGCAGGAGATAGAGCTTGCTTCTGGAAAGAGCGAGCTCGACCGCCGGTGCATCGGCGAGTCCGATTTTTCCGACGGAATTTCCCGACACTGCTTGTGTTGCCATTGCCCTCAGCCTCCTGCGGCCTTAGCTTTGAGCCGCCTAAGAATAAGAAAAGGTCTCCATGTTGTCAAGCGCTTATTCGGGCTCATTCTTGGCTTTTCGAGCCCTGGATCGTGACAACTGGACGACCCGAAAATACTTTGATTGCTATCTTGTCATTGACCGTCGAACACACCTGTTCACAGATCCCACACCCGACGCATTTCTCTTGATCCACAATAGGATAGGGATCTTCAAAGTCCATTACCGAGAGAGCCTCGACCGGACACTTGGCAATACAGAACCGGCATCCCTGATCAGCGGTGCAGGCTGCTTGATTGACGACCGCGAGGCCCATGCGAACTTCGGCGCGCTCCCCCAGCGGAATAAGTGCGTCGGTCGCGCAGGCCGCGACACAAGGAAAGTCGTCACAGAGATAGCAGGGGGATTCATTCGCGAAGAGAACAGGGTACCCATTGGCCGGATCCTTCTTGATGCTGTTATATGGACATGCTGGAAGGCAATCACCGCAACGGGTACACCGCTCCAGGAATAGGGTCTCCTCCACCGCACCGGGCGGCCGCAGCCAGTCCGTCCTGAACTTCTCAGGCGGCGCCGGCGCCGGTACTTTTTCATTCTCTTTTTGCTGTTCGTAGTATTCGTAGACGGCCTTGCCCATCGACCAGACAGATTGCTTCAGAAACTGCCGCCGGCCGTTGTCGGGTGCTTCCGCCATTTTCCTTTAGTCACCCATTACGCCAGCCGCCCGGAGCTTGTAGACTTCGATACAGCGATCGCATCCACCGTACTCCGGATCCCATCCCGGGTGGTTTTCCCTGATGTAATCGAGCACGCCGGATTCCACGTCCTCATTCAGATTCTCGACCCAATGATACGTGGGGAAACCACACAGGGGACACGGAAAACCCGGTAAGAGCATGACTTTCTTGCGTTCAGGGATCTCCGTACCATCAATCTCGATCGCGCGATCCAAGATCTTCAGCGTGTCCGTAGCCATATCGATGAGTTCCGGATGGGTGAAGAACTCGGTCGACCAGAGGCCTTCAAAGACGGAGACCAGTTGCGTGCCGGGAATCTTACGATACCAGGTTGAAAATTCGTGAAAGCGCTGTTCCTTGGGAAGGACCGGCTCCTTACCTATCCTGGTCAGGCGACTGTCAATACTCAGGCACCACAACACGCGATACCGCGCAAGGATTAGACTCTCTTCGCCGGGGCTATTTCCCACCTTGATGTCCGGGTCATACAGAAAAGCAGGATCCAACATATCCTTGATGTGATACAGCTCATGCCGGCAGAATCGCGCCAAGGCCGGATCATAGAAGCGACGCGGCAGGAGTTTGATACCTATCCCCTTTTGCCCTTTGGCTTCAAACTTCTTGGCCAAATCCTCTTCGATCGTCCCCCATTTTCTCATCAGGTCGACGGATTCTTGGTCCTCCTTCAGAACACCACGGACGAGGGTAATGCCGATGCGATCGCGAAGCTCCGGGAACTCGTCGAAGGTCTCGCGGATGATTTCCGCGAAGCCCCAGTGCCCAAAAAGATACTGGTAAAGCTTCTGGAATTCCGGCTCCCGGTCGTCCAGGGGAAAGTTCTCGTAGATCGGATCGGCGAGCTCATGAAACTCTTTGTAGAAGGTCGGATCGCCTTCCCGTTCGGTTTTTTCCATGAACGCGTCGATCACTTCTTGGATGAGCGCCGGCTGAAACCGCAACTCCATTTTCAGGCCTCCTTGACTTGCCTTTTTTCTATCCGTTATGATCGTCGTAACCCTTAATTATAGGTAGGGGCTGGGCAGGTTTGCAAGCTTCAGAAGCCCGCAAGGAAACATCATGAATACCGATTCGGCCGCCTCCAACGCAGAAACCTCCCTGTCCGCTCCGACAACGGCTGGGACAGCCTCCTCAGTCGATTGCAGCCGATGGTGGAGAGCCGGCGCAAGGGAACTACGGGTGTTCCGGGGCCATCACGATCCGATCTGGGCGGTAGCCTACCATCCGAGCGGCACCATGGTGGCCAGCGGAAGCGTCGACCACACGATCCGTCTTTGGGAGATCGAAACCGGGCGCATGCTGAAGATCCTGCGGGGCCATACCGACAATGTGCGTTGTTTGGCCTTTTCTCCCGACGGAGCATTACTCGCGAGTGGCTCCACGGATCGTACGATTCGTTTGTGGAATCCGAAGACCGGCGAGTTCTTGCGAATGCTGTTCGGGCGCTACGACCACGCCGTGCACTCCCTGTCCTTCTCGCCGGACGGGCTGATGCTCGCACGCGGCAATGAGAACAAGGACGTCAAAATCTGGGAAGTCGCCACAGCGACCGAGCTGCTCTCGCTGCTCCCACGGGATGTCTACGACCAGCATTGGAACATCATCACAGCCTTTTCTCAGGACGGCCGGCTTTTGGCCAGTGGAAACGACGTCGGAGGCATTACGCTGTTTGAGGTGCTTCCCAGCGGGCAAGAGATCTGCAGGTTGGACGGGCATAAATCCGATCCGTTTGAAGGGACCGTCGAGCGCCGCGGCTTTTGGGTCGCGGAGCAGGAGGGATGGGCGCAGGCCTTTGACAATTGGATCGGGGGCATCGCCTTTTCGCCGGACGGTAGCTTCTTGGTCAGCGGCAGCAGGGACAACACGATGAAGTTCTGGGAAATCCCGAGCGGTAAGTTGATGCGCACTGTCAAAGCACATTCCGGCTGGGTACGCGCCGTCACGTTTTCACCGGACGGCAAGGTTCTGGCCTCCTGCTCGGACGATACCTCGATTAAATTATGGGATGCCGCTACCGGCCGGCTGATCCGCACGCTCAGAGGGCATCGCGAACCGGTGCGTGCTATTGCTTTTTCTCCGGATGGGCGCCGCCTGGCAAGCGCGAGCCTGGACCGCACCGTGAAGCTTTGGGAAGCAGGAGAGATGCCGCTGCAGGCGGCGGTACGATAACGTTCTGTCTGTCCTCCGGAACGGAGCAAAGGATCTCAATAGACCCTTCACTTCATTCAGGGTGACAACTTAATTCTTATCCTCCCTAGCCGTTCGCCCCTTTTGAAATTCCATAACGCTTACATTTTTCCCAAAGGGCTTTTCGCGAAACGCCTAGAATCCGGGCCGCTTCAGTCTTATTGTCTTGCGTCTTCTCCAACACTTTGAGGATATACTGCCTCTCGAACTGCTCGCGCGCGGCTGCCAGGTCCTCCACCCTCAGTCCGATTTCTCCCGCCATCAGATGGGTTTCCTCGCTGCAGAATCCACAGGTCGCTTGTGGTCGGCCGCCGAGGTACGGACATGAAGGAAATCCGCACAGGTCCCAGGGCTCCACGTTTCCCGCATGATTGCTGAGGGTGACCGCCCGCTCGATGGTATTCTCCAATTCCCGAACGTTTCCGGGAAAAGAATAACGCAGGACCATTCCCTTGGCCTCCTCGGAAAGAGTCCCGGGCCGCTTGCCCATCCGGTTGCCAAATTTCTCCAGGAAATGTTCGGCCAACAGAAGGACATCCTCCTTTCGATCCCGTAACGGCGGCAGATAGACCGGTACGACAATGAGCCGATAGTACAAGTCTTCCCGAAAGCGTCCCGACTGGACCTCCTTCTTCAGGTCACGCTGTGTGGCGCACACAAGCCGCACGTCCACTTCAATCGTCGACGTGCCGCCGACCCGCTCGAATTGGCGTTCCTGTAAGACCCGCAACAGCTTGACCTGCACGACCTGAGAGATTTCCCCAATCTCGTCCAAAAAGAGCGTGCCATGGTGCGCGAGCTCAAAACGGCCCTTGCGCTGGCGGAGCGCCCCCGTAAAGGCTCCCTTCTCGTGCCCGAACAATTCGGTTTCCAGCAGCGACTCCGGCAGCGCAGCGCAACTGACTCTGATGAAGGGCCCCTCCCGCCGTGAGCTATTGTGATGGATGGCATTCGCGACGACTTCTTTGCCGGTGCCGCTTTCCCCGATAATCAGGATCGTCGAATCGGAGGGGGCCACCAATTTGATCTTCTCCAGGACTTCCCGCATTTTTTCGTTCTTGCCGAGAATCCCTTTGAAACTGAAACGCCCTTCCAATTCTTCGCGGAGCGATCGATTCTCATCCTCCAGTTCCAACATCTTCACCAGGCGCTTCACGATCAACAACAGCTCATCCATGGAAAAGGGCTTCGTAATATAGTCGTACGCGCCCATTTTCATCGCTTCGACGGCGGTCTCCACAGATCCGTGAGCGGTGATGACAATGACGCCGGTGCGCGAAGACACTTCTTTGCAAGTCTGCAGCACCTGCAAGCCATCCAAACCAGGAAGGCGAAGATCGGAGATGATGATGTTGAACTGCTCCTTCTTAATGCAGTCCACGCCTTCCGAGCCGGTCGCCGCGACCTTGACCTGATAGCCTTCGGCCTTCAGGGCATCGGCGATCGAAATCCGCATCAGGGGCTCATCATCGATGATAAGGATACGCGGCTGGCTCATTGCTCAGGCCTCCCGTCCGACGGGAACACGGAGGTGGATCGCTGGAAGCCGCACGGTAAAGAGGGTGCCTTTGCCGATCTGGCTCCGCACCTGAATCTCTCCTCCGTGGCGCTGGACGATGCCCAAGCTGACGGAGAGCCCAAGCCCTGTCCCCTCGCCTTGGCCCTTGGTCGTGAAGAACGGATCGAAGATCTTTGGCAGCACGTCGGCGGCGATACCACAGCCTGTATCTGCGACCTCGATGACGCAGGCAGCCTCATCCTTGCGCGATCGCACCGTCACGACGCCATCTCCCCTGATGGCCTGTACCGCGTTCAAGATCAAATTCATCAACACTTGCTCAATCATGTGACCGTCGGCCATAAGCAGCGGAAGCTCGCTTCCTAGCTCCTTGCACAGACGAACGCCGCTGCTTTCGAAAGCATAGTTCGAGAGCGCCAGCACACGCTCGATCAACGGGTTCACTTCCGTAGGAGCGAGCGACGGGTCATGCTGCTGCGAGAAATCCAGGAGTTGGCGCACGATCTTTTGGACCCGGCGCAGCCCGTCCTCCATTGAGACCAGATATTCCGATTGGCGCCCGGCGGAAATCGTGCCCTTGCGCAGATTGTAGAGACAATTGAGAATCCCTCCCAGGGGATTATTAATTTCATGCGCCACCCCGGCGGACAGTTTGCCGATCGAAGCGAGTTTCTCGGCATTGAGCACCTGCTGTTCGAGCTGTTTCTTCTCGGTGATGTCCCGCGCGATCCCCAACACACCCATGATCACGCCATTATTATCACGTAATGGCGACACGCTCACCAGAGCTGTCCGCAACTCGCCAGCGCCCGTGATCAGCTCCACCTCGTACGCCTGCTTGGTACCGATATCGAGCGTCGCGCGAAGGCGCTTCCCGCGATGCCGGCGCGACATGAGTGACAGGTAGGGGCGGCCGAGCAGATCTTCCTTGCGGTACTTCCAGATTTCCACCTTGCTGTTCACGTATGTAAAGCGCTGATCTAAATCGAGCGTATAGATGACGTCGTTCGCGTTCTCCAGCAGGTTTTCGAGGTAGGTCTTGGTCTCGGCGATCTCGCGAGTGCGCTCCACAACCTTCAACTCCAGGGCCTCACTGTACTCCTGCAGTTGGCGCTCCAAATGCTTGCGCTCGGTAATATCCCGCAACTGTACCATCAGAAACATCATCGTTCCCGTGTGAATGCTGGTCAGGTCGAGCTCCATGGGCACCGGCCGACCTGCGCGATCAAAGACCTTCACCTCCACCGTCGGCGTCTTGCGCGCCCCCCCGACGATCTCCGTCATGAGCGCCGACACCGCTGGCTGATCTTTCGGCAGGATCAAATCCATAAAGCGCCGCCCCACCAGCTGCTCTTCCGGATATTTGAGGATCGTCTCCTGCCGCCGGTTCACCGCCACGATGCCACCGCCGGGATTCACCATCAGGACGGAATCCGCCGCTTCATCAAAAAGAATCTTGTATCGTTCCTGAGACTCCACCAAATCCTTCGTCCGCCGCGTCACCTCCTGCTCAAGACCTTCGGTATGGCGGCGGATCTGAGCTTCCAAGGCTTTCCTGGCCGTAATGTCGCGGACGAAGGCTCGCGTATACACCAGGCTGCCACTGCCTTGATCGAACAGCACGGTGGTACGGATTTCTACGTCGAGGCGGACGCCTTCTTGCGTCAAAAATACCGTTTCCAGCGACCCCCGGCCCTCCGACTTCAGTTGAAGAAGATAGTTCTGAACGGCTTTCCGGCATTCCTCAGGCACGATCTCCCACAGCTTTTTCTGCGCAATCTGCGTTTGAGTGTATCCCAGCTTTTCAATGGCCGTCGTATTGATGTGGACGAATCGACCATCCTGGTCCAACTGGAGAATCATCTCCGGGGAATTCTCGATGAGGTCGCGATAGCGCTCCTCCAACCGGCGGGTCTCGGCCATCTGATGCTCGAGCTCTTGAAAGGAGCGGCTTAAGTTAGACGCCATCTGGTTGAAGGCCTCCGCCAGTTTCTCGATCTCATCGTCTGTGGTGATCTCCAACCGTTGGTCGAGATCGCCCCGTCCAATGAGCACCGCCCGCTCTTGAAGGACCTGAATCGGACGGACGATCCTCCGCGCTAGGAACCGGCCGCCAAGCAGCATGAGGAGAAACACGGCCACGGCTCCTGCCGAAACCTTCTTCAAGAGTTGTCTGAGCGGCGCATAGGTCTCCGTGGGATCCTGGCGCACGAACCCGATCCACTGAATTCCTCCTCCTCCCAAACTCTCCTTCGCCAATGGAGTCTGAAACCGCACAGGGGCAAAGCCCACAATCGCGTTCTGCCCACCATGCCCGTCATCCTCCGCAATGACCCATCCGGCACGCGGCTGCGTGATCTGGCGCATCAGAGGCGTATTAATGGTATGGCGGTCGGGGGAGAGAATCGGGCAGATCAGCGGCTTTCCCGCCGAGTTTAGAAGCATGGCGTGCCCACGCTCGCCCAAGCGCACTTCCTGAATGGCCTTGAAAAGTTCATCAGGCCTTAAGCGTACATTCACAGCCCCGACTGCCTTCTGCTGAGCATCATCGAGAATGGGCGCCGACACCTCCAGCACGTAGTGTCCCAGCCCTTGGTCGAAGATAAGATCGCTGACGTAGACTTGGCCTCTGCCGCCATTGTAGGACGCCTGCCACCACAGACTCTTGCTCTGGTCGTACCCGACCTGAGGGCTGGAGCTCACCACAAGAGCGCCCTGACTGTCCGCGATCAAAATCGAAATGTACTCCCCTTTGCGTATGCGGACCCAATCGATCAAATAGTCGGTCGCCATCTTGTTGACGAAGTCCGGAAACCGGTCAGGATATTTCCGGGCATTCCAGCGGCCTTCCCATTCCTCAACCATCCTGCGAATGGCCGGCAGACTCCGCCCCATGTAGCTCCGATTGGAATCGATGACAGACGACCTCACGATCGGAATCGTAGCGAGTTGTCGCGCCTCACTGATTTTTTGGGTGACTTGAAGCTCGACTTTGCCGGCAGCTTCGATCGCAATTTGCTGGAAATCCCGGCCCGTCGTATCCAGGATGGTCCGCCGTTCCTCATACCATGTGATGAAAACGGAAAAAATAAGTGGTAACAGCCCGATCATGGCCATCGCAGTGATGACCCGGCGCTGTAGGCTATGGTGGCGGTAAAATAGACGTTTCAACACAGTGTTACCGTTTCGTTACATTCTGTGTAAGCCTAACATAGAATGTCAAGGAGTATGCAAACTGGGGGCTATTCGCCGACCCTCACCAGGAGGCCTTTATCCTTGCAGACGGAAAACATCATGTGAAACCACAGGATTAAGCCCGAGAGGTAGACGGCGTTCAGTCCTGAGGCCCAGGCAAGCTCCGCCCCCGGGAAGGTCCCCGTCGTTATTACTGCTCGCATGCCCTCAAAAACGTGCGCGGCAGGGTTTATCCAGGCAATGGTCTGAAGCCACGGCGGCAAGACATTCATGGGATAGAAAACGCAGGAAATGGGCTGGAACAAAAATACCAAACCCCACGCCAGCACCTCGACCTCCTGTCCATAGCGCATGATGAGTCCGGTCGTCAAAACCCCGATACACCAACCGGTCACGATGAGGTTCAGAAGGAAAGGAACGAGTGAGAGTCCGAGCACAAAGACGTTGAAAGAGTAAAATAACAGCGCCGCCATCACGGTGACACAGGAAACCGCCACGACCTTTCCAATGCTCAGCAGCATAGTGGCTGCGAGAAACTCACTGGGTTTCAGCGGGCTCGCGAACAGGTTCATGAGATTTCGCGACCAGACTTCTTCTAAGAACGAAATCGTGATGCCCTGTTGCGCTCGAAAGAGCACGTCCCACAAGATCAATGCGCCGAGGAAGAACGTGACAAAGCTCGGGAGAGAATTCTTGTATTGCGCGAGATACAGGGTGATAAAGCCCCAGATGACGAGATCCACGAAGGGCCAGTAGATGATCTCCATGAGTCTCGGGAAGCTTCGCCGATACAGGTAGAGGTGCCGGGTGAGTAACGCCGTGATGCGGTGCAGTCTCATAGGGGCGACGGTACGCCTCCTCGCGCCAGCTTCAAAAATACCTCCTCGAGATCGGTCTCCCCAAAGCGGGCTTTAATCGCCTTGGCGGTGCCTTCGGCGATGATCCGGCCCCGAAAAAGAAAGACGATGCGGTCGGACATCTCTTCCATTTCACGCATATTATGCGAGGTATAGAGCACCGACATCCCGCTGCTGCGGCGCATCTCCAGAATCAGAGCTCTGGTCTTGGCTGCAATGTCGGGGTCGAGGCTGCCCGTCGGCTCGTCGAGGAACAGCACCTTCGGCTCTGTAAGAAATGCCTTCGCAAGCGAAAGCCTGGTCATCTGGCCGGAGGACAGCTTGCGGGTGAGCTTCGTCCGAAATTCTTCCATCTCCAGTCGCTTAATGATGTGATCGATCCGCGAGGCGATGCGATCCAGCCCATAGAGCTTTCCCACTACCCTGAGGTTCTCTTCCACAGTCAGGGCTTGAGGCATCGACACATAGGTCGAAGAGAAGTTCACCTGGCCGAGAATCACCTCACGGTGTCGTTCGAACGGCAACCCGAACATCCGAATGGCGCCGCTGCTAGGGGTAATAACGCCGAGGAGCATATGAATGGTCGTGGTCTTGCCGGCGCCGTTTGGACCCAGCAGGCCTAGAATTTCGCCTTCCCGGATCTCAAAAGAGATGCCATCCACGGCCCTGAACGAATCAAAGCACTTGGTCAGATTCTGGACTTCAACGACAGCAGCCATGGGTGGTTCGTGGAGCGTTAGAAAAGAGTCTCGGAAAGAGCTTGCGTGTGGCAGGTCTCGCACTTTCGGCTCAGGATCTTCCCTTCATATTCCTGCTTGCCGTCGTGACACCGAAAGCAGTCGGCGGTCCGATGCGCTTTCACCATTGAAGCGTCGAGTGTTTCCCTCTCAGCCTTTGGTAACTCATCGAGCTTGATATGTCCCCGCGGCACGACGATCGAATAGCCTTTGTATGGCTGACTGTGGACAACCGTCGCATGGCAGGTAGTGCAGCCTTCGCCCTTGCCGCGCTTGTTGAAAGCCTCCATGTGCTTACGGTGCTCCATGATCAGTCCGGCCTTTTTAAGGGGTCCGGAAAGGTCTCTCGTCGCCAACTCAGAAATGCGCAGCATGTTCCGATGACAGGAGAGGCAGACCTCCGAATGCACCGTGGCCTTCAAATCCTCCGGCCTCTTTGGTCTTCCGACAAAGGTCACCCACACATCGTGCATGCCTTTGATTACCTTGTCCTCCATAAAGCCCTCGAAGGTGGGCCTCACATGGCAGGCGACGCAGGTCACCTCTTTGTGAGTCGAGACGGCCCAGCTTTCGTAGGAGGGCTTGATGGTGTGACACGACGCGCAGAACCTCGGATCGTTCGTTAAAGGGATCGCAACGGCCGCGGCGACGACCCCCAAGACCGCCAACGTGATCACTATCACGGCGATCTTCGGGATGTTCACCTGCATTAGCTCTGCGCACCGCCCTTGCGGGTAAAGCGCCGGCTGATCAGCCCCGCTATGTTTTCAACATCATCGGGGTCGAAGATCGGCACGCCGGTGGGAGCGTGTTCGAGTGCCTTGTTGGTCACAATCGCAAGCAGGCCTTCGGCAGAGACCTCCACTTCACCGATATGGTCGCGTACCACAAGAATCTTCGGATGTCCCTCGCTCTTCCATCCCTCGGCGATGATCAGGTCGATGCCATCGCAAATATAGCGGGCGCGCAATTGCTCGATTCCGACCTCCTGCTCAGTATCTGTAAAGAGGGCTAAGCTTCCTTTCGATGTGATAATGACCGTCTGCGCTCCAGCCTGTTTGTGTCGCCAGGAATCCTTGCCTTCGGTATCCATGTTGAAGCCGTGCCCAGCATGCTTGATCGTCGCGATCCGATACCCTTCTTTCACCAGCTCAGCGATTAGCCGCTCGATCAAGGTCGTCTTGCCGCTATTGGACCGACCCACGAAGCACAGGATGG
>Ga0207684_10000896_pt1 | contig 33881 bp, 31 predicted proteins | sample KBSK5501metaG_FD_184342 | JGI IMG/M metagenome (GOLD analysis project Ga0207684, IMG submission 184342) | Corn, switchgrass and miscanthus rhizosphere microbial communities from Kellogg Biological Station, Michigan, USA - KBS K5-50-1 metaG... | ecosystem: Host-associated > Plants > Roots >... | reverse complement strand
GCTACATGCGTGCTACACCAGTACAGCGGCGTTGTCGCATAAGTAGCGATTGCGGTGTAAGGGTTGAATTCGAAATCTGGTCGGGGGCCCGGGATTTGAACCCGGGGCCTCACGGTCCCGAACCGTGTCGATGGCGTGTCCTCCTGTGTCCGACAGACTCCCGCGTCGTCCTCGCGAATACGAAATCGGCCAGCTTGGTGTCCTTTGGCGACCCCCTAGAGCCGTCCGGTGCCGGGAATGCGTGATACGGCTGTGATACGGCGGCGACCTGATCAGCCACCAAAGCCGATCAACCAGACACGATGTTGAGCACGTGGACCGCGCAGGCCCGGCGCTTGCCGGGTTCTTCGAGGCGCCACCAGTTTCAAACCAGTTCGTAAGTCGCTTGCACGCTTGCCCCTGTTACGACGTTTGACCGAGGCCCGCGACCATGACAGAAAGCGCTTTAACGAGGTGCAAGGCGAGGTGCGCCTCCGCCCGTCCGGCTTGCGCCAACTTGAAGTTCTCGGCAACGGTTGCTCGTGTACCGTCGTCCTCCGCAAACAACAGATGCCTCCCGTCCGAGACGCGAATCACCGGACCTCGAGCATCTTCGCGGGCGATCGCCCAGCAACGATCGAGCGCTTCCTCGGCCCTAGTCGCCGAAGCTTCGGCACGAGCTGCCTGCGTCTGCATCTCCGGTACCAGGAGGTCGTAGTGGTCCGGACCGCCTCCGATCTCAAGCCGGGATGCCTCCTCGGCAAGTGTTCTGGCTTCGCGGGAGTAGGCGCGGGCGGCTGAGGTGGAAACCGCGACACGGTAGGCCAGATAGTTGACTGTTCGATAAGGGGACATTTGGTTGCTCCTCCTTGAAGGAACCGCATCCCCGAAGATCGGGAGGCACCTTGGCTGTCCTGGCCAGGTTGCCGGGCCGGCCCATGCCGACCGCTCTTGATGCAACGGAAACGATACCACCGCGGGCTGCTCGGTCACCCCGATTGGCTTGCCCGAAACCTCGCCGTTAGGTGGTCGGATTTCAGGCCGTGATCGGCAGGGTCCCCCTGCAATTGGGATAGTCGCTGCAGCCCCAGAACGCCTGACCTGCGTTCGGGCCGTGTCGTGCGATTCGCCTCATCATCGGCTGCCCGCAGCGTGGGCAAACGACCGCGATTTGGTTTGCTACCGCCGCGGCCTGCTGAGCGTCGGGGGCGCGGCCGGCGGATTTGACAAGCCCAGCTAGAGCAGGCCCGTCTAGGAGCTCGAGCGCCTTATCGGCTGCGAAGCTGCGGGCCGCGCGGGTGTACGTGCCAGTTGTCACAAAGATGGCCCGGGCGGCGCCCTCGGAGGCGGCCACTCCCCAGAGTTCGCGCACGGGTTTGACTCCGACCTGCCACGACTTCCAGTGCTTGCACTGGACAAGAACCCTTTCGCCGGCGCGGTGTAGTTCGAGGTCCACCCCACCGTCTGGTTGTGACCCGCCGCGGCGCACGATTTCGTAACCAAGGCGTTTGTACGACTGGCCGACCAAGTCCTCAAGTTGCGACCAGGTCATGGACATCGCCCCTGGCCGGTCAATCGCGCGCTCGAAGATCTTGCGCGAACGCCGAGCGGCCAGCATGCCATCGAGTGAACGGCCGATCGCCCCTTTGAGCCCGAAGAGCAGGATTCCGACGGCGAGAACCGCGCCTATTACCCGAACCACAGGCGCAAAGAGCGTCCGGTAGTTCACTTGCGAGAGGCTGCTCTGGCCAATGCTGGTCATGACCAGTGGGAGAACCAATTCAAAGAGGACAAGTACGACCGCAGCGCCGACAATCGCGGCGATCAACGGCAGACCCTCGAATTCGGCCGCCAAGTCGACCAAGTCGGAATCTGACGAGCGCTTTCGGCGAGCGATGACAGTAACGATGGTATCGAGCTGGCCAGCCTCGGACTCGACTCCGTCCGATCAATCGGGATTGACTACACCTCGGCAACTCCCGATCCGCTGTCGGGTTGGGGCAGGGTTGTTACTCTGCGTTGGTCGATGCCCGACTACCCAAAGAACACGCGGATTGTCTATGGCCTGGGACTCCTCGAACACGAGCTCATCTTTGTCCCGCTGGCGCGGGCCGAGGAACTCACCGCCATCCAGCACGCACTTGGCGTCTCACCGACCTGGGGCGAGTTGGAGAAACGTCTGGCGGCTTGCTCCGAGGAGGCTCACAAATTTATTGTCGAATTGGCCGAAGAATATGGCGCTGATCCAGGCGACGCGTTCGAGTCGGGGGAAATTGGCACGATCGCGGATGGCAATTGGCCCCCTTGGCCGAAGCAGGAAATGCTCACGTGGGTGCCTGAAGAAATCCGGCAGCAATTTGGCGACTGCCAGGTCACGAGCAACGGTGAGACCGTGACCTTTTACGACGACCATGAGGCCCAGATCGTGGCAGCTCTCGAGAGTGCAGGATTCGTGGTCACCCGTGACGATGCTGCAATAGCCAACGCGAGCGGCTGGTAGGCCAGCTCGCAGCCCTCGCCCCGCGACGTGGACATCAACGATCGGCTCGCAGGAGGCCTGTGGGGCCACCTCGTCGGCGACGCCATTGGGGTCCCTTACGAGTTCGGGCCACCGGTGCCTGCGGAACAGATCCGCTGGGGACAGCGGGCGGCCCAGCGGGCCCAGCCACCCGGCACCTGGAGCGACGACGGCGGCCTGATGCTAGCCCTGCTCGATTCGTTGGTCCAAGGCAGCTTCGATACGAAAGATCAGGCGCGACGGGCCATGGACTGGTGGCGAGGTGAGGCCTACAAGCCAGGGCCCGTCTTCGACATCGGAATCGCGACACGCGGCGCACTTGAACGGATTCAACGCGGTATCGAACCGGAAGAGGCGGGCGCTGCAGGGGAACACGAGAACGGAAATGGTTCCCTGATGCGGATACTGCCTATCGCGTTGGTGGGTCACCAGGTGCCAGAGGCCGAGCTCGTCGCACAAGCAATGCGAGCGTCATCGCTTACGCACCGTCACCCACGGTCGAAGGTGGCTTGTGCCGTGTACGTCCTGGTGGCGAGGAGCTTGATCCGAGGCGAAAGGAACAGATCGCACGCGCTTGCAGCGGCGTTCGATTCCGTCGCCGGAGCCGTGGGTGAAGCCGAACGCCGAGAATTGGTCGTCCTCAAGAGTTATGCGGAGCGGACGGGCAGTGGATACGTCGTGGACTGTTTCTGGTCGGCCTGGGAAGCCTTCAGCGGCGGTAACTCGTACCGCGATGTGATCGAGCGCGCCATCGCGTACGGCAACGACGCCGACACAACAGCGTGCGTTGCCGGCGGACTGGCGGGAATCTACTGGGGCCTGGAGGCCATTCCAGCCGAATGGCTCGGAGGTATGCGAGGACGGGATGTCGTGGAGCCGCTGCTCGAGAAGCTTCTCGGACCGGCCTGATCGCTCTACCAGCCGCTTGCCATGGCCACGGTAACGTCGTCGCGAGTGACGATGAACCCCTTGGCCTTGAAGGCCGCCACCAGCGATGCCTCCTGGTCTTCGGTGAAGACCAGGGCCTCTCCGTTGAATATCGTCAGTTCGATCTGGCCGAATCGTTCGCGGATATCGTCAGGTACCCACGCGAGCATTTCCTGCTTGGGCCACGGCGGCCAATCGCCATCTCCTATGGCACCGATCTGGTCTGGGTCGAACGGGTCATTGGCGGAGCCGTCGTCTCCAAAGTGTTGAGTGATGTACTCATGGGCCTCTGCCGAACACGCCGCCAGGCGTTCGAGTAACTCACCCCAGGTCTTGGCCTCGCCAAGCGCGCGACGAACCGCGGAAAGCTCGTCAGCGCGCGCTTGAGGGATGAAGACGAGCTGTCCGCCGAGCTCTCCGTAGACGATCCTCGTGTTCTGGGGTTGCGGGGCCGAGCCCGGTACGGGAGACTCCACCAAAGGGTCGGTGGGCAACAGGGTGGGCACGAGTCGTTTGGACTTTCTGGTGCGGTCCGGCATCTCGTGAGTCACAGTATCCGACGGAGGACCAGATGAATCGTGTTCAAGGCCACGAGCTGATGAGCGAGGCTACGGTGGTCAGCGCGGACGTAAGCCGGGTTCTGTATTTGCGAGTTCGCCTCGACGATTCTGAATACAAAACGACACCTAACGACACCCCCTGATTGAGAGCGGCTGCGTACTGGATGCGTACTGGTACGGCCCAACTTACTGTCCAACCCAGTTCCGGCCGGACACGGCTGTGACCCCGCGGCTGGGAGGCTGGGTGTGATCCCTCGGAATGCCGAGTTTCGACTAAGTCGCGTTATGGGGCGAAGCCTATATAGCGCGAACCGCGCAACAGTCGGCGGCCCACAGATCAGTCTTGACCATGAGCCTGCCAGCCCCTGACCGATGTTAGAGAAGTCTCTGCGATCAGGGTGATTCTCTGGGGCGAGCTCACGTGATCAACTTCCCTGCTTAGCTTTAGAAGATCGCGTGTTGGTTATGCCACTGGTAGGTTTCCATTCCGACCTCGGGTCTTCCCGCAGCCCCGTCAATCGCACTTCGGACAGTTGCGACCGTGAATCCGAGCGTGGCCGTGGCGGCGAAAAGCTCATCCATCTCAGCCAGTGACACGTGATAAACGATCACTGGTTCACCGCTCGGACCAACTGCACTTGGAACCGGGACCTTGTCTTCGTGCGATGAGGTGATGTAGTAATCACGAAGCGCGATGCCGGGATATCGAAGGCGCCTCCAGCGGTCGAGGGCGCTAACAACTGAGTCGAACCTGGCGAGTGTCGACTCCTGATGCTGTTGCCTAAAACTGGCCCACGCCACCACTAGGTTGTGGTCTATGCGTCGCAACTCTCTGTCGGTTAGCTCGGCGTATTCAAGGTCTGCAGCTTCGCGCTCGGCGGTGGAGCGATCTGCCGTCCAGCTTGGCTCATATCGCCGAAACAACTTGGAGACGACGGTCGCCTTAAACATCAATTCAAAGCCAAGGTGAAACAGAAACGCCGATACGTCTTGGTTGTGACCGCTCCTGAACGCCTGGCGGCCGGCCAAGTAGTACTGAATTCCGTTGATGAGAAAAGGACCTGGCTGCGGTACGTCAGGTGGGGAGCGTCGGTTCTTGCTTTTGGTCACCTAGGAGCTTCATCCGGAGGCGTGTTCCTCACTCACTCTGTCGTTGAGCGCAAGTCCTCGACCAAACGATCGATCTTGTCAGCTCCGAAGCCGGTCTCATCCGTCGTGAAGATGTTTCTCCCGACTTCATATCCGTTCTCGAGATACCAGCTTCGGCGGTGGTCCCAGCGCGCCCGGTAGACCGGATCGTCCATGCGGCCGAGGTGCTCCACGATCAGAGCTTCGCCTGCCAGGGTCGATATGACGAAGTCGGGGTGAGCCACGCCGCCGGTGCGGGGGCCGTGAAACTCTGGCTCGTATTGATAATCGAACCCTGCGTCGAAGAGCCGGTCCGCGATGTAAAGCTCAGACTTGCTTCGGACACTGTCGCCCTTCTTCGTCACGTGGACCAGGCCCTCGGCATAGGGCACCGACTGCGACCGCCGGATGGCCGGCCCGAAGAGATGCGTGGAGCGGCTGCCGGTTTCAGAATGGCTCGGTGAGCTCAACTCGAACAGCTCACTCAGGTCTTCACCCTCAACTAATAACACGAGCTTCTGCTTGGCCCTGGTCAGGGCCGTGTAGAGCAGCTCCCGGCTGACGATCGGGGAATTCTTCGGCAGGATGACAAATACTGTCTGGAACTCGGAACCCTGGGCTTTGTGGACAGTCAGGGCATATGCAAGCTCCAGCGGGCCAGACCCCGACGAGAACTCACCGGGTAGGTACCTGAAAACCTCGGGCCGGCGCTCGAACTTCACAAAGATGGCCGACTTCGGGAATCGCTGGGTGTCTACAACGATCCCGAGCTCGCCATTCGCGAGCAGAATTTTCTCCTCCCTCCCGCCAGGAACTGCCCCATAGCGCTGTTGGTTCCGGACCTGTATCACCTTGTCGTGCTTGACGATGTCCTCATCACCGACAGAGACGCCCCATTTGCTGCGGCTCGCGCGCACCTCCTCTGCTCTGAAGGTGCTCTGAATCGTTCGATTCAACTCGGTGGTGCCGAATGGTCGGTGACGGACCGGGCTCAGCAGCTGGAAGCGGTCGACCCGGTCCGCGTCCACAGCTGTGGCCGTGATGCCAAGGCTGGCGTTAAACGCCTCTTTGTCGGTTGCAGAGCTCAGAGCGAGCACGCTCTGCAGCTGCTCGCTCAGCACCTGATGCAATTCATCAGGCGTCTGCCAGTAGCGCAGGCTGATGTCGCCCACGTCATGGAGGCGCGCAAGGTCTTCGAAGATGGCGTCGGAGCCAGCTGGCGGCGCGTCGGCGCTGTACCAAGCAGCCAGTTGCAGGGCGGCCGAGCCGCCCTCTGCTGAACCCCGCACTGAGGTGGTGAGCTTCGCCATCACTTCGCCGATCTCAGCCGCACCGTCGAGCTTGGCGACCAGATCTGCAAATGGCCTGCCCGGTCCGATCGGCGGTAGCTGGGAGGGATCACCGACCAGGATGACGCGTTGTGTCCAGTTCGCGTCCAGGGACATCAGGAGGACATATATGTCGACGATCGTGAGCATGGATGCTTCGTCGATCACCAAGGTCCGGCCAGCCTGGATCTTCGTGGTCAGGTCAGTGCGGAGGATGGGCTGCTGCCGGCTAGTGTTGTAGCGCTCGTGCTGGAACAGAAACTGGGCCACCGTCTTGGCGTCCTGTCCGGTTGCCTGCTGCAGGCGTACACGCGCCTTTCCGGTTGGAGCCAGGAAGGTGATCTTGCCGTCACGCAGGATTGGATGCTGAGCGAGCGCACCGAGGACGGTCGTCTTGCCAGTTCCAGCCGGCCCGATCAGGACTCCGAGCTTCCTGGAGGTGATTCGCTGGAGGGCGGCGACCTGTTCTTCGAAGGCCGCCATTGACCTTTCTGAGCCGAGGTCGACGTTCTTGAGCGGGCCATTGCGCAGCAGCTCGCCCCAATTGGCTGTAATCGGCGTCGCCGGTGTCAGCTTGGCGCGCCCAGTCAAGGCGGGCCCGACGTTCCGCTCACCGAGGCGCAACTCGGTCAGCGAGACAAGCATCTTCGGCCCGTCCCGCTCGTTGATCGGCACGACATCCACCTGGAGGCGGTCGTCCAAGAACTTGCCGCTTCGGAGATCTCCATTGATCCAGTCCTCGGTGATGTCTGGGGGCTGATCAATCGCGAGCTTTTGGACTCGGTCATAGACCTCGTCGAAGCGAAGAGCGGTGTCCCCCCGCCTAGCTGCTAATTTCAGCACCTCGGTCAATACAGCACGGACACGGCGCTCGTCGATTGCGGTTTCCACATTGGAAGGCGACTCGATAGGAACGGTAATGATCTTCGAGTCCGGCAGAAGCCCGCGATCAATCACGCTGAGAGGGATCGCCCCGTCATTCTCATCTGCCTCGTCGAGCTCGGCCAGCAAGTAGGGGTTCTGGAGGACCTGGAGGTCGGTGACGGGCCGCGGCCGCCTGTCCTGGCGGTACCAGCGGCGGGCCTGGCCAGGGGTTAGGGCGAACCTGGAAAGCAGGCGCAGGAGCTTCTTGCGCTCCGTGTTCAGACCCTGCCACGCCCTGCGTTGAGCGGCCAAGTGCGGCACGAACTCCGGGCCCGGCGGCTGCTCCAGCCCCAGCACAATCTGATCGATCAGGGGCCAGGGGTCCTGCTCGGGGCCGATTCGACCCTGCAGCAGCAGCTCCAGGCAGAGGGCTCCGCCGTACTTGATGCCGAACCCCTGCAGGACGGAGCCCAGGCCGGGCCAGGCTCCCCGACTGGACCAGCACTCGGCGATTTGGGCGCTCAGCCATTCCATTCGCTGTTGCCATGGGCCTGCGACCAGCCCGTGCTTCTGGACGGTTTGAACCGATGTGAGGAGCCTACGCAATACGGAAAGGGCTGAATCGGGGGTGATGAACTCGGCGCCGTAGCTGAAGTCAAGAATGTTGGCGCTGTCGGGGATGACGGCGATTTCCTGAAGGAGGCGCTCCTTCTCCTCAGGTGGCAGCTTGAGCGCCAGATAGGCGTGGTACGGGATGAGGACCCCCCTTGCAGCATCCCGCCGAATCGAGTGCTGAACGATCCGATCCCACATTGGGAAGCTCAGCTTCTGGCCTGAGACCAGATACTCCATCGGCTTGGTCGACATCTCCTCTATGAAGCCGGCGCCGACCACCAGGCGGGTGGATGACTGGGCTCCCTCCGCCAGCGGATGCCCGTCTTTGCAGTAGGCCAAGACAAGGCTTCCCGGCCCAACTCGACCAAAACCGGCTCCGAGCAGCTGGTTCTGACGTTCTCGGTTCCAAACCCAGGCGGTTTGGTTGTCCTGCTTGTCATGAGACAGATGGGTGTGCAGCTCCTCCTCGAGTCGTGGACCCTCGGCCGCGAGCATCCAGCGGTAGGGCGTGGCTAAGAACGAGTAGGGCGGGATGTCCACCCAGGTGTCCTTCAGATGCTGGTGATCGGGAGACCAGCTCTGGTACGGGTGCTGGAAGAGACGCCGAACTGGGCGGGGAGACAGGAAGCCTCCGGACTCAGCGACGCAGGGAGGCAGGTCGGCTCCGTCGATCTGGTCCCAGCGTCGGCCGTGAGCTGCGTCCTCGGCAGCGTCGACTCGGCCCTCGCGGATGCGCTTGAGCGCCAGACAGTAGCTGTTCTGGGACGGGTGACGGCAGATCGTGCCATCCCATTCGGAGTCGTGCCATGCGACGCGAACGGTGAGGTGGTGGGTGGTGACCCTGCCGGTGCTACGACCTGACATTGGCATAGATGATGCCTAGGCCCGCCCCGCGGTGCACTCGGGGGACCGGGCCGGGTTAGGCACTGCCGACCGACGCCTGCTTCGAAAGTAGCCAGTTCAACAAGAACACTGCGTGCTTTGGGTTCGGCATGAGGTACCAGTCCGGGTTTTCCTTGCCTTCGCGAGCGATCGACAGACCATCGTTATAGACCTCGACATGCATGATCTTGGCAAGGGATACGCCTGTTGATTTCGTTCGGCCTACGTACGCCACCCTTTGGTTGGTGAGAACAAAGGTGCCAGCATCTAGATTCGTCAGCGCCTGTTGGTGGATAGGCTCCCCTCTAAATGCTCCGACCCGGTACCGAATCCCGGTGTGACCGATCGGAAAGCTGAAGCCACTGCTACCGCCAACGTAATGCGTTCTCGTGACCATTCGAGCTAGTGTGGCCGGCACCGAGAGAAACGCTTGCTCCCCACTCTTGAGGACCAATGGTGACTCGACGGGTTGGGCACCTGAGGTTTGAAGGTCAGCAGCTTCATAGAGCGAATCAAATCCCATCGCCTTGATTGCCTCTTTGCGGCGTTTGACCTCCTGATCGCAGGCATCGGCCCATTTCTGAGCTGCCTCGATCTGTGCTTCCACGGAGGCTGCCTGCGATTCGAGGCCGGCGGCGGCCCTTCGCTCGGCGTCTGCGTCGGCGATCGTCGTTGCTGGGGCTGATCGCACTATTGGGATGAGCAAGCCGCGCAGCTCCATAGTCAACTGCGTCTTTTGCCGTTCCAGCTCATGCTCTTGGTGTTTGACGCCAATCCGACTCAGGAATCCAGCAGAAGACTCCTCTTGCCTGAGCGCGCCTTCGCGCTGATCATCAGCCGCGATCCGCGCAGCCACCGTCTTTGCTTGTTGCAGCTGTGCCTGCAAATTGGCTGGAACAGCCCACTCACTGCTGCCGGCGATTAACGTCGATCCCGCGGCCGCAAGGTGGTCCTCAGCCTGGGCACGCAGAGACTTAGTTGTAGCCAGTGTCTTATCAACCCAGTCTCGCCACTCAGCTGCTCGTCCTTCCAAATCCTGCACAGTTGCGAGGGTGACAGGACCAGCATCGGTCTGAACAATTGGCCACGACGCCGATCGAAGCGCGTGATCAGCCAACCCTCTGGTCTCGTCATTCATTCGGAAGCGTCAGTCCGCAAGTCGAGTTAGCAATCCCGCTTGGCCGGTCAGAATCCATTCGGTGACGACACCGTTGCGGTCTCGGAGCCCCTCCAGGCCTGCCGAATTCGATAGCCGCTTCCACGTCGCCATCGCAGGTTCCTGCCAATCGCGCAGTTCAGCCGGAAGGTCAACTATTGCGTAGCCGTGCTTGAACTTCGGACTTAACTTTCGAGCCTCGCTCAACAACTCAATCTCTCCATACGGAATCGGCCTTCGCAGTTCGCGGAGCGCCGCCACGACGTAGAAGGTCCCGATTTCTGCCCCAAGTTCGTCAGCTCGCTTGTAGCCCACGAAGCGCTCGACTCTCGTCTCGTAGAGGAATGGAGCTAGCTTCGAGTACTGCGACGTGTCGCCGTGCACGATGATGCCTGCCAGGCCCGCGTGCGTTGCTTCGCCCGAGAAGCCGTCGCTCGCCTCGTCTTCCTGATGAGTAGCACGGAATAGAAACGGCAGAAAGCCTAGCTGCTTGCAAAGGCGTTCAGGTTCGACGAGCCTTTTCGGTTTGTCGCCAGCCCCTGCATGCCATCCGAAATTGAGAGTCGTCAGATCGTCAGGGTGCTCGAGCATTGCCCGCAGGTAATACTCTTGGACCGGCACGACGACACCGGGGTTTCCGGCCAGAGGAGCGGTCTTGGATCGTGTCATGCCCTTTGTCCTTACGGGCTTCTTAGGGCGCATGTCGATGAGAGCGTTTCGTGCGATTCGGTTCGAAGGTTGAAGCTCCAGCGCTCGGCTATACAACGCAGTTGCCTCACTTGGTTTCTGATGCTTAACCAGCCACTTTGCGAGTCGGGTGATCGCCGGCACGTTGGAAGGATCCAGCTCGATGATCCGTCGGTTCACCGTCTCAGCCTCGTGACCATAGTCGTTGACAAGCGCAAGTTGAACCGCACGCGCCTCCAGTCGGTCAATTTCAACCATCACGGTCCACCTCCGTCCGTCCATCGCTCATGGTCGCATCACATTGAGTAAGCAGCGCCTCATCACGTTGTCAGCGTTGATTCGGCATCAAGAACGTCTTCCCGCACTGCCGGCACTTATATGTGCTGCCGTCCGCTGCACGGAACATCAGCTGCCTCTTTACATGGCTGCAGGCTTCCGGGATTGCGCGGGTGCCCGCGGCCCGAACGATGACTCTCGAGCGCAGATTTCGAAAGCTGGGACGGAAGTCTTGTCTTGACTCCCGATTAGGGTCGACGCGACGAAATACAAGTAATGTCGATCCTACGTTGAGACTTCGACGATCAACACGGAGCCATTCAGGAACGCGCTCTTGTTCGGCGTGGCTATACGCTCTGAAGTTGAAAAGCCTTGCCAAGCGGGGCAGCTCGGTAGCTAGGGTTGCCTTGATTTCGCCGCCCACGCCTGAAGCCCCATAGCCGTGAACGACCAGCAGGGCATCGTCGCCACCACGCTGGGCCTTCTTGAGCTCGTCTCGTAACTGCTCAATCGCCTCAGGAACAGTCTGGCGCGAATGAGCGATATCTACCTTGCGCGTAGCCTCACCCTGAAGAATGCCGAGACTCCGGCATAGCTGGCGCCTTGGAGGCGATCTCAACGTATCGGCACAGCGCGTTCGCCAGGCGCATCTGTTCGGGCGTGCGTGCAATCACGTCGAGCAGTGCCGGGCTGCAGATTAGGACCGCCATTCCCTGTGCGCGGGATATTGCCACGTTCAAGCGGTGCAGGCTGTACAAGAAGTCCATGCCACGCGGCGCTTCTGCGGCGCTCGAGGTTCCCATCGAGTAGATCACGACCGGTCCCTCCTGACCCTGGAACTTGTCTACGGTTCCAACCCGTGCGCCCAACGGCAGCCGGCCGGCCAGCAGCGCAACGTGCGCGTTATACGGCGCCACCACGAGGATGTCTTCAATCGTCATCGACCGGACGTTGCCGTTCCGGTCGGTCCACGGCCGGCCGAGCAGATCGTTGAACATCTCGACGACAACGGCCGCCTCTTCTGACGAGGACGTGCGGTTTCCAACATGCGGGACCGGGTGGTAGCGGAGGCCCGTACCCGACAGCTCGCTCGAACCCCCCACTCCCTGTCGCGCGCACTCCGGCGCCGACTCCAGGCGGCCCTCGTACGCGATCTCCGAGATGAACCGGCAGACGTCCGGGTGCATCCGGTACGTCGTCGCCAGGAAGCGGCCGCGGTCGGGTCGGATCGTCTGGGCGCCGTCCAGCACGTGGTCGAGCGCCGACAGGTCGGCGCCATCAGGGTGCGAGCCCTTCGATGGCTGCCGCAGCTGGTTCGGGTCGCCCAGCAGGACGACATTGCGTGCACACGTCGCGGCGGCGATCACGTTCGCCAGTGACATCTGCCCTGCCTCGTCAATAAACAGATCGTCGAGCTTGCCTTCGATCTCGTCGCGGGCGAACAGCCACGCCGTCCCGGCAACCAGGTCGACCTCCCCCGCTCCGACCGCGTCGTCGACGTCGGCATTGGTGTCGGCCGGCTGGACGACCGCGGAGCTGCAACGCTGATCCGGCTCGGCCTTCTGGATCGCCCGCAGCGGATACCCGCGGCGCTCCGCCTCGCGGCACACCGCATCCAGGAGATTACCGATCACCTTGTGACTCAGCGCAGTCAGACCTACGCGGCGGCCGGCCATCAACCGCTCGACGATCATCTCCGCGCCCAGGCGTGTCTTGCCGGAGCCCGGTGGACCCTGGATTGCCACGTAGGAATCCTCGGCCCGGGGCGGCGCCAGCAGTAGCAAATCGCGAATCGCGCGGTACTCCCCTGCACCCTCGATGCCGTTTGCCACCACCGACTCGGCGACCCGGCGGATGGCGTCGCGCAGCACTCGGTCCTCGATCGGGGTAGGCGGGATCAGCGCCGTCGGATGCGGCGCGGCTGACCCCTTACCCCGGCGAAGAACGATCGTGCCCGCGACGTTGTCGATCTCATGCACCTCCCCGGCGGGCTTCTTCGTCCGGGGGTCGACCGGCGACATCCCGACCGATAGCTTGTGATCCTGTGGCGGGAACGAATAGCGGTGCAGGAGCGAGTGCTTGTACGGCCCGGCCTCGCCGGCGTAGGCGAGGCCGCCGATCGATTCCGAGTCCGCGACAAGGTCCTCATCGGTCATCTTCAGACGCTCGTAATAGCCCCACCAATCCGACTTCAGCTCCCGTCGGTGCCACCACAGCTGCTGCGCCAAGAGCCAGCGCGAAGACCCAATCGGCTGACCCCCGGCCAGCCGCGCGAACAGGTCCTCGATGTCCTGCTCCCACTGCTTCAGCTCGACCGAGGGCTCTGACGGCTGCGGCGCCGGCCGCGGTATGACGATCCCGAACTCGGTTTGCGCCTGCGGCCGGCGGTCTTCCAGCCAGTCGCGCAGCATCCACGTCGAGCGCAGATCCTGTTCGTTGTAGGCCGCAATCGCGTCCAGGATCGACTGCTCGGGGCGGTCGATCCAGCTCTCGTAAGCGACGATGCTCGACCCGGCCTCGGAGATCGCGTCCTCGCGCTTGCCCATGTACAGCGCCTCGATGTCCTTCAGCGAGTACGACTCGCGCGAGGCAATGAGCGACTGCTTGACCACGCGGTACAGGTCGACCAGCACCTCGCCGCGGAGCAGCCGATCGACCTCCGCCTCACGGGTGCCGTGCCTGCCCATCAATCGCTTCAGCGCGTTGGGCTCGTATGCCGCGTAGTGGTAGACGTGCATGGAAGGGTTGGCGTCCAGGCGTGCGATGACCAGGTCGACAAACTCTTCGAACGCAAGCTTCTCCTGTTCGCGATCGTGCGCCCATATGGGCTTGAAGTTGCCCACCACGTCGAGCACGCCGAACAGGTACTCGAGCCCGCCGTCGAGCGCCCAAGGATCGCTCTCCATGTCGAAGATCAGGTCGGCGTCGGTCGGCGGAGGCAAGAGGGCGAGACCGAGGTCGGGGCGCTCCGGCCTGATCAGCACGTAGTCCGGCTTGCCGGTCTCGCGCTCCCTGACCTGCAGCTGCGCCTGGAGGCGGAGACGCGCCAGCGTGGTGCCGCTGATGCCGGTCGCGCTCAGGTCGCCGTCAGATGTCGCCAACGCGCCGGCCGTGTTCACCCCCGCCGCATCGAGCTTGCGCGCTTGAGACCGCGACAGGCCGGCGACGAGCACGAGGCTGTCGTCATCGCGCCAGCGCTGCTCACACACCTTGGCCCACCGACAAACACCGCAGTGCTCGACCGGCTCGGGGTAGGTCTTGAGGGGGACGCCGGCGGTCACCGACTCGAGCCTCGACTTGGCGTGGTCGAGGTAGGCCCGGTAGTCGCTGGCGCGGAACCGCGGCCGCGTTCCGTCGCCCAGGGCCAGGTGCATCGATTCGGGGGCGCGGCCCTGCATGCCGGCGACGAGCTCCGAGTAGAGCGACGTCTGCAGCAGCGCCGCCGCCTTCGCGCTGCGCGCGAGCTTGGTGTCGACGACCTCGTAGCTGTGCGCCCCGAGGTCGCTCGGTGCTTCGACCTTTTCAAGAAAGTCCGCGTATCCAAGCCAGCGGCCGTCGAACAGCGCGGCCTGGTAGATCACGTCATAACCCGAGCGCATGGCCTCGAGCGTCTCGTCGCGCGCCTTCGTGTACGCCTCGAGGGTGGCGCTGCGCGTCTCGATGATCGCGACCGACTTGTTCGCTTGCGCGTAACCGTCGAGGTGCGCCTGCTCATGCGCGGTGCCACGGCGGGCCATCAGCTCCAGCTCCGGGTCTTCCCTCTCCGGCCTGACGAGCTCGCCGCGCGTGGCGGCGAGCTCTTGCTGCGTGAGGTGCGCGCATTCGAGAAAACCGGTGAGGTCACTCGCGCTGAGGATCAGCCGCCCGCCGGTCAGGTGCATGCGATCTCCCAGGTCACGCGTCGAACTCCAACTGCTGCGGCCGCGCCTCGGCCTCGCGCGATGCCTGGGTCATGACCAGCGGAAGCATGTCGCAGACGGTATCTCCGTAGGCCGCCCCGAACAACAGCTCAGTCATGCACGCGAGCTTGCGCGCGTCGTGCGGGAGGTAGTCGCGCCGGAAGTTCCTGCCCGGGCCGCCGCCCTCGAAGCCGAGGCAGCCCAGCGCGGTGACAGAGGTCTTGCGCAGTCCGCTCGACTCGGGCATCCAGTGCCGCGAGCCGACCTCGCCGAGCACCGCCGAATCGTGGACCATGAACTGTACGTAGCGATCTTTGTCGCGGGAGTCCTCGAACACGACGAAGTCGTGGTCGCGCAGGTCGAACAGGAGCCGGCGCAACTCCTTCTCGTAGATCTCCAGCCGCATCTCTCTTTCCATGCCGACAGCGTGCAGGGCGGGCGCGACAGCTCCCTGTCGCGCTCTTCGAATCGCCATCAATTTCTCCTCCGGGCCGGTGAAACGAAGCGGGTCGGGCTCTTCGACTGGTGGGCTGGGAAGGCGCTGAGGTGGACGACCCGGCCTTCATGGACCAGCGCCGCAGCCTCCAGATCAGGCGCCACGACGGCGAGGTGCGAGCCGACGCCAAGCTCGGGCCCGACGCTCGGGCTGCCGGCGGCGATCGAGCGGAACCATCGCCTGGCGCTGGCGTCGGCGCGGGCGCCCAGCGCCTTGGTATCGGACATCGCCGCCTCGGCCTGGTAGCTGGCGATCAGTCCAGTCCACATCGAGGCAAGGACCTCCGGGGCCTCGAAGATGTCGGCACACGCCACGCGACCGGCGACGCAGGCGATGACTCCAACCTGACCGGGCTCAGGTTCGACGGTCGTCGCCAGGTCGGTCAGCACGTGAGAGTCCCGAGCGGCGAGGTCGGCATACGAACGGCTGGGAGCATCGGTACCGTGTCGGTCCAGGATCCGGTCGACGCCGGCCCAGACCGCGCCCTGGTCGGAGGCGAAGCTGCGGGCGCTGCGCATGGAGCGGGCGACGGTCACGGTCTTGGCCGCGCGAACGCTGGGTGCGAGGTTGACGGCGGCCTTGCCAGTCGCCTCCACCGATATCGAATGCCAGCGCCCGGACTCGACGCACGAGACGGGGACGTTGAGGACACTCGTTGCGGGAACGAGGATCGTGAGGTTGAGCACACGGGTCTGCTTCATGCCGAGCAGCACCTCGCCCTCGACCAACAACACCGGCCGGTCGGCGCGGTTGGCCACGCGCAGCATGCCTACGGAGCCGGCCTCACTGACCTCCTCGATGGAGATGAGCCCGGCGTCCTGGGCCTGCTGATAAAGGAAGTAGCGCGGCGGATCGGCCGCAGGGTGCCGGTCGGCAATGAGTGGAAGCAGCGCCAAGTTGCCCGCCACCGCGCCCGGGCCGATTTCGAGAGTCGTGACGAGGTCGATCAGGGTCTGTTGGTCGTTCATCAGGCGATCATCTGAGGGCGCCGCGACAGCTGAATGTCGCGTTCGCCCAGCCCTGTCAACCGGGCTGTTCAAGCGGTGACATAATGCGGCCCTCATGGCTCGAGATGCCTTCGAAAAGCACGACCGGCTGATCCGGCTGATGCGCGAGCTGGCGCTGTTCCAGGCGCAGCCGCGAGGCTTGACCACGGCCCAGATCGGGGAAAAGATGGCGATCTCGCAGCGGCAGGCACAGCGTGATATCGCGGCGCTGGAGAGCGAGTACAAGGTGCCGTTCGTGAAGCAGGGCACGCGGTGGACGCTGATCGAGGGGTACTTCCTGCCGCCGGTGAAGTTCACCATCCCCGAGGCGATGGCGATGGTCGTGGGCGCGCGCCTGATGTGGCGGTACGCCGACCGCGCCAACCCGTTCGCGCAGGCGGCGTACGAGAAGCTCGCCGCCGTCCTGCCAGCGCCGATGAAGGAGCCGGTGATGGAGGTGGCGGACGGGCTGGGTGACAAGCCCGACGACGGCCTGTGGACGAAGGTGTTCGCTGCACTGACCACCGCGTGGGCCGAGCGGCGCAAGGTGCGGATCCTCTACAAGAAAGAAGACGGCAGCGAATCCGAGCGCGTGGTGTGGCCGCTGTTCATCGAACCGACGCCCACGGCGCACTCCCTTTACCTGATCGCATTCGACGAGAAGGCCCGCGAGCCGCGGGTGTTTCGTCTCGAGCGGATCAAGGGAGTAGCGGTGCTGGAGAACCGGTTCGACCCGCCGCTGGGGTCGTCGATTCGGAAGATGCTCGGTCACGCCTGGGGTATCTGGACGTCAGCGCATCCTGTCGCGGTGGTGCTGCGATTCACACCTCGAGTCGCCGAGCGGGTTGCCCTGACGACCTGGCACGAATCCCAGGAGCTGAAGTCCCTGCCTGATGGTGGCGTCGAGATTCGGTTGGTGATTGCCGAGCCGATCGAGATCCGGCCGTGGATCCTTGGCTGGGGCAAGGAGTGCGAAGTCATCGCGCCGGCCGAACTCCGCGAGTCGATCTTCACAGAGCTTGAGCAAGCGGTAGCTGTGTATGGCGCGGGCGCCATTATTTCGCGGTCGCGGCGTTCGCTGGCCGGGTAGGGGACGCGGCCAGCGCCCAAGAGCTAATGGCACGACCCCCGTCCGATACGCGACCAGCTAAACACAGTCGGCCGGGGGATCCGGAATCGATCCTAATCCGGACCATGCGCGATGGCGATTCGATCGAGGAGCTGACTCAGCTGCTGAATCGCGCCTACGGCCGGTTCATTAAGTCTGGTGTCCGCATGAAGGCGGCTGTACAGCAACCCTCCGAGACAAGGAAGCGAACTGCGAGGGGAGAGTGTCTCGTGGCAGAGATCGGTGGTCGCCTAGTTGGAACGCTGGTCTGGAGACGCCCTGGTCGGCCTCATAGTCCATGTAGGTACTATCGAGACCCGTCGGTAGCAACATTTGAAGAGCTCGCGGTAAATCCACAAGACCAGGGTCGGGGGATTGGTGCGAAGTTGCTAAGGGAGGCGGAATCCAGGGCTCAAAAGCATGGAGCCAGGGAGATGGCCTGCGACACTGCCGCGAACTCCACAAGCCTCGTGGATTGGTATCGCAGCTGCGGATACGGAGTCGTCGCCGAAGTTCGATGGCCCAATACAAACCATTTGAATGTCGTTCTGAGCAAGCGTCTTGTCTAGCGCGGATCAGACGCTGCCGACGGGTTTTGTCCTTCGTCGCGAGCTAGGGTCACTGGAACGGCGAGCAACCCGGGCTGGCCCCGGTACGCTACTTCTTCTGTCTTAGGGCGTCGAGTGGAGTACCCTCGCGTGCCAACTTCCAGTAGATCCAGCCGTCAACGGACTTTCCAGTAATCGAATGCGCTGCAGCGGTTGGGGTTGAATAGGTTTGTGATCCAACTCTGATGCCGCCCGAGACCACGGTCGCCGAGAATCCACGACCTCCTTGCCCTCGACTCGGATGGAACAGCTTCGTGCCAACTGGAAGAGTCCCAGACGAAATCAGGTCCTGGAGAGATGGATCAGAAGAGGGCATCGCAGGGATTCTATAAGGTCGCTAGATGAGAGAGGCAACTCCCTTAGCCAGCGAAGTTAAGCCTCCCCGGGCACTCAGGCCACGGCACTCAAGTACAACCCCCACAACAGTGCGGCCTGAAACCGTGATCTCCTCAAATTTCTCGACCGTCCCGGTCTCTTGAGCGGCCACATGGTCCGCCGGGCGTGGATATATCAGCGTGACTCGATTGATACCACTTGCCTCTGAAAAGGCGAGCGCCTCATACAGGTCCGCCGGAGAAATGCTTGGTGACTGCTGCGCGCGGCCCTTGTACTTCGCGTCGAACAGAACGTGAGCGCCATTTGGAGTTCTCACAAAGATGTCCGGCTGCACGACCACAGTGTCGCCACCCAAACGCTTGCCAAGGTCGAAACGGGCATGGTACGTAACCTGGGCCGGCTGCACGCCAATTCGCATCGCCGTGAGTAGTAACTGTTCGAAGGCAAGCCAGGTCGTAAGAACGTATCCGGGGGCCAGGAGCTTTCCCGGAGCGAGTCGAACGCCAAACCCGGCGTTTATCTGGTTCGCTAGCTCGTAGCAGTCCTGCCAACTTCGGTGGCGTGCAGGCACTCGTGTGGCAGGCCTAGGGCTCGGAGGCTCTTGAGGGCCCAAGCGCTGCGCCACTCTTCTCACCTGTCGCTGCAGAACACCATCCCGGACATCCGGAGCCATCAACCGAGCGGCCGACGAAATTTGCGCGTTGTACCTGTTTTGGGCTGAAAACAGCAGGCTTCGCAATTGATAACCATTCTCGCCTGGCATGAGAACGTCCTCGGCCTCGATTTCGCCATCGAGCGACCACTCAAAAGTAGAAGCCGACCGATACGTCCTGAGGGGTCGTCGACGGCTCCTCTCAAACAGGTCAACGAACGTTCTAGCGACCAAACTGGTCAGGTCATCGCGGGCTCCGGTGGAGGCGCTTATGCCTTCGTGGATTAGCAGTTGACCGGAACGTGCGAGGTTGGCCACGACCAAGAAGTCCTCGCGCCAACTGGGCCAGGTAAGACCCAAGAACTTTGGAGCTATTTCGACCTCGAGACCAGGCAACAAACGGACGAGACCGGCCACGTCCTCTGCCACAAATACGTCGTCCTCGAGACGGATCGGAACAGTGTTACCGCCTAGCAGGCTCCGAATACGCTCTCCCTGAATACGCACAGCCCTTCGAATGGTTTCGGTATCAACGCCACTGAGCTTTGAAGCGGACGCCAGGAAATCTATTGATGGTTGGTACTCGACGACACTAATCCGGTTATGGATCAAGCGGCCGGGGCGGGTTGCGCGATCGCTCGAAGAAGCTTGTACATCTCCGAGTCGTTGCTCGGAACGGGATCATCGAGTTCGACGCGCGGCTCCCCAGCAAACATCTTCTCCCGGAGCTTCCAGGGATGACTCTGGTTATGAGCGCCGATATTCCACACCTCGGCGATGGCCCTTAGGTCCCCGAAGAAGACTTCCTCAACGTGCGCTTGAATCGTGCTGAATCCCTCGCGCACGTAGGCAATCGTCTCGGGTATTGACTTCAGATTCTTTGGGTCGGTTGGCCCTTGAAGCAGAATGCCGTGCCCTAAACAGAACTCTCTCCCGCGACCTAATGCGACCCGTTCGTTTACAGATTTCCACGCGCGAAATGCGGCCGCCAGAACGTCGAGTGGGTTCGCTGGCTCCTCAGGCAATTCGGCGATGCCGTATCCATCGAGGCCGAAGCTGCTAACGAGGATAGCCTCGTTCGGTGAAAGGGTGAACGGAGCAAACCGGCGCAAGAACGCGACATCCAAAGGCTCAACCGACGAGTCGGCCTGATTCATCGCCGCAACGATATAGAGGTGATGGGAGAGCGCAATCTCTTTGAGAGCACCGTCGTCTGAAATGACTGGGAAATGGTGTGTCTGCGGTCCATCCGTGCCGTTAGGCAGGAGGCGCTTATCAGTTTCGATTCCGACAATCAGGTCACCGAAGATTTGGACGGCTGGTCCACGGTTGATCTCATCAATGACAACAAGCGATGCTCCATCCTCCGATAGCGCGTGTTGATTGGCCAGCCAACACACTCCGTCACGCACCTGAAATTCCACAGGAGCCTTGCCGGGCTTGGGTTCGAGTCCGCGAACAAAGTCCCGGTACTTTGTCCCTTGATGGAAGTCTATGGCCCACGTCTTGCGGTCGGCGCGCCCAGGACTTGGGAGCCACTCGGCAACCTCGCCACCGTCCTTTGGAATCGGGATTTTCTCCTTTGGCTTGTACTCCATCCCAGTCTTCAGTCCGAAGGCCCGCCGAACCTCAGATAGCAATCGGGTCTTGCCGGTTCCAGGAGCTCCCGTGATGAGGACATTGTGCCGATCGCGCAGCAGGCGAAGCACACGCTTTGCCTCAGGTGAGACTTCCAATTCAGCTCCCGTGGCAGTATGAAGTGCCATCGATCAAATCGAGCCATCCCCGCCGCGCCACCCCGCCTTTTGATTCCTTTCCAAGGCACTCGAGAATGGGCTGAGCAACGTCGTCATGCCACTTGTCGCGCAGCTCACCCGAGGTGGTGTAGTAGGCGCGGAGTTGCTTGAGATCGTCCAGCACGAGGACGAGAAGGACAGTGTCGCCACCTGCTTCCGGTGGTTGTTGCAAGGGTTCGATTTCATGAATCCGGGCGAGGCGCCCTTCACCGGGTCTTGCGCTTGTCGGTGGCCAATACTCGATCTCCTGATGCTGAGATGTTCCTTTCGCGTCCTCCCAAACCAAGGTTCCATGCCTGACCGGCCGGCCCCGGACCTGGCCTTCTTCCGGGAACATGCGCTCCAAGACCGGGCGGAAGGGGGCATCTGGAAAGCGAAGGTCACGGGCTCCGCCGCCGGTTTGAGCGTCGTTAGACTGCGCCTCAATCTTCCGGATGTCACCCGGAAGCAATTCCTGCCAGAAGATCGCCAGAGGCTTCGGACCTGCCACTCACATCCTCCATGTGGGCGTACTCGCTCGGGACATACGCAAGCGCGCCGATCTTACGCGCAGAATCGGCGCGGTTGGCCCAATTCCCGGACGCGCCATTCGAAGCCGCCATTTTCGTGAGAGCCAAATCTCTCGTCACGGTCGATCGGCGCTCACCTGGCAGAGCTGGCTGACCACGATCCAACAGGGGAAAGTCGAGAAACATGAGTGCAAGATCATCGACTTCAAGAGACCATGCACGAGCAACCGCCACATCAATCTCGGCGCGCCATTCGGCCCGCCTCCACCGCTCAGCTTGCGTTAGAGGCCTGCCAGAAGCGTCGAGGCGAGCCAAGTCCCTTGCTAGGTTTGCCATTTGCCGAGCAGCCGGGGTGGCCGGGTCTATAGGTGGCAGTGGTATAGACCGGAGCACAAAATAGTTGACGCTTGTCGTCAGCAGTCGGCGAGCGAGCCAATCAAATGCAAGGCTGTTTGCGATCGCAAGAAAGAGCCACGACATGCGCGCGTCGGAGTCACTTGCGAAGGTGATTGTCGGCACCTTGTTTCCGCAGACCACATCCGCTGGCACTCGAGCGGCAATGATGGAACGCTCATTGGTCTGGCCCGTAATGTCGCAATACCCCACCCGCGGGCGCTGTATACGGTCAATTACCGGAGTCGGCAGCCCGGCCAACGGAACATGAAATTGAGGTTCGGTCGTGCTAGCGCCGAGGTCGCGGACTTCCCAGACTGCCCGGCGGCCACTCCCAGAGCGGTAGACCTTCGCCCCAAACCTGTGTTGCGCAACCATTCGGCCCTCGATCAAAGGCACGCGGCCTGGGCCCGACCTGCTAACAAAGTGGCTTCGGTCGTTGGTCATATCAACTTCGCGCATGATCTCCGACTGCCATGGCGATTCCTGACGATCGAGATACAGCGCGCGCTCGTGCAGTTGAACTAAGAGTTCCCACTCTCGCTCGTTGCGTACCTCAGGGATGCTTAGGTCTGATCTGATCCTGCTAAGCACCACACGGTCAATTTGGGCCTGTCCGTTTGAGCGGACCTGCATTGGCTCGCCAATAGCGTGTCCGAGCTTTATCGGCTGACTCCCCCTTCGCTTGCGAGCCGTAATGGCTAAAAACTTAAAGCGGGAGTCGATTGCGAAGAAGCGCGCCTTGTTGTCAATCACGTCGATGGTCATTGCTCCGCATTCAGCCAAGAGTCGTCGCCGAAGGGGCTCGCTACCGAGTGATCGAATCAGGCCGGCTGGCACAAGCAAACAGCATCGTCCGTTCCTTGCCAGCAGCTCCAGAGAACAAACGATGAAGGCTTTGTAAAGATCGAGCTCGCCTGAGGTCGCCTCGGGATATCGAGCTCCAACGGCTGCGGCATAGGCCGCACGAAGTGATCTCTGGCTTGCGAGCGCGGTTTCGTCGATAGCCACCGCTTTGTAGTCAGCACCATAGTGGCGATCGTGTCCGTTACCAACGAGAAACTCGTGGCGCGACACTTTCACCTTCTCCCACGGTGGGTTACCTACGATCAAAGAGAATCCTTCGGGAGCGATATCGCGCCAACCATCCAAACCGGTGAGCAAGCTGTCCTGACGGCGCAACCGTCGATTCAACTGTGAAATGGCATCGACATCGGTGCACAACGCGGCCAGGGAGGCCCGACATGCTCGCAGGGCTGCCTCATCCAGATCCGCCGCGCACACGGATCGGGCGACAAGCTCGGTCGCTCGCGAGCGATCCGTTCCGCAGATTGCGAGCACCGTGGCAACAAGTAGCGTTCCCGAACCGGCCGCGAGGTCGACGATTTCGCCTCCACCAAACTCTACTGCTGCTCGTGCGGCCACGAACTTTGCCAGCCGGAAATCGGTATAGAACGCTCCTTGGAGACGCTGTTCGCTTCGCGATCTTTGTGGCCGAGCTAGGGCTGCTAGCAGAACTGCAGGAGGTAAAGGCAGCTCTACGAGACACTCAACGAGCGCATCGGCGTAGATAGTCGCGGCGGAGTCCTGAGAGTCATCAGCTCCAAATTGCCTTCGGAACTCCTTGAGTGACCACTGCCCATAACGACTCGCTGCAATCTCGATCACCGCAAGACGCGAGCCAGACCCGAGGCGCCTGTCTGCTTCGCTCAGCAGCCGCTCAGCTGAGCCTAAGAGGACTTCCTCAACCGTCCTCGAGATGCTCAAACTGCCGGTTCCAGGGCGGGTTGGCAATTCAAAGGGACTGCTGGACGTCTCAGCTCAAGCAGGTACTCGCTCACCGCCGACCTGTGGGCAGATGCCCGTTCGTTCGGCCGGTACCGACCAATGCTCGCTAACCGATGGACAGTAAGGTTGCCCAGGTCCGCCAGGTGACGGCGCAAGGCCTCCAATGGGATGTGAGCGTCATCGCTATAAGACAGCAGTACTCGGTGAGCCGGAAGGTTCTGAATCAGCGATTGCAGTCCAGCGAGAGCCCGGGCCTTGTAACAAAACACAGATGCCTTGTGCTCCCAAGGACGGAGACCCGTTATGCCGGTGACGGCCGGGGCATCACCTTCGGCGATCGTCTCGAGGAGGTGGTAATAGGCAGCGTACTGCCTTTTCGTGTAAGGGGGATCAAGGTACACAGTGTCCTTGTGGGCAGCTTTGACATTGAACACGTCTTGACACGTAGCCTCGAAATGGACCTTCGTTGGGCTCAGCTTCCGTGGTGACAGGAGAAGTTCTCGAGCGGAGTTGGTTGACCAGTAGCTGAGGAAGCAACCGTAGGTGCCGGCAATGTTCGCAACGCGATTGGCCGATGCAAGAAGATCCGCGATAAGTAAGCGTTCCTCAAGCTCTGTTATGAGTCGAACTGCTCTCCACTGAGCAATAGTCTGTCTGACGGCGTCGATTCGGGCTGCATTCTTCTCCGTGAAGTACTGACGCTGCACGCCGTGGGCTCTTGAAGCTGGCGAATACTCTTTCCAAACGAAGCCGTCAATCCCGCCAACTTCATTGAGAAGTTGCAACGCTGCCTCGTAGCCGCCAAGACTCCGAAATGGCACATCAGCCCGAGCTATGACTTGAGCCGACGCAGTCAGCATCGAGCTTGTCAGGTGGTCATTCAAGACAATTGGCCATCCCAAATCGGCGGCATGTCGCCCTACTGAGCCTGTTCCACAGAAGGCGTCAATGAAACGACCCGATCCTGGCCAGGGTCCCAAGATGCTTGCGATCATCGCGGCGACACGCGCCTTTGAGCCGATGTAGCGTACCGATTGCCGCCCGCCGCGCTCGAGGTCCCTGGATAATCGCGGGCTGGTCGGCGCCGCTGGCCGATCCCAGACCGTCCCGACCGCTCCAGCTTCAATCATTCGGGCGACTCATGTACTCCAAAGGGGCCCTGTATTGTATTCGAACATTCGTTCGCCGCAAGGCCTAGTGTCCGTCAGGTTGGTTCGCGAGTAGAGTGGACCGGAATCCGCCTGGAGTCAAGCCGATCATTCGTATCGCGGGGTCCCCGGTATGTGAATACCTGGCTCCCCGCTTTCACACGGGTCGGCCAACTGCCTCAGATGTAAGGCGCGACGGCGGGCTGGCTCCTTTTTAATGGATTGGGCCTGCGCTGGTCGAGGATGCCCTGCGCAACCATAAAGGAATCACCCGGCACGGCGGCGCAAGCCACTTTGTCAGCGCCCGCGGGAACCGGCTGGGTGCGATAGTGTCAAACAGAATGGGATCGCCGGTCGGGGCGCCTGCTCGCCTGATGGTCTACGTGCCCCACCCCGAATCGAGTCTGTGTACACGACTCGCTCCCGGGTCGGCGATCGTTGGACTACCGCTGGCTCACGGACCGATCCGCATCTACTACGAGGGAAACGTCATCGGAGCCACGAACCTGGAGCTATACCGCGCGCGAGCGGCCCAGGCAGCCGGCCGCATGCTCCACAACTACCCGACCGGCTATCCGACCCGCGCCCGTGAGGACGTTGACCCACGGGAATTGGTAGAGGTGGGAACCATCGAATCGCTGACCGGTCGATTGGAGATTACCGCGAAGGCGACCGAGCTGAGCTGGTGGATTGGTCCGGCCGATCTCACGGACCTCGGCTTCCGATTGCAGGCTAGCTGACCCCGCCGACCTCGCGGTACGATCCCCGAAACGCATGTTCGACCGAACCACTGCTTTGGCTCGTGTCGCATTAGGCAAATGTCCCTGCCCAGGCTGCTCCGGGGAACTGACCGACCCCTCCCGTAGTCGGGGAGGCTGGAGTTTCTGCCGCGTCTGTCGCTGCGCTTGGAAGACGTCGACCATCGACGGTCAGGAGTACGCCACCGCAATCCATGCACCGGTCCATGCTCTCGCGCCCACGGATCCGCCGGCGGGCAAACGCTCATAGCGGGCAAACGCTCATAAAGGATGTAGGGGCCGGCCTATTCGGTTGTAAACGTGCCAATCGACGCGGGAGGCGTCGATGTGAGGTCAAACGTCGAGGGCGTGGTCCTTTTGAAGCTCGGCGGCTCTGGCGTGCTGACCCGTCTCTAGGTACGCTGCGCGTAGCTTTCGCGCCAGGTCTTCGCGCTCAGGCTGCCGCTCCAGCGCCTGCTCCAACAGCGGAATCGCTTTCCTTGGCTCCTGTCGAGCTACGTGATTGGCGGCCAGCGCGCCCATGAGCTCGACCCGTGCGGTTTGTGCGAGCTCCCGGACAGCCCGAACGTATTCGCCTGCTGCACCTCGACCGCCGTTGGTCTCGTTCTCGATCTCCTCCCAATCAGGGAGGAACTCCCCCTCGGTTTCATCGAGGGCTCGAATGGCCTCAGCCGCAAGGTCGTTGGTCAGCATCCCATCCTTCGCTCCGCATTGTTTGGCCAAGTCCTGAACACGGACGATGTCAATGCTGCATCTACTAAGGTCTAGGCGTAGTTGCGTGCGGTCAGTGATCAGGCGCGATGTCAGCGCTTCTGGCAGATCGCGACTGAACATGTCGTCCAGCCGGTCCCGAACCCGCTTGCGCTGCCTCTCTGGCGATAATCCAGGCGCGAACTCTTCACAGAACGCTCCGCGATCGACCCGGCCTCCCGGCTCGAGCAGGCCGCGCACAAATAGGTACAGCCAGATGAAAGCGAGGACTTTCTTACGTAGCAATTCAGGCGCGTAGTCCTGGCCAGCCTGACGTAGTTCGATTCGCCCGAACGTGCGGATCGTCAGATGGCTGGGATCGACAACAGGGGCAGTGGAAGGTTCCGCTTCATCGGTGTCGTTGGCTTCGCTCTCATCCTCCGCCCCCTCCACCAAGGGTCTGACTCGGGCCCCTTTTTCTGAACCATCGCCATTTGGCTTTGCGATTGCGTGCGCCATCGCCTGCCGCTCCAGCCACCACTTGACACTTATAAGCGGCCTTGCCTCGACCTTCGGGACAACGGCCTTCGTCGGGGGCAGTGGCAGCCCGCGGCTCTTCAGCTGGCCGTGAAGCTCGGCCTCGTTAATCGCGCCCTTCAGGTGAGCAGCGAGCAACGCCTTCGGGCTATCCGCCCAGCGGCTCTGCCGCTCCAGATAAAGGTGGCCCGACCGTTGCTCGGCAAGCCGGCCAATGGCGTAGAGCGGAATCCCCAGATCCAACACATCCGCGGCATAGGAGGCTATGTTCCGAAAACCATCTACACCTCGCGAAAGCGGAGGCTCGAAGAGCCAGCGGCGTCGACCTGAACGGAGATCCGAAAGTCTTGAACGCAGGTGATCAACGCTCCGCTTCGGCACTAATAGAAGGACGAGGAGAACCACCGCACCCGCCTCGAGTCCCGCGATCAACTCATGCGGCATGCAACTCCTCCTTCGCGGCAAGATCCGGCACAAGCATGGTGGCCAGCTCTGAGAGGGCTTGGCCAGCTCGAGAATCTGGCCGCAGCACCCATGGCAACTCGAGTGGGTTACTGGTCACCGCGTCTTCCGGGATCAAAGCTCGATTGGCAAACGACGCGAGCAGCAACTGAGGAATCCTTGACTTTGCGCTGACTCGGTTGACAAGAAGCCCGAATCGTGCGTCGAGACCATATCGCCACGACATGTCCGACCACGGGACCGCCGCAGCCGCCGACTGCTCACTCGGCAGCCCAACCAACAGCGAGACCTCGCTTGCGTCGAATGCCGAATCTGTCAGCCAGCGATCGCCCGGCGGGCAGTCGATGACCACAAGGTCGTAGAAGCGACGCAGCACCGATACAAGCAGGCGCAAGCGGTGACCATCCAGTACGCCGTCAGCGACGCAAAGGACCTCGCAGCCCGATGGATGTCGCTCTGCGAGCTCGATCACCTCATCGCCTACCGTCGCCATATGACTGCGGCAGTAGTCAGTGAAGGGCTTCGGATCGAGCCCGACGGTACTGGTTAGTGCGCCAGCCCGAAGGAGGCAGATCGGTCGCGGTCGGCGACCATCGATCATCCCAGCCGCAGCAACCTCCACCGCCAGGTTGAAGGCGATCGACGTGCAGCCGGCCTGTGGTTCGAGACCATGGATCGATATCACCGGGGGCTTGCGACGACACTCCGGGACTGTCGGGCTGGGAACGACTGGCTCCGGCTGAGCGGGCTTTCCGGAAGGCGTCGCTGGCTGCGGGAGCGTGAACCCAATTGCTGTCGCCACGGCGATGAGTAGCAGCGCCAGGATGACGGCAGGAACCCAAGACAGCGCCAGCAGACGATCGACCACGCGAACCGTGTCTGACGAAATCGCGGCGGCGATAGAGAGAGCGACGCCAATCGCTAACGCGGCCGCAAGACGGATTGTCCTACTGGCCATAAGCAAAGATCGCGCTCCTCGACTCGCTCAACGTCGCTGTGCCAAGAACCATTAGGTGAACGGACACGGTCCCGGTCACGGTCACACGCGAACCGCTGACTGTCACGGTCCATGACCGGAGGTCAGGCACGGCTGCCGCCTCAATGGAGCTGTCGGCGACCGTCTTGGCCTGGACCGGATCGAGTCTGACCGTCTGGCCATTGCTGCTTCGATAGGCGGCAACATCGATCGATGACGCGCCGTCCTCCGCCGACGCCTGGAGCGTCTCTCCGAGCTGGGCATAGCTCGAGTCGACCAAAGCTGTGTCAATGACGAAGACCGAGAGTGGCAGAAAGAGAAAGGCCATCACCAGCGCTGACATGACCAGCACCTGACCCTTCTGCGTGTCCAGCCGCTTCACGGTGTTCTGCTCCGATACGGCTCGATCAGTGCATGGGCCTGCCAGGTCACCGCGACCTTTCCGCCGAGCAACTGCGAGATGATCGGAAACGCCGTCAGGTTTACGTAGCCTTTTGCCGTCACCGTCAGAGTCGATCCGCGCTGGAACGAGCCGGTGTCGATGGTTACCTGGACGTTCTCGACTTGCGATCCCCGCACCGCCTCGGCGGCAGCGGCTTGGCCGTACTGCTGGGCCGCTGCTGCACTGGGGGCTCTCGCAGCGGCAAACGCAGCCTGCGTAGCCGCTGAGCGAATAGCCATGTCCTCGCCGACGATCTGCCCGACCGCCAACAGCCCGAAGGCGAACAGCATCAGCACGAAAGCGCTCAGCCCCCACTCCACGAGTGCCTGCCCTGATTGCCTGCTCATGAAGACCCCGGCTCGAACTGCTCGATGGTGTGGACCGAGCGCACCTGCACCGGCAGGCGGGTGAACGGCGGGAAGGGAATCGGCAGGATCGCAGGCGCATAAGTGGTGGCGGTGACCACGATCAGGTTCCCTTCACGGGTGACGGTCACCTCAACCGGCTGAGCGCCCGGCTCGAGCTTCGCCCACAACGTCTGCGTTTCGAGTTCACCGTCGCCAGGTTGGTGGCCGACCAGGCTCGCCTGATAGGCGCCCTCGCGTGTCGCCAAGTCAAGACTGGAGCGGTAGTTGAGGAAGATGGCAACCTGTGCTGTTGTGACCACGAGCAGCATGAGCAGGCCGACTGTGAATGAGAACTCAATCAGTGCCTGACCCCGCTGGCTCATAGCCGGCTCAAGGTCCCCATGAGCGGCGAGAAGACGAGAAACATGACCAGCACGAGAAGTGGAAGCACAAAGAACATCAGCGCGGGGACTGTCATCAGGACCGGAGCTCGAGTGATCCGCTCTCGGTAGCTCGCGTGCCAGGAGCTGCGAGCTCGCTGGGCGAAATCGACCAGCAGCATCGACATGCCGGTGCCGTAACGATGGCCCACGCGAAGGCTGTCCGCGAGCCGATGAAACTCTCCGACGGCGTAACGGTCCGCCACCTCATCAACGGCGGCTTCGAACTCCACCCGGCGGACCTCTTTGAGGCGGAGCGCCTCGCGCAGCAACTCTGCGGCAGGATCGGCGTAAGTCCCAACCGCGGCAGCGAGCGCCTGCTCTGCGTTGGCCGTACCGCTATCCAGAAGGACGCGTGCGCCCGTCAGCAAGCGCGGAAGGTCCTTTCGTATTGCGGTTCGGACGCTTGCCACCTCGAACCTCCACCTCAGCCACTGGCCGGTCAGCGCCACCAGGGCGGCGAGCAGCGCGAGAAGCGGCGAAGCAACTGCGAGCCAAGTCGCTCCCGTGGCAATGCCCAGGATGGTTGCGACGATGATCACTCCGGCTGCCGAGCCACCCCCGAGTAGCGCGAGACGGCGCAACGCATCCGCCCTTGTTGCGGGCGCGCCGAAACTAGATAGGCCTAAGAGCGCAAGGTCTGCGTCTGGCAGAAGCCAGATTCCGGGCACCCGCGCGGTGCGAGCAATTGAGAGCCCTACAGACTGCGTCGTCGTGTCATGAGCACGCTGAAACGACCGTCGGTGGACTATCCACTCTTCGGCGGTGATTCGCCGCGGCCAGGCAATGAAGAGCCACGAGACGATCACGCCCGTCAGCCCCGACAACACCAGTGCTCCGGCGAGAGGGGCAGTCATTGCAGCGCCTCACGTAGCCGCAATCTGCTCTCTTGTGGGGGCTGCGACATCCGCTGGAGAATTCCGTAGCCGAGCGCCATCCAGCTGATGGCAAGACCGAACACCACTTCACCGCTGGGGGACCGGAATGGAGCCAGCAGCGTTGGCGCCAACAGTTGCAGCGTGACTAGGAACACGAATGGGAGCAGGGCGAGCAGGACCACCGATGCCTCGACGCCCGAGCGGAGCGCCTTGGCCTCGCGCTGAAGGCGCAGTGTCTCGGACCAGTCGTTCACGACTGCCTCCAGTGCCGGCACCAGCTTTCCGCCCTGCCTCCAGTGCAGAGTCAGCGCAAGCGCTAGGTCGTCGAAGAGCGGGTCGGCCACACGATCGCGGATTCTCTCCAGCGCGCGGATGAATGCCTCACCGCCAGGTCCGCTACCTCCCGCCAAGACGATTTCTTTGAAGAGTGGCCGAACCTCGAACGGGCCGCTGTCCGCGAGCGATTCAAGCATCGAGGTCGCATTGCCGGCCCGCGACATGACTGCAGCACCGTGGCGTACGGCCTCGAGAAGCGCCTCCTGATGTCGAGCCTCGAAGCCGCGGCGTCTGAACTCCAGTGCGGTTCCGATCAGGTGGTATACGACGAGAAACGCGATCAGGCCGAGGACCGGAAGCCTGAACCAGGCCCAGGCGATTGAGGCAGCAGCGAGTGCGACTCCAATCCGAGACAAGATCCACACGGGAACGGGTATCGAAATGAGCCCTGCCTGGGCAAGGGCGACCCGAACCGATTCAGGCCGCACCAGCTGTCCGAGCCGTCGACGCACTCGTCCGGAAACAGGCTTCAGGTCGTCGGCTGCAATTGCCGCGAGACAGACGACGGCAATCGTCAGGCCGGCGACAACAAGGAGGGTTCTAAGATTCGCCATTCCCAAGCACCTCGCGGACCACGTCCTCGGGGTTGACTCCGGCTGCGAGCAGCTTTCTCCAAATCTTGTCCGGCATGTGCACCAGCGCCTCGCGCCGCCACTCCCAGGAGTCATCGAGGATGCGATAGCTTGCGAGACCGGAGACGACGGGCGAGCCCAGATCGTTCTCATGGTTCTCGGCCACGAACGCGAGTGAGCTGAGGCGGCGAAGCTCCTGATCGCCACGATGGAACGTGCTCAGGTGAACGATCAGGTCGACGCCGGCTCCGATCATCCGGCGCACGACATGAGGCGCAAGGTTCCTATCGGCCGACATCGCAAGAACCTCCAGGCGGTCCAGCGCTGTCTGAGGGTTGCTCGCGTGAAGCGTGGTCAGGCTGCCGTCGTGTCCGCTGGACATGGCGTGGATCATGTCGAGTGCCTCTGTCCCTCGGACCTCGCCGACGATGATCCGCTTCGGCCGCTGGCGCAATGCTGCCCGCTGAAACAAGTCCTGCATGGTGATGCGACCGGCGCCCTCGACGTTCGCGTCGCGTTCTTCGAGGCTGAAGAACTGCGGGCGTAACTCATGCAGCCACAACTCGGTCTCGGTCTCGAGTACGCAGGTCCGTTCGCCCTCCGGGATCATCAGCGCTAGCACCCGCGCCAGAGTCGTCTTGCCCGTGCCAGTTGGGCCGCTGAGGATGATGTTCAGGCGCGCCCTCACCGCGGCCTCGAGGAGCGGGACCGCCCGAGCGGGAATCGTTCCCGACCTGACCAGATCGGCAAGGCTGAGGAAGCGTCGCAGCTGCTGCTTCCGGATTGTGATCACGAGCGGTTTTGCAATCGGTGGAAGCACGGCATTGAGACGGCTGCCGTCACGCATGGTGACCGTGACAATCGGGCTTGAAACGTCGAACCTGCGTCCCGACTGCTCGGCATAGAACCTGACGACGCTGATCAGGTCATCCTCCGACTCGAAGGAAGCCGGCAGCGGCTCACGGTGGTCGCCGTATTCGAGGTAGGCATGGTCGAGGCCATTCATGTGGATGTCCTCAACACCTTCCTTGGCGAGCAGCTCGCCCAGCGGGCCGAGCGCGCTGTGCTGTATGTAGAGTCGCTGCCGTATCTCCCAAAGCTGGACCTGGGAGAGCTGCGGCAGCGAGGAGGAACGAGCCGTCGCGGCATGGTAGTCGCGCACAGCCTTGTCGGCGAGGCCGAAGATCGCTCGATCGTCGGAGACCTGGGGCCTCGGATCTTTGCGCTCGCGGAGCAGATCTTCGAGGCTCTTCTGAAACGCTGGAAGGATGTGGGCTTCGGCCTGGCTCAGCTCATCGGCGGTGGCTTCCAGGATCTGCATGTCACGCTCTCTCTGCGGAGGCCAATTCGAGCGGCGCCAGCGACTCTGCCAACACTTCGAACGCCCGGCGCGTCGCCAGTGCCTGCGACCCATGCTGCTTTTCGTACCGAGGATCCGCCGTGTGGACCTCTGCGACATTCAGCGCCTCGACAGAGTGTTGAAGGTCGACGTGAGTCCAATAGTCCGGCGCATCCGGAAGAATGCCTTCGGTGGACAGCCCGTACTCCTCGCCGGCGTAGCGCCCGAAGCCGGCGAAGGCGCGTTCGTTGTGGCGGTTGACGACGATGCTCGCCTTTCGAAGCCACTCCTCCCCTTGCCGCTCGGCTTCCCAATAGCGCCGTTCCAATGCCGCCGTGCCGCGTGGCGACGGTGTGACCACCCAAAGCAAGCGGACAGAACCCATGGCGTCGCCAAGTGACGAAGGCTGGCGACCGAGGTCGATGACAACATGTTCGAAACGCCGCGAGGCTGCGTCCAGCAGACCTGACATGAAGTGACCCGAGATCCGACGCGCATCGTCACGATGCTTGATCCCCGGAAGCACTGCGATGCGATCTCGAAAACCAGTGTGCTGCTCCAGCTCGTCGCGATCGACGGGCGCCAATTGCGCCTTGTAAGCAAGGTCGAAGATGCCGACTTCAGGATCAAGGTCGAGGATGGTCGCGACTTCGGGGTTGTCGAGATTCAAGTCGATTAGCAGCGTTCGCGCCCTCGCGGCAAGCACCGCCGCGAGTCCGATGGCGGTGCTTGTTGCCCCATCGGCACGCGCTGAGTAGACGCCGAGAGTAGTCATCCCGCTGCTCCACCTGCGGGGATCGGTTGCTGGATGTCGCCGGGCCGGATGGTCGCCAGGACAATCCCACCGTGGTCCGAGTACCAAACCACTTGCGGGAAGAGCTTGGTGGGAATCCAAAGCTCGGCTGACCCCTGCCCCACCTGAAGGACACGAACGTCTTGCATATAGACGATGTCGACGGGCGCCCCATTGGGCGCAGCGGCGCTCACCAGCAGGAGCACGTGGTCGCCTGGCGCGAGGTCGGCGGGCATCATGCGGATCGGCAGCTGCGCCTTCACCATTCCGCCGGTCGTTTGTGGTGACACGACTCCAGCTGGAATCAGGTCACCCGCTGGCACGTCCAGCGCGGCGACCTGGCCAACGATCCGCGAGCGGTCGGTGTCGCGCAGCAGCGTCGCAAGGACACTTGGGTCCTGAGTCCGGATGAGGGAAGTTGTTATGTCGTCGGCCGTGATGCTATTGCCGGCCTGAATTGCCCTGGCTGCACGGAGAACCGGAACCATTTGGCTGAGCTCAGCACCTGGGCCGAGAACGATCAGAGAGTAGGCCGCTAGGGCGAGGCCCACGAGTAGGCCCAGCAACGCCCCCAGGCGCCATCGGCGCTGCACCGTGCCGGCCACCAGACGAAGAGGTCTTGATTCTGCTGTCGCACTCATTGCCCTGCCACCGCCTCCGGTTGCAACTGAT
>Ga0207684_10000895_pt1 | contig 33890 bp, 40 predicted proteins | sample KBSK5501metaG_FD_184342 | JGI IMG/M metagenome (GOLD analysis project Ga0207684, IMG submission 184342) | Corn, switchgrass and miscanthus rhizosphere microbial communities from Kellogg Biological Station, Michigan, USA - KBS K5-50-1 metaG... | ecosystem: Host-associated > Plants > Roots >... | reverse complement strand
TCTGCGACTGAGTCATCGGGGCGTACTGGCGCATCCTTTCCGCGCTTCTGCGCAGTTTTGTATTGCTCCCGCCAAGCCGCCTTCCGTAACTCCGCTTCTTCCTGCTGTTGCCGATAGTCACTCATGCGGACTCATGCTCAGCGCGCCACAGCGACTCAATCCCGGTAAGCGGTCGAGTTACGGCAGAGATGACAGGCGATTTCATCAGGCCTGGCGGGGCGACAATACCACCCCATAGATTGGGCACAACGATCCACGAGGTGTCCTCAGCCTTCGGCTGGATGGTCGCACGCCGGTTAGTTACACCCGAGAGAGAAAGCACGGTCGCCACGGCGGGGTAATCTAACGGGACTTGCATACGCTCTGCCGTGTCCTCAACCAGCGGGCGAAGAGAGTCTGGGAGTAGCGCAACGTCGAAAGTCTGGACGGCCGGCAACTCCCCGCCCAGGGGTGCCGGCTCCGGCCAGTCATCAAGGACTCGTGCTTCTGGCGTGGATTCGAATTGAGCATCAGTTCCTTCGTGCCGCAGTGTCTCCTCACCGCTGATGTTGCCCCAAACATTTTCCACATCCCGCAACAGTTGAGAGTTCTGCTCGAGTGCCTCTAAGCGTGCCTGATGCTCGCCTGTGCTCATGCCAGCACCTCCACTTGCTTGCCGTCTGCCATGCGGACAGATCCAGCCCAGCGCACACCGGCGATGATCTCCTCGCGCAACTCCGGATGCAGAACAAATCGAGCACGCTCCTCAGGCGCCCCAAAACTCAACAGGGCATATATGGGAAGGTTTGCATTCAGTGACGCTGTAACGGCCTGCAATCTCAGCCAGAGGCCCTCTTGCTCTCCGCGGAAGCGCTCCGGTTCGCCGCGGGACAATGCTGCAAGCCTCTCACTAACCTTCAGGCGTTTACGCTCAGGGTAGTGAATGAGGTCCCTGCTTTCGAGCAATAGCGCGTGCTCAAGTGCGGACAGCTTGTTTGCAGCATCTTCCAGGCGCTCTCGGTGTCGTTTTCGTGCCGTCAACTCGAGGTGGAAATCGGCATTCCGGCAGTCCTCTAGACGAATGCCCGCCAGATCAGCCACGAATCGAAGGGCCCTTGGGAAGTCGCAGCGGTTCACCGCGCGCACAAGCGAGAACACATCCCCACCCTCGTTGCAGCGATGGCAGCGCCAGAGTCGGTTAGTGAAAGCGATCGTCCCCGAGGAGTTGCCTTTGCAGAGCGGACAGTCGGAACGCTTGGAATTGCGTACACGAACTCCGGACGCGCAGAGAACTTGGCGCACAGTTATCGACCGTGCGAGATCGGCTGCGGAATGTTTTGTGGCTGGGCGCCCACTCGTTGTGTTGAAGGTGGCCACGCCTATTCTCCCTGCTCCGTCTCAGTCTTGGCCGCAGGCAGATGGTCACGCCGTGCGAAGGCGACGAGGGCGGTGTACGGGATCAGTACTCGTCGGCCGATTCGTCGGCAGGGAAGTTGTTTTGTCGCAATCAGGTTGTCGATAGTCCTAAGACAGACGCCCAAGAGTACGCCGGAGTCTTTCTTGGACACGTTTATGGGGTCCAAACGCCTTTCGTTGCTGAGGGTACTGGTGCTCATTCGCTTTCCTCCATTTGCGCTTGCTATTCCTTGCGCGCAAGCTCTCGTCCTAAGGGACCGCATGCGGGGTCTCGCGAGTGTTCAGCTGTGGAAATTGCGCGCAAGTTCTTTAGACTATTAGGCTAAGAGCGAGCAACAACGTGCGCGGCGCTCAAGTCTTCGTGGCTTTTCTTGCGGGGTTCTTGCGGGGTGCGGACACTATTCGTCTACGCCATGCTTAGCGGCACGTTTTTTTCTCTTCTCGCCCTCAGTTGCATGGTTTAAGCGCGCTTTCCCGGCACGGATGTGCTCCTGAATGGTCGAGTGATGCAGGCCTAAATGCTGAGCGATTTGATGCGGTTTCATTTCGTGTTCGAGATGCAAAGATAATACCTCTCGCTGTCGGCCGGTGAGTCTCGCCGGATCAAAGTATTGGGACAAGCCCTGCTTCTTGGGCGGAATTGGCGCTGGCAGCTTTGCTCGCGCAGCGCGGTAATTTGCAAGCAGCGCCGCGCAGTACGAATTTTCCAGGCTGCGCAACAGAGCATTGCGAAATGACTCTTCAAGTCCGCGCACGACATTTTGCGTCTCATCGACTGTCAGGAATGCGGCATCTTTACCTTCCGGCGGAGTGGGGGTGAGGCCAGCGAGCATTCGGGCCAACCTGGAATGCGGCTCCGATCGGGGAAGAACCCTTGTGACCAACTCATCATCGACGAACTCGCTAGGCGCCCCCGAGACCTGCAACACAAACTGACGCACGGCGTTCTGTTCGGGCCACTCATCGGTGTACAAGATGGACGTTGTAGAGACTGGCAACCACAAGTAGTTGCACAGGGCAAGCAGGACTGTTTTCAATGCTGCGTTTGTGGTGTCTTGCTCACCACAATCTGCGTAGATCTCGGCGCACTCAGCAACGTGCAGGCGACACACAGTCGCTAAGGCGATGGCCCAATCCTTCACTGCCAACATTAGGTGGAAGGCTCCGGGGCTTTCTTGGGCGGCGGCTTCAGCGGTGACCATTTCTTTCTTCGTTGCTGTCTCGAAGTCCACTTGGAGCAAATGCCTCAGCGCATCAAGTGCCTGGCTGTGTTTCCGCTTCATTCGTCACCCTTGCTCAGACTTCCAGTTTTGCGACTCCTCATCGTGCCTTCGCATCGGTGTGATCCCGATTCACCTTATGCGGCTTCATGCATTGATAATAACTCTTGAAAAACTTGCAATGCAAGTATTACTATCTGTCTATGGGACTGAAGATCACCCCAGAAGTGCGAAAGTTCTACAAAAAATTGGCCAGCGAGGGCGGAAAAGCACGGGCGAGGAAATACGATCATGCGACCCTAAGCGAGTGGGCTAGGCGGGGCGGTCGGCCAAAGAAGGCTGCCAATGGCGGGAAACGAGTGGAACGAGCCAATTGAGAGCGAGTCGAGAGGTGAGGAGTAGCAGCGATGAGCAATAGCAAAATGAAAATTCGCGGCGTGTACGAGAAGGTACCAGGCTCGAACGTCTGGTGGATTCAGTACTTCGATGCTCAGGGAAGGCGCCGGCGAGAAAAGGCAGGGCTGAAAAGCGCCGCGGGAATACTCTATCGCAAGCGCAAGACTGAGGCTCTGCAAGGAAAGAAGCTCCCAGAGAGCTTGCGAGAAAGGGTCGTTAGGTTCTCCGAAGTGGCAAAAGACGCGCTCGAATACTGCAAGGCGAACAACCTAGGCCAGCAATTCGACGGCTATCGTATCGGACGCCTAATCGCAGAGTTTGGAAACCGTTCTGCCGAGATCCCCGTTGAAGACCTCCGGCGATGGTTTAACCAGCAGGAATGGAAGTCGGGAACTTTCAACCGTTACAAGTCGACCCTTTCACTCATATATCGATTGGGCATCGAGAACAAAAAAGTCACTACAAATCCTGCCAAGCTGCTGAAACGTAGACGAGAAGATAATGGGCGCGTCCGTTTTCTGAATCAGTTTCCACCATTGAAGACCGCCGTGGATTACTTACAGTCTCATTCGGATGAGGAATCACGGCTGAGAGCTGTCATCGGTTTTAAATATCCGACACACATGCCCGAATTCGACATTGCCCAGCACACGGGTATGCGGCCGAGTGAACAATACGGCCTGGCCTGGGACCGGGTCGACCTCGTGCGCCGCTTCGTTACCATTCCCAAGAGTAAGAACGGCAAGATGAGGCATATCCCACTAAATTCTGTGGCACTGGCGGCTTTTCAGGAGCTGTTCTCCCGGTCGCGAGGCGAGGGACCTGTGTTTGTTAATGCGCAAGGCGAGCCACTGAAGGGTTACAAGCATTGGTTCGGCCCAGCAGTTCAGACGGCAGGACTGAGAGGCTTTACTTGGTACTGTCTCCGACACACGTTCGCCAGCAGGCTTGCTATGGCGGGAGTCGACCTCAGGACCCTGGCCGAACTGATGGGGCACAAGACAATTCAGATGACGATGCGATATGCCCATCTCGCCCCTGCTCACAACCTTGCGGCGGTCGAGCGTCTTATTCCGGGGGCTGACAGGGCGTTGCCGGTAAGCGCAAGTGCCACCAGAAGTGCCACCGACCACTCGCAGCCCTCTTCGGAGCGTTTCGAGGTTGTGCAGTAAGTGCTTTGTAATTGTTAGATTGAAATAACTGTGGGCGCGTAGCTCAGTTGGTAGAGCAATGCCCTTTTAAGGCATGGGTCGCAGGTTCGAATCCTGCCGCGCTCACCAAGATTTCACGGTACTTCGAGGAGTTCGGCAGGGTTGATTTCAGGCACCCTCGGACACCCAGAACGGGTGGCACACGCTGCGCCGATCACTAGCTACATTGCTGATCTCGAACGGCGAGAATGTGAAGGTCGCACAATCGCAACTTCGTCACACCACCCCCAAGATAACCTTGGAGCTCTACGCACAAGCGGTTTCCGCCGACCAGCAGAAAGCACACAAGAAGGTTGTCCAGATGGTGCTGCCGGCGAAATTTCCCGAGAAATTGAAAGCGCGAAGCGCCGCGCCAACTGCGTAGAAACCCAATCGGCGCTTGCTTGCTGCTCTTGAGGTTTGAGACGCGCTCGATTACAGGTTGAATGTGACGTTGGAAAAGGATTTGATACGTATACGGGGTCTTGCCATGATAGTGCGGACTGGCAAAGATCCAATCTTCGTCCGAGCGATAAGGTGTGTGCTCGCGCCAGAGACGAAGCACATTCAGAACCGGTCGAGCGAGGGGTAGAGCGTTGTTTCTGCTCTTGGTATCCTTCAATTCGCCTTCCACGAAAGCAAATTCGGATCGAAGGATGCTTGTGTCCCAACCGACATTCCTCCACTTCAACGCGACTAACTCTGAGGCCCTCAACGCCGTCACGGCATCGACGAGCACCATCGTTGCTTCGCGCAGGGGCAACTGTTCGAGAGTTTGACGCACGACATCGGGCGGCAGAATCACGCGACTGATGGAGATTCTGTTGCTCTGCCGCACGCCAGTTGAGGCGCCGCGGTGACCAGGCGTGCCGCCTTGACCGCAGACTGGGTTGCGTTCCACGAATTCCCATCGGATCCCGTGCGAGAAGATCGCGGACAGGATGTTCTTGATCTTCAGCTTGGTTCCGTCGGGGCGCTCGATCTTGTCCAGCCAATCTTGAATTTGCAATACTTACAAGCTCGTGACAGCGTACTGACAAAGCCGGGAATAGCCGCCGCATCTGTCAGTTATCAGGATTGACAGATCTGAATCGTCTGCCGTCAATCGAAAAAACAGAAGGACAAGGTAATGAGGACTCTTACATTTCATGTGATCGCCGGGCTATTAGCAATCGGCATGATGTTTGGCGTCAACTCCGCACAGGCCCAGCATGGCACTCAAAGCAAACTGGTTGTCACTTCCATCTCTATCGCCGACAGCAGCTTCGGTGACAGTCGGAAAAACGCTGCAGTTCAAAGTGACGGCAGGTTTCAATGATGGCTCAATGAAGATTGTGACGACTTCGGCGACCTGGTCATCTTCCGATTCGAAGATCGCTTCTATCGGGTCCGCGGGACAGTCCAACCCCGGGCTAGCCGCGGGAGTGGCCCCCGGCAATGTGAACATCACGGCATCTTTCAGCGGAGTGAGCGCAGTTACAACTTTGAATGTAACCGGAACGGGCGCAACCCTGTCGTCTTTCTTCATCAGCCAGGTCAACCCTACGATCGCTCCCGGGGCGAAGCTTCAGCTATTTGGTTATGCGGAATTCAGCGATGGTTCGGTGAATGGGTCACGAGCACGACAAACTGGACATCTTCGAATCCCTCTATTGCGGGGATTCAGAACCAGGGCCAGGCGGCTCCTGGATTGGTTACCGCACTGGCTGGGGCTGGCACGACAACCGTAACGGGAAACTTTGAGGGAATCACTCCGTCCACGACGGTGCGGGTCGCCGCCAATGCCGTGCCCATTGCGCTGACGAACATGACTGCTTCACAGAACTATCTCAACTTTCAGGGGGGACTTTACGAGAACAGCAGTGACACGGTGCCTTCTGATCATGATGCCGCCGGCAAAGCGGCAGCGGCTGCGATTCAGCCGCTGGATCAGAATGGCAATCCGAGCGCGACGGGCGCCGTTGTTTTCCTTGGGGTTGGGATGTCGAATGCGACCCAGGAGTTCAGCGCCTTTCAAGCCGCGGCCGGGACGAACTCGGCAGTAAACCACAAGACGCTGGCGATTGAAGATGGCGCGAGCGGGGCCGCGACCGCCTGTTACTGGACGGTAGCGCAAGGACAGACTGGAGCCGCCTGTCCAGCTGCGATGGGCGTTCTGCTGGACAATCAATACGACCGCGTGCGGGATACCATTCTCGCGGCCGCGACTAAATCCCCTTCCGCGCCGGCAGGTTGCGGGGGACCTCCAAACCTGACTCCTTGCCTGACGGAGAAGCAAGTGCAGGTGCTCTGGATCAAGAACGCCAATCCCAGGCCAGGCATCGCGAATGAACGCACGCTCTGCGACGCGACGGTGTCCGGCTGTGTAAACGACAGCGGCACAGAAGCGATTCTCTACGAGTCTCAGCTTGGACAAATCATTCGAGCTGCCAAACTAAGGTATCCGAATCTTAAGCAAGTGTTTCTTTCAACCCGCATCTACGCGGGCTACGCGACCCAGGGTTTGAGCCCTGAGCCGTACGCCTACGAATATGGGTATTCGGCGAAGTGGTTGATCGAAGCGCAGGTTCTCCAGGAGCGCACGGGAACTGTTGACCCTGTGGCCGGGAATATTAGCTACACGAGCGGGTCCGCTGCCTGGACCGCATGGGGTACCTATCTTTGGGCGAATGGAACCATTGCGAATTTGAACGGAACGACTTGGCTAGCCAGTGACTTCCAGTCGGATGGCACCCACCCTGACGCGCAGGGGGCCACGAAGGTCGTCAAACCTACTGATGAGCTTTTACACGACCTCGCCGTATACGCCTTGGTTCCGGTCCTAGACGCTTTCTGGCCGGCCTTCAGATTTGCCGGGAATAAAAGCGACTCAAGCGAGTTATAGACCTAGAACGCAACAACAAAACGGAGGACAAATGCCGGACAAAAAACAAGACCTTATCGACCAGAACTTGCAAGACCTCAACAATGACGGAGTCGATCGTCGTGGGTTCCTGAAGTGCATGGCATGGGCCGGCACGGGCTTGGTCTGGACCATGAGTGGCGGAGTTCCGGTGTCTCGGGCGTTCGCCAAGGGCTACGGCAAAGATGCTGCCAAAGGCGGGGACTTCACCTTCGTGCAGATCAGCGACAGCCACATCGGTTTCAACAAGCCGGCGAATCCGGATGTGACCGCCACGCTGCAAACTGCCATTAACAAAATCAACGCCATGCCCCAGAAGCCGGATTTCATCATTCACACCGGCGATCTGAGCCAACTCTCGAAGCCCAGCGAGTTCGACACGCTCGATCAGGTATTAAAAGGAGCGTCCGCGAAACAGATTCACTTTGTTCCCGGGGAACACGACATGCTCTCCGACAATGGCGAGCAATTTCTCCAACGCTACGGTAAAGGGACGAAGGGCTCAGGATGGTACAGCTTCGATCAGAAGGGCGTGCACTTCGTCGGCCTGGTGAACGTCGCCAACTTGAAAGCTGGCGGGATGGGGTCGCTGGGTCACGAGCAGCTGGAATGGCTGGAGGAGGATCTTAAGGGCCGCTCCGCCAGCACTCCGATCGTGCTCTTTGCGCACATTCCATTGTGGACGATCTATCCCGACTGGGGATGGGGCACCGACGACAGCGAGCAAGCCTTGTCTTACGTCAAGAAGTTCGGCTCCGTGACGGTGTTGAACGGCCACATTCATCAGATCATGCAAAAGGTTGAAGGCAAAGTTTCGTTCCACACGGCGATGTCGACTGCCTTCCCGCAACCGGCGCCGGGAACAGCTCCCTCGGCCGGTCCGCTGAAGGTGCCAGCCGAGCAATTGCAACAGGTGTTGGGCATCACGGATGTGAACTACGTTGTGAGCGGTCGAAGCCTTGCGGTGGTCGACTCGCCGCTGAGCAGTTAGTTTTCCCAACCCTGCAGCGAAGAACGCGGTTAACGAAGGTCTACATCAGAAAGGAATATGGTCATGACGAGGAAAGGTATTTGGGTGTCAGGTATGGCGATGCCGTTAGTGATTGGCATCCTGTTGTTGGCGGTATCGTCCCGCATCACGGCGAACGCGCAACCCGCCGCGGCCCCCATGGAGATCACGATTGATAACTTCAGCTTCGGTCCGCAAACTGCCAGCGTCCCGGTCGGAACGACCGTGACCTGGATAAACCGTGACGACATTCCTCATACGTCAGTCAGCACAGAGAGTGTGTTCAAGTCCAAGGTGCTGGATACGGATGAAAAGTTTTCCTATACGTTTACCAAGGCGGGGACGTATCCCTACTATTGCACCATTCACCCGAAGATGACCGGCAAGATCGTGGTGCAGTAGCTTGCGGTCGGTTAACCGTACAGAGTAAACACGAGGGCAGCTTTTCATTTCCAGGCGGGGATCCCCTGTTTCACTGCGGGCAGGGGATTCTCCAAAGTGGCTAATTATATGGCGGCACACTGTGCACAAATCGAGGTTACATACGAGGCGAGCGACGACCTGGATCTGGTCCACGCCTGCAAGAATGGAGACGTTTCTGCCTTCGAGCAACTGGTGAAGCGATACGATTGCAAACTGTTCCGCATCGCGCAGAGCGTCACGCACAACCGGGAAGACTCGCAGGACGCGGTTCAGGAAGCCTTCTTGAAGGCCTACCAGCACCTGGACAGTTTTCGGGAGGCTTGCCTGTTCTCGACCTGGTTGATCCGCATCACTGTGAACCAGTCGCTGATGAAGCTGCGCAAGCAGCGCGGTGCAAGGGAGATCTCCCTGGATGAGGATCTTCGGGACAACGAAGGAGATTCTCTGCCTATAGACGTTACGGATTGGTCTCCGAATCCGGAACAGCTCTGCTGGGCTAGTGAGCTCAGAGAGATTCTGGACAGAGGCTTAAAAGATCTTCAACCTATTTCGCGAATGGTTTTTGTGCTGCGCGACATTGAAGGATTGTCCATCGATCAGACTGCCGTGGTGCTGAACATGAGCCAGTCCGCTATCAAGGCCCGGCTATGGCGGGTTCGCTTGCAGCTTCGCGAAGCCCTGAGCCACCATTTCCGCATGCGAGAGGAATCGGCGCAGACGATGCCGATGTTTTACAAGAGCATCGCGGAAGTTGTTCCTGCTCATAACCTGTCCAAGTAGCAATCGAACAACAGGTGGTCACACTTCTCTCCCAATAACGGACAGGTCGTAACGAAAGCGATTTGGCAATCGACACGGCCTGTCCGCCTTCCCACGTACAAAGAGTTGACAATCAAATGACATTCCAGTCGTATCTTGCCTGCTCATCGGCGCGTCTAATTCCACAGTGATGAAGTAATGGTTCATACACAGTGTTGCTGGCGTATCGGATGGAATAACTAGCGCCGCAATCAGTTATCACTAATGAACAACTCATACACATAAGGAGATCTAATGAATAAGTCATGCTTTGCTCTCGCTCTCGCCGTGATGTGCATCCTCGGGTTCAGCACACGTTCTCATGCTCAAAAAGCGGATGCACTTATTGTGACGGTTCCGTTCGATTTCGTCGTGTCTGCCAAGACTATGCCAGCTGGGACATACACAGTTCAAAGTCTTTTTGACGACGCGCATTCCGGTGTGGTCTTTCGGGGCGGGGCTGCGACTGCCGTGGTGCTTCCCACTGCCATCGAAGGAACGTTAAGCGGAGAATCGCTTACCTTCGAACGTGTAGACGGTAAGTATTTCCTGCGCAAGATTGACACTCCGGCGGGCGTTTACAGCATCGCCATGCCGCACATGAGAATGGTGGTGGCGCGGACGCACGATCAAACCACGGTGCCTGCCAGCGGCACCAACTAAGCAAGTCACTGCCGATCACACGACGAAACGAACGGAAAGGCGGGATGGGAGATCGCGATCTGCGTGGATTCCCATCCCGTCAATAACTGTGGCTTCAGGGCGGAGCGCGTCGCAGGGGCATGTGGGCCAACCCTGATCCGGAGAAAAAGCATGTTGGAACTCATGTCTTACGGGCTGACCGGGCTGGCTGCAGCTGTGGTCCTGGCATCCTGTTTTGCGTACGGCGGCGAGTCCTTAACTGCGCACGAAAAACGGTCGACCGTTTCCGGGGATAAAGCGTCGCTGGCCACGTTCTCGACAGGTTGGCGAGAGAGGCGCTGGCGCTATCGATAACGGAGCTATCGATAACCGCGTCCCAGGCGGAGCCGGGACAAAGGAGGCCAGGTATGCCTGAGCCGGCTGCTTCATTACTGCTACGACCCACGCAATCGATGTCTTTGCTGGGGCATCTGGAAGAGTTGCGGAAGCGGATTACGTTTTCCGTGCTCAGCGTCTTTGCCGGGTTTCTGCTCTGTTGGTCGTTTGCCGACCGCATCTTCGGATTAATGCAGCAACCGATTATCGTGGCTCTGCGCCACCACGGCATTGGCGGCGGGTTGGTTTATCTGAATCCGACCGAGCCCTTCAACCTCTACCTTGAAGTAGCCCTAGTTGGAGGCTTATTCGCTGCCTCTCCATTTGTGTTCTATCAACTCTGGCTGTTTATCGCCCCCGGACTGTACCGCAGCGAAAAGCGCTATGTTCTGCCGTTCCTACTCAGCACGGCCGGCTTGTTCATCGCAGGCGGGTTCTTCGGATACAAGATGGTCTACCCTGCGTCGCTGGACTTCCTGATTGGCTACGGGCAACGATTTCAGCCCATGATTACGATCGGTGAATACACAAAACTGTTTGTGACCGTCATTCTCGGTCTCGGCCTGGTTTTCGAAATGCCCATCCTGGTTTTCTTTCTGGCACTGATGCGAGTGATTACCGCACGCTGGATGGTGCGGAATATCCGATATTCGATCCTCGCCATTTTCGTCCTCGCTGCCATCATCACACCTACCTCCGATCTTCTCAATATGTGCCTTTTCGCAGCGCCGATGGTCGCACTTTACGCTCTGAGCATAGGAGTGGCCTGGCTGGTCAATTCGACACGCGAGCCGGAGGCGAAGGCCACCTGATCTGCGCTGCAAACCACGTGTCACGGAAACATTTCTTTGCGATGGTGGGAATAAAAACGAAGCAACAGAGTTTCACATAGGCTGAAATAAATTCATAGACAAGGGGAAGTGGAGCCAAATATGAAGGACGGCAATCAGCAACAACGCTCGATTACCAGTTTGTGTGCTTCAACGGCATTCATTGTTGTGTTGATGGTGACGGCTGTTGCAAGCATGGGTGCGCAAACCTCTACCACTGGCGACATCGCCGGTGTGGTCACAGATCCAACAGCGGCGGTGGTTCCCGGTGTGTCAGTCACGCTGCAGAATCTTGATACCGGCAGTTCTACTTCCACGACAAGCAGTTCGCAAGGGGCCTACAATTTTCCCCTGGTCCAGCCCGGCAACTACTCGATTGCTGCGAGTGGCGCCGGTTTCCAAAAGATCACCAGGAAGGTTACCGTTGCGCTGGGATCAAGCGTTACCGCGAATTTGCAGCTGCCTATCTCGTCGCAGAGCGAAAGTATCGACGTTACAGACGAGGTAATTGGCGTTCAAACCGAAGATGCAAATCTTGAAACAACCTTTAACGCCCAACAAATTGCGGTCTTGCCCAACCCCGGGAATGACTTGAGCGCGGTAGCGTTGACCGCGCCGGGCGTGGTCATGAATACGACTGGAGGCTCCGTATTTGGCGGCGGCAACTATGAGTTCTTCGGGCTGCCTTCGAATTCCAACGTCTTCACCTACGATGGCGCCAACGACAACGATCCTTACTTCAACATTAATAATAGTGGCGCTACGAACTTAACCCTCGGCTTGAACGACGTGCAGGAAAGCAGCGTCGTGACAAACGGCTACAGTGGACAATACGGAGGTTTGGCGGGAGCAAATATCAATTACATTTCGAAGTCGGGGACGAATCGATTCCACGGGAACGCGGAGTACTGGTGGAACGGGCGGGCTCTGAATGCCAACAACTATTTCCGAAATCAGGCGAACGGAGTTGCGGGCAGCCAGGTCGATCCGCGTCCATTCGTGAACGCCAATCAGTATGCAACTTCGCTGGGCGGGCCAATCCGGAAAGACAAATCCTTCTTCTTTGTCGACTATGAAGGTATTCGCCTGGTGATTCCATCACTTTCTTCGGTCAACTTGCCGACGCAGCAATTCGAAAATGCAGTCATCGCCAATCTGAATAGTGTTAGTCCGTCGTCGGTGCCGTTTTACAACCAGTTGTTCGGCATTTGGAATGGAACCCCAGGGGCGGCACGTGCTCAGGCAACTCTCCCTGGCGGAGGATGTTCGAACGTTACGACTTTGGCAGGAATCGCATTCGGGGCAACCAACCCGTGCGCCAGCCAACTGCAAGGCGGTACCTCTCAAGCCACGAATGATTACCTGATTGTGGGCCGCTATGACCAGATCATTGGCAACAACGACAAACTGTTTCTTCGAGTGCAACATGAAAGCGGCCTGCAGGCCACTTACACGGACCCGGTAAACCCTGCCTTCGATGCCCACAGCGCTCAGCCGGAATGGCAGAGCCAGTTGAGCGAAACGCATACATTCGGCTCCAACAAAGTCAACAATTTCATCGCTTCCCTTCAGTGGTATAGCGCCCTTTTCACAATTGTGAACCAGAACGCAGAATTCCAGGCTCTGCCTCAGACTGTTGCGTTTGGCGACGGTTCGTTGTTCCCTCTGAATAATCTCGGAACGGCGTTTCCGCAGGGCCGGAATGTGACCCAGTACGGAATCGTCGACGACTTCAGTTGGAACCGGGGAAGGCACAACTTCCGGTTCGGAGTTAATTTCCGCCGCGACGATGTAAGCGATCATAACTTCACCGGGGTGATTCCGTTCGCCGAGGAAGTCTCTCTAAACGACTTCGCATTCGGAGGCGTGGCGCCTGCGAACACCGGCGTGGGGAATCTGGTGGCCCAGAATTTCCCTCTCCAAACAAACGTACCGATCGCGCTCTATCAACTTGGATGGTATGCATCCGACGAACTCAAGGTCACTCCTAACTTGAAGCTGACCCTGAGCATGCGCTTTGACCATTTGTCGAATCCAGTTTGCCAGACCAACTGCTTTCAGAGCTTGTCAGCCCCGTTCCAAAGCCTGAATCCGAACGCACCAGTGAACCAGGCCTTGAGCACGGGTTTGAATACCGCATTCCCTTCGGTAACGTCGATCGTGTACGAGCCCAAGGTCGGCTTCGCATGGTCGCCATTCGGTGCGAAGAATACGGTTGTCCGCGGCGGAATCGGCATCTTCAGTGATGCGATTCCTACCGGTGGGATTGATGACATTCTTACCAATGCACCGAATGATCCGTCGTTCGTGCTTTTTAATGGTGCGCTTTCACCCGCGGCGCCGGGAAACCTGAACGGGCAGGCGACCGCGGCCAATGCTGCTTTTCGCGCTAATTTTGCCAGCGGCGGCACGGTTCCCGCTTTCAATTTCTTCAATCCTGGCAAAGTGCAGATCCCGCGTTATGACGAGTGGGACCTGGAAATACAGCAAGCCATCGGCTGGCACACGACGCTGAGCGCAAAATATGTAGGCAATCATGGAGAGCATGAAGAAATTACCAATCCAGCTCTGAATGCCTTCAGTCCCACGGGAGCTGCATTCGGCAGTCTCCCAATCACCCAGCCAGACCCGCGCTTTGGAGTGGTTGCCCAGACCCAAAACGTCGGCAACTCAAACTACAACGGCGTCACGATCACTGCGGCGCACACCGTCAATGGTGGTTTCCAGTTCCAGGCTTCCTACACCTATAGTCACGCTTTGGACGAAATCTCCAATAGTTCGTTGAACCCATTCGGGTTGAACGCCAACAACAACGTTGACGTGGTCACGCCGCTGAATCCATTCAATATTCGCCACCTCAACTACGGGAATGCCGATTACGACGTACGACAGTCGTTTGTAATGAATTACGTTTGGAGTGACGCGCTCCGTCATCTGACGGCCTGGGGTCCGAATGCCTTGATGAAAGGCTGGACGATTTCTGGAACGATCTTCAAGCACACCGGATTCCCGTACTCGATCTGGAGCAGCAACGAGACCGCCGCTCTGCAAGGAAGTTTGTTTGGCAGTACAAATCCTGCCACCACGACAGCGGTGCTCGCCGACGTAGTGGGCTCTCCCAACATCAACTGCGGTAGCTCGGCTGCGCAGTTGGCTAACCCGTGCTACAACGCTGCCAACTTTGCCGACCCAACAAATAATTTCGGAACCCAACGCCGCAATCAATTTCGTGGCCCAGGTTATTTCGATACCGACTTCGATTTTGAAAAGGCGTTCACCATACCGAAGTGGGAGGGCGCAACGTTCTCGGTGGGTGCAAGATTCTTTAATCTCCTCAATCATCCGAATTTTGCCTTCCCAAACACGAACGTAGACAGCAACCAGTTCGGACAAATTACCCAGACGGTTAGTCAGCCGACGACCATTTATGGCTCGGGTCTAGGCGCAGACGCATCCCCAAGAGTAATCGAATTACAAGGGAAGTTCGTCTTTTAGTCAGCATTCCTTAACGGAGGCGGCCGCTCCTGGTGGCCGCCTCTTTTCCTCTCCTTCAGGCCCTCCCTCCAGGATCGATCGGATGTTTCAGCGGCACCTTACTCCATGACGCTGGCGCGGTGAAGCAGTATTTCAATGATCAGAAATGCCAGCGCATTTCCTTGGAAGAATTTTGTGTGGAAGTTGGGAATAACTGGCCCGCAGCGGAGTTCCATATACAGAGGCACGAAACCAGATTTCTAAAAGGTGAAGATGCAAGTGCTCCACGCGCGTTTTCAACTTGCCTTTTTCCTATGCTGGTTTTCGTATTTGTCAGCGCGGCGATACAAAGAGTTGACAATCAAATGACATTCTCGGCGTATCTCGCCATTTGGCCCCTGTGTCTAACGAACAGTACTGTGGGACAAAATCATAAGCAAAGGAATTGCAAAGCATACCAATGAAAAAAGCCAACTCTCCATCTGCGGTAGTGTCAGAAACCAACTCATGTGAGGCAAATCTTACGTCGGCAGAAGAAGGTGTTCAGCGTCACTGGCAAGGCGTAGTCAAAAGGCGTTCCTTCCTCAAGGGTTTGGGGATTGCCGGCGCGACGCTGTCGGCCAGCGCCTTGCTGGGAGCCAAGGCCGACGCACAAGCGACGCGGAGCTCGGGCAAGCTATCGAAGGGCGACGCAGCTCTTTTGAAGTTTGCCGCGACAGTAGAACTCATCGAGGCTGATTTGTGGCAGCAGTACAACGAACTGGGCGGAGTCCAGGGTGGTAATCCCGCGTACATCGCCGCGCTCAGCAACCTTGATGGCGATATGGCGCAATATATCGCCGATAATACCGACGATGAATTGAGCCACGCGGCTTTTCTGAACGCCTACTTGATTTCGAAAGGCGAAGAGCCGGTTGATCTGGATGCGTTCCGAACCTTGCCCAGCAGTCAAGCGAGCGGCGCCAAGGATATTGGAAGGCTGACCAACCTCTTGAAACTGAACGTTGACCTGAGCTGGTACACACGCTACCGCAGCTCCCAGAACCCCGATTTCGGTGCGAAGCTCAAGGGACCCTTCACCATCGAAAACCAGCCGGCCATTCCACTGAACGATACCGACACGCCTCCCAATCAGCCGCAACCAGTTCCTCCTGCGACGCCGCAAGAATCGCGGATGCAGGCGATTGCGAACACCGCTGGATTTCACTTTGCATTCATCGAGCAAGGCGGAGCGAGCTTGTATCCGACGCTGGCTTTCAAGGCGACGGACGCTGAAGTTCTCAGAATCCTAATCAGCATTGGCGGAGTCGAGATCGACCACTTCGGTCTCTGGCACGACAAAGCCGGCAACGCTGTTGCTCAGCCTTTGGCCGGTGTAATCGATCCAGAAACCGGCCTGACATTCCCGGATCTCAATGCCCGCAACTCGGAGCTCGACCAGACGAACCTGATCCTGCCTGAGCCATGCACATTCATCAGCAAGAGTCTGCCGCAATGCTCTGTGATTCGGCCAACACTGACACAGAACGGCGGAGCGGTTGCCACGATCAAGGCTTTCACGGATGACCTATTGTTCCTTGGCCAATCGCCAGCCTTCTTCAGCCTGGTGAACAAGCTGGCGAATGAAGCTGATTCGGTTAAACGCGGATTTTAACTGTTGCAATTTCTCCCCCTTGCTGTAAGGGCGGGCGCTGTATCTGATTGCAAGTTGCAGCGCCCGCCTTGTTGTTCAACCGATTTTGAGACTCTCTAACCCGATCCAAGGAGCCGCTATGATTGAAGGACTGTTTCAACCGACGCACCTTCTGCTGATTTTCGGAATCGCATTGCTCGTGTTCGGGCCCAAGAAGCTTCCCGAGCTGGGCAAAGGCATTGGAGAGGGTATCCGCGGCTTCAAGTCAGCGATGAAGGCTGAGGAAGAGAAGCCCTCCAGCACCATCACCGCTTCCAACGACAAGGCGTAGCCAAAGGAGTGAATCGTGGGCTTCGGCATCGAAATGCTCTTCGTGCTTATGCTCGGGCTCTTGATATTGGGTCCGAAGCGGCTGCACACAATTCTGGTCCACGTGTCGCAGGCTAAAGCTGACCTGCAGAATGCGACGCGTGGCCTAAAGTCTCAACTCGCGGCCGAACTCGATGCGGCGCCTGGGGCGGGCAAGAGCGACTGTTCTCACGTATTACTTGGGGAATGTGAGCTTTGTTCAACTTTCCAACCTGTACCGGAATCTCGGCAGCCTGCGGGAGGGCGCCCTGATGAGAAGCTGAAGAGCCACATCAGCATTCTCAAGACCGAAGATTGGGCATAACGACGAGACGGGTGGTGGGTATTTGGTTGCGATTCTGCGCTGCACATGTCCTACACCATGAGTCACAGACTTGTAGGTGAGGGAATAACGAGTCATCTACATACGCACGTGGTTTTGCATGTGCTCGCCCTCTGCCTGTGCTCTTCCTCAAGATACTGATCGCACGCCCGTTTGGCGGGAAGCCGTGAGTTCTGCCGAGCTAACGAGATATCCAGTCTCGCAGCTATGCGGCTTGGACTCTCCCCAATAGCCATTCCTTCGGCACTGACTGAAACATCAGTTCATCTTCAGCGACCGTGAAGTCGGTTCCGCAGCGCGTACACGCGAACTCACACCACGATCTGGCATTGTCGCGTCCCGCACGGTTTGGTGGCCTGTAGGAAATCACTAATGAACCGCAGTCGGGAACCGGGCAAATCGACCCTGCCGCTACCACCTCATCGCGCTCATCCCACTCCTCTAGCATAGGGCCTTCCTCTACTCCCCTACCAGTGTTACTAAGAACGCGGGGTCGAAGAAAATATTCCACGATTTCCTCATATGACCGTGATTCTTGCAAAACAGAGCACTATCGCAGCGGCCATTCGCTGTGAGCCAGCGTACTTGCGCCGGAATCGCCGGTGCCGATGCGGGCACCCAGGTGCATCGAGAATTCCACCTTTCGCTCTGAAAAGCGTGCGTCCGACGGAATTCTAATCGGCCTCGGCTGCTCCCAACTGGCAACATGCTGAATTAATAAACCGATCGCTCCTCCTACTACACTTACGCATTCAAAACAGATAAGCCTAATCATCCCATCGGCAACTGACCCCAACTTGAGAATTGCTGAACATTGCAGCGAACCTGATGAGCCGTATCCCGGGCGGGGTGGAATAAAAGATCGATACTTTGGTTATCTCTCGTGAGAGGCAGCCTGGTTTTCAAACAAAGGAATTCAATGTGTACAGACTGAAGATGTTAATAGGACTTACGATCATGTCTGCAGCATCGGCAAGGACAGTTGCGCAAGCAGCTGAAGATTCACGAACGTCGATGCGAAGTGTACATGAAATCCAAGTTACGCTTAGGAAGTACGATTTTAGCCCTGGCTCGCTGCGCGTCAGGAAGGGCGAGCGGGTCAAGCTAGTCATGGCGGCCACGGACCACGATCACGGATTCAGGCTGGACGACTTTAACATCAACCAGAAAATTCCTAAGGGAACGACGGTTGTTGTCGAATTCACCGCTGACAAGGTTGGCACTTTCCAATTTCGCTGCTCGAATGTCTGTGGCATAGGCCATCGAAGTATGAAAGGAACACTGGTCGTGGATGAGTAAGACACCTCAGGCTTTGGGCAAGAAAAATCAAATAAAAGGAAACAGACAAATGACGAAGAAAAATGTGGGGATTGCAAGTGTGGTAATGTCGGCGATGATCGCGATGCTGCTGCTGGTCGCAGGATCATCGCGCGTAACAGCAAGCGACCAGCCCTCCCCGGCAAACGTGGCCGTGAAAATCGATAATTTCGTTTTCGGACCGCAAGCGATCACGGTACCCGTCGGAACAACAGTTACCTGGACGAACAGTGATGACATTCCTCATACGGCCGTGAGCACGGACGGCGTGTTCAAGTCTAAGGTGATGGACACGGACGAAAAGTTCTCTTACACGTTTACCAAGGCAGGAACGTATTCCTACTACTGCTCGGTCCATCCGAAAATGACCGGTCAGGTCGTGGTGAAGTGAGTAAGGACTGCCTCCATTTTGCGGCGCGACCGTTATCGGAGCCTTTTTATTGGCCGCCATTCCTGACTCCACGCGCCTAGCCCAGAACGGAACAGCAAAAGAAACGCTTCGCGTGCGATCTTACTTCTTCCTGGAGCCTATTTTGATAAAACTACTTCCCTGCTCATTTGCGGGGGCGGCTGCATTTTTATTTGTCGCTCGCATTTGGGCGGAGTCGTCTACCGTGGAAACCCCGGAGGCGAATCCCGGTCGTCCGACGGTTTCAACTCCGGCGACATTGACCCCGGTGGGCTACCTGCAATTTGAGAATGGTGGACTCTACGCCGAAACCTCACCTGAGTTCACAACGCTATTTGGCATTAATCAGGTCACCAAGCTCACGGTTGCATCCCGCCTTCAGTTGTTGGCCCTATCGGAGCCACTAGCTCAAGCAAGTGGAGCTACCGGCGATGCTCTCTCAGGCAATCGCCCCGGCGAGGTCTTCGCCGGATTTCAAGCAGTCGTATTGCCCGGAGAGGGGCGCAAACCTACGGTAAGTCTCAGCTACATTCGCCGTCTCTACGCGAGTCCCGCGCCGAAACTCGACATAGGCACGTTCAGGAATAGCGCGTTGATCCTGGTGAGTGACGACCTCGCGGGTTTCCACTTCGACATCAATGGCATTTTTTCCGAACAGACTAAAGGCAGAATACGCCGACGACAATACGGCCAGACCCTCTCGATTTCACACCCACTGGGACGGCTGACGGTCGCAGGCGAACTCTGGCATTTCACGCAGCCACTCACCAACAAAAATGCTGTCGGGAATTTGTGGGCCGTCACGTATCCGGTCAAGAGAAATCTCGTAGTGGATGTCGGATTCGATCATGGCCTTACGTCTTCCTCGACGCAGTGGGAAGGGTTTGCGGGCTTCACGTACCTTTTGCCTCACCGACTGTGGGCATTCCACGATTCAAAATAAATATCGCGCGCGACCCAGTGTCGTTTCACACGTTTGCAATGGTTCAGGAGACACCTCGGGAATAAAACCGCGCCAGCGCCGTTATCAATAGTGACACTCAGAATATTTTAATAAGGGGAAATCATGAAAACATCGCTTTTCACAGCCGTACTAACTCTGACTTGCGTGCTTGGTTTGGGCATAAATGCCCACGCCGCGCGGAACAACGCACACTCGGTCGAGATTTTTGATGCCGTGCAAATCGGCAGCACGAGACTGAAACCTGGCAACTACAAGGTGGAGTGGCAAGGGATCGGCCCTGCAGTGCAGGTGAGTTTCCAGCAGAACGGGAAGACTGTGGTCACGCTGCCAGGGACGTTGAAAACGAATGACGATCAAGTCACACAGGACGCAATCGTGACCGAAGCAACAACCACGGGAACCTCAACGCTCAAAGAGATCGACTTCGGTCATCACAAAGAGGCGCTGGTGTTTGATCAGGATTCAGGCGATATGTAGGCTACTGCAACGTAGATCGAACGTTGATCTACAACCGCGACCCCTGGGGTTCGTTGAGGAGCCAGGGACCTGCGTTCGGAGAGTTGGAACTCTCAGAACGCAGGCTCTACCACAGTCGGTGGGCCTATTGTTTGAATTCGCGAGCTTCGGACGCACGCCGCTGGAGACGGAGGGACATGCGAATAATAGAAAGCATGGTCGAGTTGCTGTTCGGTCTTTGTTTGAGCGCTCTGATCTTGCTGATTCCTTTTTGTATCGTTGGCTCGATTGTTGCGGCTCTACGAGCGGTCAACCGTGAAAGCGACGGCGAGCGCGAAAAAGTGAAGGAGATCTTCGCTTCCGGGGCTAAAGTAACTGCGTTGGATGATCGGATGATCGAGACAGGTGTCATCGTGATGACCAATCCTGAAACGCACTATGGTTTGTGAGTTTTGGGGAAGCTCGGCGTGTTTGCCGGGTCTGTAAGAAGAAAACTTAGAAAGACCTAAAGGCCGCTTTACTCACTAGGCGGCCTATTTATTTCACGGGTCTGAAGAAAGCCATAGCGTTGGCGATATCGCGAAAATGGTTCGCAAACCTAGAATCCAGTTCTGGAATAAATCGGGGTCGATCCAGTTAACACTAACAGAGCGCAAATTCCCCTGAACGGTGAAAGCGCGCAAGAAGCCCATGTCGCGCTACGCAGGATCGTTTCAAACGAGGAATGGAAGTATTACAACATGAAATATCGAGCTGTAACATTTGCGTCCGCGGCTTTCTTCGTGACTTCTCTAGCGCTTGCCAGCGATACCTGGATTCTCGACTCCAGGAGATCCAAAGCTCGATTGTTTCAAAGCTCCAGAACCAACCCAGATCCAGTGAACACCGGTGTCGCTCACGTGACTGGGAAAGTAAAACTGGACACAAACGATCTGGATGCCTCGTTCTTCGATCTCAGCATCTATACTGCGGATGAGGACTGGGGGCACGCACTCAGTCCCGGGGGTACCTGGCCGACTGACGTCTCTGGCACGACAGACCAGACCCGGTTGACGTTCACGTCCACACGCATTCTGACGACAGGGAACGGTAAGTTGGAAGTCATCGGGAATCTTACATTGACTCGCGTGAGGCGCACCGTTATAGCCACGCCAACTGAAGCTTATGCTGGGCCAGTGTACGGTGATCCTGTTATTCGCGATGAGACTCGCGAAATCACGTTTCTGTTTCCGGGCGTGAGTGCCGCGTATTTATCGGAAGCTTTCACTCCAGCAATGGCGCAGAAAATAGGAGTGCTAGAGATTGTGGGTTCAGCACACGTCGACGGCGAGGAGTTTCCTGACCTCCTAAGTGCAATCGCAGCAACTCGCGATGACAACTGTCACATGCCCGCCTCCGTGCGAGAAGATTACAGCGGCTCCCAATCCAGTTCGGCGACTGGTAACCAAACAACAATTGTTCTCCACTTAAGCTTCCTCCGCACAGTTCCAGAACCGTCCGGAGAAACACGTTCGGGCAAAGAGTTGGAGTGCCGATCCGGTCTGGCTGATCGGCAGATCACACTTTAGGAAAGCACAATGAGGCCCGGCCCGGACCACCCATGCGGAATTACAAAGGAATGAATGCCATGAATACAAATTGGAAGATTCGAAGTTTTCCTTGCTTAGCGCTAGTCCTCGGTGCACTTTTGCTTACGAGGTTCGCTGACGCTTCTGACGGTGATTTCTATCCCTCTTACTTGCCCGCAAGAGTGATTGCACACCTTCCACTGTCTGGCGGAGCACAACAAATGTTCTTGCAGCAAGAGGACAGAAGACGGGTGGGTTCCGGCCTCGCGATCTCCGAGACGCCTGAGAATTCCGCAATCGAGCGTACTTCCCTCGCGACTGGAAACGCGGAGGGCCCTCGCGGAAGCGATACTGTTTTCGAGTCGGTCCGCGTGCTCGACGTAAGCGATCCTGCACATCCGCGGACCGTTCAGAACTTTGACGGGGTCACTAGCATTTTGCAGGATTCGGCCCGCAACTTAGTTTATGTCGCGAATGGCGACGGAGTCTGGATCGTGTCTCACCAGCGAGTGCTACGCAGGCATGAGTGCAACTCGTCGGATGCGATATCACCCATGCCGAACTGCGATTAGCGGTTCACATGAAGATATGCGTTACAGGGTGCGGCGGAATATTTGCCTATGTTGAACATTTCAGCGATTTCGGCTGGCGTTGCGTTCGTCATGCTGGCCGCCACAAACGTGGTGGTGATGTTGGAGGCTTCCCAGACCTCGCGCGAAGCGGCGGTGCGAACCCGCTTGATCGCTGTTCATAGGACGGTCGGGTACTTGTTTGTGAGTCTGCTCTGCATCATGGCGTACAGCATGAGTCAGAGGCTCGCTGGCGTGGGAATAACAGGTCATCTGCCTACATACCTGGTTCTGCACATTCTCCTTGTGCTAGCCCTCGTGCCTCTGCTTCTGCTGAAAATATTGATCGCACGCCGCTACAAGCAGAGCCATTCGCTGCTGAAGGCATTAGGAATAGCGATTTTCGCAGTTTCGTTCGTGGTGGTGTCCATCCCCTTATTTTCAGAACTTCTGCGTTCGGCGCATCCGGGAAGCCTGGGTTTAAAGCTAGCCACCGGTTCGATTGTTGCAGTGTGCCTCGTCCAGGGTGCACTGGTGTTTAAGAAGAGGCAACCTGATGCTTCCGCAAGGCCATCGCGTATTCCGGCGATTCCCGCGCTGCCAACCCCATTGACCAACACTGAAGACGCGAAGGACTCAATGAACCTTCTGTTGGCACGGATCGAGCAAGAAACGCACGATACAAGAACGCTACGCTTCCAGGTCCCGAAGGAGAGACGGCTTTCGGCCAAGCCAGGTCAGTTTCTGACCTTCCAGTGGACGATTGATGGCCAACGCGTCACACGGTCTTACACCATTTCTTCCTCGCCGACCCACGCGAATTATGTGGAGATCACGCCCAAGCGCATCGAAAATGGATGCGTATCGGTTTTTCTGAATGAACGGGCAAAGCCAGGCCTCAGGGTGGAAGCAAGCGGGCCCTACGGCCGGTTTTACTTTGACGAGACACTCCATAAAAGCATCGTTCTCATTGCTGCCGGAAGTGGAATCACACCCATGATTTCGATGCTGCGATATATCGACGATCTTAAGCTGGCTACTCCGGTCACGCTGCTATATTGTGTGCGCACCGCTGCGGACATCGTTTTCCAAAACGAAATCGCTAGACTTCGCGGCTCTCTCCTCAACTTCAAGTACGACGTGTGCCTGTCGCGACCGGACCCAGCCTGGAACGGACCCAGCGGTCGTCTTACTGCGGAATTTGTCACGCAGAACGTGATCGATCTGAATTCACCCACTTTCTTTCTTTGTGGTCCCAAGGGATTCATGGACAATGCGCACCAGATTCTGTCGACTCTCGGCGTAAACCAGGAACGGATACTTCAGGAAAGCTTTGGGGAGATCAAACCGACTACGGAGTCTCGTCCACTGGAAGCCCGCTCGGCCGGGACGATCGTATTCCTGCACTCGGAGAAGGTTTGTCAGGCTTCCGCCGGGAGCACCCTGTTGGATCTGGCAGAGCGAAACGGAGTGCAGATTCCGTATGGCTGCCGCCAGGGCCTATGCGGTACCTGCGCTACGCGCGTTCTAAGCGGCACCGTTGAGATGGGCGTCGAAGCTGGGCTGACGGCTGATCAGAAAAATGCTGGATATGTGTTGCCTTGTGTCAGCCGGACCGAGGGAACTGTTGTCGTAGCGGCTTAATCTGGTTCTCAGCCGGGAAAATCGCAACTCCTACACAACTTCAACACGCAGGGCGATTATTTGGGGTTGAGTTTGCAGGCCTCCGAAGCGTCATTTTAAAAAGTAACGTGGAGCGGGGAATAAGAGCGGGCCGGCGCGAGTTATCAACTTGTGAAGGTCACGTGGAATCGTGAAGCTTACGGAGGAGATGTGAGTAGCAACGTCGACACCGCGTTATCCAAAAGCGACTGGCACCTTGATCTTGTCCACGATTTGCCATCCCAATCTCTACCGGGTGATCCAAATATCGACGACCCGGTCAACGATACCGGACTCCGCCCGCAGTGCGGCGATTTGCAAGTCTCGGTGAGTTAGCTTCTTAGCTAAGCCTGATTTGAAATACGAAGACCTTCATGACAAAAGAGGAAACTCGACTGGCCGAATCTCGCACGCGCAAGAAGCATTGGAAGCGTTGGGGACCCTACCTCAGCGAACGTGCATGGGGTACCGTCCGTGAAGACTACAGCTCGCACGGGAATGCATGGGAATACTTGCCACACGACCATGCCCGTTCGCGCGCCTATCACTGGAACGAAGACGGCCTGGCCGGGATCAGTGATCGCCGGCAGATGATTTGCTTTGCCCTTGCGCTGTGGAACGAACGTGATCCGATCCTAAAAGAACGAATCTTCGGTCTAACTGGAAACGAAGGCAACCACGGCGAGGACGTGAAGGAATACTACTTCTATCTTGACAGCACGCCTTCGCACTCCTACATGAAGTATCTCTACAAGTATCCGCAAGCGGAGTTTCCTTACGCGAAGCTGGTGGAGGAAAACCGACGGCGCGACAAACGCCAACCGGAGTTTGAACTGCTCGATACGGGTGTATTCAACGAGGATCGCTACTTCGATGTGTTCGTGGAATATGCCAAGGCCGATGTCGAGGACATTCTGATCAAGATCACGGTCACAAATCGTGGCCCGGAAGCCGCGAATCTTCGAGTTCTACCCACAATTTGGTTTCGCAATACTTGGTCCTGGGGAAACCGTGCCCGACGCCCGAAGTTGCACCAAGCGCGCCCGCTCCCAACCCCATCATCGAACTAAACCTTTCTCAGCCGAACCAAACTCAGTCCAATGCCCGTTGGCTCCATTGCCAAGGTTCTCCGGAACTTCTCTTTACCGAGAACGAGACAAACGCAAAAAGGCTATTTGGAACCGAGAATTACTCGCCTTTCGTCAAAGATGGCATCAACGACCATATCGTGCACGGTGCCAAGGCGGCAGTCAATCCCGAACCGGTTGGCTCGAAAGCAGCCGCTCATTACAAATTGTCACTCGATTCGGGAGAGACGGTTGTAATACGCATGCGCCTTGCCGACTCTGACTTCAAAGGAAGGAACGCGTTTGGCGCCTTCGACAAAACATTCGCGCTCCGGCGGCGTGAGGCCGATGAATTTTACGCAACGGTCATTCCTCAGGATCTCTCCGCAGACGCGAAGAACGTCATGCGCCAGGGCTTTGCGGGAATGCTCTGGTCCAAGCAGTTCTATCACTACGTCGTCAAGGATTGGCTGCGAGGAGACCCGGAGAACCCACGCCCACCCGAGGAGCGAAGGAAAGGGCGCAATCACCAGTGGACTCACTTGTACAACGCTGACGTGATTTCCATGCCCGACAAGTGGGAGTACCCGTGGTATGCGGCCTGGGACCTGGCGTTCCACTGCATTCCGCTGGCCCTGGTCGACCCTGACTTCGCAAAAGAGCAGCTCACGGTGATGCTCCGCGAGTGGTATATGCACCCTAACGGGCAGATACCCGCTTATGAATGGGCTTTGGGGGACGTTAATCCGCCTGTGCATGCATGGGCCGCGTGGCGCGTGTACAAAATCGACAAGAAGCGCACAGGCAGAGGTGACCGCGAATTCTTGAAGCGCATCTTCCACAAATTGATGTTGAACTTCACCTGGTGGGTAAACCGCAAGGATGCCGAGGGCATGAATATCTTCCAGGGTGGATTTCTCGGGCTGGACAACATCGGCGTGTTCGATCGCAGCGCTCCCCTGCCTACTGGCGGCTATCTCGAGCAGTCCGACGCAACCAGTTGGATGGCCATGTACACCCTGAATTTGCTGGCTATTGCACTGGAACTGGCCAGAGAAGAGCCCTGCCATGAAGACCTGGCCAGCAAATTTTGGGAGCATTTTGTCTACATTGCGCACGCCATGAGCCATCGTGGCCACAACTGCATAGGACTCTGGAACGAAGATGATGGTTTTTTCTACGATGTGCTGAAGCTACCTGACGGCACACAATTTCCAATGAAGATCCGCTCCCTGGTGGGATTGATCCCGCTATTTGCAGTGGAGACTCTGGAGCCGGAAGTGCTCGATCGGCTGCCCGACTTCAAGCGTCGTCTGGAATGGTTCATCGATAACCGTCCCGATCTCACGGAAACTTTCGCCTGCATGCGCAGCACGGGGATGGGTGAACGCCGGTTGTTATCCAATGCGAATGAGGGCCAGCTTCGCCGCATTCTCAGCTACATGCTCGACGAACGTGAATTTCTATCACCGTACGGGATCCGCGCTCTGTCCCAGTTCCATCGGGAACATCCTTACGTACTCCAGGTCAACGGAACCGAGCACCGAGTGGGCTACGAACCGGGCGAATCGTTGACCGGAATATTCGGAGGCAATTCGAACTGGCGCGGCCCCCTCTGGTTTCCGGTGAATTTTCTCCTGGTCGAATCCTTGCAAAAGTTCCACCACTATCTAGGTAACGATTTCAAAGTCGAGTTCCCGACTCGATCGGGAAACATGAAGACGTTGTGGGAAGTGTCAGTCGAGCTGTCGCGCCGGATGACAAACATCTTCCTTCGTGACGAAAAGGGCCACCGACCGGTATTCGGTAACTTGGAGAAGTTCCAGACGGACCCTCACTGGCGAGACTTGGTTCTGTTTCACGAGTACTTCCACGGTGACTCCGGTTGCGGAATGGGCGCCAGTCATCAAACCGGATGGACTGGCGTGGTTACCAAGTTAATGCAACAGAGCGGCGAAGTCCGCGAACGCAAGAAAACTGAGCCCGCGCTTGTCATGGTAGGAGCAGACTGAATTCGTGGAGCAGTGATGATTCGGTTCGAACGGGAGACATGGAGTGATCTGGAAGCTGCTCTTCGCCGGGAGTGGCTGGAAACCAATGGGCTCGGCGGTTTTGCTTCGTCAACAATCGTTTGTTTGAACACCCGCCGCTACCACGGGCTTTTGGTGGCCGCCACCGAACCACCTGTCGGCCGATTGGTCCTCCTCTCCAAGCTCGAAGAGACGCTGTTCATCGACGGAAGGCGTTTCGATCTATCCGCCAACCGCTATCCAGGTGTTATTCACCCGCAAGGATTCCACTATCTCAAACAGTTTCGCCTCGACGCGTTTCCAGTGTTTACGCATGAAGTGGAAGGCCTCGAGATGGAGAAGTCGGTCTTCATGATTCACGGCGAAAACAGCACAGTGATTCATTATGAACTGAGGAAGAACAATCGTCCGGAGGTACCGAAGAACCTGCGGCTGGAAATTCGTCCGTTGATTGCATTTCGCGACTATCACGGGACGACCCATGAAAGCGGCGTCATTAATCCAGCGGTGCAAGAACGCTCCGGATTGGCAAGTGTCTCTCCTTATCAGGGATTGCCGAACCTGCACTTGGCGCACAACGCCATAGAGCTTCGGAAGACGGGCGACTGGTATCGCAACTTTGAATATGACGCCGAGCGTGAACGCGGGCTCGATTGTTCCGAAGATCTCTTCAATCCCTTTGTCCTGTGCTTCAATCTGCGCTTGCACCGGCAGATATCGATCATCGCCTCCACCGAGCAGCGTGATGTCACCCAAGCGGTCGAATATAGACGGGCAGAGATCACACGTCGCCGAAAAGCGCTCGTGGCATCCCCCATTGAGGATGACTTTGCCCAAAGCCTCGCCGCTGCTTCAGACCAATACCTGGTTTCGCGTGGCGATGAGAAAACGGTCATCGCCGGCTACCACTGGTTCGGCGACTGGGGTCGCGACACCATGATCGCCCTGCCAGGCCTCACGCTACCGACCGGCAAGTATGATGTCGCGCGTAGTATCCTGCGCACCTTCGCAAAGCACGTGGATCAAGGCATGTTGCCGAACCGCTTTCCTGAAGCGGGCGAAACACCGGAATACAACACGGTCGACGCCACTCTCTGGTTTTTCGAAGCGGCTCGCGCATACCTTTCGTACACGAGCGATCTGGAGTTCGTCCGCGATGAACTCTATCCTATGCTTGCTGACATCATCTCTTGGCATGTCCGCGGGACACGCTACGGAATCAAAGTGGATCCCAGCGGCTTGCTGGCTTCCGGCGAACTGGGAGTCCAACTCACATGGATGGATGCCAGGGTCGAGGACTGGGTGGTAACGCCGCGCCGGGGTAGGCCTGTTGAAATCCAGGCTCTGTGGTACAACGCGCTGTGCATTATGGAAGACCTGGCCAGCAGGTTTGGGGACGAGGCTGCACGAAAGCGCTATCGCCACATGGCCGCGGTCGCGCAGTGGAGTTTCAACCGGCTCTTTTGGAACGAAAAGCTCGGTTGCTTGTACGACGTGGCAAACGGCGGTCCGCCCGATCCCTCCATCCGCCCCAACCAGATCTTCGCAGTGAGCCTGCCTTACAGCATGTTGCCACTGGATCGGGCCGGAAGCGTAGTGGAGAAAGTTAAAGAACATCTGCTGACCCCTTTCGGACTTCGCGGTCTCGCACCAAGCGACCCGCAATACCGAGGACGATACAGCGGCGGCCCCACGGAGCGTGATGGAGCATACCACCAGGGAACTGTTTGGGCGTGGCTGCTGGGGCCGTTCATCACGGCGTATATAAAGGTGAATGGAGGAAGCGAGGAAGCCAGGCGCCAAACCCAAGCCTGGTTGTCTCCTTTTGAATCTCACCTTGCGGAAGCCGGGTTAGGTCATATCTCGGAGATCTTCGAGGGTGACGCGCCTCATCGCCCATGCGGATGTATTGCTCAAGCTTGGAGCGTGGCTGAGATTCTACGTGTCTACTTCGAAGATGTCAGAGGGCTGCGACCGAAGGCGCCGCCAAGCGGACGCCCAGCCCAAAACAAGCACCGGTCGGTCGCCCCCTGCACTGTCGGTTACCAAGATTTCCGCCGGAATGGTGGGCCACTCTTTCGCTTTAGTGGCGGATGCCTTGGAGTCTAGTGCTGGCGTTCTCAGCCGGATTCTGGGCACCCTCCGGGCACCCAGACCGATGTCTTGTTGGCATCTCATTGATTTTGTTGGGTCGTGCATGGAGTAAGCTGGACGTGCAAGTTATTGTTTGTAATTGGGTTGGCGACCCTTTTAAGGCATGGGTCGCAGGTTCGAGTCCTGCCGCGCTCACCATGAACCCCTTCGGGTTCATTGGATTGCATCCCCTCCAGCATTTTCTGCCAAGAGATTCTGACCCACACCCAACCCACAACTCTCGAACCACCGCACCTGAACATCGTGCATTTCGCCCGTGACCACCTGAGCGTACTTGCTCAACATGATCTCGGGGCCCGCGTGCCGCATGTTGCCTTGGGCGGTTTTCACGTCGGTCTTGTCGATGGACACCATCCAAGTAGCCATGCTGGAGCGCAGCGAGTGTAGCCCGAACCGCTGTCCGTCAGCGATCTCGACTCCTGCGGCCAGAGCCGCCGGACGTAGATGATCGCTGACGAATATTCCGGCGCACATTGGAATCGCCCCACGCATCTTGTACGAGGGGAAAACCCAATCCTCGACTCGCCCGTATGGTGTCATTCGACGCCACTGGTGCAGGAACCATGCCAACTGGGGGGACATCGCTACCGGAGCTTTCGAAGCTTTGGTCTTCGGCTTATCAAGGCATGCGGCTGTCCAACGGCGTTTGATCATAATCTGGTTCTCATCCCAGTTGATTTCGCGCTAGGGGCGTCGCTTTCAGGCATCCAATGCAATTGGTAACGCGGACACTCATTACGCAGCTCCAATTGGTACACACAACAATGAGGCTAAGAGTTCGAGGTACACTCGACACCTGTGAACGAAGAACTCAAAATCATGCGGTCTTATGTTCAGGCCGTTCTTCGAGAGTGGTGGGTCGTCGTAATCGAACTCATCTTGGTATTGACGGATGTTGTTGAGCGCGTTCTCGGGACGTGGCTGCTTCCCTCATCCCGAACCAAGATCGCCTTTGGGCTGACGGCTCTAGTAATAGCGCAATATCGCGCCTACAAAAGACTTCTCCGTCAATCGCACGCTCCAGCACAAAGGCCGACAGAGCTTGAAATTCACGAAGAGCGCGGCTCAACGCTGTACGTCGAAACACCTATGGGAACCACACTTCCGACTCGGAACTACTTCGAATTTCATCTCGTCGTTCAAAACAAGGGGCCGCAGACCTCGGTCATTCGAAAATTTGATTTAGAAGTGGAGGGGATGCCGAGCAGATATGAGAATCTTGAGCCCACCCGTCGCAACCACATTCAGACGCGCACGGCGCAAATGATGTTGCAGTTTGCTTCTACGTTAGCCGGAGGATTCCTCGTTGTCCCCGCTCACAATGTTTGGAGCGGGATGCTAGCGTTCGAAATCGGTGCACTGCCTATCAACTCTCAGGAGATTCGTTGCACCCTGATTGTTACTGACGCAAACGACAGTTCCGCTAAGCATGCTTTTAATTTGCGTGTGGTGGGTTGACAACAACTTCTAGGGTCAGAATCAGCGGCTCGCTCGTAGAAGCAGCGAGTGTGTCACGACTCGGCAAGCCAAACTTTTGGAAATCGAGATGATGACAGAGTTCGTGGAAGAGAATGCTCAAGAAGGTGCCGTCGCGAGTCTGGAAAAACTGAACGAGCGAACTTTTCGGAGACTACGGCCCCGACAACATGCGGACGGTTCAGGCAAGGGCGCTGCTAGTCTGCCATAATCTCCCAATGTGCGGTCGCTACAGACTTTCGCGGCGGAAGCAGATCATCGAGGAACATTTCGATACTGCCGATTGGCAAGACGACTGGTCGCCACGGTACAACATCGCTCCGACCCAGCTTATCCCGGTGATCCGCCAGCATCCCAAGGAACCGACTCGGCAGATTTCGACCATGCGCTGGGGTTTGGTTCCGAGTTGGGCGAAGGACACGTCCGGCGCTGCGAGGATGATCAACGCCAGATCGGAGACGGCACACACCTTGCCTGCATTCCGTGAAGCGATGCGTTTACGCAGATGCCTCGTTCCGGCAGACGCGTTTTACGAGTGGAAGAAAAATGGAGCATCGAAGCAACCATATTGCTTCGAAGTGAACGATGGGCACTTGTTCGCGTTTGCCGGGCTGTGGGATGGGTGGAAGGACTCAAGCGGGCACTGGGTCAAGACGTGCTCAATTCTGACCACGATACCCAACTCAGTGACTTCGACCGTCCATGACAGAATGCCCGTCATCCTCGACCCTGCCTCTTACGACGTTTGGCTCGATCCCGGAATGCAGAACGCTGCAACGATTTCCGAACTACTGAAACCCTACAATGCCCAAATGATGCGCTCCTACGCCGTCAGCAGTCGCGTCAATCACGTGGCAAACGATGACGAGGAATGTTCGCACCCCGTTGAGATCACGCAAGCTCAGAATCGGCTTTTCGTCTGACAAGAACAGAAATAATGGACGTTATTCCTTGCGGTAGTATGCTTCAGCATGGACGCCTTTCCTGAGTTCATGAAGAATCCCGCGAACCGAATTGCTCGGTCGAATCAGGCAACTCCCGGTGTCGAAGGATACGTCTTCGACGGAGCCGATCAAAGCCAAATGGCATTTTGGACGTGCACCCAGACCGCAACGTCCTCTGAGCACGTACATGAATTCGATGAGTACGCTAGTTGTGCAGGGTTGCTACACATTGCTCATAAGTGGAAAGCGCATCCCGGTCAACGCTGGTGAGGAGTATTTGATTCCTCGCGGTGTGGCGCACAGCGGCGAGGTAGTGGCGGGAACGAGGACGATTCATGCCTTCGGGGGTCATCGGGCTGATCGGGAGCGAAATGTCTGATCTGCCAATATAGGGAGTTTCGGATGAAAATCGCCGCTTCGCGGTGGCTGTGCTGTGAAGCTAATCATGAGCGGCTGATAAAATTTCCTGCCGTGTAACGGAAACCAACCGAGGCGGTTCCTATGAATAAAATCCGGTGCTCCAGCCTGCTTCTTTTCTGTCTGCTTTCCTTTGCAAGCTTCGCTACTGCTCAGTCGGAGCCCCATGCCCCGAAATACTTCTTTGTGCTCTTGGAGCGCCCGTCCAATGCCCCGCAACTGAGCAAAGACGCTAGTGAAAAGCTTCAAGAGGAGCACATGGCGAACATCCGCAGATTGCATTCCGAACATAAGTTGCTAGTCGCGGGGCCTTTCATGGACGACACTTCTTTGCGTGGCATTTTTGTCCTGAAAGCGGAATCACTGGAGCAGGCACAAGATTGGGCTGGCAGCGACCCCGCGATTAAGGCTGGGCGTCTTGCAGCGGAAGTGCACGGGCCTTGGCTCATCGACCCCAACGCGATTCACGAACCAGAAACGACTCAGGGCATGGAGCAGTACACGCTCGTCTTGCTGAAGAGTGGCGAAAAATGGAATCCCAGCGCAACGGGGTTCATGGATGTGATGAAACAGCACCATGCATTCGTTAAAGAAATGACAGAGAAAGGGAAGATCGCGGTTGCCGGGCCTTTCCCGTTCAGCGAGCCGGGCGAGTTACGAGGAATCACCATATACACTGCTGGGGCAGAGGAAACTGCGAAAATCGCACAGGATGATCCAATCGTCAAAGCCGGACTACTGAAGACCGAAATGCATCCGTGGATCACAGGTAAGGGCGTGCTGGAACCGGGACAGTCAATGCAATGAGGTTGAGACTCACGCTCTCGAAAGAATGACGTGGCACGATAAGGAGTGCTCGCGCCCCATGAACATCGCCGAGGCTCAGGATCGCCTGTTCTAGTCGCGGAGACAGCCTGCTGATGGTATCTTCTTCGACATGTCTCGGACAGATCGTAAACGCAAAATCATCGTCTATATCGCCACCAGCGCCGACGGCTTCATTGCACGACCTGATGGCTCCGTGGACTGGCTGGAGCGTCCGCGTCCGAAGGGCAACTACGGCATGGGCGCATTCTATAAATCCATCGACACGATCCTGTGGGGCAGGAAGACCTTCGATATGGCGCTGGACTTTCAAAAGCAAGGCGTCAGCGGGTCAGCGTTCGATACAAGAGTCAATAATTATGTCTTCACACACCGTCCGCTGCCATCACCAGCACCAGCAAGCGTGGAGTTCGTCAACGAACCAATCAAATTGTTCACGAACCGTCTGCGCAAGCAAAAGGGGAAAGACATCTGGATGATGGGTGGCGCTGGCATCATCGCGTCATTCCTCGATGAGGCAGAGATCGACGAATTCATGGTTCACGTGATTCCCAAGTTTATAGGTGAAGGCATTCCATTGATCGCACCGGGTCGTCGCACTGTACCTCTTAAACTGATCTCATGCACGAAGTTCCCAGACGGTGTGGTCAAGCTGCACTATACGGTCAGAAAATCGCGTTGATCCGGTTGTTTAAGTACCCATGTCATTCCACTGCTGTAGATCGCGAGCTTGAAGAAGAGAAGAAGCCCGGTGCTTCGGAACCGCCGCGCATCCGCTGCCCACTTTGCGGCTGGTCGCCCCGCAAAGAAGACCGATGGTCTTGTAGCTGCGGGAACGAATGGAACACCTTCGACACGGGCGGCGTCTGCTCAGCTTGCCTGCATCAGTGGACTGAGACCCAGTGCCTCTCATGCAGCCGATGGTCGCCGCATTCGGGCTGGTACGGGCATTCCTGACAACAGAGGTGGTTACATGAAAGCGGTTCTCTTCGGAGCAACGGGCATGGTCGGACAGGGCGTCCTGCGCGAGTGTCTGCTTGACACTGACGTCGAG
>Ga0207684_10000893_pt1 | contig 33923 bp, 37 predicted proteins | sample KBSK5501metaG_FD_184342 | JGI IMG/M metagenome (GOLD analysis project Ga0207684, IMG submission 184342) | Corn, switchgrass and miscanthus rhizosphere microbial communities from Kellogg Biological Station, Michigan, USA - KBS K5-50-1 metaG... | ecosystem: Host-associated > Plants > Roots >... | reverse complement strand
CCCCCGAGCTCTGCTTGTCCCGCCCCCGCTCTTCGCGCCCGCCCCCGCTCGGCGCCCGCCCCCGCTCCGCGCCCGCCCCCGTCCAGCGGGCTGAGCTTCACCGATCTGCACGCGGTGCTGGTCGAGTTGCTCACGGCCTTCCCCGTGTACCGGGCCTATGCGGTGCCCGGGGAGCCGCCGCCGGCCACGTCCGCCCGCGTCGTGGCCGCCGCGACCGCGAGCGCGCGGCACCGTCTTCCGCCGCTCGTGCGCCCGGCGCTCGCGGCGGTGGCCAGGCTGGTCCTCGGCAGCGCCGGCGGCGACGCGGCATCCCGCGAGTTCGTCGTCCGGTTCCAGCAAACCTGCGGCCCGGTCATGGCCAAGGGCGTGGAGGACACCGCGTTCTACCGGTGGCCCCGGCTGGCCGCGCTGAACGAGGTCGGCGGCGACCCCGAGCGGCTCGGGCTGAGCCCTGAGGGGTTCCACGCGTTCGCGGGCCGGCTCGCCCGGGACTGGCCGGCCACGCTGACCACCCTGTCCACGCACGACACCAAACGACAGGAGGACGTCCGGGCGAGGCTGGCGGTGCTCGCCGAGACGCCGCAGGCGTGGGCGGCCGAGGTGGCGAGCTGGCATGACCGCTCCGTGACGCTGGCGGGCGGGAAAGGGCCCGAGCCCCGGACCGAGTACCTGCTATGGCAGACGCTGGTGGGCGCCTGGCCGATCGGGTACCAGCGCCTCGCCATGTACCTGGTCAAGGCCATGCGCGAGGCGAAGACACGGACGTCCTGGACCGACCCGGACGAAGGTTACGAAGCGGCCGCGCTGGACTTCACAGAGAAGGTGCTTGGCGACCCCGGTCTCACCGCGGGCATCACCGAATTCGTCTCTAGCATCGCGCCGGACGCCAGGGCGAATTCGCTGGGGATGAAGCTGGTGCAGCTCACGATGCCCGGGGTGGCCGACGTGTACCAGGGCTGCGAGCTGGCGGGGTTCTCCCTGGTGGACCCGGATAACAGGCGCCCGGTGGACTACGCCCAGCGCCGCGCCATGCTCACCGCGCTGGACGAGTGCTCCCCGGCTCTCGACTTGGACGCGGAGAAGCTCTTGATCACCTCGCGGGCGCTGCGGCTGCGGCGCGGCCACCCGGACTGGTTTTGCGGCGGCTACGCCCCGCTGCGCGCAACCGGCCCGGCGGCCCGGCACGCGGTCGCGTTCGGCCGCGGCCCAGCGATCACTGTGGCGACTCGGCTGCCCACCGGGCTGCGGCACCGCGGCGGCTGGGCTGACACCGCGCTTGAGCTGCCGGAAGGGCGCTGGCGGAACGTGCTGACCGGTGCCACGCATACGGGTTCGCGCCTGCTGCTGTCCGATTTGACAGAACGGCTGCCGGTGGCGCTGCTGGTACCCGCCGCCGAGCTGGTTCCCGGCGATGCACGTGCATAGGGTTGCGCGGTGACCTTGTTCGCTGTCTGGGCACCCGGGGCCGCGCGGGTTGAGGTGGAGGTCGCCGGCCAGCGGCACCCGATGCGGCACGCGGACGCGCCTGGGTGGTGGGAGGCCAGCGTGGCGGTAGCCGGGGCTTGCCTCGACTACGCGTTCTGGCTCGACGGCGACGGCCCGCTTGCGGATCCACGGTCGACGCGCCAGCCGTTCGGCATAAATGGCGTTAGCCGCACGTATGACCATTCCTCCTTTCGCTGGACGGACCGCGGCTGGCGGGGCGGCCCCCTGCACGGCTCGGTGATCTACGAGCTGCACGTCGGGACGTTCACGCCCGAGGGAACGCTGGACGCCGCGATCGGGCGGCTTGACCACCTGCGCGACCTCGGCGTGGACACCGTCGAGCTGATGCCGGTCGCGTCGTTCCCCGGCCGTCACGGCTGGGGCTACGACGGGATCAACCTGTGGGCGGTGCACGAGCCCTACGGCGGGCCGGACGCGCTGAAGCGGTTCGTCGACGCCTGCCATGCGCGGCGCCTGGCGGTGCTGCTGGACGTCGTGTACAACCACGTCGGCATCGGCAACCGGCTCGGCAGGTTCGGCCCGTACTTCACCGAAGCGCACGTGACGCCCTGGGGCCCGGCGGTGAACCTGGACCAGCCGGGTTCCGACGAGGTGCGGGCGTTCCTGATAGGCAACGCGCTGATGTGGCTGCGCGACTTCCACCTCGACGGGCTCCGCCTCGACGCGGTGCACGCGCTCGAAGACCACCGGGCGCTCCACTTCCTGGAGCAGCTAAGCGGCGAGGTGCAGGCGCTGGCGGCGCTGCTGAACCGCGACCTGGTGCTCATCGCAGAGTCCGACGCCAACGATCCCCGGCTGGTCACCTCGCGCGAGGCGGGCGGCTACGGGCTGACCGCGCAGTGGAGCGACGACTTTCACCACGCCGTGCACGCGGCGATCACCGGGGAGCGGCAGGGTTACTACTGCGATTTCGGCTCGCTCGCCGCGCTGGCCCAGACACTGACCAGGGTGTTCTTCCACGACGGCGGCTGGTCGGAGTTCCGCGGGCGCAGCCACGGGCGGCAGGTGGACATCTTCCGCGTGCCCGCGCACCGCTTCCTCGGCTACCTGCAAAACCACGACCAGATCGGCAACCGGGCGACCGGGGACCGCATCGCGGCCGGCCTGCCGCCGACGCTGGTGAAGGTCGGGGCCGGCCTGGTGCTGACCGCGCCGTTCACGCCGATGCTGTTCATGGGGGAAGAATGGGGCGCGGACACACCCTGGCAGTACTTCACCGACCACATCGACCCTGGCCTGGCCCAGGCGGTGGCCGACGGCCGGCGCTCGGAGTTCGCCGGTTTCGGCTGGACTGCCGGCGACATCCCGGACCCGCAGGACGAGGCGACGTTCCTGCGGTCCAAGCTGGACTGGTCGCAGCCAGGCCGGGACGGCCACCTGGAGATGCTGGCGTGGTACCGGGAGCTCATCGCCATGCGCCGGGCCCGCCCGGAGCTGACCGATCCCCGGATGGACCGGATCCGGGCCGACTATCACGAGGACGAGCGCTGGCTGGTGGTCCGCCGCGGGCGGCTGCGGATCGCGACCAGCCTGGCGCCCGTGCCGCGGCGGCTGCCGCTGGCCGGGCGGGGAACCGCGATCCTGGCCGCGTCGTGTTCGGGGATCGCGCTCGACGGCGACGCCGTGGTGATGCCCCCGGCCGCCTTCGCCGTCATCGAGACCTGACGCCTTCGGTTTCCGCGTGCCGCGTTCCGCACGCATACCCAGCGCTGACCGGGTAGCTGTCAGGGCGGAAGTGGTCATCCAAACGAGGAATGTCATGAGCTTGCCTGCCTACCAGCAGCGCGTTCTCGACACGATTGAGAACACGCTAAAACGTCGCGAACCGCGGTTGGCCTCGATGTTCGCGATGTTCACACGTGTCCACACCAATGAGGCAATCCCCCGGACGGAACGTTTGGAGGCAGTGCCCTGGTGGGCATGGCGACGCCTGCGCCATGGAGGCCGTCGCATCCCGCGGTCGGCACGTCGGCCGGCGTCGGCCGTGCGCGCGGCACTCCTCGTCCCGGTGATGATCATGGCGGTCGTTTCCGCCATGGTCCTGGGCATGGCCGCGTCCCAAGATCCCTGCATGCCGACTACCGGCCCGCACGGCCCGGTGGTTATTCAAAGCCATCCGAAGAGCTGCCCGTCTGGCTCCGGCATCGCCAGCTATGGGCACGGTCGGTAGCCGGAGCGGTTACCCGGGTTTGCGCCGGGTGGGCGGGGTAGCGCAGACGGTTCACCGGACCTAGCGGAGGCAGGAGCACATGGAACACCAGACCGTGGTAGTCACCGGCGCGAGCGCGGGGGTCGGGCGCGCCACCGCGCGCCTGTTCGGGGAGCGCGGTGCCAGCGTCGGGCTGATCGCGCGCGGCCGGGCCGGCCTGGAGGGAGCGGCGCGCGACGTTGCGGAGGCGGGCGGGAAAGCGCTCGCCATCAGCGCCGACGTCGCCGACTACGACCAGATCACCGCCGCCGCCAGCGAGATCGAGCAGGCCTTCGGGCCGATCGACGTGTGGGTCAATGTCGCGTTCGCCTCGGTGTTCGCGCCGTTCGCCGACGTGACGGCGGAGGAGTTCCGGCGGGTGACGGAGGTCAGCTACCTCGGGTTCGTCCATGGGACGATGGCGGCGCTCAGCCGGATGCGCCCCCGTGACTACGGAACGATCGTGCAGGTCGGATCCGCGCTCGGGTCGCGCAGCATCCCGCTGCAGTCGGCGTACTGCGGAGCCAAGCACGCGATCAACGGCTTCACGTCCTCGTTGCGCTGCGAGCTGCTGCATGAGAACTCGGGCGTGCACGTGACCGTGGTGCAGCTGCCGGCCGTCAACACCCCACAGTTCTCCTGGGTGCGGTCCAGGCTGCCGAACCACCCTCAGCCGGTGCCGCCGATCTACCAGCCGGAGGTCGCCGCGCGCGGCATCGTGTACGCCGCGGACCACCCGGAGCGGAAGCAGTACTGGGTCGGGGCGAGCACGGCGGCCACCATCGTCGCCAACCGGCTGGCCCCAGCCCTGCTGGACCGGTACCTGGCCCGCACCGGCTACGGCGCGCAGCAGACGGAGGAGCCCGCCGACCCCGGCCAGCCGGACAACCTGCTTCTGCCGGTCGACGGGGTCAACGGGCACGACCACGGATCGCACGGGGTCTTCGATGACAGGTCCCATGGCCGCAGTTCGCAGCTGTGGCTTTCCCAGCACGCCCGGGTGACGTCCGGGCTGCTGGCCGGGACGGCGGTCGCCGGGGCTTTCCTGGCGGGAAGGCTAGGACACCGCCGGTGACGGCTTGGGCGAAGGGAACAGCCCCCGCTGAGGGAACGGTTCCCGGCTGCGCAGGGATGACCGCCGGCGGCCGGGCACTGCAACTCACTCGCGCCAGCTACGGGGTGGTACTGGTCATGGCGCCCGGCCTGGTGATCTACCTGGCCACAGGCCGTTTCCCCAGCCGCCGGGCACGGCGGGTGGCCCAGGTGCTCGGCGCCAGGCACCTGGCCCAGGCGGCGGTGACGGCCTTCGTCCCGCTGCCGGACGTATTCGCGCTGGGCGCGGCGGTCGACACGGCGCACGCCGCATCGATGGTCCTGCTCGCCGCGGCTGACCGTGCGGCGCGCCCGGCCACCCTCGCCGATGCGCTGGCCGAATCGGCCCTCGCGGCGGCGGGGTTCAGCTGCGGTCGAGGCGCCGGAACGTGACCTCCTGCAGCAGCAGCCGGAGCGCGGCGGCGACCGGGATCGCCACCAGCGCACCGATGATGCCCATCAGCGCCCCGCCGACCAGGACCGCAACGACCGAGACGACGGCAGGCACCTTGACGGCGCTGCCCATGATCCTGGGCACGAGCAGGTAGTCCTCGGCGAGCCGGTAGGCGATGTAGAAGGCCAGCGTGGCTATCGCGACCGGCAGCGAAACCGTCAGTGCGACCAGGGACACCACGGCCCCGCCGATCGTGGAGCCGATGACCGGGATCAGGTCCATGATGGCCACGAACAGGCCCAGCAGGATCGGGTAGGGGATGCCGAACGCGAGCATCCACAGATAAGTGCCGAGCCCGGCGATCACCGACGTGACCACGTTACCCAGCACGAACCCGCCTACCTTGGTGAAGATCTCGTCGCCGAGCAGGATCACCCGGGCCCGGCGGGAATGCGGCGCCAGCCGGTAGACGAACAGCTTGATCCTCGGCATGCCCGCCAGGAAGTAGGCCACCAGGACGATCACGGCCAGCGTCGACGCGAGGGCACCGAGCACCAGTGCCCCGGCGCCCAGCACGCCACCGACCAGCGAACTGCCCCTCGTGGCGAGCAGGTGGGACAGGCGCTGCTCGATGTGGTACTTGACGTTAAGCCGCCCGAATTGTGAGTTGTGATTTTGCAGGATGTGCGCGTAGTGCGGAAGCTCGGCGATCAGGTTGGCGGTCTGCGCGGCCAGCGGCGGGATCGCGGCGGCGAGGAACCCGCCGATCACGCCCAGCATGCCCAGCAGCACAGCGATGACGGCGGCCCACCGCGGCATCCGGTGCCTGGTCAGCCACGTGACGACGGGGTCCAGGCCCGCGGCGATGAACAACGCCAGGCCGATGAGCACGAGCACCGACCGGGCCTTGATGGTCAGCTCCACCAGCCCGATCGTGACCGCGACCCCGGCCGCGCCCGCGATTCCGACGAAGAACGGCGAGCGCCGATCCATCGGCCGGCCGAGGTGTCCCAGGCCGCCGGTTTCCTCCGCCTGCACCGCGGCTGCTTTGGCCGCCTCGCGCACCGGGTGCGCGCCCTCCACGGCCTCCTCGCTCGCTTGCCCGGTCAACCTCGACGTCATCCCCCAGCGCTGTCCTCCGAAGCAGGCGTCAAACATCGGGCGGCCATGATTCGCGGTCGCGCCGGCGCGACGGCCTGGCTGACGTGCCTGGCGCCGAGGAAAGGCCCTATCCGGGCTGTACGCGGCCTAGCGCCCGCTCAAGCTGCGCCTTGTTCATCGACGAGCGGCCCTTCACACCGCGGTGCCGGGCCTCCGTGTAGAGCTGGGCCTTGGTCGGGCCGCCCGCCCCGCGATGCGAGCGCAACCCGCCACGCCGGGCCGACGAGATGTCCTGGGTGGATGTCGGGCTCGCGGTCCGTGCCTCGCCCGAGCGAGCACGCTCCTTGTTGACCGTACGGGCCGCGATCTCCGCCGCCCTGGCGGCGCTTTCGCCGCGCTGCCTCGCGCTCTCCTTGATGTGCTCGTACTGCCGCTCCCGCTTGGGGCTCGATCCCCGAGGCATATCAGCCACCTCCCAGCTGTCACAAAGGGCTGCGCCGCGATACTCCTGCGCAGCATCTGCTTGCCGGACCCGGCGCCCAGCGCGCTCCTGCTGCTTCCCCGTCGCTGAGGGATAAACCTCCGCCCGGACGTCTCCGGGCACCCGCGGGCCGACCCGGGACGCGGCGCGTGTTTAGTTTCCGCCAAGCGGGCAGTGAGGAACGTGCATAGCCGAAAGGAGTTTCCTGTGTTCCTCATCCTCGCGGTCTTGCTGATCGCGCTCATCCTCGGCGGCCTCGGGTTCGCGGTGCACGTTCTGTGGTGGATCGCGCTCATCGTGCTTGCCATCTGGCTGCTCGGCTTCCTGTTCCGCACCGTCGAGTCCGCCGGTGGGCGCCGCCGTCGCTGGTACCGCTGGTAGCGGAGGCTCACTGCCCAGACTGACTGCTGATGATCACGCCGCTGGGGGCGCCGATGCGGACCGCGAGGCCCGGTGAGTAAAGGACGCTCACCGGCCCGGACTCCGGCGTTGGCAGGCCCGCCGCCCCGATGAGATTCTCGTCGAGGCGGACGACCGTGGCCCGGTGCAGGATCCAGCGCGGATGCTCGTTCGGCAGGTAGAGCGTCCGGCCGCCGTACCAGGCGGCGTGCAGCCCCCATCGGGCGGTGAGGAACTGCTCCAGCGCCGACGGCCGGGCAACCAGCTCGCCCACGCGAATCCGGAGTTTCAGCCGGGGGCCCGGACGCGGCCAGCGGCGCCGGCTGGCGTAGCTGACCACGTCACCCTCCTGGCGAACCCGCATGAGGGACCACTGGTATGGGAGCCGGAAGCCGGCCCGGCCGGCCAGCACCGGCAGCAGCCGTGCCGCGTCCAGCGAGCAGAACACCACCCCCCGCCTGCCACCGGGCCCCACGGAGTACAGCCGGACGTTAGTCTCCGGGAAGGACCCCAGGTAGGGAAGCCCGGGCAGGCTCAGCCAGCCGACTCGATGCATGCGGAACGCGACCAGCCCGACATAACTGACACCGTCGTAAAGATCAGGCACCGCGCCAGGCGGCATTAGCCGCCCAGCGGCGCCCGCGTCCACCGGCCAGTGCAGGAACGCAAGGTCGCGCCATTGCAACGTCAGCAAGGGCCGCTGGACCGGCCGGGCGGCATCGGCGGTAATGGGCTCAGGCTCGGCCATATTGCAGCACTCATCCTCTGGTGCGCTTCCCCAGTGCGAGCCAGCCTGCCAGTGCGCCGGTCACCACTGCCAGCCACCGCACCAGATGGGCGCGCCTGCTGATCCTGGCCGGAGTCGCCACCGCCAGCACGATCCGGCCACCGCATCGAGTAACGACTGTGATCCGCCGCTCACGTTTGCGACCGCGCTGATCAGGTAGCGGAGAGGCGAGCCGAGAGCAAAGGGGGCCAAGCCGTGCGCGATGACGGGCCGACCGTGCGGGAGATCACCACCGCCGTCTACGTGATCCCGACCGATGCTCCCGAGGCGGACGGGACGCTCGCCTGGGACAAGACCACGCTGGTGCTCGCCAGCGTGCGGGCCGGTGCGGCCAAGGGCGTCGGCTGGACCTACGCGGCCGCGGCGGCGCAAGGCGTCATCACCGACGTACTGGCGAGCGCGGTCGTCGGGCGCAGCGCACTCGACGTGCCCGGCGCGGCGGAATCAATGGCACGTGCAGTACGCAACATCGGCCGGCCGGGCATCGCCGCGACGGCGATCTCCGCCGTGGACATCGCGCTGTGGGACCTCAAGGCGCGGCTGCTCGGCTGCCCGGTGGCCCGGCTACTCGGCCAGGCCCGCGACAGCGTCCCCGTCTACGGGAGCGGCGGTTTCACCAGCTACGACGACGGCCTGACCCGGGACCAGCTAGCCGGGTGGGTGGACAAGGACCGCATCCCGCGGGTGAAGATCAAGATCGGCCAGGACTGGGGCAGCAACGTCCGCCGGGACCTCAAGCGCGTGGCGCTCGCCCGCGAGGTCATCGGCCCCGACGCTGAGCTCTACGTGGACGCCAACGGCGGCTACACGGTGGGCCAGGCGGTGCGGGTGGCTGACTGGATGACCCAGTACGGGGTGACCTGGTTCGAGGAGCCGGTGTCCGCCCAGGACCTTGCCGGGCTCGCCGCGGTCCGGCGCCAGGTCCTGCCCGACGTTGCTGCGGGCGAGTACAGCTGGTCGCTGGCCGACTCGGCCGCTCTCATCGACGCGGGCGCTGTGGACTGCCTGCAGCTGGACGTGACGCGCTGCGGCGGCATCACCGAGTTCCTGCGCGGGTCGGCTCTGGCGGCGGCGCACAACCTCCAGGTCTCCGGCCACTGCGCCCCCAACCTGCACGCCCGGGCCGGCGTCGCGGTGCCCAACCTGCGGCACGTCGAGTACTTCCACGACCACCAGCGGATCGAGCGCATGCTCTTCGACGGTGCCCTGGACCCCGACGGCGGCATACTGACCCCCGACCCGGATCAGCCCGGCCTTGGCCTCACCCTCCGGGAATCCGACGCCGAACGCTACCGCCGCGGCTGACTGATCTCTCAACCGCCTCGACGCCCCCCGGCGCGGGCCGCTCAGTCCTGCGTGTGCGGCAGGAATTCCTGGACCTTGGTCTTCAGGCCTTCTTTGATCACGCCCCACCGGTTCTCGTCGCCTTTGAGCATGGCGTGCGCGACGTCTTTCATCTGCTCGAGGGTGGCGTGGGGAGGGATGGGCGGCACGTTCGGGTCGGTGCGGACATCGATCAGGGTGGGCCGGTCGGCGCCCAGTGCCCGGTCCCAGGCGGGCCCGATGTCGTCGGGCTTGTCGGCGTTGATCGCCTGCAGGCCCAGGCTGGCGGCGAAGGCGGCGTAGTCGATGCTGGGCAGGGTCTGGGATTCGGGGAACTTCGGCGCGCCTTCCATCGCACGCATTTCCCAGGTGACCTGGTTGAGGTCGTCGTTGTGCAGGACTGCGATGATCAGGCGGGGATCGGTCCATTCTTGCCAGTAGTGCTTGATGGTGATCAGCTCGGCGAGGCCGTTCATCTGCATGGCCCCGTCGCCGGCGAACACGATCACCGGGCGGCCCGGATTGCCGAACTTCGCTCCGATCCCATACGGCACGCCGGGGCCCATGGAGGCAAGGTTGCCCGACAGGGAGCCGCGCATGTCGCCACGGAACTTCAGCTGTCGCGCGTACCAATTGGCCGAGGAGCCGGAGTCGGCCGTGACGATGGCGTCGTCTGGCAGCCGGCTCGACAGCTCGGCAAACAGCCGCATCGGGTTGATGGGGTCGGCCTCCACCATGGCCTCGGCTTCCATGACCACCCACCAGCGGGCCACGTTCGCCTCGATCTCCTGGCGCCAGGCCCGGTCTTCCTTTCGCCGCAGGCGCGGGATGAGGGCGCGCAGGGTAGCCGACGCGTCCCCGACGAGATTGACCTCGTACGGGTACCGCATCCCGATGTACTTGGCGTCGATGTCGATCTGCACTGCCCGGGCCTGATCGAAGGTGGGCAGGAACTGGGTGTAAGGGAAGCTGGAGCCGACGGTGAGCAGCGTGTCGCAGCCTTGCATCAGCTCATAGCTGGGCCGGGTGCCGAGCAGGCCGATCGACCCGGTGACATAGGGCAGCTCATCTGACAGCACATCCTTGCCCAGCAGCGGCTTGGCCACACCGGCGGCGAGCAGCTCAGCGACCTGCTCGACTTCGGCGCGGGCGCCGCGGGCACCCGAGCCGGCCAGGATGGCGACCTTGTGCCCGGCGTTGAGGATCTCTGCGGCGCGGCCGATTGCCTCCTCGTCCGGAACCGCGGTGGGCCAGTCCAGCCCTGTGCTGGAGGGGACCATCTTGAACGCGTGCGTCGGTGCTGAGTACTCCAGTTCCTGGACGTCGGAGGGGATGATGACCGCGGTGGGTGCCCGTTCGGCGAGGGCGATCCGGATCGCCCGGTCAATCACGTTCGGCAGCTGTTCGGGGACGGTGACCATCTGCAGATACTCGCTGGCCACGTCCTTGTACAGGCTGAGCAGATCGACTTCCTGCTGGTAGGAACCGCCCATCGCGGACCGGCTGGTCTGCCCGACGATCGCCACCACCGGGACGTGGTCAAGTTTGGCGTCGTACAGCCCGTTAAGCAGGTGGACCGCGCCGGGCCCGGAGGTGGCCATGCATACGCCGAGCCGACCGGTGAATTTTGAGTAACCGACCGCCTCGAACGCGCTCATTTCTTCGTGCCTGGACTGCACGAATTTCGGGTGATTCCCAGCGCGGCCCCAAGCGGCCAGGATGCCGTTGATACCGTCGCCGGGGAAGGCGAAGACCTTGTCCACCCCCCAGGTGCGCAGGCGTTCCAGTAGATAGTCGGCAACGGTCGGTGCGCCCATCGTGATACCTCCTGTGGTTGGCCAACTGGCCGTCAGTGCCTGGCTTCAGCTGGTGTTGGTCTTGCCGGCGACTGTCATGTGGTCGGCGGCGCGGGCCGCGATGGCCATGATGGTCAGGGCCGGGTTGGCGCTGCCCTGGGTGGGAAGAACGCTGCCGTCGGTGATGTAAAGGTTGGGCACGGCGAAGCTGCGGCAACTGCCATCCACCACGCCATGCCGCTCATCAGCGGCCATGCGGGCGCCGCCGACCAGGTGGGCGTACCGCCTGATCGTGATGACCTCGCCGGCGCCGGCCGCGCGCAGGATATGTTCCATGACGTCCTGGGCTGCCTGCACCAGCTGCCGGTCGTTCTCACATTGGGAGTAGGAGAAGCGCGCGACGGGCAGCCCGTACCTGTCCTTCTCATCAGCCAGGGTGACGCGGTTACCTGGGAGCGGAAGGAACTCGCACAACGCGCCCAGGCACGACCAGTGCACGTAGTCGTTCATGTAGGCGCGCAGTGCTTTGCCCCAGTGACCTTGCGCGGCGACGTGCTCGGCCCAGGTGATCGGCAGCGGCGACACGGTCTGGATGGAGAAACCACGCTGGTAGGGCTTGCCCGGGTCTGTCTCGTAAAATTCTTCGCTGCTGACCTCCGGTGGCGGCGCCTTGTACATCCGGACCTCGGCGTCGAAGCGGCCGGCTGTCTGCGGCGCTCCCTGCACCATCAAGTAGCGCCCTACTTGGTCGAAGTCGTTGCACAATCCTGCCGGGAAGCGCCTGGTGGCCGAGTTCAGCAGCAACCGGGGGGTCTCGATCGAGTAGCCGGCCAGGGCGACCGCCGCCGCACGCTGGAAATGCGGTATGCCGTGCCGGATGTAGTGCACGCCGGTGGCCGTGCCGGTGCGCTCGTCAACCTCGATCTGGGTGACCATGGCATCGGGCCGGATCTCCGCTCCGTGCGCGAGGGCGTCCGGGATGTGAGTGATCAGCGGGGATGCCTTGGCGTTGACCTTGCAGCCCTGCAGGCAGAACCCGCGGTAGATGCAGTGCGGCCGGTTGCCGAAGCGCCCGTTGGTGATGGCGACCGGGCCGACCTTTGCGGTGATGCCTGCCTTCCGGGCGCCGCGCAGGAAGATCTCGCCGTTGCCGCCCACGGGATGCGGCCGATGCGGGTAGGAGTGCGGGTCGCCCCACGGCCAGCGCTCACCCGCCACCGGCAGTTCTTCCTCAATGTCGCGGTAATACGGTTTCAGGTCGGCGTAGCTGATCGGCCAGTCGGCTCCGACTCCGTCGTTCGTCTGCGTCGCGAAGTCGCTTGGATGGAAGCGGGGTGTGTAGCCGGCATAATGCACCATGGACCCGCCGACGCCCCGGCCCGAGTTATTCGAGCCCAGCGGCACCGGGTTGGTGCCAGCGATCACGCGCGGCTCAGTCCAGTACAGGTGGTGCGAGGCCGCCTCGTCGCTGACCCAGTCCGCGTCGGGATCCCAGAACGGCCCCGCGTCCAGGCCCACCACCCGCCAGCCGCGGCGGGCCAGCCGCTGCAGCACGGTAGAGCCGCCCGCGCCACAACCCACCACCGCGAGATCCACCTCGTCGGTGTCCGCGTACTGGCACATATCCATTCGCAGCCGGTGATTCGTATGCGTGCCGTCGTCCGGCAACAGCCACGCTGACTGGTTCCGCTCGCGCAGGCCGGTCATCAGAAAGCGCCCCGGACCGGATCATCCGACGGCGCCACGTCGCCGACCTCGGAGGGCTCGCGTGCGTCTATTCCCAGGTTCTTGTACCCGCGGGGATAGGCCGGGCCGGGGAACCCGATCTCCGACCAAGCCTGCGGGTGAGCGTAGAACGCTGTGCAGGCGTATCGCGTCCACAGGCTCCAGACATGCGCGGCGACCATGCCCTGCCAGTCTCCTGATGCGGCGTCCTGTATCACCTGGATCAGTTCACGCTGATCGTCAGGCGGGCATCGCGCGAATGGACGCCCGAACTTCGCTTGCGCGTCATCGTCGAGGCACCGCAGGGAGTTTCGCCATGCCTGGCCATCCTCAGGCATGTCCTCATACCGCCAGCCATCGGTTTCCTGCCTGGACAGCCGTGCATCGATGGACTGCACCACGGGTACCCGGGGCTCGCTGTCTTGGCCTAGCAGCAGGTCACACAGCGCTGTCGCGACGGCTTCCTCGGCCGGCGTGAAGAACCGTATGTCCGGCGGCTTCCCCAGGCGCGACAGGACAACACCTGCCGTCACCGGATCCCAGTGCCGAGCCTGGGCCAGCGGGTCGAACCGTGGGAACCGGTCACCGCTACCCGGTGGGGGTCCGCCCGGGGCGGTCACCTCTCCCGCCTCAGGACTGCCGCCAGCAGTCCCATTCCGCCCACCATGGTGACCAGCAGCGGGGCGAGCAGCGGTGGCCCCATCTCCATGTTGTAGCGGGCGTTCGACCAGCCGCCTGGCTTGTGGGCAATGCCCCGGGCATGCAAGTAGGTGCCCTGCAAGCCGTTTGCGACGATGGCGGCGGAGGCCACCGGCAGCGCCGTCTTGGCCATCCTGCGGCTGAAGAATCCGGCGACGCCCGCGACGGCACCGACCGGCCCGAGCGCGACAGGCAGCCACATCATCTTGTTGCCGAAGCTGGCGCTGTCGTGCTCGAAGAAGATCTCGGCAGCGGTGATCAGCGCCCCCGCCGCCGTCAGGGCCGACAGGCCACGTTCGAAGCGGCCAGTCTCGACGTTGCGCACGATCCTGTCGATGCCGTGCGGTGGCCGGCCCGGCAAGCTACGTGCCCGCCGGGCCCGCATGCCCCCTCCGCGCGTGTGCAGGACTTTCATGTCCCGTCCTTCCAGTCACGGGCGTCACTGCAGGAACTTGAGCCGATGGGTTCCCGGTGCCGGCGCCCCTCTTGGCTGCCGCAGCTGCCCTGAGAACCGAGCTACCCTGCCAGCGCGACCTAAACGGGCGCCCATCCCCCGGCGCGGGGCCAGGCCGGCCGCGGACGCGGTGCTGGTAACCGCAGATGCCGCCGGACATCGATCCCCAGAACCCGGCAAGTCGCCCGGCCACGCACCGCGACCATTAAGGAAGAAGCAGCCCGAGGCGAGCCATTACAGACCCGGTCAGCCGGCCTCGTCTCCGCCTACTGCCGCAGAGGCGGCGAGCCTGTTGTGGAACGAGCGCCGTTTAGCCGTGGGCTTGGGGGTAGTGAGGGACGTGCCAAGCACCGGCCGCTCGGCCGGGAACACGGAGGCCATGCCATGCAGAAGATCGCTGTCGTGGCACACGTGGGTAAGGACAATCTCGGTGGCGGCTTGCGGGAGCTTCGGGAGGTGCTGGCCCGGGAGGGTCTGACCGATCCGCTCTGGTACGAGGTGACGAAGAGCCGCAAAGCACCTAGGTACGCTCGCCGGGCGCTGGCGCGGGACGTTGAGGTGCTGTTCGCCTGGGGAGGCGACGGGACGGTCCAGCGCTGCATCGACGCCGTGGCCGGGACGGAGACTGCCCTTGCCATCCTTCCAGCCGGCACGGCGAATCTCCTCGCGGCGAACCTTAAGGTTCCCACGGACCTCAGCGAGGCGGTGCGGGCCGGGCTGTACGGGGAGCGCCGCTGGCTGGACACCGGGTCGGTGAATGGCGAGCGTTTCGCGGTGATGGCAGGCGCAGGGTTCGATGCCCGGATGATCAAGGAGGCCGGCCGGCAAATGAAGGACCGCATCGGCCGCCGGGCGTACCTCTACGCCGGGATGAGGAACCTCAGCGCACACCGGGTGAAGGCGACCATCGAGGTGGACGGCGCGCGGTTCTTCAAGGGCCAGATCTCATGCGTCCTTGTGGGGAACGTGGGCAAAGTCCTCGGTGGGGTCGAAGCCTTCAGCGGCGCGCAGGCCGACGACGGGCTCCTCGAACTCGGTGTGGTCACTGCCAAGAATCCGGCAGAGTGGGCCCGGACACTGGCGCGCCTTGCGCTGAGTAACCCGGAGAAGTCGCCGTTCGTCGAGGTCACAAGGGGTAAGAAGGCCCGGATCCGGTTCGATCGGCAGTTGCCTTACGAGCTTGACGGCGGTCTGCGCCCCGCCGTCAAGAAGATGCGGATCCAGGTCCATCCCTCCTCGATCAAGGTGTGCGTCCCCCAGTGATGGTGACCTATGTCGAGGAGTGGTTCCCGTGTGGCATTCGATGTTCGTTGTCCAGATCCCCGTCCTGGAGAAGGTCGTGCGTACCGTCCTGGTGTACGCCACGATCCTGATCTTGTTCCGGCTTACCGGAAAACGAGACCTGGCTACTCTCAACATGTTCGACTTTGTCGTCCTGTTCCTGTTGTCCAACGTGGTTCAGAACGCCATCATCGGCAACGACACCAGTCTTCTGGGCGGAATAATCGGAGCGGCTACACTGGTCGCTATCAATGCAGCGATGAACCGGTGGATGGCCGTAAGTGACCGGGCTGCACGCATACTAGAAGGCAAGGCCACGACGATCATAGAAAACGGCCGCTTCCTTCCCGGCGCGGCGAGACGGCTGTCATTGCGGCCTACCGACATTGAACATGCGATCCGGGTACAGAATGGGGACGATATCAAGGAAGTCGCCACCGGCCTGATGGAGCCGAGCGGGCAGCTGGTACTCACGCTCAAGCAGGAAGAGCAGAACGCGAGCAAGAACGACATCGCCGGCATCAGCACCCAACTCAAGGCGATACAAGCTTCGCTTGAGCTACTGGCAGCGTCCCGGTAAGCCTCGGGGAGACGAATGCGAAGGCCCGTAGCCCAGAGGCTGCTGGTTGGGTCACGCCGCGCCGGGTGCGCGCCGGTCGGCAGGCATGTGGCTCTCGTACCCGGGTAGGGGCCATACAAATGCGGCCAGTGGGAGGACGGCGAGCGTGTTCGAGGTTGTCGATATCCGGGAATGGCGCGGTCAGGACGTGGTTGACGCCGAGGGTCATAAGATCGGTGAGCTGGAGGCCGTGTACGTGGACACCAGCACTGACCTGCCGTCGTTCGGCACGGTCACGGTTGGCTTGCCGACCCGCCGTCGGCTCGTCTTCGTGCCGCTCGGCCAGGCGCTGGTGGGTCCGGGATACCTCAAGGTCAGCTACAGCAGAAAACAGGTCAAGGATGCCCCGTCGATCAGTACCGACGGTGAACTCCCGGCAGGCGAAGAAGAGGCAATCTTCCAGCATTACGGCCTGACGTACCACACGGGCGCTGGCGGCGAGCGCCGGCTGGCCCGCCGCTGAGCAGGCGACCGGAGCGGAGGATCCGATGATTGCATTTTTCCTGCTGCTTGTGATCGTGGCGGTAGTGCTGGGTATTGTGGGTGTCGTCGCGAAAGGCCTGCTGTACCTGCTGTTCATCGGCATTGTTGTCTTCCTCGGCGCTCTTACCCTGGCCGCCTTGCGGATGCGACGGCGGCCCGGGAAGCGCCCCGCGCGGTAACTTCTCCGGCAGTGCCTACCCTGCCAGCGCGACCTAAACGGGCGCCCATCCCCCGGTGCGGGCCGGGCCGGCCTCGGACGCGGTGCTGGTAACCGCAGATTCCGGCGCCGGGCGGGATCACCGAGAGGACCCAGACCGGCGGCGGGCGAGCGGCAGGACGAACCACAGGCCGGTGAAGAGGCAGACAACAACAATCGTGATGATCACTACCGGTGCCCCCTTGTCCACGTAGCTGACGACCAGCAACACGGAGGCCGCGATCGCCAGGCCTACGGCGGCAAGGCCGGTGATCGCCATGACGTTGGCGTCATTGACCAGGCGCTCCTTCTGACGCTGGCGGAATACCAGCCGGTGGTAGGCGACCGGCCCGAGCAGCAGGGCGGTGGAAATCGCGGCCAGGAGGACGCTGGCTACGTATAGCTCGCGCTGCGGGTGAGTTAGTTTGACGAACCTGTTGGTGAAGGGAAGTGAGAGCAGGAAGCCGAACAGCACCTGGACACCAAGGCCCGCCACGCGAAGTTCCTGCAGCAGCTCGATCAGGTTCCGGTCGGCCCGCTCCGCCTCGGTCTCACCCGGGCGATCCGCCCCGTTGGCTTCCTGCGGGCGATCCGTCGCCCTCACCGGCTCATGGGCGTCCCCAGGTTGCAAGCCAGCCACAAGCCCTCCGGCTGCCCGCATAGACGCGGACTAATCCTATTTGTGGAACATGCCGGGCATCCCTTTCCCAAAGCGGATGCCGGACTCCGCCGCCGCCAGCGCGACGTGGCCGCAGCTGACATCAACGATTACCTGCGCGAGATCTCCGGCGGAGAATTCACTGCCAAGGCTTCCGCACCTGGCACGCCACCGTGCTTGCCCCGGTGGGCTCGTCGCCTTGCCTGGGTCGGGCCGCCCCGGCTGGCTGAGTCGAAGTCGCCCGTCCCGTCTGCTTCTCCCGTGCCGGGACGCTGTGGGTATGCCTTCCTGCCCTGAGCAGGCACGTTCTCAGGATGACCCTGTTGCAGCGAAAGCTGCTTGATCTCCAGAAACCGTCTGATGTCTGTCCACTGGCTGGCGGCGAGCAACATCAGGCCCGCCGGAACCAGGACGCTCAAGGTCTTCCTGATCATGCCTGCCCCTCTCCGGAACGCGGTTATCCGCCAACGGTGGCTTCCCTGCCGGCCAGGTGTGAAACGCCGGCGGAGCCCGGGGTGGGCGCCCGGCGCAGTCCTGCGCCCGGGCCGACGGCGACGTTTGGGACCCGTGGCCAGGGAAGTGCAACGGCATGCTGATCCGGGCGACAGGCCTGTTCTGCTGGGCATTCTTGGTATGGGTGCTGCTGACCTGGACCCTGACCGCCGAACAAGAGATCTTCGGCGCCGTCATAGCGCTCATGGTTGCCGTGGCGCTTGCCCCGCTGGGCAACGTGGCTGGCCCGTGGCGGCTGCTTCACCCGCGCGCTCTGGCGGGTGGTGCCTGGCTCCTGATCGCCGCCGCTGGCCGGGTCTTTCTGGCGAACCTGCGGCTGTCCCGGCGGATTTGGGATCCGCGGCGGCCGCTGTCCAGCGGCATGGTGATCACTCCGACGCGGGAGCGGGCGGACTGGGGCCTGACCGCGGTCGGCCTGATCTCCTCGCTGATCGTGGACAACCAGATCGTGGACCTGGACCGGCACGCCCATGAGCTTCAGTACCACGCCGTCGCGGTCCCCGAAGGCGGCCCCGAGCAGACGCGCGCGCAGGTCAACGGGCCGGTGGAGGACCTGCTGACGCCGTTCCACCGGGCGGGCCAATGAGCCAGGTGTACCTGGCCGTCGCGATCGCCGAGATCGCGGTCATGGCCGTGCTGCTGCTCCGGCTGGCCGCCGGGCCGACGATTTCCGACCGCATCGTGGCGCTGAACGCGATGTCGACCCAGGCGGCGATCGCCGTGCTGTTCTTCGCCGCATTCGCCGACCGGACCAGCTACTGCGATGTCGCGCTGTGGCTTGGCTCGTTCAGCTACCTCGGCGCCATCGTCTGGTCGCGCTACCTGGAACGGAAGCTGCTGTGATCGAGATCATCGTGATCGTGCTGGCCGCCGTCGGCTGGGCGTTCTCGCTGTCGGGCGCGGTGGGCATCCTGCGGATGCCGGACGTGTACTGCCGGATCCAGTGCTCCAGCAAGATGATCACCATGGGCGCGCTGCCGGTGCTGGTCGCGCTCGTGGTGGGTGAGGGCCCGGTCAGCGTGTTCGGCAGCCGGGCGCTGCTTGTCGCGGTCCTGCTGCTGGTGATCAACCCGGTCGCCTCGCACGCGCTGGCCCGCGCCGCGTACAAGACCGGCGTGCCGATGTGGGCCGGCGCGGTGGCCGACCAGGTCGCAGAGCGGGGGCGGGCGCGAAGCGCGGGGGCGGGACCAGCAGAGCGGGGGCGGGCGCGAAGCGCGGGGGCGGGACGAGCAGAGCGAGTGCGGCGCGGGAGCCGGTCATGACCGGCTTCTGGGTGCTCGACTACCTGCTGATCGCGCTGGCGCTGGCGTCGGCCGTGCTGGTGGTCCGGCTGCGGAACCTCAACGGCGCGGTGATGGCCCTGTCCGCGGTCGGCACCATGCTCTCGGTGCTGTTCGTCGTCCTCGGCGCGCCGGACGTGGCGCACTCCGAGGTTGTGGTCGGGGCGATCGCGCTGCCGGTGCTGTACCTGGTGGCGATCGGCAAGGCTCGGACGGCCATCGACGAGCCGGACCTCGGCGAGGCCGAGGCGAAGGACGAGGATCAGCGGTGACGACCAAGACGACCAGGAGGACCAGGAGGACCAGGACGACCAGCATCGGCGACGGCCGCGCGCTTGATCACGCCGCGAGACGCGAGGCCAGCGAGCGTGAGCCGGTGCACCGGCCATGGCTGGGCGCGCTGCTGGCCGCCGGGGTGGCCGTGGCCATGGGCGTGGCGGTGGCCGGGATCTCGCGCGAGCATGCCTCGCTCCCCCAGATCGCCCGCTACGCGCTGGAGGTCGCCCTGCCCCGCTGGAAGCTGACCGAGCCGGTCAACGAGGTCGTCTACGGGACGCGCGGGTTCGACACGTTCGGCGAGACGTTCCTGCTGCTTGCCGCCGTGATCAGCGTGGTGGTGATCACCCGGCCGCGGGAGAGGCGCCGCGGCTACTTCGGCGAGGAGACCGCCGGGGCACGTGAGCAAGCACAGACCGATCCGGCGGAGGGCCGGGACGACGCCGAGCAGAGCGCTCGGCTTGCCGAGCGCAGGGAGCAGGACGACAGGGCATCGGGTGGCGAAGAGCCGCAGGAGACGCCGGACACGACCCCGCTGGGCACCTCGGCGCCGGAGACCGCCGAGACCATGACGGTCGTGGTCCGGACCGCGATCAGGATCGCGCTGCCGATCCTGGCGGTCACGGGGTTGTATCTGGTCGCCTGGGGGTACTCGCCGGGCGGCGGCTTCCCTGGCGGCGCGGTCCTGCTCGGCGTGGTCCTGCTGGCCTACGCCGGGTACGGCCGACGCAAGATCAGCGCGGTGGTCCGGCCCAGCCTGATAGAGACGATCGAACTGGCGGGCGCGGCGGCGATCATCATGACCGAGTTGCTCGGCCTGCTGCTCAAGGGGTCGTTCAGCGCGAACTGGCTGCCGCTGGCGGCAGCGCAGACCCCGCTGTCCGGGGGCATCGCCCAGCTGTTCTCCGGCAGCGAGCTGATCGAGGTTGGCACCGGGCTGACCATCGCGGTCTTCGCCCTGCTCGGCATGAGCCACGACTGGGCCCGGGACAAGAACGGCGGCGAGGACGAGCGATGATCCTGGTCAACTACCTGGCCGCTGCGGCGCTGCTGTGCACCGGCCTGTACGTGCTGCTGACCCGGCGGAACCTCATCAAGATCGTGATGGGGCTGTCGCTGATGGAGGCGTCGACCTACTTGTTCATGGTGTCGCTGGCCTACCGGGCGGCCTCGACCGCGCCGGTGCTGCTCGGCCCGCCCGCCGGGAGGACCGCCCGGCAGCTCGCGCACGGCAACGTGGCCGACCCTGTGCTGCAGAACTTCTGCCTGACCGCCATCGTCATCGGCGTCGCGGTGACCGCGGTGTTCCTCAGCGTCGCGGTGCGCATCGCCCAGCACTACCGCACCCTCGACGCCGACCGGGTCCGGGCCATGCGCGGATGAGGGCGGCAGTCCGGTGACCGGGCCGGCGCTGGCATCGCTGCTGCCGCTGCCGGTGGCCCTGCCGCTTGCCGGGGCGGTCGCGGCGCCCCTGCTCGCCCGGCTGCACCGCAGGCTTGCCGTGGTCGCCGGGCTGGTCGCGCTGGCCGGGTCCACCGTGGTACTGCTCCTCCAGGCCCCCAGCGTCTTCCCGGGGCTGGTCCGCGCCCATTACCTCGGCCTGTGGACCCCGGTACACGGCCAGGTGCTGGGCATAGCGTTCGCCGCAGATCCGTTCGGCCTGCTCTTCGCGTTGACCTCAGCCGTCGTCGGCGCGGTACTGCTGCTGTACACGCTGTCGGAGCTCGGCGGCCTGGGTGCCCGGGAGCTCGGCGGTTACGCCTGCCTGTTCCAGTTGCTGCTCGCCGCCCTGATCGGAGCGGCGCTGACCGCCGACCTGTTCGACCTGTTCGTCTGGTTCGAGGTCGCCGCGCTGGCCAGCTACGGCCTGACCGCGTTCTTCCTGGAGCGCCCGATCGCCCTGGAGGCCGGCTTCAAGATCCTGGCCCTGACCACCCTTGCCAGCTTCGCGGTCTTCATCGGCGCCGGGCTGCTGTACGCGGCGAACGGCGCGCTCAACTACGCCCAGCTGCACAACGCGCTGGCCCGGCACGTCACCACGCCGGACCTGATCGCGCTCGGCCTGCTCGTCGCGGGTTTCGCGACCAAGGCCGGGCTTGTCCCGTTCCATGGCTGGCTGGCCGACGCGCACACCGCCGCGCCCGGCCCGGTGTCCGCGCTGTTCTCCGGCCTGATGGTGAACTTCGGCATCATCGCCATCGGGCGGCTGGTCTTCCAGGTCTTCGGGGTGGCCGGGACCCACGCCCTGGGCCTGCTGCTGACCGTGGGGGTCATCTCGGCGCTGCTCGGCGCGGTGCTGGCGCTGGCACAGGACGACCTGAAGCGGCTGCTCGCCTACGACACCATCTCGCAGATGGGCATCCTGGCCATCGGCCTGGGCAGCGGCACCGCCCCCGGGGTCGCGGGGGCGGTCTACCACCTGGTCAACCACGCCCTGTTCAAGTCGCTGCTGTTCCTGTGCGCGGGCGCCATCGTGCACCGCACCGGGCTGACCAAACTGTCCGAGATGCGCGGACTGGCCCGGCGGATGCCCGTCGTGGCCGTCGCGTTCGTGATCGGCGCCGCGTCGATCGCCGGCATTCCGCCGCTGAACGGGTACGTGTCGCTGAGCCTGATCCACACCGGGCTGCTCGGCGGCCACCAGTACCTGCCGTACGCGCTTATGCTTCTCGCCCAGGTGATCACGATCGCGGCGCTCGGCAAGGCGGCGTGGCTGGCCTTCTTCGGCCACCGGGAGCGGGACTACCGCTCGCTCGAGCCCCTGCGGCCCGGCATGGTGGCCGGCCTGGCGAGCCTGGCCGGGTGCTGTGTGGCGTTCGGCGTGCTGCCGCAGTTCTTCCTCGACCGGGTCATGGCCCCGGCCGCCGCCAGCCTGCTGCACCCGGCCCGGTACGCCGGCGGCGTGCTGTCCGGCACCGCCCACCTGCCCGTGCCGCACCTGTTGTTCGACTACGTCTCCCCGGCTGAGCTAGCCGGTGTCGCAGCCAGTGCCGTGATCGCGGCCGTCGCTGCCTGGGGCTACCTGCGGATCCGGGAGCCCGCTCCGGTACGGGCGCTGCGCGCCGTGCATACCGGCTCAGTCAACGACTACGCGGCCTATGCGGCCACCGGGCTCCTCGCGGTGATCGCCGCGCTCACCCTGATCTGACGCCCCCCGTGGCCGTACCGCCGGCCTGAATGCCGCCCGCCGCGAGCGCCTCTTCGACGGTGTCGTAGAGGGACAGCCGGTCCGCCAGCCCGGTGATCCACAGCGTCTTCGTGTAGCGGTAGCGCGCGCCTGCCAGGATCAGCGCGCCACCAGCCGCGGTGAGCTGTTTCCAGTGGCCGACGATCACGGCCAGGGAGCCGGTGTCCATGAAATCGACGGCGCTCAGGTCGAGGATGACCAAGTTGTCCTCGCCCCGTGCCTGTGTCAGGTATTCGTCGAACCGGCGGCTGGTCACCACGTCGAGTTCGCCGCTCACCGTGACGATCACGACGCCGTCCCGGCGTTCCGACGAGAGCCGGAGTTCGTCCAACCTGCACTCCCGGTATGAGCCAGCACGGGTGATGGTGATGCCTCATCGTATGCTGATTCGCAGCGGAAGGGGCGGGCTGAATGGCTGCATGGCCGGGCGGCCGCGGGGAAGTGGCGAATGTATGGTAAGCGGGCCGATGGCGCGACGTGCGAAGATGCCTGGTGGGGACGCCCCGGACGAGGGCCTGAGCCACCAGGCGTTCTTTTACCGCGACGAGCGTGACTACCTGGCCCGTATCGGGGCCTTCGCCGGCGCGGGGCGTGAGGCTGGCGAGCCCGTCTTCATCGCGGTGCCCGGGCCGAAGTACGGCTTGCTGCGAGAGCACCTGGGCGGCGGCATCCGCTACGCCGACATGGCGTACCTCGGGCGCAATCCGGCCCGCATCATCCCGGAGGTACGGGACTTCATCGAGACCCATCCCGGGCGACGGGTCCACTACGTCGGCGAGCCGGTTTGGCCGGGACGTTCCGCCGCTGAGATGTGCGAGGCGACCCGGCACGAGGCGCTGATCAACCTCGCCTTCGCCGGAACGGCGGCCATGATCCTCTGCCCTTACGACGCCGCCGGGCTGCCACCATCGGTGGTCAGCGGGGCCGGGCGCACCCATCCGGCCATCCTCGGGAACGGACACTCCGGCGCCGTCGGCCGGTATGCCGGACCGGGGGACCTTCCGCCGGAATGCGACCGCCCGCTGCCCGATCCGCCCGCCGCCGCCGAGCGGCTTGACTACGAGACCGACCTGCGGCCGGTACGCCGCCTGGTGGCCAGCCATGCGCGGCGGGCCGGCCTGCCGGACGAGCGCGTGGCGAACCTGGTGCTCGCGGCCAGTGAGATCGCCGCGAACACGCTGCGGCACACCAGCGGTGGCGGCACCCTGTACGTCTGGCTCACCGAGGAGGAGGTTCTCTGCCAGATCCAGGACCGGGGCTGGATCACCGACCCGCTCGCCGGGCGCATCCGCCGGCCCCCGGACGAGCGAGGACACGGCCTGTGGGTGGTCAACCAGGTATGCGATCTGGCCGAGATGAGGACCGGACCGGGCGGCACCACCATCCGCCTGCACATGACCCTGAGGGCGCCCTAGGTCTCGGCCGCTTGTTCCGCTACGCGCCCAGCGGCTCGCGCCGCAGCATCAGCAGAGCGATGTCGTCATGGGTCGAGTCGGCGCCCACCAGTGCGCCCATAACCGACGCACAGGCCACATCGGGCGGTTCAGCCGCGACCGTCTGACACAACCGGGCCAGGCCTTCATCGATCGGAAACTCCCGGCGCTCCACCAGGCCATCGGTGTAAAAGCACAGCACCGTGCCTGGCGCGACCTTGATGGTGGTCGCCTGCCGCCGCGCGGCCGCGTCCACCCCGATCATCAGACCGCCCGCGATATCAGCCAGGATCCCGGCCTGTTCCGGGGATGCGATCACCGGGGGGAGATGCCCGGCCGACGCGATGTGCACCCGGTCCAGCGCCGCGTCGAACACCGCATACATCACCGTGGCCAAGGCGCCCGGCTCGAAGTGCTGCATCTTGCGGTCCAGCCGGTCGAGGACCTCAGCCGGATCCCGGGCTTCCAGGGCGTAGGCCCGCAGCGCGCTGCGCATCCGCCCCATGATCACCGCCGCCGGCAGGCCGGAGCCGGCCACATCTCCGGTCACCACGCCCAGCTCCCCGGATGGGAGAACGAAGACGTCATACCAGTCGCCGCCCACCACACCCTGCCCAGGCACATACCGGGCCGCTATCTCCGCGCCCGGAATGACCGGAAGCGCCGAGGGGAGCAGACTGCGCTGCAATGCCGCCGCCGCGACCCGGTCGTCATGGGCCGCCAGCGACTGTACCGCCGCCGCGGCCCGGTCGGCGGCAAGCTGGAGCAGGTCAGCATCCTGGGAGGTGAACGTACGGGGGGTCAGCGACCCCACATGCATGACGCCGATCACCCGGCCGCCCGCCACCATCGGCACGCCTATCAGGGTCCGGATGCCCTTCGTCATCAAGATCGGGTTCAGCACCGTGTCGTGATCGACGTGGTCGAGGATCACCGGCCTGTGCTCTGCCGCGATCCGCCCGGCGAACCCCCGGCCCACCGGGATGCGGACGCCCTGGCGCACCTCCTCCTCCAGCCCAGCCGCTGCCGCCGCGGTGAGCACCCCAGACGAATGGTCGAGCAACAGCACCGCCGCTGTGTCCGCCCGCATGACGGCCTTCACCCGAATCAGCAGCTCGTCCAGGAAACCTTGATCACTGAGACTGGACAGCGCCGCATCGGTGATCGACTGGATGTCCCGCAGCCGGGCCTCAACGGTGCTGGGGTCAGCATCCGCCGTCATCTCGATTCCTCCCACTGTGGCTGCCGTCCCCTGCCAGCGGGACCCGCACGACGCCAGCAAAGCAGGCAAGGCTACCTTGCTGGGATAACAGCCGCAGCCACAACTTTACCGACTTGCGCGAACTGGCAGCCAGGCCGCCCGAGCCACCTTGCGCCTCGCGCTGACCAGCCAGCACGTGTGCGGAAGCGGCGGCCCCTGCCAGGACTGACCTGGCGGGATCCGCCGATGGACGCGTACTACGTGACGGCGATCTGGGTGGGCCGGGGCCCGAACCGGCGGCTTCCACCCGTGCCGCCGGTCCGGGGTCTGTGGGTTACGCGGGTCGCGGAAGCCGGGCCACCCTGTTCCAGAACGCGCGGTAGTCCTGCAGCGCCGTGCGGAGCCGCTCGGTGTCGGCATCCCCGACCTGCCACGACGCCGCCAGCGACGCATGCCCTTCACGGGCGGTGGCGATGAGCGCCTCGATCGCCTCGTCGACCATTACCGACGCCTCCGCCACCGAGCCGCGCGGATCGTCCACGAACATGGCTGCGATGTCGCTCCACCGGTTAGCGGCCGCTGCTTCCACCGAAGGACCAGCTTCTGCCTCCACCGCTGCCACCTGCCCAGCGTCTACCGGCGATGGCGTTTCCGCTGGCGTTACGGCGGCGCCTTCCCTGCGGGTGCGGCTGGGGTCTTCTTCCGGGGTTTCCCTGGCCGGGAGCATCATTGTGCCTCCTCCTGCTCCTCCTCGGAGGTCCGCGCCTGGGGGACCCGGGCCGGCCGCCACAGCTGCTCCTGCAGCGCCGGGGGCTCCGCATCATCAGACACGGGGCCCGTCTCGTTGGGCACCTGTGGTCCCGCTTCGGGAAGTTCCTGGAGCGCCACGGCGTCGGGCTTGCCGAGCAGCTCGGTGAAGACTGCGCGGAGCTGGATCAGGGCCTGCCGCAGATCCTCCGTGGACGCGTCGCCCCGCTCGGCGTCCGCGCTGATCTGCCGGGCAACGCGGTAGTGGTCTAGCGTGGCCACATGCGTCACGGACAGGTCCGCCGCGATCTGCCCGGGATCCTCGGCCGGGTAGCCCCGCTCCTTCATGACCGACGCCACCAGCTCTTGGCCCTCGATGACCGCGTGCTGCGGCTGATCGACGAACCCCTCCTGAACGGTCCGCCACTCGGCGGCGTACTCGGCCCGCGCGGAGGCGGTCAGCGGCCGGATCCGGAGGCGCTGCACGCGCCGTTCCCGCCGGGCCAGCTCCGCGGCGCCTCTGAACTGGCCGCGCTTCTCCCCCACGACGCGGTCGTATTCCGGGCCGAAACGCTGCTGGAGCCGGCGCCGCGTCACCGCCATCGCGGCGACCACCAGCACCACGACGGCGACAACCACGGTGATAGCGATGGCTGCGGCTGACATGGGGATCCTCCTGTTTTGTCTGCGTACCGCTCCCGCTGCCCCGGAAGGCTGACCTCAAACAGGGCCGGCCCACCCACGTATAGGCAAGATGCGCGGGGTAGCGGCGCATCCACACAATCCACGAGCGGAAGGAGCGCCCGTAACGGTCAGCGCGGCAGCTGTACCACGGTGACGAAGAAGTCGTCGATCTGGCGGATCACTTCCATGAAGCGCTCGAAGTCCACCGGCTTGCTCACATAGGCGTTGGCGTGCAGGGAGTAACTGCGCAGGATGTCCTCCTCCGCCTGTGACGTGGTCAGGATGACCACCGGGATGACCCGCAGCCCGGGATCCGCCTTCAGCTCGGCAAGTACCTCCAGGCCGTCCCGGCGGGGCAGGTTGAGGTCGAGCAGGATGAGGCCGGGGCGCGGGGCGCTGGCGTAGTCGCCGGTCCGGTGCAGGAACTGGAGCGCCTGCTCGCCGTCGGTCACCACGTGCAGCTGATTGCGGATCTTGTAGTGCTCGAAGGCCTCCCTGGTCATCAGGACGTCGCCCGGATCGTCCTCCACCAGCAGCACGTCGATCACGTGGCCCTCCCCGTCGTCAAGCATCGTCCTCGTCCTGCGGCCGCACGGGCAGGGTAAAGCAGAACCGGGCGCCGGAGGTGGCCGCCGCGTCCAGCCAGATCTGGCCGCCGTGATACTCGATGATCTTCCTGACCATGGCCAGGCCGATTCCCGTGCCGGGGTAGGTGGCCCGGTCGTGGAGCCGCTGGAAGACCACGAAGATCCGGTCGGCGTACTCAGCCTCGATCCCGATGCCGTTGTCGCTGAACGAGAACAGCCAGTACCGCCCGTCCCGGCGGACCGACACCGCGACCCGCGGCGGCTGGTCCCCGCGGAACTTCAGCGCGTTGCTGAGCAGATTCTGGAACGCCGCGGTGAGCAGCGACGCCTCGCCAAGCACGACCGGCAGCTCGCCCTGTTCGATGGTCGCGTGCGCCTGCCGGACCTCGGCGGCCAGGTTGGCCCACGCCTGGGCCAGCAGGAGGGCACAGGAGACCGGCTCGAGCTTTTGCGCCGTGCGGCCGACGCGGCTGAACGCGAGCAGGTCGTTGATCAGCTCCTGCATCCGCTTGGCGCCGTCCACGGCGTGCTCGATGTACTCGTCGGCCTTGGCGTCCAGGCGGCCCGCGTAGCGGCTCTGCAGCAACTGGCAGAAGCTGGCCACCTTCCGCAGCGGCTCCTGCAGGTCGTGCGATGCCACGTAGGCGAACTGCTCCAGCTCGGAGTTCGACCGCTGCAGGTCGTCGGTCCTGGCGCGGAGCGCAGATAGCTCGGCCAGGATCCGCTTCCTCATCAGGTCGACGTCCAGGCCGACGGCGCGTACCTCCCGCGGCCCACCTGGCGAGCCAACCGGGTGGCCGAAGTCGCCGCCGGCCACCAAGCGGGCGTCCGCGGTGAGGCGGGATAGCGGCAGGATCACGGACCGCCAGAGGCCCAGCGCGAAGACGGCAACCACGAGGAACAGCACGACCCCCACGCCGATGAACGCCGCATCCAGCGCGGAGGCGCCGCCTCCGTCGGCCAGGGCCAGGCCACCTATGATGATCGCGGTGAGCGACAGCAGCGCGGCGACCAGGACGCCAGCCCCGATGATCCGGGCCAGCGGCCAGCCTCCGGTGAGCCTGACCGCGGCGGCACGCGTGCGGTCAAGCCCGGCGGGCGCGGGCCTGGGCAACGCCCTGGCGCCGGCCTCGCCCGCCGGCTCGGCCGGCTCGGCCTGCCGGACCTGAGCTTCGGGCCCCTCGGTCATCTCTGCACCAGGCCTGGGAACCCAAGGGCGAGGACGGCCAGGTCGTCGTCCAGGTCCCCTCCGTTGAGCTCGCGCACCTGATCTACCAGCCTGTCAAGGAGACGCTCATCGCGCGGTCTGCGCTCCCACTGCCCCGCGGGACGCGTGGCATGCAGGTATTCCTCGATGATCTCGGTCAGCCCGTCGCTGCCCAGCCGCTCAGGGCCCGCGCCGATCCGGCCTTCGATCAGCCCGTCCGTGTAGACCAGGAGCGACCAGCTGTCCCCCAGGGCCACGTCGCTGGCCGGCCAGGCTTGCGCGTGCGCGATTCCCGGAGGGGGGCAGACCGGCGCCTTGAGCTCGGTGACCCCGTCCGGGGTGAGCAGCAACGGCGGCGGATGCCCGGCCAGGTGCAGCCGCGCGCGGGCGCGGTCCGGCGCGACCGAGATCATGCACAGCGTGGCGAACATCCTGTTCTCGTGCCGCTCGTGCTCGAGCACCTGCTGAACGGCGGACAGGACCTCGGGCATGGGCCGCCCGGCCAGGATCATCGTGCGCCAGGCGACCCGCAGGCAGACGCCGAGCGCGGCCTCCTCAGGCCCGCGCCCACAGACGTCCCCCACCACCGCGTGCACCCAGCCGCCGGGCGCCTCTACTACGTCGTAGAAGTCACCGCCGAGCAGCGTCTGCCCGCCACCGGCCCGGTAGCGGGTGGCCACCGTCAGCCGCGGGTCGGACAGCAGCGGTGAGGGCAGCAGCCCGCGTTCCAGCCGGGCGTTTTCCCGCGCGACGATCTGGGCCTCACGGAGCTGGCGCTGGACTTCCTCCGAGCGGCGGCGTTCCACCGCGTACCGGATGACCCGGTTCAGCAGCGCACCGTCCACCTGGCCTTTGACCAGGTAGTCCTGTGCTCCGGCGCGGACTGCCTCCTCCCCCAGGTGCTCGTCGGCCCGCCCGGTGAGCACGACCACGGCAACCTGCGGCAGATGCTCCTGCAGCCAGCGAAGCCCTTGCAGCTCACGGGTGTCGGGCAGGCCGAGGTCGAGCAGGACGCAGGTGGCATCCGGCAGCAGCGGCAGCGCCTCGGCCATCGACCTCGCCCGGCGCAGGGTGACGGCGGCGGCCACGTCCAGTAGGTATTCCTGGACCAGGAGGGCGTCGCCGTCGTCGTCCTCGATCAGCAGCACCTGCATCTGGTCCGGCCCGGCGGCGGAGAACGCCCTGGCCTGCGTGACATCCTGAGCCACTATCCGACCTGTTCCTGACGTGCGTGGATTTTCAAGCCCCGGGACAACCCTGTGCGGTCGAGTAAGCATAGTTCGCCCGGACCGCTGGGAGCGCTGGGGCCCGCCAACGCCGCACCTGGTCAGAAAGGCCCGGATAGCTCGCCCAGGGCGTCCGTGAGCCGGAGGTTCTCGGCGTAGTCGACCGGGCAGGAGATCACCGACACGGTGTCGGCGGCCAGGGCTTCGGTGAGCATGGGCAGCAGGTCACGCGCGGCGCCCACCCGGTAGCCCCGCGCCCCGAAGCTCTCCGCGTAGGCGACGAAGTCGGGGTTGCCGAAGCTGGTGGCCACGTCGTGGCCCAGCTCCAGGTCCATCTTCCACTTGATCAGCCCGTAGGCCTGGTCCTCCCAGATGAGCACGGTGAGCGGGACACGCTCCCGCAGCGCGGTCTCGATCTCTTGGGAGTTCATCAGGAACGCCCCGTCGCCGGTCGCGGCCAGCACCCGGCGGCCGGGCTCCGCCAGCTTGGCGCCGATGGCACCGGGCAGGGCGAAGCCCATGGTGGACAGGCCGTTGGAGGTCAGGCAGGTGTTGGGCTCGTACGTGGGGTACAGCCGGGCCATCCACATCTTCACCGCCCCGGTGTCCGCCAGGACGATGTCGGACGGGCCCAGGGCGGCCCGCGTGTCGGAGACGATCCGCTGCGGCCTGAGCGGAAGGCTGTCGTCGGCCGCGCCGCGCGCCAGCTCCTCCGCCAGCAGCGCGCGGATCTTCTCACCGCTTGCCACCGGCTGCCACCGGCGGGAGGTGGCGGCGGCCAGTGCGTCCAGGGTGGCGCAGATATCGGCCTGAACACCGACCTCGACGTTGTAGCCGGCGTCGACCTCGGCCGGAAACCGGCTTATGTGCAGGATCCGCTTGTCACCGGCCGGGTTGATCCGCGCAGGGTCGAACTCCTGCAGCTCATAGCCGACGCTGACGATCACGTCCGCCTCGTCGAAACCGAAGTTGACGTAGTCGTGCCGCATGAACCCGGCCGCGCCAAGGGCGAGCGGGTGGTCATCGGGGAAGACGCCCTTGCCATGGAACGTGGTGGCGACGTGCAGGCCCAGTCGCTCGGCGAAGCGCCGCAGGGCACCCGCCGCACCGGCGCGCGCGGCCCCATGGCCGGCCAGCACGATGGGCCGCCGCGCGCCGTCGAGCACCGCCGCGGCCCGCTCGATCTGCGGCCGGGATGGTTCGTCGGGCCTGGGGATATTGACGGGCAGCGGGGCCAGGCCGTCCGGCACCGCCATGGCCTCGATGTCCTCGGGCACGGCCAGGTAGACGGCGCCGGGACGCTCGGTCTGGGCCAGCTTGAACGCCTTGCGGATCATCTCCGGCACGGCTGCTGGCGTGAGGACCACATCGGCCCACTTGCTCACCGGCGAGAACAACGACACCAGGTGGACGCTCTGGTGCGACTCCTTGTAGATCCGGTTCAGGCCGACCTGCGCCGACAAGGCCACCAACGGCGCGCTGTTCGTGGTGGCATCGGCAGTGCCCAGTAGCAGGTTGATGGCGCCCGGGCCAAGCGTCGCCGAGCACACCCCGGCGCGCCCGGTGAGGCGGCCGTAGATCTCGGCCATGAACGAGGCCGCCTGCTCGTGGCGGACGAGCACGTACCGGACCGAGGACCGCGCCAGCGCGTCGGTGAGGCGGATGTTCTCCTCACCCGGGATGCCGAACACGTACTGGACGCCCTCATTCTCCAGGCAGCGCACCAGGAGATCCGCGACGTACTGGTATTCCGGGGCCACGACGGGAGCCTACTGCCCGGTACCCAGGCGCAGGCCTGCAACGGCGGGCGCGGCGGCGGTTATCGTGAGGCAATGGCCCAGCGATTGGACACCAAGCGCCTTGCCCTCCGGCCGTGGCGGACCGACGACGCCGAAGCGGCGCTGGGCATCTACGGCGACGACGAAGTCGCGCGTTGGCTCGCGCCGACCATGGACAGGGTGCGGGACCTTGCCGCCATGCGGCTGGTGCTGCAGCAGTGGGTAGCCGAGGATGCGCGCATGCTGACCCCGGCCGGCCGCTGGGCGATCGAGAACGTCCAGGACGGCCGCCTGATCGGCGGGGCGACGCTGCTGCCCCTGCCGCCGGATGACGAGTTCGAGATCGGCTGGCAGCTGCACTCTGACGCCTGGGGTCATGGCTATGCCAGCGAGACCGGGCTCGCCCTGGCCGCGTGGGCGTTCGACCAGGGGATCGAACAGGTCATCGCGGTCGTGCGGCCAGCCAACTCTCGGGCGCTGGCGATGATCCGCCGCATCGGCATGGAGTGGGTCGGCGAGACGGAGAAGTACCACAACCTGCGGCTGCAGGTGTTCCGCCTGCGCCCGGGGGACATCGCCGAGTCAGCGCGCTGAGCCGAGGGCGATCGACGCGAACGCGGTCGCGTCGTGCACCGCGGCACCGCCCTGATCGTTGTTGAAGTAAACGAAGACGTCGGCGTCCCCCCGCCAGGCCCGGGCTATGCGCTGCACCCAGCTCCGTAGCACCGGCGCGTCATATCGCGGCCAGGGTTGCGCCGCTCCCTCGTGGAACCGCAGGTAGCCCCAGTCCGCGGTGCGCCACAGCGGTGTCACGGGGTGCCCGGCCCGGTCCGCCCAGCACAGCGCGGCACCGTGCCGCTCCAGCGCCTGCCTGGTCTCCTCCGTCCACCAGGACGGGTGCCGGAACTCCACCGCGACCCGCGTGCCGGGGAACCGGGCGAACTCGCGCAGGCAGTCCTCGAGCGCGCGGGCATCGGCGGGCAGGTTCGGCGGCAGCTGGAGCAGCACCGGGCCCAGCCTGTCGCCCAGGCCAGCGGCCGCGCGCAGCAGGCGCCCGACCGGCTCGGCGGGATCCCGCAACCGCCTGACGTGGGTGAGGTAGCGACTCGCCTTCACGGCCATCACGAAGCCGTCCGGCGTCCTGGCCCGCCAGGCAGCGAACGTTTCGTGGCTGGGCAGGCGGTAGAAGGCGGCGTTGTTCTCGACTGTGCCGTAGCGCCCGGCGTAATACTCCAGCCACCCGCGCTGCGCGAGCCCGGGCGGATACAGCACTCCCCGCCAGTCCCGGTACTGCCAGCCGGAAGTACCCACCCGAAGATGACACTTCCGTTGTTCGGGCACGTTTCCTCCCAGTACCCGAGGATGCCAGCAAGCGGCTGGGAGAGGATGGGCGGGTGACAACTGACGCCGAGACTGCCAGTCCCGAGCCGCAGGCCGTGATAGCGCCGCTGACCGGCGCGGCGATCTTCCTGGTCGCGGTGATCAATCCGGATGGCGGCAGCGTCGGCGCGGTGCGTGACGTGTGCGCCGGCCTGGCCGCGCTGGTCCGCGCCGTCGGGTTCCGCGACCTGGACGGTCACCTCAGCTGCGTAACCGGTTTCGGTGCCGCCGCGTGGGAGCGGCTCAGCGGTCCGGACAAGCCAGCGGGGCTGCATCCGTTCAGGGAGATAAAAGCCGGTTCGCGGCATGCCGTGGCCACCCCCGGGGATGTGCTGTTCCACATCCGGGCGTCGCGGATGGACCTGTGCTTCGAGCTGGCCACCCAGATCATGGCCCGGCTTGGCGGCGCGGTGACCGTGGTGGACGAGGTGCACGGCTTCCGCTTCTTCGACGACCGGGACCTGATCGGGTTCGTGGACGGAACCGAGAACCCGGTCGGCGCGGCGGCCGCCCGCGCGGCGCTGATTGGCGCCGAGGATCCAGCGTTCACCGGCGGCAGCTACGTGATCGTGCAGAAGTACCTGCACGACGTGGCGGCCTGGAACACGCTGCCGACCGAGGAGCAGGAGAAGATCATCGGGCGGACGAAGCTGTCCGATATCGAGCTGGACGACGCGGTGAAGCCCAGCCGCGCGCACAACGCGCTGACGACGATCACCGTGGACGGTGAGGAAGTGAAGATCGTCAGGGACAACATGCCGTTCGGCTCGGTCGGCGACGGCCAGTACGGCACCTACTTCATCGGCTACGCCCGCTCCCCCGCCACGATCGAGCAGATGCTTCTGAACATGTTCGTCGGCTCCCCGCCGGGAAACTACGACCGGCTTCTTGACTTCAGCCGGGCGGTGACTGGGAACCTGTTCTTCGTGCCGTCGCAGCCGCTGCTCGAAGACCTGACGGCCGACCCGCCAACTGCCACCGCGGCCGAGCCGGCCGCCGGCCCACCTGCGCCGCCTGCCCCGTCCGGGCCGGCGGGATCGCTGACCATCGGCAGCCTGAAAGGGGCACCGGGAGATGGATAACCTGCACCGCGAGCTCGCGCCCGTCTCCGATGCGGCCTGGGCGCAGATCGGGCAAGAGGCCGAGCGCACGCTCAAGCGCCATCTCGCTGGCCGACGGGTCGTGGACGTGCACGGCCCCGGCGGCTATGACCTCGCGGCGGTGGGCACCGGCCACGTGCGG